>OLRZ01001146.1_pt1 | contig 18770 bp, 16 predicted proteins | sample 1671931 | NCBI WGS metagenome assembly OLRZ01 (sample SAMEA3136627, study PRJEB25190) | human gut metagenome | reverse complement strand
CCGCCAAGTTACTTGCCATACGGTCTGTTTCGTTGATGTTCGTTCCTTCGGGCAACCACATATCTACGGTAAAGTATTGTTTTTCCAGTGCGGGTACGAATACTTTAGGAATAAATTTGAAACTCCAGGCAGAGAGTATCAGCATAATGGCCAGTGAGCCGATGGTGACCGACCGGTGGCGGAGCACCCAATGTAAAGCATTGCGGAAACGGTTGTAATATTTTCCGTCAAACAGTGCCGCTTTCAGTTCCTCGGGACGTGGGCGGCGGACAAATTCCTGTATAAAGAAAGGTGTCTGTGTCAGTGCGAACACCCAGCTGAACATCAGGGATACTCCGATAACCACGACTAATGAGGATAACAGTTCACCTGTGATATGTGGTGAATAATAGATAGGAAGGAAAGTAAGAATAGCGATTACGGTTGCTGCCAACAAGGGCAGGGCGGTAGTCGAGCAAGCCTGCATGATGGCTACACGTTTCCGCATTCCACGCTCCATATTGATTAAAGCGGAGTCTGACACAACAATGGCATTGTCTACCAACATCCCCATGGCGATAATGATGGCGACCAGTGACATTCGCTGGAGTGCGATGCCGCAAGCCATCATGACAATGAGAGTGGCGAAGATGGAAAAAATCAGTCCGCTACCTATCAGCGTGCCATTCTTGAACCCGATGAAAAATAATAGAATGGCTATAACAGTTAAAACGGAAATGATGAGATTCAAGACAAAGCCTTGATTGGCAACGGCTGATTCATATCCTTGATCGTAGATAGAGGTCAGTTCATATCCTTCAGGCATGGATTGGGATAATTCGTCAATGCGTTTTTTCACAGCTTCTGCCATATCCACTACATTTCCGGTGGGGACGGTGGAGATGGCAATACCTATGGCCGGATTACCGTCAATGCGCATCAGATTGCTGGCAGGTGTCTGATAACTTTCTTCTATTTGTGCAATGTCGGCAAGGCGGAAATGTTCACCGGAGCGTGATACGATAGTCAGGTTTCTTATATCATCTAATGAATAAAAATTTCCAGTGGATTCAATGCGTAGCCGATTTTGTCCGGCATCAATACCTCCGGCATCCACCACTTTGTTTTGTGCTTCGAAAGCGCGGGCTATATCCGAGGTCGTAATTCCGCTTTGTGCCATGACGGATGGGCTGACAGATACGTCAATGGTAGGTGTCTGTATTCCGTAGATTTCTATTTTAGCAACATCTTTTATTTTCAATAGTTCGTTTTTGATAATCTTGGCTTCGTCTTCCAGTTCCCGATAGGTATGGCTCTTTCCAGTCAGTCCATAGAAAACTCCCAATACATCTCCAAAATCATCGTTAACAACAGATGGACCTGCTCCGGCGGGAAGTTTGCTTTGTACATCATTTACTTTACGGCGTAATTTGTCCCAAAGTTGTTGCATTTCGTCTGCCCGGATTTCCTTTTTTACATAAACGGTTATTTTTGAAAGTCCTGTTCGGTTTTCTGTTTTCAGATAATAAAGTTCACCAAGAGATTGGATGGATTCTTCCAGAACATCTGTTACTTGAGATTGTACCTCGGAGGGGGATGCTCCGGGATACGGAGTCAGTACGAGTGCTTGTTTGATGGTAAAGGGGGCGTCTTCCAGTTTTCCCATTTTGATATAGGAGAACAGCCCACCGGCCAATATCAATACCAACAGCAAGATAGTGACTGCTTTCTTCTGTAGAAAATATTTTACGAGTTTCATGATTGTTTATTTCTGTGATATTATTCGTTTTCTACACTTATTTTCATTCCATCCGATAGGAAGCGGAGCCCACTGTTTGCTACAGTTTCATCAGGATACAAGCCTTCGGTGATAGATACATAACCGTTTGGCAATAGATCCCCTTTCTTTACTTTTCTCTTAGTTACTTGTTGGGTTTTGGAATTTACTACCCATAAATAATCTCCTTCTGTAGAGCGATGGCAAAGGGCTGTTTGAGGGATGGCTGCTCCTTGGGAAAGAGTTGAAACGGAAGGGGCATTTAGGCTTGCTTTACCAGACATACCTGCCAGTAATTTCCCTTCTTTATTGGGAAGTAGAGCGGTCAGCAGATAAGAGAGGTTATTGCGGGTAGTCCCTTTGGAAATTTCCATTATCTTAGCATTATATACTTTATCGGGTTGGGCGTCAAATCGTACTTGTATTGTATCTAGTGCTTGCGCTGCACGGGCAATGTCTTGAGTGACATAAATCTCCAGTTTAAGTTGGTCTATATCAATAAAAGAAATGATGGGCTGGGTTGCTTTCACATCTTGAAATTTCTCTATATATACTTCACCCACATAACCATTGAATGGAGCGATAAGGCGTGTGTCTTCCAGTTCATAGGAAGCTGTATTGAAAGTTGTTTTTGCAGTGATATAGTCTGCTTTTGCTTTTTCATAAGTACTTGCAGAAACATTTCCTTTGCCGTATAACTTTTGTATACGTTCGAATTCCGCTTTTGCCTGATGGTAGATTGCTTCGGCACGTTCTTTACGGATGCGGAAATCGCGCGGATCTATTTCGGCTATGATGCTGCCTTGTTGGTATCGGTTACCTGCGTATACATCGAAACGGTCGATGGGACCGCCTACTCGGAAAGATAACTCGGAAGTGCGAAAAGGTCGGGCAATAAAAGAGAATTCTTTGTCACCCTGATGTGAAACTGGAACAGCTTGTGTTGTTTTTACAATAAGGTCTTGTTTTTATCATTGCCTTCGGCAGCACAGGAAGAAAGTAGTGCGGCAAGGCTTAATAATAGCATGGAATGTACGTTTATCTTCATATTTTGTCTTTTAAGTTTGAAACAAAAATAAAGATTGAAGGGAGAACAGATGGGGAAGAAAATGCTGAAACCGGAAAAAGAAGACCGGAAAAAGGGAAAATGCATCCTGAATAATTTTATCAATGAAGTAAAAAAAGATTTATTCAGGCAACTTTTTATACAGAATAGCTGTTTTTATCAGTAAGATGATTAACTATAAACTCTAAAGAATAAAGCGTATGTATTTTATTTGGTACATTATTATCGGAATTATTGCTGGTTTTGTTGCCGGTAAGTTGATGAGAGGGGGAGGTTTCGGACTCTTTATTAATTTATTGGTTGGTATTGTTGGTGGTGTCCTGGGCGGCTGGGTATTCAGTTTGTTTGGTATTGCAGCAACTGGTATTATTGGCAGTCTTGTTACCTCTATTGTGGGAGCTATATTATTGTTGTGGATTGTTTCTTTGCTCAAGAGGTCTGATATTTCTTGAATTATAAGAGTAAAAAAGAACCGTCCTGACGACACGCTTGCCGGGGGCGGTTCCTAACCAAACAAATCAAAAAATATAAGTATATTAACTAATTGCTTCCACCTCCTAAGGCACGGTAAAGCATGATATGCAGTTTACAAGATTCCACATTCAGAGCGATACGTTCCAATTCACAATCCAGGAAACGTTCATCGGCCGACAGTACATCCAGATAGCCTGCGAATCCTACTTTAAACATTTCATTTGCATTATAAATAGATCGATGATGGATACGGCTTTCTTCTTCTTTCAACTTTTTGCGCTGGTGCATTTGCGATGATGCAGTAATGAGGTTTAATACTTCTTCATAGGCTTTTAATACCGTATCGTGATATCCTAACAAAGCGATGCGTTGCTGGCTTTTCGCATCATTCCATAATGCACGTATAGTATTTTGTTTGAATATAGGTGCTGTTATACCTGCACCGAGATTGTAAACCAGGGATGCAGGAGCAGTAAACCATTTATCCAGATCAAATGCGTTAAAACCTCCGTTTCCTCCAATCACGATGGATGGGAAGAAAGCTTTTCGCGCTGCAGATACGTCGGATTTACTAGCTAATAACTCCAGTTCGGCAGCCTTTATATCCGGGCGATATTGCAAAAGTTGTGACGGGATTCCTGCATCTGTGGGAAACTCATAACTACATGCAGTTTCAAATGACACTCGTTTCACCTTGAAAGGCAGTCGTCCTAATAAGGTGGCGATGGCACGTTCCTTTTCACTTATTTGCTGTTCGTTTGCAAGCAGCATTTCTTCCAATTTAAGGCGTCGTGACCGGAATTGGTCTACAGAAAGTCGGGTTACTTCACCTTCTTTCATCAGTTCATCGGTTAAATTATAAGCATCTCTGGCTGTTAGGATGACTTCGCGTAGCACATATCGCTGTTTATCCAGTCCTATTAATTCAAAATAGTGTGTACCTACTTCTGATATCAATAAGGTGCGTGCCAGACGCATAGCTTCTACAGACTGCATCCAGCGGGATACGGTCGATCGTTTTTTATCGGTTAGCTTACCCCATATGTCAGCTTCCCATTGAAAATTGAGTCCTAGGTTGAAATTCCGGTAGGGATCTGGAATATGTTTGTCTTTTTCTAAATCGGGAGTGTTGGTGGTGCTGTTACCAACTCCGTCCATAGTGTACTCGCCAAAACGTTGTACTCCACCATCAATGCCTAATGAAAGATCGGGCAGCAGCGCTCCTTTTCCTACTCGAACTTGTGAACGGGCAATGGATATCCGTTCTATAGTTTGAAGGAATGAATGATTGTTATTTAACGCTTCGGCTATATAACTTTGCAATAACGTATCTGGAAAAAATGTTTTCCATGACATGGAAGAGATAGTAGTGCTGTCCGTTTCCCTATCCATATAGAACTTGGGTAACTCTATCTTTTCTGTCGGAGTAAGGGAAGGGGCTTTGCAACTTACCATAATCAGACAGAAAGCTCCTATTATTAAACCTGTTTTGTTTATATTGTTATTTTTCATCTTCTTCATCATAGCTGACTTTATTACGGTTAAGATGTGCAGACCAACTCTCGAAAATAAGGTAAAGTCCAGGTACAAGGAAGATTCCTACGAATGTACCGATAAACATACCTCCGGCGGCAGCTGTTCCGATGGAACGGTTGCCCAAAGCACCGGCTCCGCTTGCCATTACCAACGGAATGAGTCCGCATATAAATGCAAAGGAGGTCATCAGGATGGGACGCAGACGGCTTACGGAACCTCTAACGGCAGCATCAAAGATGCTCATTCCCTGTTTGCGGTACTGGTTGGCCATTTCCACAATAAGAATGGCATTTTTGCCTAGCAGACCAATCAACATTACCAAGGCTACCTGGGCATAAATATTATTTTCCAAGCCTGCCAGTTGCAGGAAAAAATAAGAACCGAAGATACCTGCCGGCAATGAAAGTATGACGGGGAAAGGCAGTAATAAACTCTCGTATTGTGCTGCCAGCAACAAATAAACAAACAGCAGGCAGATACCGAAAATAAGAACGGTTTGTCCACCCGAATCTTTCTCTTCACGAGTAACTCCTGACCATTCTATATCATAACCGCGAGGTAATGTCTCTTTGGCAATTTGTTCCACTGCTTCGATAACCTCTCCTGAACTGACTCCTTCGGCAGGTTCACCTGTAATCAAGGCCGAGGTGAACATATTGTAGCGTGTAATCTGGTTAGGACCGAATATACGGTCCATCGTCATAAAGTTAGAGTAGGGTACCATATTCCCGTCCTTGTTCTTGGCATAGAACTTATACAGATCTTCAGGATTCATACGATACTCTGGAGAAGCCTGTAACATCACCTTATACATTTGTCCGAAACGAATAAAGTTGGATGAGTAGAAACTGCCGATATAGGATTGGAGTGTTTCCATGGATTCATTTAGATTTACTCCTAATTTAGCTGCTTTAGCAATATCCACTTTCAGCAGATATTGTGGAAAATTAGGATTGAATCCTGAGGTTGCTCCCACAATGCGCGGATCTTCATTCAGTTTTTCTACTAATGTATTGGCAACATCGGCAAATTCTGCAAAGCTGCCTGCTGTTTTATCTTGTAAACGAAGTTCGAAGCCGCTGGCATTACCGAATCCCGGAACTGTAGGAGGCAGGAAGAACTGAATATCCGCATCTTTGATATGCGAGGTGCGGTCTTTGTATATCTCTATAAGTTCGGCTGCTGTTTGATCGCGTTCACTCCACGGGGTGAGATTAATCATACCCATACCGAAATTGGCACCTTCCGTTTCAGTCATCAAACTATAACCTGCTAATGTGGAGATGCTTTCAATTTCTTTGAAAGGAAGCAATGCAGCTTGTACAGCGTTCAAGGCTTTTTCGCTGCGTTCCAATGTTGCTCCCGGAGGCGCATCTACATTGACATAAATCATACCTTGGTCTTCATTGGGAATAAAGCCTGAAGGAAGTACCTGGCTCATGCCGAAAGTGGCAAGGAAGAAAATAATCAGTGTGGCATAAGTGATTATTTTCCGGCTCAAATACTTGTGTAATCCGATATTGTATTTCTTTTCAAAGCGGTCGTACCGGCGGTTGAAAAAAATAAAGAAACGACGTAGCCATCCTGCTTTTTTCTTCTTTTTTCCATCAGCGGGTTTCAGTAACAAAGCACATAGGGCAGGCGAGAGGGTCAATGCGTTTATTCCTGAGATAACAATGGCTACCGCCAGTGTCAATGAGAATTGCCGATAGAAAATACCTACAGTTCCCTGCATGAAGCCCACCGGAACAAAGACTGCCGACATGACTAGCGTGATGGCAATAATGGCTCCACCGATTTCATTAATAGCTGCTACAGATGCTTTATAAGGAGAGAGTTTCTCATGATGCATCTTTACATGGACAGCCTCTACGACGACTATTGCGTTGTCTACTACAATACCTATTGCAAGCACAAGGGCGAATAAGGTCAACATATTTATGGAGAAGCCCAGCATTTCCATAAAAAAGAATGTACCGACCAATGAAACTGGTACGGCGATAGCCGGAATTAAGGTGGAACGGAAATCTTGTAAAAATATATACACCACAATAAATACCAGTATGAATGCTTCGAGCAGTGTCTTCAGCACTGACTGTATGGAGGCGTCAAGAAAGCGTGATACGTCATAGGAGATATTGTAATCCATGCCAGGCGCAAAACTGCTTTCTTTGATTTCTGCCATTTTGGTTTTAATATTTTGGATGACTTCCCTTGCATTGGAACCGGGGCGTTGTTTGATCATAATAGATGCCGATGGCCTTCCGTCGGTCATAGAGGTCATGTTATAATCTTCAGAATCGAATTCAATAGTGGCAACGTCTTTCAGACGTAGCAGTGAACCATCGGGAAGAGCTTTCAATACAATCTCTCCATATTCTTCTGCTGTGCTGAACTTTCCGGTATATTGTAATACATATTGCAGTTGTTGGGGTAATTTGTCTGAACTGATACCTGTCTTGCCGGGTGCTGCTTCTATATTTTGATTACGGATGGCTTCAGTTACATCTTGAGGTACCATGTTGTAGGCGGCCAGCCGATTAGGATTCAGCCATACACGCATGGCATAATCACGGCTACCCATGATTTCTACCAAGCCTACACCGTCAATACGTTTTAATTCGCGCAAAATATTGATATCGGCAAAGTTATAAACAAACTTTTCGGTATGTGCACTGTCCGTACTCATGATGTTCAAGTACATCAACATACTGTTTACTTCTTTTTCTGTAATAACTCCGGCACGGATTACTTCTTCAGGCAATTCGTCTAGTACGGTAGTCACACGGTTCTGTACATTTACGGCAGCTACGTCCGGATCGGTTCCCACTTTAAAATAAATAGTAGTAAGGGACATACCGTCGTTGGTACAAACAGTGGTCATGTAGGTCATGCCGGGTACTCCGTTGATGGCACGCTCTAACGGGGTGGCGACTGTTTTAGACATCACATCGGCACTAGCCCCGGTGTATCGGGCGGTTACCGTTACAGATGGGGGTACGATATCGGGAAACTGAGTGATGGGCAGTGTCAAAATAGACAGTACGCCCAAGCAGACGATAATGACGGAGATTACTCCTGAAAGTATCGGTCTTTTTATAAATAGCTTAAACATAAACTGTCCGTTTTATTTTACGATAGGTTGTTTTAATTCAACTTCTTTTCTGATTGCTTCCATATCAATGGTATCAGTCTTGATGGTAATGCCATCCTTCATCATTTGCACTCCCTCGTATACGATGGCAGTGTTAGGAGAGAAGTCTTGTGTCACATAGTAATTATTATAGCGTTCCAGCGGTTGGAAGCTGCGTACTTTTACTACACTGGCACTATCAACGGTATATACATAGGTGAAATCTTGAATTTCGAATGTTGATTTCTGGGGAACTAGGCAGATGTTGTCCATTTGGGTCATCATACGTACTTTTCCAGTCACTCCATGTTTCAGCAGTCCGTCCGGGTTCGGAAAACGGACACGGAAGGCAATGGAGCCGGTTCCTCGTTCAAAGTCACCTTCTACAGTTTCTAATGTGCCTTTGTGGGAGTAGATGGAACCGTCTGACAAAATCAGTTCCACATTATTTTCTTCGTGCTGTTTTTGTCCGCTAAGTTGTTGGCGCTTGTATTCCAGATACTCGCTTTCATTCACTTTATAGTAAGCAAAGATCTCGGAAATATCACTTACGGTAGTCAGTAAGCTTTGCGGATTTACCAGACTTCCCGTCTTATAAGGAATACGGTCTATGTAGCCGTCAAAAGGGGCAGTGATAGTGGTGTAAGAATAATCCATCTGTGAACGTTGCATTTGTGCTTTTGCCTGTTCCACTTTCATTTGGGCTACTTCTTTTTCTTTATTGGCTTGGTCGAGTCGGATTTTTGATAAGATTTGTTTGTCAACCAGCCGGCCTATTCTTTCGGCTTCATAATTTGCCATTTCATATTGTGCCTGTGCTTGTTTGTAATTGGCTTGCGCCTCTTTTACCGTTTCGCTATATTGGTCGGAACTGAGTTGGAATAGGGGCTGTCCTTTTTTGACTTTCTGTCCTTCGTCTACATATATTTGTTGAACAAATCCTTCCACTTTGGGCTTAATTTCTACAAACTGTATAGCTTGCACATCAGCTACATATGAGCGTGGAAACTCAATGGTTGTGGGGTGAAGAATGGTGATGGGAATGAATTCTTTGTGATGTTCCTGCTTGTTGTCCGATTGACCACAAGAGCATAGCAATCCTGTACATGTACACAGGACCGCAATTTTCTGAAAATTACTCTTCATGAAATTACGAATACAATTTAAAAAGATTAATAATTGAGTTTGAGTAAATAAAAGATCCGGCTTGCATTCAAATCTTTCAGAATACAAGGCCAATATGTATGAATATGCTTTAATGTGACATATTAAATGCGGTACACACAAAAGATAATGTGATGATGTACCACTTTCCCCGGATTTTCACTGACAGGTGTGTAACTTTGTACCGGAACTTGGGGAATAGCAAAAAGATTGACCAGCATGTCGATAGTGCAGGGTAAAAAACGACTGTTTGGCAGTTGTGCACGTCCCGACTGGAAATAATAAGTTTCTTCTCCTCTGCTTTCTTCATTGTTGTCAGAAGGCAGGGTGGGTTGTTCCATCGTTTCTACCATAGCCAGATTGGCATCAATCAGTGGAGCGCATACATCAAATTGTACGAGTAATAACATAATTACGCATACTATTCTTACCACATATTTTTTGATACCGTTGAACATGAAAGATACTTTGTTTGTCAATTCGTTTGCAAATTTAATATAATTGAACACTGTTTTCAAACTAATCATCCAAAATTAGTGAGTTTTAATATATCCTTTCTCTTTTTTGGAACTACTATCCTTTATACTGACTGAAATCTGTTATTTTTGTACTCAGTATTTTAAATAATCAGATAATATTACTTATGTTACAACCCGAATTGAAATTTCGTCGAGATAAAATACGCTATTTGATGGCTCAACAAGGCATTGATGCTGCCCTGATAGCTTGTAATGTAAATTTGCTTTATACGTATGGTGAGATAGTGAACGGCTATCTTTATTTACCGCTTCATTCACCGGCACTTCTCTTTGTAAAACGTCCTAATAATATTGTGGGAGAATTTGTATTCCCTATTCGTAAACCTGAGCAGATAGTGGACTTGTTAAAAGAAAATGGTATACCTGTAGCTTCAAAGATAATGTTGGAAGGCGGGGAACTGCCTTATGCGGACTATATGCGTCTTGCATCTCTTTTTCCTGAATCGGAGGTCGTGGATGGAACTGCTATTATTCGTGAAGCGCGTAGCGTAAAGACTCCGCTGGAGATTGAACTTTTTCGTCGGTCGGCTGCTTTACATGCTCGAGCATATAGTAAGATTCCCGATGTATACCATCCGGGGATGACTGATCGTGAACTATCTGTTGAGGTGGAACGCCTGATGCGACTGGAAGGTTGTCTGGGAATATTCAGAGTATTTGGTCAGAGTATGGAGATATTTATGGGAAGTGTGTTGGCCGGAGATAATGCAGCTACTCCTTCGCCTTATGATTTTGCCTTAGGTGGTAAGGGATTGGATCCGTCTTTGCCCGGAGGAATGAATGGAACTTTGTTGAAAGAGGGGTATAGTGTAATGGTGGATATAGGGGGAAACTTTTACGGATATATGTGTGATATGAGTCGTGTGTTCTCCATTGGAAAATTAAATGATGAGGCTTATGCAGCTCATCAAGTCTGTCTTGAAGTGCAGGATAAGGTTGCCTCTATGACGGCGCCTGGTGTGGTGTGCGAGGATCTTTATAATGCGGCCATTGAGATCGTGACGAAAGCTGGATTTGCCGATCGTTTTATGGGGGTGTCCCAGCAGGCACGTTTTATAGGGCACGGCATCGGGTTGGAGATCAATGAGGCACCAGTGTTGGCTCCGCGTATCCGGAGGGAGTTGGAAGAGGGAATGGTGTTTGCCCTTGAACCTAAAATCGTATTGCCGGGAGTAGGACCGGTCGGCATTGAAAATTCTTGGGTAGTTACAGAAAACGGAGCCGGCAAACTGACCATTTGTAATGAGGAGATTATAGAGCTTTGATTCCTTGGATGTAAATATTGAAGCGGAAATATCAAAAAAACGAAAAATTTTATGGTTCTTGTTCTAGTGTCATTGGGGGCAAAGTGAAGAACTTGAATATAAAAAAGATCCCGAAACTTTTAGTTTCGGGATCTTACATGGTTTGAAGTATATTTTTTATTCCCATTCGATTTTATTTGATGTTGCAAAGTTAAAAATATTAAGTTTATTATCAATACTTTAACTCTATTTTTTGTTATTGCATGAGCGAACTGGTGTCAAAAACTGGTGTCAAAGTGTTAATCTATATTCCAGTAATTACTTTCATCTCCTTCAAAAGCATCGTCAATCATATCGCTCCAAGTATAGTCTTCATATGGATTATAATAGCTGTCCTCAGAATCGGAATAATCATCTAAATAGTCTTCGTATTCTTTTTCTAATTCTTCTTCTCTTTGTTGCTCATTTAATTTTTGAATAGTTTGCCTATTTTGAGGGATGCCTATTGGTTGTATAATTCTCAATCCTGTTAAACCTTTTGTGATATTTAGGTCTAACCAGTCATTGATAGAATATGGATTACACCAAGTTGTAAAAGTCTTATCGTTTTGGTAATGCACAAACTTGTAAGATATTTGTATCATTCCTATTTTATCTTGATGTGTTCTAGTACGTGGACTTATCTGTCTAAAATGAATCCATTGTATCGGCATGTTGTTTATAGAAGCTGGTAAATGAATTCTTGCATCATAAAAATATTTAGGATAATAATCAACTCCAAAATAAGTTCCATCTTTTCTTTTTACCCTACCACCATCTTCAATGTACCATTGAATATCTTTGATTTCGTCTAAAAAATTAATTTGTATAGATTGACTCATAATGCTTTGTATGGTTTAATAGATATGATTTTAACGTTAATTGATGTCTCAAGATGTTTATAAAGTTCACGCTTTAAACTATCAATGATTTCATTATCGTTGAGAAAAGGATTTCTTGTAATGTATGCATGATATACATTCTTTTCTCCATTATAATAATATGTTATTTCGTAAATGTCCATAATCGTATAATTTTAGGCAAAGATAAGAGTATTTTCTTGCTAAACATCATAAGAAAAACTCTTTTTTTATTCTTTGTACGGTACTGATACTAACTCCACCTAACTTGGCAACATTACGCACTGAATACCCTTTGCGAAGAAGTGAAATCACTTCCTTGTACTCCTCTCGTTTCTGCTCAGAAGTCTTCACTGAACCTGGTTTCCTGCCCAATTTTCCACCGTTCTTAATGTAACTATCCCTACCACTATTCAAGCGGTAAACGATGTTGGAACGCTCTATATTCGCCATTTCAGCAAGCACCGTAACCATAATGCTAGCTACTGGATTTACCTCGCCATTGGGTTGCAAAGTATGGATACCAAGATTCTGAATGTAAACAGATACACCCGATTCGTGAAGTTGTTCCAATGACTTTAATACTTGTAAGGTTGAACGACCCAAGCGAGAAAGTTCAGAAAGCAGGAGATAGTTCACTTTGTTCTCAATGCAGTAGTTGATACATTCCATCAGAACCAACCGATTTTCGTTCTTGGTTGCACCACTGATATGCTCTTCGTATGTTCCCATCAACTGGTAATCGTTACGACTGGCAAACTGAGTCAAGTCTTCGATTTGACGTTGGGTGTTCTGTCTGTCATTACTGGATGATACTCTGGCGTAAATTACTGCTGTCTTCATAATGGTTGCTTCTTTAACACTGGCAAATATAACTGGAATATCCTGTTCCAGCAAATCCCTGTCGCAGAAAATTCAAAGAATATTTTGAATACAAAAAATGCTGGGCTTGGGATATGAATACAGATTTATTTGAATACAAATTATTTTTGAGTACAAGAGATAAACGATAAACAGATATGTTGAATTGAATATCAAGATTTTATATAAAAATTGAAGAAATGATAAATACTACCCTTGTTTTTAATGATTGTAAAAATAGTTTTATTTACTTAAATTGATAATGATTTTATCAAAATAAGCTATAAATATGATAATCATTATATTACGTTTATAAACAAGTAATGGTAAGGTACTTTACTAATACCTTACCATTTACCATTAGATTAAATCCATTACCCCATAAACTTTTCTCCCTTTGACTGCTTGGAATCGTATCACTCTGTTCATAAAATTCAGAAAGAACAACCATAACCAATCGTCATTGATAAACATAGATGGATTATATTCTATATGTTCTCTTGTAAAGAAATCTTTCATAGTGTCCGAGTTGATTCTAACTTCCAAACGATGCAACTGGCTTGGATTTCCGTAACTTTCCATAATGTAATGTTTATGGCTCTTGTTCTCTATTTCACGTTTCTTATTGTATGCGTTAATGGATATGTCGTTTTTCTTTTGCTGGATTAGAATGCTATACTCTTTGATGCGTTCAAGATTCCCGACCCCGATATAAAGAATGTCCTCTATCAACTTCTTTCTGTCTGTAATCTTTGTACCATTGATGATAGGGTAGTAGTCTTTGTTTCTAATCATCTTGACTAATGCCTTTGAAAAATTAGTGCTGGCATCAATGGCTAAATCTAAATGGGTAATGTTGTTGAACTCTAATCCTAACATTTGCTCGATGTAGTCCAAGAATACTAATCTTCCTTTGGTGTTATGATTGTACTTCAAATAGAATTGTTGGTTATCTATCTTTAACCACACAAATGATTGAAAAGTCTCATCGTGGTCCGAACGCAAACCCCATTGGATTGTTCCAAATATTTGCTCTTCCATATCCTTAAAAGTGTTATCATAGTAGAATGTATAGACTATCTCATAGATATAGTTGAAATGAGTTCCGTCTATTCTTCGTAACTGGAAATCCCATCCTTGTACCTCATAGGTTTCTACTGGGTTTTCTCTTAAATCGTGTAATCTGCTGGTATCTGATAAAGTGTAGCAGATTTTTAACTTATCAATAACTGGTACCATAAAACCATTCATTTGTATAAATTATTTTTTCTTTGCCATAGTGCTTTCATTGCTTCCGATATGGCTTGTTTGTGTTGTTTAGTCTTTGGCTGGTTCCTCAACGCTTGGCTAATCAACTTCTTGGTAGTTGCTGATTTCTTTCTACCTCGTAAAGCGTATGCAATCTTTCTTTTGGTTTGTTCATTCATTATTCAACCTTTTTACTATAAATAGTAGGTAGGTTGAAAAAGTATAGAAAAATTACAGAAAAAAATTTTATGCTTCAAACGCTTTACTGGTAGAAAGGTTGAAATCAGTCTATATAGAAGCAAGTTACCTAAGTCTTATTGTGCAAAGGCTTGTGCTACTATTCTTGCGTGTTGCTCTTTGTCAACCTTGATATACTTCAGGAAATTGGCTTCTGTGGTGTGTCCTGTGATTGCCATAATGCTAATGGCTGGAACACCTCTTAGATACATATTCGTAGCAAAACTTCGTCTGGCTGTATGGTTCATGATGAACTGGTGTTTCTCACCTCTTTTGATTACGCTTTGCCCACCCTTGACACGACTTAGTGAAATGTGTTCAGATATGCCTGCCAATTCTGCACACTTGCGAATCTGTTTTAGTGTATGGGTCTTGTCAACACTCTTGGGTAGTTTACCATTGTATTTAGCTAAGATAGCTTTTACCATTGGATGCAATGGAATAACTACCGTAGTGTTAGTTTTATGGGTATGCACTACCATTGTATTATTATTGATTTCTGCTTCTGATAAGTCTTTCCAATCTCCGAAGCGAAGTCCAGTCCAACACGCTACAACAAACAAATCTCGTGTGGTTTCGATATTATCACGAGGGTCTATTTGTGCCTTGATAACCTCATCATTAAAGTCTATGGCATATAGCTTGTTGATGTCTTCTTCCGTCAGATAGATGTTCTCAACATCGTGGCATTTGGTAGTGTAACGATGGAATGATTTATCTGTAATCAATCCCTCTATTTCCGCTTCACTCAACCATACTTTCATTATGCTATATTGTGATGCAATGGTATTGGCTGTATAGTTCTTGCTCATCATCCAAGCTGTGAAGCGTTCTTCTAATTGTGCATTGAAGACTTCCCAAACCAATCTTATGTGCTTGTCTTCGCAAAACTTTTGTAATCGTTGTAACGCATTGCGATGGTTGTAGATTGTACCACTTACTATTTTTCGCTGGGTGTCCTTGTTGACCATTTGGCTTTTGCGTTCAATGTAGGCATTAATGAAATCTACTGGATTCTTGCGAATGGTAGCCTCAACACCTCTAATCTTTCCATTGATGAAGCTGGAAAAGTTCTTGGCATTGTGTTCCAATCCATTATTCATTAAATGGCTTTGGCTAACTTGGATTCCGTATTCATGGCAATATCCAAGAATCTTTTTCAATCCTTTGTTTACACCTTTATTATAATTGAGTTGAACTCTACCCAAAGCACTATCTTCGGATGCTCGTTCACCTACTTGGGTTCTTGTAGTCTTAATCCAGAACTCTGGTTCAATCAATAAGCCAGTATATGCTCTTACTCTTTCCTTATTGATAGTTGTTGTCAACCATATTTGAGATTTCTTTCCTCCAATCCCTTTGAGATTGAAGTTAATCTTCATACTAAATCTACCATTTATCGAAACTTCGTTTTCAACCATAACATTATATATTTTAATGTGTCCTATTGTGAGGACTTATTTTTATTTACCTTTTTATTTAAAGTATATCGTCCCTTAAATAGAAGTCAATACCTTGGATGAAAATATTTTTTCTTTTCCTCAAAATTACTGGTAAAAAATGAACAGGAGAAATAGTAGATAATGGCACTGGTGTCAAAAACTGGTGTCAAATTACATTCGTTAACAAAAATGCTAAAAAACCTTCCTGAGTGCGCTGGAGGTTATATATCAACGAAATAGCCTCAACCTATGGTAGGGTTGAGGCTATCTAAATATGCTTTAAAAAGGGGTTATTTTATTCCCATTCAATTGTGGCAGGCGGTTTGGACGAGATATCATAGCATACGCGGTTTACACCTTTTACTTTATTGATTATGTCGTTTGAAACCTTAGCCATAAATTCATAGGGAAGATGAGCCCAGTCGGCGGTCATGGCATCCGTACTAGTTACGGCACGTAGGGCAACGGCACGTTCGTATGTACGTTCGTCCCCCATTACTCCCACACTTTGTACGGGTAGCAAGATTACGCCTGCCTGCCATACTTGGTGGTAAAGGGATGTTTCGTTTCCATCCGAATCTTTCACTTTCCAGTCTCTCAATCCTTGGATATAGATATCATCGGCGTCTTGCAGAATACGTACTTTCTCAGGAGTGATATCACCCAAAATACGTACCGCAAGTCCTGGTCCGGGGAATGGATGGCGTGTAATCAGATGTTCCGGCATACCTAGTTCACGACCTACGTGGCGTACTTCATCCTTGAATAGCAGACGCAGAGGCTCGCATAGTTTCAAATTCATTTTTTCAGGTAGTCCACCTACGTTGTGATGACTTTTGATTACAGTGCCGGTGATGCTTAATGACTCGATACAGTCAGGATAAATGGTGCCTTGTGCCAGCCATTTCACATCTTTAATTTTATGAGCTTCTTCATCGAATACGTCAATAAAACCTTTGCCGATAATCTTACGCTTCTTCTCAGGTTCTTCCACACCTGCCAGTTCACTGAAGAATTTTTGGCTGGCATCCACTCCGATTACATTCAGTCCGAGACATTCATAATCATGGAGTACATTTTTGAATTCGTTCTTACGCAGCATGCCGTGATCTACAAAAATGCAGGTAAGATTCTTGCCTATCGCTTTATTTAATAATACGGCTGCCACAGATGAGTCTACTCCGCCACTCAGCCCCAATACTACTTTGTCATTTCCCAGTTGCGCTTTCAGTTCGGCTACAGTCGTTTCAATGAAAGAGGCAGCGCTCCAGTCCTGTTTCCCCCCGCAAATGTCGACTACAAAATTTTTCAGAAGCTGGGTTCCGTCTTCACTGTGGAACACTTCCGGGTGGAACTGTACTCCCCATACTTTCTCTTCCTTTATTTGATAAGCAGCGATGGCTACTTTATCTGTTGAAGCGATAATTTTGAAATTCTCCGGAATGGCGGTGATGGTATCTCCGTGGCTCATCCATACTTGTGAGTGTTCACGGACGTTCTTCAATAGTGGGTTCTCTTGGTCGAAAGTGGAAAGGTGTGCACGTCCGTATTCACGTGTGCCGGCCGGCTCCACTTTCCCACCGTTTGTATAAGACATGAACTGTGCACCATAGCAGATACCCAAAATAGGATACTTTCCGCGAATGTCACTCAAATCGACTTTAAAGGCGCTTTCATCATACACCGAGAAAGGGCTTCCCGAAAGGATAACGCCGATTATGGACGGATCATTGTGTGGAAATTTGTTGTAAGGCACAATCTCGCAATAAGTATTCAGTTCGCGAACGCGACGGGCTATGAGCTGTGTGGTTTGTGAACCGAAGTCGAGAATAATGATCTTTTCTTGCATATATATTAAGATATGTAAATGATTTCGTGCCGCAAAGATACTCAGAAAAAATAAAAATCCGTCATGCTGTTGAGGCTTTTTATAATTGAATTGGAAAAACTTTGTTCTTCCTGCTCCCTTGTGGAAAAATATGCAAAAAAAAGATTGGAATGTTTAGGAAATGTCGGCTGGTATATAAATCACGGGCTGTCCGACAAGCATTTGAGGGCAGCCCGTTTTTTGTGTGGATAATATTTTATTTTTTGCCAGCCTGTTCCTTCAACAAGTCACGGATTTCTGTAAGTAATACCTCTTCCTTGCTAGGGGCAGGTGGGGCGGCGGGAGCAGGAACTTCTTCTTTCTTGCGATTCAGCTTGGCAAGTAATCTTATAAATAAGAATATAGAAAAAGCAATGATGATAAAGTCGAAAGTAGCTTGTAGGAAGTTGCCATAATTCAACGTTACGGCAGCTTTTTCAACTCCATCCACTACTTCGGCCGGCTTTAATTGTAGTTTCAAATCTGTAAAGTTCACGCCACCTACCAGCAATCCGATGGGAGGCATGATGACATCGGCCACAATGGAAGATACTATTTTACCGAAGGCTCCGCCGATGATGACACCGACTGCCATGTCAATGACGTTTCCGCGCATTGCGAACGCCTTAAAATCTTGCAAGAAGCTGCTTTTTCCCATTTTTTTTTATTTTAATATGAATTTATGTGCGAATATAAAAACAAATTCTTATTTTTGCACCGCGTTTAGGAAATAAATACTAAACGTTTAACAACATTCCAACGTAGAGTGTTTAAAAGCTATATTATAAAACCTTTAAAATTTAAACAAAATGATTAAAGTAGGTATTAACGGATTTGGTCGTATCGGCCGTTTTGTATTCCGTGCAGCTCAGAAAAGAAACGATATTCAGATCGTAGGTATCAATGACCTTTGCCCGGTTGATTACTTAGCATATATGTTGAAGTATGACACTATGCACGGACAATTTGACGGTACTATCGAAGCTGACGTAGAAAATAGCAAATTGATCGTGAACGGCAATGCAATCCGCGTAACAGCTGAAAGAAATCCGGCTGACTTGAAGTGGGATGCAATCGGTGCTGAATACGTAGTTGAATCTACTGGTTTGTTCTTGACTAAAGAAAAAGCTCAGGCTCATATTGAAGCTGGTGCTAAATATGTAGTTATGTCAGCTCCTTCTAAAGATGATACTCCGATGTTCGTTTGCGGTGTAAACGAAAAGACTTATGTTAAAGGTACTCAGTTCGTTTCTAACGCTTCTTGTACTACTAACTGTTTGGCTCCTATCGCTAAGGTATTGAAT
>OLRZ01001145.1_pt1 | contig 18777 bp, 16 predicted proteins | sample 1671931 | NCBI WGS metagenome assembly OLRZ01 (sample SAMEA3136627, study PRJEB25190) | human gut metagenome | reverse complement strand
CCCAGCGTCCTCAGCATGACAGCCCTTCCATCCGATAGCTGCGGGATCCATCTTCCTCGCATTGAATTAAAATCACCCTCTGAAAAACCGCCTGACGCAGCAGGCTGCGATAGAGCGGACGGCGCCGCAGTTCCTCCAGATCCCCGCCGTGGGCGGTGGCCAGCACAGAAACTCCGCAGTTGGCTGCCATAGAGACTGCGGCCACGTCCTCCGGCGCGCCCAGACGGCACAGCGGCGTTTCCTCTGCAAGCGCCGCCTTATCCTCCGGGGAGAAAACAGCCATCATATCCGTTTCCACTACGCCCGGCGCCACACAATTTACCGTTATTCCGCTTGGGCCTTCCTCCTTGGCCAATGCCTTGGTAAAGCCGATAAGCGCCGCCTTTGCCGCGGAATAGTGCACCTCGCAGGAGGCCCCCACCTGCCCCCACATGGAGGAGAGGGTGATGATCTTTCCCTGCTTTCGATGGATCATGTGGGGCAGGGCCGCCTGGCAGCAGTGAAACACCCCGTCCAGGTTGACCCCCAACATCTCCCGCCAGTCTGCCTCGGTGATGTCCGTGAACAGTTCCTGCCGGGCAATGCCCGCGTTGCATACCAGTACATCCAAGGTGTCAAAATCCCGGAGAAAGGCCGCCGTCATCTCCCTCACTTCCCCCGGTCGGGACACGTCGCAGGGGTACAGGCCCACCGGGACCCCCAGCTCCCTGAGCTCCTCCGCCAGGGCCTGGGCCCTGGCCTGGGCAGTGTGGTAGTGGATTCCCACCCCATAACCCTGCCGGGCAAACAGACGGGCAGTGGCCGCCCCGATGCCCCGGGAGGCTCCGGTGATGAGCACGGATTTTCTCTCAGACATTGAACCGGAACAGGACCACGTCCCCGTCCTGCATCACGTATTCCTTCCCCTCAGACCGGACCAGGCCCTTCTCCTTGGCCGCGGTCATGGAGCCCCCGCAGGCCTCCAGGTCGGCAAAGGAGACCACCTCGGCCCGGATAAAGCCCCGCTCAAAATCGGTGTGGATTTTTCCGGCGGCCTTGGGGGCTTTGGTCCCCCGGGTGATGGTCCAGGCCCGGCACTCATCCTCCCCGCAGGTCAGGTAGGAAATGAGTCCCAGCAGGGTACAGCCGGTCCAGGCCGGACTGCTCCCCCCCCAAATCCGCCAAAAACAGCGCCCGGTCCTCCGGGTCCATGGCGGCAATGTCCGCCTCCACATTGGCGCAGATGGGGATGACCTGGGCCTCTTCCGTCTGGGCTGCCTGGACCACAGCCTGGTAATAGGGGTTCCCGTCGTGGTGCTTGAACCCCTCCTCGTCCATGTTGGCGGCGAAGATCACCGGCTTCAGGGTGAGCAGGGCGGCCGTGTGGAGGATTTCCCGGGCCTCTTCATCACAGGGGTAACTGCGGGCGGATTTCCCTTCGTTGAGCCAGTCCCGCAGGCCCTTGAAGACCTCCGCCGAGTGGAGGAACTTCTTGTCCCCCTTGCCCGCTTTGGTGTCCTTGTCAATCCGGCGCTCCACCATCTCCAGGTCGGCCATGACCAGCTCCAGGTCGATAATGGCAATATCCCGGGCGGGGTCACAGCTGCCCTCCACGTGGATGATGTTGTCGTTGTCAAAGCAGCGCACCACGTGGACAATGGCGTCGGTCTCCCGGATGTTGGCCAGGAACTTGTTGCCCAGGCCCTCCCCCTTGGAGGCCCCCTTCACCAGGCCGGCGATGTCCACAAACTCGATGACCGCCGGGGTCTTCTTCTTGGGCTGGTAGATCTCGGCCAGCTTGTCCAGCCGGGTGTCAGGGACCGTGACCATGCCCACATTGGGGTCAATGGTACAGAACGGGTAGTTTGCTGACTCTGCGCCCGCCTTGGTCAGTGAATTAAATAAAGTACTTTTTCCTACATTCGGTAAACCGACGATTCCAAGTTTCATAATCTATCCTCCTTGCCCGTATTTACGGGCTTTTTAGTGTAATACAGAGATGTTTTACACCATTTTTACACCATTTTGACGAAATGATTTACACCATTTACACCATTCTTAATGATTCTGGTTCATTTTCCTCAAACTGCTTAATAGCTTCAATCTTCGTATTCTCAGTTACATGAACATAAGTGTCCATCGTAACCTTCAATGAAGCGTGACCAAGAAGACGCTGCAACATTTTAGGTGGTATCTGACGTTCTATTGCTCTCGTTGCGTAAGAATGGCGCAGAACATGCATAGAAATATGCTTAATACCAGCTTCATCACATAATTGTAAAGATGTGTATCGTAAGAGCTATTCTTTGTAGGCATCCCCTTACGATTGATGAAAACCAGATCTTTCATATTAAGATATCTGATTTCACCGGTAAGCTTGTCTTTAAATTCCAGTTGAGTATAGAGTTCTGGTGCTTCATAGCGATTCTTTCTAGCATCATACAAGCGAGTAAGAATGTTATATGCCTTCGAAGTCAATGGTATCGTTCTATAACCAGCTGTTGTCTTAGGCGATCCTGCCTCCCACGTACCTCTGCTATTTCTATACTCAAGTGACTTGTCAATAGTAATGGTTTTGTTCTTTAAATCAACCGAGCCCCAAGTGAGTCCAACAAGTTCCCCTGTGCGTAAACCTGTCTGCAGAAGCAAAACATATTGGTCATAGTATTGAGACCTCTTTGCTGCTTCTAAAAACTTGGTCTGTTCCTCAACAGTAAGAACCTTGATATCTGACATACTCTTGCGCGCTGCTTGGCATTTCACACCGTCCATAGGGTGCTTATCAATTACACCGTTTTCAAACGCTGCCTTAAATAAAGTTCCCATCGCAATATACGTTTAAACGACAGTAGAAGGCGAATAATCCTCTTCCATATCGAGCAAAACCTTTTTGCAATGAAAAGGGCGCACATCTCCAACTTTCAATCTTCCAATGACAGGCTGAATATTATGGATATAACGATCCCGATAATTTCGCTTGGTGTTACTACGTAAATCAGGAATAAGATGATTCATCCAAAACTCAAAAAACTCATCCACCGTCATATCATTTAATTCCGGCAACTCAGCATTGCTGCTCACGATATCTTTTGCAACCATATCGAATGGTGCTACAATGCTTTTGTGCTTGTCATTATATTGCGCATCTTGAAGCCAGTTACGTGCTTGCGGAAGCGTGTCAAAGTACGATTGCTTGCGATACCCCGTTCGGGTAACGAAGCTGGCAGTATACCTACCGTCTTTTCTTTGGGCAAGGCCAGTGCCTAACTCCCTACCTTTTAAATCTTTTCCCATATTGAGCTCCTTTCTAAAAAAATGAGCCCAATACAACTGATAAATTATACCACAAGAGGCTCATTTTTTCAATAGTAATTTAACTTTCATGCCGCATCATAACGCATATTTACAGCATTTCTTAAATATAATCATGATCGCTAATGAAACGTTCAAATTCCTTACGCTTCACGAGTTTCTTTGTTCCAACTCTTATAACAAAAGGACAATTGGGAGCTCTTAAGAGTTTGTCCAGGCGATTCTGCCCTATGTTACTTAACGCTGCCGCTTCGGGTATAGTAAGGATTATCTTTTCAGAGACTCTCACCATTGGTTTATTCTCATTATTCTCATTCATATTCTGCCCTCCATTACAATCGGGCAAAAAAATAGCCACCCGAATAATCGTTACACATAATCACAGAATGGCTACAGGCATGATAGCAGTTTTCAGCAGTGTCTCACCATATGCTTTTTTGTTCTGTAATTATGTGCTGTTCGGATGGTCAGGCCGGATATGCATTACCCGGCGTACTTCTTATACGCCGACAAAAGTCGGTTTTATTTTCCATTAAACTGAATCACTATATTGTAGTATTCAGTAGTCCGATCGTGGCGTATCAGCGCAAAAGCCACCTCAACTTCAACGCACGACTTTGCGCTGATTATAGTATCCCCCACAAAGTCCATCGACCCAAAGGTCGAAGAGCATCTTATATGTCTGCCATAAACTCTTATCGTAGACTTACATATTGCACCTTTTCTTATAATCATCCCAAAATCTTTCTCTGGTTATTAGAATCATTAACATAGAAAGTAATCGGTCCCCTTAACGTTCCAAAGTTCCTATAATATTTCGGATTCTTTGGATCATGTTCTTCTTCCAGGGTAATAGCTGTTTCTACAATGCATTCATTAAAATAGGTCTCAGGATCAGTGCCGTGCTGCTCCGCTTCGCCGGACAGCAGGTAGACATGCCGCCGGTATCCCACCTCGCCCATCACGGTCTTGAGTGTGGTGGGGCGGTACCCTTTGTCTCGATACACCGTTTTGTTTCGCTGACGGGATAGGATGCGGTCCGTTTCTTCCAAGCACCGGCGCATGATTTCACGGCCCCACCGGAGGGCGGCCTCATACACCAGATTTTCCAACGTGATGATGTCTACGAGTTCTTCGCCCCACTGAAAAATCTTCTTGCCTTGCTGCTCCAATTTTGCTATCATAACTTCGAAACTCCTCTCATCGGAAGTGTTTTTTTGCCAAACCACATTTTACCGAGATTTGAGTTCCTTGGGAAGTGGTCTATGCCGCTTCTCTTTTTATTTTGCCAATGATAACTTTACACTAACTGATTTTGCTCTCAAACATCCTCGGCGGATATATCGGTCGTGACCTTGTTTCTGCCATTCTGCTTGCTTTGATACATGAGGGAGTCCGCTCTTTTGAGCATAGTTTCAAGTGTGTCCTGCGGCCGTGATGTGGTGATGCCTACACTGATCGTGACCTTGAGTTCTTGACCATCTGTATTTGTGATCACTGTGTTTCCAACCAGATGCCGGATCCGCTCCGCGACGATGGTTGCCTCATAATTTCTGTTGATGGCAAAGACGCCTACAAATTCTTCCCCGCCCCATCTGCCAAACATATCATCCTTCTTAATGGTATGTGATATGCTCTTCGCGATATCGGTCAGAACCAAATCACCAATATCATGTCCGTAAGTATTATTAAAGACCCTAAAGTGGTCAATGTCGGCAAAAAGCAGAGCGAACTTCTTCCCAAATCGCTGATACTCGGACAATTTATAATTCAAAAAGCTCTCCAGATAAGACCGGTTGGGCAGATGGGTCAGAGAATCGTGCATCGCCTTCTCTGTCAGCTTTTCAATGAGATCGTCTTCATAGGCTTTGGGTGAGTTGTGGGTGAACACTTCCACAGACCCTATGATCGCCCCATTTTCCTTAATTGGATATACCGTTGTCAAAATGGGGATCCGATATCCGTCTTTGTGCCTTACGAACACTTTTTCCGTGCGGACAATGCCGTCACTGTTCGTCGCAAACAGCGGGCACCCCGTGATACACAGGTGATTGCCAAATTCGTCAATATGGTTCAGTTTCGTCGACGGACAGTCTTGCCCTACCATCTCATCTGCCTTATAACCGGTTATCTGTTCCGCGCCTTTGTTCCAGAATTCTATCTTTCGGTGTATATCCACATAATACACACCATCCCGAATGTGATTCAGTATGCTCAAATATAGCTCTTCCCGCGTCATTTTTTCTTCACTCTCCATCAAATTGATTGTGTACTTCAGCGTGTCGCTAAATCCGTCCCCCGTCATTGCGGTAATTCACATTCATAGTATACATAATATCACTTTGTTTTTCAAGATTCCGTCAAGATTGTCAACTTTGATTTGGGACAGGAAAATTTCTAAGTGCGGATGCATGAATCCGATGGACGCTACTCATGGAGACCGACAGATCCACTGCAATCTGCTCCCAGCTCTCGTTGTTAAGATAGCGGTAAGTAAGAAGAAGCCGTTCTTCCCGGTCTGACACACTTTCCAGTGCCGCAAGAATCTGCTTTTTTAATACGACCAGTCTGCACAGTTCTTTCTGTATCTTTTCTTCCATCTCCATAATGTCACCGAGATACTTTACAAACGGCGCATCAAGGTTTCTGCTGCTCTGTACTCTTTCTCCAAAATTAGGACTGCTGATTCTTCCTGCCAGATCTCTCAGCCGTTTCAGTTCATGGGCATCAGAGTCAAGCAGTTCATTCAGTCTCTATGCCTGCTGTAAATATTCCTTTGCTGTCATAGCCTAACCTCCGAAAATATAAATTTCCCTCGGATTGACTCTGATTTTCATTGATTGTCATAGATTGGCTTTTACGGCACTGATCAGTGCGGACTGAGAAGTATCCTTGGTTTCCAGAGCCTTTATGATCTGTTCGTCCACTGTGCCTTTGGTGATAAGGTGCTGAATCACCACTGTTCTTGCTGTCTGTCCCTGTCTCCACAGTCTGGCATTGGTCTGCTGATACAGCTCTAACGACCAGGTAAGACCAAACCATACAAGGTGACTGCCGCCGCTTTGAAGATTCAAGCCATGTCCTGCGGATGCCGGATGGATCAGCCCAACTGTAAACTCACCTCTGTTCCACATTTCGATACTGCCGGGAGACGATATCCTGACATATTCCACCTTCAGTTCTTCCAGCCCTCTGCATATGCGTTCCAGATCGTGCTTAAACCAATATGCCACCAGTATTGGTTTCCCGTTTGCAGCTTCAATGATATCCTCCAAAGCATCCAGCTTCTTTTCGTGTATTTCCAGAACTTTCTCATCATCCCCATACACCGCACCGTTTGCCATCTGTGACAGCTTCCCGGTAAGACTCGCAGCATTAGCCGCTGTGATTTCTCCATTTGGGAGCTGCAGCACCAGTTCTTTTTTCAGCTCCTCGTACTTTTCCTGCTCCTTTTCGGAAAGCACCACTTCATACTGCGTGCTGATCAGCTCCGGCATTTGCAAATGGTCAGTGGATTTCATGGAAATCGTGATATCTGAAATTTTCTGATAGATTGCATCTTCTGCTCCCGGTAGCGGCTTGTAGCTGTAAATGATCTGTCCATTCCTCTTGTCCGGTGCGAAGAAGACGTTCTTCCTGCAGCCATATCCACATATCCTTTCTCCAGTTCCGCATTTAATTCTGCTTCAGTTAGATCTATCACATTAACAGGTTTTACTGTATGTATCTTTACTTCAAAAGGAAGCCCCCTATTTAAAATAATCTGTTTGTAGAACATATTGATAGCATTGGATGCCGGAATACCAAGTGCTGACAAAATGCTTTCAGCCTGCTCTTTCACATCCGGCTCTATTCTTACATACAACAGCAATACAGTTTTATTTTTTGAAAACTCCAGCTTAAATTTATACTGTGAACCTTTTATTTCTCTGCCATCTCTGGTATAGGAATCTGTATAAAGCAGATTACTTCAATGAGGGGAAATCCCTGTCGAAGAATGAAAGTCCAGTTACTTTTCCGATATAAAAAACGGACAATGATTATAGTCAGTTTTTCTTCATCAATTTTTTTGGAATAGATTTTTTGTTTCTACTCCAGCACTCTTTGCCTTCATTGCTTCCGGCTTGGTCTTTCAAACTCCATATCTTCCAACAGATCTTTCAAAATATTCTCCTGATACCCTGCCCTTTTCTTCTTTCTTACCTCTTTTGCTGTCCTACGAAGGATGGGGTTCTCAACAGTTTCCAGCTTTTTTAGGGACACATTTCTAATTTCTTCCTCCGAAAGGCTTTTCACGTAATCCTCCTCTGACATTCTCCACACATGAATCCGGTCTCCATATTTTTTCCAAAGTCTGTCAGCAATCCGGATTCCATCCGGGTCAGTATCGCCGCTATAGTAGATTTCCGCACCACTATCCAGCAAAAAGGACATTAGTTTCACGGCGGCACTCCGTAGCTGACCGGAAGTGCATAGTAATGTCACATTCTTTTGTTCCAGATGCTTTAGCAGATAACTGAACACCATCTCATTTTCTACAATATAAACCTTGTCTCCTGTCGGCTGTACTGCTGTCAGCTCCTGCAGATTTTCCATGGTTACCGCACAGGGCTCCCACAGGCTGCAAAAAGAATCGTATGCCGGATGCCATTCGCCGCGAACCTGTAGTCGCAATCCATAAATATGCACGATAGAAGAGATATTATCCGGCACTATTCCGCCAGACAGCAGTAATTCTCTCCACTGATGGGCATTTTCCGGATACTCTGTCTGCGCAGCATAGCACATTCCATGGACTAACAATTGCCCCGCAGTAGTTCCCTGATCAAAATAATGAGGATTGCCGGATATTTCTGCAGAAAATACTGCCAGCGGATATTCCTCCTCCGTCTCTCGAATATCTTCCAGCAAAAGAAGCGCCTTTCCCACGGTTTTCAGTAGTTTTTCTGTCTTTTCTCTGTCTCTTCCATATTCTCTGATTACTGTCTGATAGCCATACTTTTTTTGCAAAAACATTTCCCGAAGCCAGAAGACACCAGCTGAATCTGGATCTGCACACTCTGTCAGACAGTTCTCCACATTTTCAAAAAATTCTGTCTTTTCCCGTTCTGCCTCTCTCTGTTTTTCCTGCGTGGTTATCATTTTTCTGCCAAAATATACTTCCAGTACTTCTTCAAAATTTACAGGAGCAAATTTTGTGCATTGCAGTCCTTTTTCAAATTCTGCAAAAGAAAAACGTACGGTATCTTCATAAAATGTCTTGCCCAGTATTCCGCCTATAGCTCTCCGCTCTTCTTCGAAAGTATTTTTCAGTGTAATGATTCCTGTTACTCTTCCGTAAGAATTCCATTTCTTTTCAAATTCCGAAAAGCACCTTTGGTACGCCGGATTTTCTTTAAAATATGCCGCACATGCTTCATTATTGTTCATCCAAAATCCTCTCATGTCCGTTCCACGTATACCGGATTACCGATACCACCTGAGAGTTCTCCGGTCGATGCAGCTCCGCGATCCTGAGACCCTTTACCGTTTCAAAGCATCCCCATAATGCCTGAGAATTCATGATATAATCGAAATCCAGCTTATGGACCAGTTCAAACATACTTTTGATATTCTTGTCATCAACACCGGCAAATGCTTCATCCAGCGCAATAATCCTAGGATGGTCTTTATTCTCTGCCTTTTTATACTGCGCATTTACCGCTCCGAACAGCGGTACATACATGGCCATTGCTTTTTCGCCTCCGCTGAACCTATTAAACGCAGCATTGGTCAGCGGCTTTTTTGTCTCTTCTCCACGCCGGAAAAACATCTGGAATTCAAACCATTTCCGGTAATCCAGAGCATCCCTTACCAGCTCCATATAATTGATAATCGTTCCCGTTTCTTCCAGCTTGGTCTTTTCTGCACGTATCTTACTGCGGAAATGACCTGCTACTTTCTCAATATCATCCAGGGTAAGCAGTTCCCGGTCGCGTAGAAGGATCTGCTCCAAATCCGCTGTATCCAGTTCTTTGTCATTGTCGGCTTTGCAGGGTTTCCATTCCAGGGAAAAACGAAGTCCCATGGAGGTATCGATTTCCTGCATGAGCTTAGACATATCCTTCGCCCACTTTCTGCTCTCTGCTATGCGGTCCGTAAGCTGCTGGCTGATCGTCTGGGATAGGATATCTTCGAAAAGCTCCCTGTCCTTTTTCTGTATCAGCAGTTCTGTCTCTTCGATTGCAGCCTTCAGAATATTGTAAAACTCTTCCAGATATACCTTTTTTCCATTCCAGGTAGAAAGAATCCGTACCCGCTTACGTACAGCATCTATGTTCCCCGTATCACCAAAGCACTCTTCCATGGCTGTTCCATAGCTCGCAAGACTTCCGTTATGCTTCAGGTATACAGTATGTAACGCCTGGAGCAGTTCCCCGGGTTCCCTGTTTCTATCACTTTCCCGCAATATTTTCACCGCTTCTCTGGCACATTCATAGACTGTCCGTCCTTCCCTGTTCAGGATCAGTTTCAGATCAAGTTCTTCTTCAAAATAATTTCTGAGTGTGGTTTCTTCTATAATGAACCGTTGCAGCTTTTCTTTTTGTTGCGGGAGGTCTTTTTGTAATGTCTCTAATCTCTCTTTCAAGGTTGCCCCCAGAAGCTTCAGATTCTCCAGTTCCTCGTCGATCTGATCCAGTTCCTCCTTCAAACGTTTCAGCCGATTTGCCTTTTCCTGCAGCTCCGGACCCATCAAATACTCTTCCAGCTGGCGGATCTGGATCTCACAGGCTTTTGCATGGGTACTGTAAGTCCTTTTTTCCGTATAGGCTTCCTCCAGATTCTCCTGATATTGCTCTATCCGTTCTTTTCTGTCCCTGCAGTTGATCTGTTCCGTCTGTATATGCAGCAGCTCCTGCCTTGTGCTCTGCCATATCCTTCCATATTCTTCTACGGCATTGCAGGCTTCCTCATACACCTCTGCCGTTCTGCCATAGGGCAGCATTTTACAAAGCTTCAATACCTCCTGATATTGCCGGTTCTTCTGTTCGGAAAGTCTGTGCTCCTGATCCTTCTGTTTCAGATATTCATTCTCCAGCGTCTCCAGAATACGTTCCAGCTCTCTTTTCTCTGACAATGCGGTCTGAATCTCCGAAAAATCAGGAATCTCCCGGTATTCCGCCTGCAATCTCTCCATGCGTTCCTGTAATTGTGCGATTTCGGAATTCAAGCCTTCTATGATCCTGCCGGTGCTTTCTATCTGTTCCTGCAATTCCCGGATCTTCTGTTCTTTTCTACGTTTTCTCGCCAGATATCCCACATATTCAGCAGCCTGTTTATCTGCTTTACCAGCTAAGATTCCCTGTCGGAAGCTGCCGTCTGCACCAAAACAGATTCCCTGTGTCTTTCCTTCCTCTTCATAAATATTGCTGAGGATTTCCAGCACCTGGGTTCTTAATTCCTGCGGCAGATCATCACTTACTGTCAATTTGGAGAATTGGCTGCTGCCCAATCCGTCTGTCTGCAAAACAGCATCCAAAAATTCCGGATGCTCTGCTTTTATTTTGGCGAAATCCTCTCTCGTTACTACCAAAGCATCGAGTATTCCGGACATCTGTAATTGTGCCTCCAGTCTCGCACAGACTGTCTCCTCCAGATCCTTTGCAAACTCTACCGTTCTGTAAAACGGAACGGCTGTGATCCCCGCCTGTGCCAGGGATGCTCTGGATTTTTCGACTGCCTCATCCCGTTCCGGTTCCAGTTCCTGCTGCTCCTGAACCTTCTTAAGCTTTCCGCAGATCTCTTTCAGGTTTCCTTCCTCAATCTCCCGCTGATACTGCTTCTCATTTTTTTCGTCCACAAGCAGCTGCCGCTGCCTTTCATAATCTGCCTGGAAATCCCGCTGTATTTCCATACCATCCGCTACGGTCTCGTATTGTCTTGCTTTTTGCTCTGCCTGCAGCAGAATTTCTCGTTCCGGATGCCATTCTGTGGATATCTCCGCTCTGTGAAATACCTCTGTGATCCATGCATCAATTCTGTCAGACACCTGTTCTTCTGCCATTTCCAGATGCTGTTCTTCCTCTGCTTTTTTCTTCTTTGTCTCTTCCAGACGACTGGCAGCTTCCTCGTACTGTCCTAAAATCAGTTCATACTGTCTTAGAGCTGTTCTTCCTGCTGTCAGTTGATTTTTCCATATCCGCAGCCACTCTGCAATCTCATCTTTTTCTTTATATTCTTCCAAACTGATTTTCTCTTTTGCCTTTTCATGATGTTCCCATTGCAGGATCTCCTGCTGTTCTTCCAGTTCTTCCCGTTTTTCCTTCAAGGTATCCCGGCGGAGTTCCAGCTGCTCCTCCAGCTTTTTCAGAGTCGTCTCCTCTTCCCGGATCCGTTCTCTTCCATCTTTGATCTTTTTCTCCCAGCGAAGTTCTCCTTCTACAGCCTCCTTGTGCTCTGTCTTTAGTTTTCCAAGCTTCCGGTCTGCATCCTCGAGTTCCGGATCAAGGAGAGCGCTGCGCTCCGTTTCTTTCAGCTTTTTCTCCGCTGCAAGTCTCTCCGTATCCTGTGCCGCCCTGCTCTGTTCTTCCTGTGTCTCACTCTGCCGCTGTTCCTGCTCTGCCAGTACTGCCTGTTCTTTCTCCACTTCCTGCTTCTTATTCAGGTAACCCACAGCCTTTTTCGCCAGCATATACTGATTGTAACGGGTATACTCATTGCGGATGATCTTCACATCATCAAAGGCACGATTGAGCATCTCCAGACTGTCCTGGATCTCATCCATCTTTTCCATGGCATCTACCATAGGGCGCAGATCCTCGTCCGTCAAGGTCTGCAGGGAATCATTCAGAATGTCATACACTTTGGTGGGTTTAAACTCCTTGGAAAGCTTGGGAGCACGCACCTTCACAAGCAGTTTGATAAACTGCTCATACTGCTCCTCCTTACGGAAACCGAAAATATACTGGTTGACATGCTTCTTGTATTCCGACGGACTGTCTGTAAAAAAATTATTTTCGCCCAGTTCCGCTTTCATCTCCCGCTTATCCCGGGGAATTTTGTTTGATCCCACTTCCTTATACAGCCACAGATCATATCCTACCCTGCGTCCGTCCAGAATCACAAAGCCCCAGAAATCCATTGGTTTCCCACGCTTTGCTTTTTGTCCGATTCCAATGGTGCGATACTCTCCGGAATCCTCTTTCCAAAGTTCCAGGAAAAGATAGCCGGTAGACTCCTCCTTACCCTCTTCTCCCAGAAAATAATATTCCATCCGGCGATCACTGGATCCAAAAGGATCCAGGCGGCTGGGTGTACGGTCTCCATCCAGTACAAACGGAATAAAGCTCTGTGTTGTAATGGATTTTCCGGAACCGTTCTGCCCACGCAAAAGCAATTTTCCATCCTCAAATTCAAAGTCCTCTTCATCATATAACCAGAAATTCACAAAACCGATCCGGTTCATTTTCCAGCGTTCGTTCATTCTTCTCCGTCTCCCTTGTAATCAGAAGGATACTGTCCTGCCAGCCTGCCCACAGCGGGCAGCACGATGATCCACTCCTCCTCACAGCGCACCATCATCCAGTCTGTCATATATTTTAAAACAGTTTCCACAAGCCTGTCTTCGTCCATTTCACAGTATTCCTTGCTCCATGCATTCTTCCACTTGTTTCTGCAGTTTATGATAATCCCGGAAAGCGCCTGTATTGTCATGACAATACTTTCATCTTCCTGTAATTTCAAATTTTCCTCTGCCAGCTGCCTCTGTATCTCTGAACAAACGATCAGGACACTTTCCGAGATCTGGGCATCCCTGGGATGTACGGTTCCGTAACAGTCATCTGCATCCAGTGTAAGAAAGGCTGCATTGCGGTAAATATCCAGATTACCACCCATATTTTCCCGCAAATATCTGCCAACCCACTGCCTCTGATTTTTCAGATATAAGGCATCGGCATCTTCAGCACTGTCCCAATAAAGTGCCGGGCAGACCGCCAACTGTCTGTATACCCGGTTAATACGCCGGGCTCCTCTGTTCTCCTGAACTTCTTCAAAATCTGTTTTTTCAAAATCTCTAAAGGATTCATAACCGGAAATATCTGTTGTAAAGCTGCTGGTAAAATATTTCGAATATCCTGTATTTTCATACAGTACTTCCTGCCCTGCTTCCTGACTGAAGGATTCACTTTTCCCTTCATATACCCGGATCATCTGCAGCCGTTCCATATACTGCAATACCCGCACCAGTGATTTCCTCTGTGTAAAAGAAGTCCAATCCACCGGCATGTAATTTTTCAGCTGCGTCTCCACATAGTCAATCAGTTCCGACAGCAGGAATTGTCGGCCCTCCTCGGCATCCTCCAGATACATCAGCACCACACATAGTATGCAGTAATCCCGAATGTCCGTAAACTCGCTGATTCCCATAAATGCTTCTGCATGTGCCGGCTTCTTTTCCAGTTTTAACAGCTTCTCTGTATGTATCAGCTTCCATCCCAGTTGTTCTCTGATAAATCGTTGAAAGTTCGGAATGTCTCTCTTTACTTTATAGAAAGCCTCTTTGTCACTGTCCCGGCAGATCCAGAATTTCTCCATTAAGGTTCTGATTTCATTCATATTTATTTAAACTCCAATATATAATCCGGCATTTTCAGATTTCCATCCTCGCATTTCAGGACACAGCTGCCTTCCTTTTTCTTCAGACGATACTCCTGCCCATATTCCGTCCGCCCTGTCTTTTCCGAACTCATATTGGCCTGTGCGATCCACTGCAGGAAAATGGTCCTTGTGTCTTCAGAAACCACTTCATCAATCTCTGCAAACCGGATCTTCTGCTCCCTGATATACCGGAGTACCACTTCCTTCTGCCTCTGTGCCCGGCGCAGGTAACTTTCCCGCTGTGCCATCTTTTCCAATGATTTATCGGCAAAGCCTGTTCTATCTTTTCTCTCACGATATCCTCTCGTGTGAGGCTTCAGTAAAAACATTGAGGGATCTTCCTTATAAACACTGTTGTTGATACTGTCTTCTTCTCTCGGAAAATTGGTCTTATAATGTTCGATCTGCTGCACACCAAAGACATGAGCCGATAATTTATGAGCCTCCCCCAGATCCTCACATTTCAAAAAAAGCTCTAGAAACTTTTTATAATCATCTTTTCTACTGATGCCCCAGTTCTGGACCTGTACGATCAACGCCGCATTCTGAATAATATTGCGTATGATATCACTGGTGATTTTCAATACTTTTTTAGCTTCACATTCCTGCCCCTGCCCGTCCACAAACCAGTTTTTCAGGGAATGCCATTTTCCATATACATTTTCCCGGACACTTGGTTCCGCATTACCATGTATTTCCAGCAGTGCATGAGGAATATCCAGTTCGCTTTCTACGACCCGCTCCAGAATCATATTCTCCATACGCTCCGTATTCTTTTCCAACAGCTGCTCCATCCGTTTGGAATGCCGTTGCAATTCCTGCACAAATTCATTCAGATATTTGATAAATTTATCCTTATGAACCATGAATTCCACCGATTTCATCAGTTTTTCCGTTTTCCCGGAATAGAAGTCCCGCAGATAATCCTGATAGTTCTGGTTGAGCCGCTTGAAATCTTCTTGCAGCGTCTGCCACCATTCGTTCACAGTACGAAGCTCTGCATTCTCCATGCTCTCCGTCTCATCCAGACTTTTTTCCAGACGGACAAAGAAATTCATCGACAGATTACCTGACTCCAGGAATAAATTTTCCAGACGTACTGTCAGACGTTCAATCTCCACGGCGTATTCCGACATCGTATAGCGATATTGCTTATTTTTGTAATCCGCTATTGTGTACACCTTTCCCGGATCCTGTATCGGCGTAAGATTTTTCCACTTTACAAGTGCTTCCAGATCCAAAACCAACTGCTCCATAGAATACACGTCAAATGCTTCATCCTCTTTTAAAAGCCTGAAAACGTCCTCTTTATATAGTTGAAAATGCATCTTTTCATATTCCCGGTAAAAGCATCTCATGATTTTCCGGTATACCGGTGCATTCTGTACCGATAGGTAGGAAGTTTCGTTGATCTGTTCGAAATGATCCATCCGTTTGTTCCTCTCTCAAGTATCCTGCTAAATAAACGCAATCATATACAATGGCAGCGTTACGATCCTCTCTTCGCTCACACCTATATTACCATCCACAAATTTGTAACCGTAAGATATATCTCTATTATTTTTCATCAACCATTTTAAGGAATCCGCCCGGTTATTTCCACTCTTGACTTCGATGGGAACCACGCTCCCATCTTTCTGGATGATAACATCAACTTCTCTTTTCGTTGTCTTATTTTTATAGAAATAGATTGGATATCCCTTCTTATAAAGAGCATCAGCTATTGCACATTCGTAAATACCACCTTTTGAGTTTTCTGTTAATGTGTTTTCCACAATATGCTGTTTTAAAGAAAAATCCTTCATCGCCATCAGCAGTGATAAATCGGTTGTATATGCCCTAAAAAAATCATCTCTTGCATAATCATCCAAGTCAAATCTGACATCTGTCACAAGTTTACATAATTGCACCATATCTGCCCGAACCAGCCATTCAACACTTGAGTAATATTTTTGTGCCCTTCCACCATGCTCAATTTCTTTATATTGAAATTTATGATTCTCCTTATCTAACAGCTGCTTTGCAAGTGAAAGATAGCACTTCTCTGCTTTCACCTTTTCTTCAGCGGTTGCATAATGTGCTATATCATATTGATATCCCTGTAAAAGATTTCTTTGAACACTGTCAACTTCTCTGAAATCCTTCGTATCTATATACTTCTGTACCACTTCCGGCATACCACCCGTTGCAACATACTGTCTGAAGTAATTCATCATCTGTGAATGAATTGCCTCAGGTATCACTGTTTTTGAGTGTAAATATCCACAAAATTTCACTATCATATCTTCGGAAATCTCCATTCCCCAAAGAAATTCTTCGAAATCCATCCCGTGTATTTTCAGATAATCAACATACCCAACAGGATAAGAAGATGCACGTTTATAGTCGATTCCCAGAAGCGATCCTGATGTAATGACATCATAACTGTTATCTATTGCCCAGAACTTGAGTGATGTAATTGCTTCCTGACATTCCTGAATTTCATCCAGAAAAATCAAAGTTTTCCCCGGAATAATTTTCTTTTCAGGAAATCGAAAACGCATAGCCATAATCATGTTGTCTACGGTAAGGTCTCCGGCAAAAATATCCATTGCGGAAGGCATCTGCTTAAAATTAATTTCAAGCAGTTCCTCAAAATTTTCCTCTGCAAACCGCTCGATGGTGTATGTTTTTCCGGTCTGTCTGGCTCCCTGAACAACCAGGCATTTTCTGTCTTTTGTATTTATCCAGTTTTTAATGTAATCTGTCGCTTTTCTTTTCAGCATAAAGACCTCTAATCAACATATTTTATTCCGTTTAATGTTTTCAATCAACATTTTATCTTTCCAAATTGTGCTTATCATCAACATTATGGATTTTATTATAGTTTATTTTTTAAATGCGGTAAATAGAAAGTTTGAGTTCCGTTTTGCAAACTTAGCTTCGAATTACCTCAAATTGGTACAAAAAAAGGACTTCAATCATTCAATCCTTTATTTTTTAAGGTTTCTCTTGATTTTGTCCTCTTTTAATATACGTTCCATAGGAATCTGCCCATTTTCGTAACTTCACCTTATTATACACATAAGAAAGTAACTCTATTCTGTTACCAGTACAACCTCATATTCTCTGCAGCATCCGCATCTGACAAATGAAACCGTTGTTTCACCTTGTCCTCAGTTTTGTCAAAGTCTGCACCCAGTTCCTTGCAAGTCACTATCAGTGCCTGTATTCCTTCTTTTATCCCTTCCTTTATTCCTTCCTTTATTCCTTCCTGTCTTCCCTGTCTGGTATATTGGTCAAATAATTCGCACACGGTAATCTCATCCTCCTCTTTTACACCCATTTTCTGCAAACATTCTAACGTATCTTCCACATTCTTTTCACCGGATAAAGTTCTCAGAAGCTTAATCAGTGCTTCCTTATGCACCACTTTCTGATCGGATCTATATCCATTGCCCTCAGCCAGATAATCCACCACAATACGCATATCGCTCTGAAATAAGTTTCTTATTTCCTTTGGCAGTTTTCTCATTTCAAAGATATGCAGTTTCAAATCGTCTATATAACTCAGTACTTTTCCGGGATAATTTCTGCTCTGAAACATTTCGTAAATGCTTCTGTTCTGCTTCCATGAGCCCTCTCCCCAGTATAAAACAATTTCGACTACCGGATAAACATCCTTCGCTTTGCCATCGTACTGTTCACGATATGCACTGCCAATATAACCTGCCTTCCGGAATATCATCTTGGAATCCCGTCTTGTCTGATTAGCAAACAGGTACTGCACCGTCACCCGTCCATCATGTATTTCATACCTAGCTACATCTTCTAACTGGTTCCTCAGATTTTCTCTTCCCTGATATACGGTCTCTGTCGGTGATGCCAGAAGGCTGTCCTTATTTATCCTCTGCAGTCCCTCATATATTAGTACATTAATAATATCAGCTGCTACATCCGGATATGTTTCAAAATTCTTCGCTGTAAGATCATTTGTTTCCATTTGTTCTCCCTGCCGGGAAATTCAGATGATGACAGATAATCCTTTCATTTAAAAATTCTCTGAAATCTCCCGCTTACATATTTTTGCAAATAAGCATAGATTTCAGATTTAGACACCAGTCTGAACTGGCCTGACAGCAGCAGAAAATATCTTTCCCTTGGTAAAAATCAATTTTTTTCTGCTCAATAATGAACACCTGCCTCAATGATATTGTTTATCATTTCATATATGCTTACATTGAATTGTAAACATATCATATCATACATTTCATTTAGCAGCAATATGTTTTGGTCAGTTTATCGTTTTATAATATTTAATTTACAAATACACATTTACATCAGCTCATCCATAAAAATTTCATAAAGCTTCACGTGAATCTCTCTATAGTCGTAAGCGCAAAGTATTCCAAGCTCACTTGACAGCATATATGCATTGGAACCTGTGATATAAACATCCACATGGTCTCTGATACTCTTCGGTTTTACGTAGGCGCATGTGCATTCCGTAATATCGCCGTACTTTTGCTGCACATCTTATTAAAAATTATCTTCTCCATGCAGAAGCTTTTCAATCTGATACTCTCTATTAAGGAGACGTCTAAAATAAGGTAATTTGAAGAACATCTTCAAAAAGTGTGATGTATCAGGGAGAGGAACACATGTAATTCATGCGAAAACAAAGATAAAAATGGTATTAAAAAATCGAAGATAAAAATATCGTACATCAGACTGATAGGCTGTGTCTAAATCGTAAAAGCCACTGTTTATCAGTCTTTCTTTTGTCATTCCCATGTTTACTGCAACTGTATGCGTTGCGAACCAGTGTCCACATCGGGTATTACCCGCTTGCATTGCCAAGTTTTCGCA
>OLRZ01001142.1_pt1 | contig 18832 bp, 17 predicted proteins | sample 1671931 | NCBI WGS metagenome assembly OLRZ01 (sample SAMEA3136627, study PRJEB25190) | human gut metagenome | reverse complement strand
CAAGCTGGCGGACGATTTGGAGGACGAGCCTTTCGCCCGGAGATTTGCCTCGGGCGCGCTTCGATTCCTGTTGTGCCGGGCCCACAAAAAGGCCGCCGCGGCGCATGGAACTGCCGCCGGTGAAAATCATGGCTTTTTTGTGGCCTGCCAAAACCTTCAATTCATCAAGGGCGCCCGGCCCATAGTAAATATCGCGTGGTAAAGTAAAGCGTGACATGTAATCGCCTCCTGTTTTCTTAACTGCCTTTATTATAACACATAATGGTTAGCTTTAGTTGACTTTTTTGTGAAAAATTAAAAATTATTATTAAATAAATTTATAAACTAATTTTAAAAATTAACATAAAACGGTAGAGTATTGCGCCGATTTACTGTATAATAGAAATATTAACAGTAAAGGAAGTGATTTTTTGGCAACACAAATGCAGCTTGCCCGCAAAGGCATTATTACCGAAGCAATGAAGCAGGTGGCGGCCTACGAAGGCGTGACGGAAGAATTTATCCGCAAGGGCGTGGCCGAAGGCACTATTGCCATACCACTTAATATAAACCATAAAAACGTAACTCCGCGCGGCGTGGGGCAGGGGCTGAGCGTTAAGGTCAACGCCAATATCGGCACCTCCAGCAGCTATCCCGACCCGGAGCCGGAGCTTGAAAAGCTGGCGGCAGCTATTGAGGCAGGCGCCGACAGCGTGATGGATTTATCGACCGGCGATAATATCGACGCTTCGCGCAGGGCCATTATCTGCGCCAGCACGGTGATGGTGGGCACGGTGCCCATTTACCAGGCAACGGTGGAAACCATTAAAAAACGCGGCGCCGTTGTGGAAATGACCAAAGAAGATTTGTTTGAAGTTATCCGCCAGCAGGCGGCAGATGGTGCGGACTTTATGACGATACACTGCGGAATTAACAAAAACGTGCTTGACATGCTGACCGGCGAAGGGCGCGTGATGGACGTTGTAAGCCGCGGCGGCAGCTTTATTACCGGCTGGATGCTGCACAACGGCAAAGAAAACCCGCTGTACGAATACTATGACGAAATTTTGGACATTTGCGCCGAGTATGATGTTACCATTAGTTTGGGCGACGGTTTGCGTCCCGGCTGCCTGGCCGATGCAAGCGACCGCGCGCAATTGCAGGAGCTTTTGAACCTTGGTGAACTGACGCAGCGCGCCTGGGCAAAAGGCGTGCAGGTAATGGTGGAAGGGCCGGGACACGTGCCTTACAACCAGATTGCCGCCAATATGCAGTTGCAGAAACGCGTGTGCCACGGTGCGCCTTTTTATGTGCTGGGGCCTCTCGTTACGGACGTTGCGCCGGGGTACGACCATATTACCTCCGCTATCGGCGGCACGCTGGCTGCCATGAGCGGTGCGGACTTTTTGTGCTATGTAACGCCTGCCGAGCATTTGGGCCTGCCCGATATTAACGATGTGCGCGAAGGCGTAATTGCAGCGCGTATTGCAGGGCATGCGGCCGATGTTGCCAAAGGCTTGCCCAAAGCCGTAGCGTGGGATTTGGAAATGGCGAAAGCGCGCAAAAACCTGGACTGGAAAAAACAGATTGAACTTGCCATAGACCCGGTTAAAGCGCAGGCTTACCGCGATAAAAAGAATAAAGCTGATGACGAAGCCTGCTCAATGTGCGGCGATTACTGCGCCGTGAAAATTGTTGGCGAATACCTTGATAAATGCAAGGGGTGCAGAAAATAATACGGCAAAAACCGTATTATTGCAGGCCTTATCTATTTGCTTTTTAAATTAAGCCGTGCTATAATGAAAGTACGAAATGGGATTGATGTTGTTTACTTAGGCACACATCAAAAGAAAAACCCGGGAGCTGCAACTCCCGGGTTTTTTTATATAATTTTAAAACGTTTATTTTTTATATGTTTCGTGCGGCTGCAATAAATCGTTATTGTTGAACGCGCTGAGAGGCCTTAACGGCTGCGGTGCTTCGGTATCCGCCTTCAGGCGTTTGCTGTACCAGCATACGTCAAGCCAGCGGCCGTGCTTAAAACCGACAAGTTTGTGCGTACCGGCATCTTCAAAGCCCATACGCTTATGAAAGTTTAAACTGTTTTGGTTAATTGCCGTTATGCAGGCGTAGGCGTTATAGTAACCAAGCTTTTCTAAAATATCAAACAGCGCGGCATACAGGCACTCGCCGATATTTTGCCCGCAAAAGGCAGCGTCCACATAAACGGACAGGTCTACCGTGTAATCATACGCCACGCGCTCGTTATAGGCGGAGGCGTAAGCGTAGCCGAGAACTTTGCCTTCGCGTTCGTACACAAGGTACGGGTAGCGGCTGCTGATTGTTTCAACGCGCGCGGAAAAATCCTCCGGTGTCGGTACTTCGTATTCAAACGAGATAACGGTATCCGTAATATACGGCGCGTAAATTTCTAAAATGCGTGCGGCGTCCTGAGGGCGGACGAAACGGATTAAATCTTTCATTTCCGGTTCCTGTCTTTTAAAATGCGGCGCAGAATGGCAAACATAACTTCGGCAGCGTCATCCTGCATTTTAAAGGAAAGGCTCTGCCCGTCATTCTGATGCGCTTCAATAATATTGGTAGAAAGGTCGGCTGTTTTTAAATCGTCCAGACGGATTTGCTTGGCCAGTTTTTTGCTTAAATAAATAATGCGGCTGTTGGTTAAGAACAAATACCCGGCGTCGATAATTACGGCAGTTTCTTCCATAACCTGCGGATGCTCGATATGTTCACCCTTAAAGGAGATGGTTTCGTCGATGCGCAGTTTGCGCGTCAGCTGGTAGTAGTTGTCCTCTTTGGCAACGGTTTTAACTTCGCACAAAGCGGCCTGCCCTGCTGCGTGGCAAATTTCGCCGTCCTCCAGCGGAAAATCTACCTTAACATTGCCCAAAGGCGCGTTCTCGGCGTTCCATAAATAGCGGTATTTGGTTAAAGCGTTGTCGATATTGGCTTTAAATTCGTAGGGAATATCCAGTTTGGCGCACATGTCGCGCAGCTGCTGCTCGTCCTCAGGCGTAAAGCGTTTGGTGTCGGCAATGCGGTCAAACTCGCCGTTAAAATAATCGTTAAAAACCTGCTTGCGGAAGTCGAAGCCGTCTTCATAATCATAGCCGAACAGCTCGTTAATGGCAGCGATGGTAAGGTTTTCCCCGCCGGTTACAAGTCCGCGGCAGCGCGAAAAATAGGCGGATTTTTTAGCGCCGTTATCGGCAAGGCGGCACAGGTTTTCGGGAATTTCCAAAATTTCCGCCATATGGGCGCGGTCATTTAAAATAGGGTCGTCCTTGCTCTGCGCGCTTGAAAAAGCGTTGTCGGCAACCTTGCGGTAAATGGCGCTGCGCTGGTCCATATTGGTGTCGCTGAATTTGCAGCCCCACTTTTTAAAAATGGCGGCGGCTGCGTCTTTTGTCAGTTCCTGCGCGCTTTTGGCTTCGGTTAAAATATTATTTATTTCTGCAAAGGCGTTCTGCTGAGGCTTGGAGCCAAACAGCCTGCCCATAAAACCCTGTTCTTCCAGTTCCTGCTTTTTAAATCCTTTCACGGTCACACATCCTTATTAATGTAATAAATTAATTATACAATATCCGCGGTTATGCCGCAATAAGCGGTTTAAAACGCGGAGTTTACACAAATGTCACAACTAATATTTAGGATATGTTAAAATGTTAATATAGGATATTATCGTGCGGAGATGATATAAATGAATATTTTTGAGGACCGCGGCGGCGGCAAACTGCACTGGAAGCTTAATTTGTATGTTTTATGGGTGTGCGTGTTTTTTACCTGTGCAAGCTATACTATGTGCGTACCGTTTTTGCCGGTATATCTTTTGCAGCATTTGGGCGTAGCCCAGGCTGATGTCAATTCGTGGACGGGCCTTATTTATTCCGTTACCTTTTTTACGGCGGCCATTATGGCGCCTTACTGGGGTGCCCATGCCGACCGTATCGGCCAGCGCCTGATGGCAATACGTGCGGGGTTCGGCCTTGCCGTAACCTATGCCTTAATGGGCATGTGCCAGAGCCCGGAACAGCTTTTTGGCGTGCGCCTTTTGGCAGGCCTTGTAAGCGGCTTTGTGCCGGCATCGCTGTCACTGGTTTCTTCAACCCTGCCTGCCGTTAAAATGGGCTGGGGCATGGGGCTTATGCAGACGGCTGTTGCCTCCGGCAGCATCCTCGGGCCGATGCTCGGCGGTTATGTAAGCGCCTGGTTCGGCATGCGCATGTCGTTTTATATCGCGGCGGGCGCGCTGTTTGTTGCAACTATTATGGTTATTGCCTTTGTGCGCGATGTGGAGCACGAAAAGGGCGAAGGCAAAGTTATTCATATCTGGGCGGATTTAAAGGCATCACTGCAAAATAAAGGGCTGCTGTTTGTAATGAGCATGTTCTTTTTGGTGCAGGTATGCGTAATGATTGTGCAGCCGCTGATTACCATGTACGTATCGTACCTGTTGGGCGGCGTTGTTAACGACGATGTTGTTAAAACTGCCGGCATTATCTTCTCGCTGGCGGGCATTGCCGGTATTATCGCCGGGCCGTACTGGGGCAGCCGCGGGCAGAAGCGCGGTTATACCAAAACGCTGTTTATGGTGTTTATCTGCGCGGGCGCAATAAATATGTGCCAGTTCTTTGTGCACAATATCTGGCAGTATGCGGCGGTAACCTTTATTTACGGCCTGTTCCTCGCAGGGGCGGTGCCTAATATTAACGCCCGCCTGGTTGAAGTTACCGACCCTTCCGTGCGCGGCAAGGCCTTTGGGCTTGTAACCAGCGCGCAGCAGTTCGGCGGCGTGGTTGGCCCGCTTTTGGGCGGCTTTTTGGGCGGCTTTTTGCCGACGCGCCTGATACTTGTTTTAACGGGCGTAATTTTGGTATGCGCCGGTGTTTACACTTATTTAACCAAAGTGCGCGGCGTGCCGCAAAAGGTCTGAATGCAGGGCTTGGCAGATTTAAACAGGCAAACTGTTAAAAACTGAACAGTTTGTGAAAGCTTTAAAATTAAGGGGGCAAAACCCCTGATTTAGCTTGACAAATTTTGTATACAATATACAATAAAGCTGTAAGCAGCATAAAAGGGGGAATTTTACAATGCTTATTAAAAAATTTGAAGGCAATTCGCCGAAAATTGACCCGAAGGCTTTTGTTGCCGAAACCGCAGTAGTTATCGGCAAAGCAGAACTGAAAGAATACAGCAGCGTATGGTATAACGTAACCATCCGCGGCGATGTTAATGAAATTAAAGTTGGCAGATATACCAATGTTCAGGATAACAGCGTGCTGCACGTTTCCGACAGCCATGCCTGCATTCTGGGCGACTATGTAACCGTAGGCCACTGCGCGCTTCTGCACGCCTGCACGGTTGAAGACCATGTGCTTATCGGCATGCACTCCACCGTTTTGGACGGCGCTGTTATCGGCAAAGGCTCCATTGTGGCAGCCGGCGCGGTTGTAACCAAAAACACCATCGTTCCGCCATATTCCCTGGTAGCAGGTGTACCGGCAAAAGTTATTAAAAAACTGCCGGAAAACACCGACGCAACCCACGCACAGGCCGTTAAATACGAAAACCTGTGGACCCGCCGTTACAACGAGCTTCCCGATGGCGGCGGTGAAGAATACCATGGCGAAAAAATTGTATAATTAATTTACAGCTTAAAAGGTGCGGTTTTTTGCCGTGCCTTTTTTGTTTAACGGCGAAAATTGTATACACTGCCTTTAAATTTACAAATCCTTGTAAATAGTGTATACTAATTATATATGCACTTTGCATATCCTCACATAATTCAGCAGTTATAACGATGAGAAAGAAGGGAACCACATGACAAAAATGAAAACCATGGACGGTAATACCGCTGCGGCTTATATATCCTATGCGTTTACCGACGTGGCAGCTATTTACCCCATTACACCGTCTTCGCCTATGGCGGAAGTTGTTGATGAATGGGCGGCCCAGGGCAAGAAAAACCTGTTCGGGCAGACTGTAAAGGTTCAGGAAATGCAGTCCGAGGCAGGCGCTTCCGGCGCTGTACACGGTTCTTTGCAGGGCGGTGCCCTTACTACCACTTATACAGCTTCTCAGGGCCTTCTTTTAATGATTCCTAATATGTATAAAATGGCCGGTGAACTTTTGCCGGCAGTGTTCCATGTATCCGCACGTGCGCTGGCAACCAGCAGCCTTTCCATTTTCGGCGACCATCAGGACGTTATGGCAGCACGCCAGACCGGTTTTGCCCTGCTTGCCGAAGGCAGCGTGCAGGAAGTTATGGACCTCGGCGGCGTGGCACATTTATCTGCAATTAAAGGCCGCGTGCCGTTTTTGAATTTCTTTGACGGTTTCCGTACTTCGCACGAAATTCAGAAAATTGAACTGATGGATTACGATAAGCTGGCAGGGCTTCTGGATTGGGAGGCTTTGGCAGAGTTCCGCAAACGCGCACTGAACCCTGACAACCCTGTTATCCGCGGTACGGCGCAGAACCCGGATATTTACTTCCAGACCCGCGAAGCAGTTAACAGCTATTACACCGCGCTGCCGGAAATTGTTGAAAACTATATGAATGAAATCAACAAAATTACCGGCCGCAACTATGGCCTGTTTAACTACTACGGTGCACCGGATGCCGAAAACATCATTATTGCCATGGGCAGCGCCTGCGAAACCATTCAGACCGTTGCCGAAAAACTGAACGCCGAAGGCAAAAAGGTTGGCTTACTTGCCGTTCACCTGTACCGTCCGTTCAGCGTTAAGCATTTTATGGCGGCAATTCCGGAAACCGTTAAACGCATTGCCGTGCTTGACCGCACCAAAGAGCCGGGTGCATTCGGCGAACCGCTGTATATGGATGTACGCGGCGCGTTCTATGACAGTGAACGCAGCCCGCTGATTATCGGCGGCCGCTACGGCCTTGGCAGCAAGGATTTAACCCCGACCGACATTCTTGCCGTTTACGAAAACCTTGAAGCCGAAAACCCGAAAAACAACTTTACCATCAGCATTGTTGATGACGTTACCAATACTTCTCTGGCAGCCAGCCACGAAATTGACGTTACTGGTGAAGGCACCAAGAGCTGCAAGTTCTGGGGCCTTGGCAGCGACGGTACCGTTGGCGCCAACAAGAGCGCAATTAAAATTATCGGCGATTACACCGATATGTACGCTCAGGGCTATTTCTCCTACGATTCCAAAAAATCCGGCGGCATTACCGTTTCGCACCTGCGTTTCGGCAAAGAGCCCATCCGCGCTCCGTACCTTATCAATGCTGCGGATTTTGTAGCCGTACACAACCAGTCCTACGTTGATAAATACGACGTTACCGCAGGGCTGAAAAAAGGCGGCACATTCCTTCTTAACTGCAACTGGAGCGCAGAAGAACTGGAAAAACATCTGCCCGGGCAGATTAAACGCTATATTGCCAAAAATGATATTAACTTCTATATTATTGACGCTGTAAAAATTGCACAGCAAATCGGCCTTGGCGGACGCATTAACATGATTATGCAATCGGCGTTCTTTAAACTGGCCGACATTATTCCGCTGGAGGATGCTGTTAAATACCTGAAGGAAGCGGTTGAGCACAGCTACGGCCTGAAGGGCAAAGACGTTGTTGACATGAACAACGCTGCTATCGACATGGGCGTTAACGCCGTTGTAAAAGTTGACGTTCCCGCAGCATGGGCTGACGCTGCCGATACCGAAGCAGCTGCAAAATCCGGCAATGATTTCATCGACAACATTCTTGTGCCGATGAACCGCATGGAAGGCGACAAACTGCCTGTAAGCGCGTTTAAAGACCATGAGGACGGTACTTTCCCGAGCGGCACCGCTGCTTACGAAAAACGCGGCATTGCCATCAATGTGCCGGAATGGCAGATGGAAAAATGCATTCAGTGCAACCAGTGCGCATTTGTATGCCCGCATGCCGTTATCCGCCCCGTGCTGATGACCGAGGAAGAAGCTGCGAACGCTCCGGAAGGCATGCTCAGCAAGGACGCTATCGGCGCCAAAGGCCTGAAATTCCATATGGCAGTATCTCCTCTGGACTGCACCGGCTGCGGTAACTGCGCTCAGGTTTGCCCGGCTAAGGAAAAAGCCCTGGTAATGAAACCTTTGGAAACCCAGCTTGCCAAAACCGAAAACTGGGATTACGCAATGAAGAAGGTTGCGCCCAAACCGAACCCGATGAATAAAAACACCGTTAAAGGCGTGCAGTTTGAACAGCCGCTGTTTGAGTTCAGCGGTGCGTGCGCAGGCTGCGGCGAAACCCCGTATGCCAAACTTGTTACCCAGCTTGTTGGCGACCGCATGATGATTGCCAACGCAACTGGCTGCTCCTCCATCTGGGGCGCAAGCGCACCTTCCATGCCGTACTGCAAAAATGCGGCAGGGCACGGCCCGAGCTGGGCAAACAGCCTGTTTGAAGATAACGCCGAATACGGCCTTGGCATGTACCTTGGCGTAAAACATACCCGCGAACGTGTGGCTGACCGCGTAAAAGAAGCGCTGAACCTGCCCGTAAGCGAAGAACTGAAAGCAGCAATGCAGAACTGGCTTGACAACATGAACGTAAGCGACGGCACTCGCGAACGTGCCGAAGCGCTGAAAGCGGCACTGGCTGCCGAAAACAGCGATAACGCACTCTTAAAAGAAATTGCAGGCCTCGGCCAGTACTTTGTAAAACGCAGCCACTGGATTTTCGGCGGCGACGGCTGGGCTTACGATATCGGCTACGGCGGACTTGACCATGTTCTTGCCAGCGGCGAAAACATTAACGTAATGGTATTTGATACCGAAGTATATTCCAATACCGGCGGCCAGTCCTCCAAGGCTACACCGGCTGCTGCTATTGCCAAATTTGCGGCCAGCGGCAAACGCACCCGCAAAAAAGACCTCGGCATGATGGCCATGAGCTACGGCTATGTTTATGTAGCGCAAATCGCCATGGGTGCGGATAAGAACCAAACCCTTAAAGCCATTGCCGAAGCAGAGGCTTATGACGGCCCGTCGCTGATTATTGCTTATTCGCCGTGCATTAACCACGGTTTGAAAGCAGGCATGGGCAAGAGCCAGCTGGAAGCAAAACACGCTGTTGAATGCGGATACTGGGCTAACTACCGTTACAATCCGGAACTGAAAGAACAGGGCAAAAATCCGTTCATTCTCGACAGCAAGGAACCTACCGGCAACTTCCGCGAATTCTTAATGGGCGAAGTACGTTACTCCGCACTCTTAAAACAATTCCCGGACCAGGCAGAAGCATTGTTTGAAAAAACAGAGCATGACGCCAAAGAACGCCTTGCAACCTATAAACGCCTTGCAGGCAAGGAATAAAAAGGCTGCAATTAAAAAACGCATAAACTAAAATAAAAAACGCCGTGCTTTACGCATGGCGTTTTTTGCTTGCGCGTTTGCGTTTTAATTTTGGCTTTTAAGTGCTTGCTCCAGTGCAAGGGCAAGCTGGTCGGGGCAGCTGGTGGGCCTATTGCCGCACTTAATGCCCTTTAAGCGGCGTATAACTTCTTCTGCCGGCATACCGGCCACAAGCTGCGAAATGCCTGCGGTATTGCCGGGGCAGCCGTTAATAAACTGCGCGTGTTTTACAATGCCGTTTTCTACCTCCACGTCAATGGCAATGGAGCAGGTTCCGCGGGTTTTATATAACAAAATAAAGCCTCCTTTAAAATTACTGCAACACAATTATACAGCAATTTTGGCTGCCTGCAAAGAAAATGCACCGGCGTTTTTGCATAAAGTTCACTTTTGCGGGCAGGATTTTACAGGTAAAAATGGAAATAAGCATAATATGGATTAGTTTACGCTAAATGATGCGTTGAGTTAAAAGGAGTTTATATGATTATTGGTATCGGCTGCGATTTGGCAGAGGTAAGCCGCATTAAAAGAGCGATTGGCATGAAGGGTTTTGCCGCGCGCGTGTTTACTCAGCGCGAGCAGGATTACTGCATGGCGCGCGGGGCGCAGGCATACGCCAGCTTTGCCGCACGTTTTGCCGCCAAAGAGGCTTTTGTAAAAGCTGTTGGCACAGGGCTGCGCGGCGGGCGGCTGACCGAAATAGAGGTTATAAACGACGCGCTTGGCAGGCCGCAGCTTGTTTTATACGGTTATTTTAAAGATTACGCCAAAGGGCTTGGCACAGAAAAAATACATTTAACATTAAGCCATACCAAAGAGCTGGCAATGGCGCAGGTAATTCTGGAGGGATAATAAATGAAACTTGTATATGCGCATGAAATGGGCGCGCTTGATAAAAAAGCGGCGGAGGAGTTTTATCTGCCAACGGCTGTTTTAATGGAAAACGCCGGGCGTGCTGTTGCAGAAACCGCGGCGGAACTTTTGGGCGGCGATGTATACGCCAAAAGCGTGGTTGTGTTTGCCGGTAAGGGCAACAACGGCGGCGACGGACTGGTGGCGGCACGCTGGCTCAGTGCCGGGGGCGCGCGCGTAAAAATCTTTCTGGCTTCGCCCGCGGCTGAGTTTACCGGCGCGGCAGGCGTACAGCTGAAAATCTGTGCCAAAAGCGGACTCGCCGTTACGGAGCTGAAAGAAGAATGTGACTGGAACGTGGCGGAAATTGCCGCCGCCCATGCGGATTTAATGATTGACGCGCTGCTTGGTACCGGTTTTAAGGGTGAGCTTGGTGGCAATTACAAGCGTGCCTGCCTTTTGATGAACGGTGCGCGTGCTGATGTGCTGGCGGTGGATATTCCGAGCGGCGCGCAGGCAGATACCGGCGAAGCGGACGAAAACGCAGTGCAGGCAGCGGAAACCGTAACCATGCAGCTGCCTAAGCCCGGGCTTTATTTATATCCGGCGGCGGAACTTGCGGGCAAGGTTGTTGTTGCGCCGATTGGCATGCCGGAGGCTTTAACGGAGCAGGCGGAAGGGCATAAATATCTTTTGGATTCGGAAATTGTGCGCGATTTTCTGCCCATCCGCAGCGGTAACTGCCATAAGGGTGAAGCAGGCCGCGTAACTGTGGCGGCAGGTTCGCCGGGCTACACGGGCGCAGCCGCGCTGTGCGCACAGGCTGCCGTTAAGGCAGGCGCGGGGCTGGTAAGCCTTTACACGCCGCTGTGCTCGCGCGAGGTGTTGGCGGTTAAGCTTACGGAAGTAATGGTAAAAGGGCTTATCGAACGTATGCCGGGCGTGCTGGGCGGCGGCGCCGCTGCCGAAGTGCTGGACGCTGCGGCAAAATCGGACGTTTTGGCAATCGGCCCTGGGCTTGGCACCAGCGAAGCAACCGGCGAGGTAATTTTAAACATTCTGGAAAACTACGAAGGCACGGCGGTTATCGACGCAGACGCGCTGACGGCGTTAAGCCGCAAAGCAGAAATTCTGCCGCAGCTTAAATGCACCAAAATACTTACGCCGCACCCTGGCGAAATGGCACGTTTGTGCGGTTTAAGCGCCGCCGAGGTTGATGTGCGCCGCATTGAACTTGCGGAAAAATACGCCGCAGAATGGAACTGCGTGCTGGTGCTGAAAGGCGCACCGACTGTTATCGGCTGCCCGGACGGCACGGTGTATGTTAACACTACGGGTACGCCAGCCATGGCAACGGGCGGCTGCGGCGACGTACTTACGGGCATTATTGCCGGGCTGTGCGCACAGGGCGTTGAAGCGGAAGCTGCCGCTGCGTGCGGTGTGTATTTGCACGGGCTGGCGGGCGAGCTTGCAGCAGACGGCTGCATAGGCCTTGCTGCCGGTGAACTGGCGGCCTTTGTGCCGGAAGCACGCCGTATGGCAGAAAACGGCGAAATTTAAGTGAAATTTGCCTTGGCAAACTGCGCTTTTGTTTACAGAACTTTATAAAAATGATAAAATTATTTAGTTAAACTTTGCAAAAAGGAGTGACGGGGCTTGCATAAAAGAATCATCTGCTGCCTTTTGTTTATAATAAGTATTTTTGCCTGTGTCTCCGCCTACGCGGCCGAGGTAACGGATGTGCGCTGGGGGCTGGACAGGTTTAATGTGCTTCGCCTCGTTGTGGATTTGGATTCGCCGCCCGGCTATAATATCAGCTTTCAGGGGCAGACCATGCTGGTAACGGTTAACGCCAAACTTGATGAAAAAGTAACCCGCAGCTTTAAAATGCGCAGCACGCTTGTACCAACCATGACCGTTGAAGAAAGCGGCGGTAATACGGTGCTGAAGCTGCCTCTTGCACGCACTATCGGTACGCAGGATTACAACGCGTTTACCTTAAAGAACGACCCTGTAACAAAACGCCCCAACCGCCTGGTTGTGGATATTACAGCCGATAAAACGGCAACGCCGAGCGTGGTTATACCCAAGGCAGATACTTCTGCCGAAAAGGCCAAAGCGCCCGTAACCGTGCCTAAAACCAGCACGGCAAAAACAACGGTGCCTAAAACAACAACACCTAAAACTACGGCTAAAGCAACCGTGCCTAAAAAAACGGCTGTTAAAACCGAAGAAAAGAAAACTGCCAAAAGCAGTTTTAAAACTGACGGCGGCTTAAAGGGCAAAAAGATTACGCTTGATGCCGGCCACGGCGGCAGCGACCCGGGGGCAATCGGCTCTAACGGCACGCGCGAAAAAGACGTAACGCTTAAAATTACCAAAAAAGTGCAGGAGCTGCTGAAGAAAAAAGGCGCCAAAGTGAGCATGACGCGCACCGGCGATACCGACGTTTACGGCCCTAACGCCAGCGATTCGCAGGAACTGCAGGCCCGCGTTGATGTGGCGGAAGACAACGACGCCGATGCTTTCGTAAGCATTCACATCAATTCTTCCACCAATAAAAGCGTAGGCGGCTTCTCGTCCTACTATTATCCCAAAACAAATAACGATGCCCGTCTGGCACAGGCCGTGCAGGACAGGCTTGTTAAAAACTTCGGGCTGGATGACCTTGGCATACGCAAGGCAAACTTCTATGTAAACAAACGCTGCAGCATGCCGTCAACCCTTCTGGAACTGGCATTTATCTCCAACCCCAAAGAAGAAAAACTGATGAACAGCAACTGGTATATCAACAAACTGGCAAAATCCATTGCCGATGGCATTGAAGATTATTTTAAATAACGGAGGGTACTTAAAATGATGAAAAAATTTTTAACAGTACTCTGCGTGGTACTGATGACTTTGTTTGCCGCGGCCTGCACGCAGGAAAACAACGCCGTGCTGCCGGACGCCAATGCTGTTGCAGACAGCCGTGAACATACGGTAACAATTTACCGCGTACCTGCTGACGGCACAGAAAAGATGTATGCCGAAAAAGTAAGCGTTAAAGGCGATAAGGAAGAACTGCCGCTTTTGGCACTGGAAGCGCTGATAAACACCAAACCGCAAAGCGATAAACTTATTAACGCTTTCCCAAAAGGTTTAAAAATAATCAGCCTTACGGTTGACAAAGGCGTGGCCGTTGTAAATTTAAGCAGGGAAATTTACAATATTGAAGCCGGTTCTTATACCGAAATGATGCTGACTTCGGCCATAACCAATACGCTGACGGAGTTTCCGGAAATTAAAAAGGTAAACTTTTTAATAGAAGGCGAGAAAAAAGCCAGCATTAAAGGGCATATTGATTTGATGGACGCCTTTGAGCGCGATACGGATATTATAGCAAAATAACAAAGGCAGTACCGGCAGGTTCCGGTACTGCTTTTTGGCATTACAACGAACTTAGCGAAAGGATATGAAACATGGAAATTTACTGCAAGGACAGCGCGGCAACGGAAGCGCTTGGCAGGCTGCTCGGCACACTGGCTCAGGACGGCGATGTATACTGCCTTACCGGCACGCTTGGCGCGGGCAAAACTCTGTTAAGCCGCGGCTTGGCAGCCGGGCTTGGCGCCGATATAAACGAAGTGAACAGCCCCACCTTTGCCATAATGAATGTGTATAGCGGCAGGCTGGAAATGCGCCATTTTGATTTGTACCGCATAAAGGACAGCGATGAACTTTATAACACCGGCTTTGGCGAATACTGCGGCGGCGACGGGCTGACGGTAATAGAATGGGGCGAACTGTTTATTGATGAACTGCCCGAAGAATATCTGCATATTACGATAGAGCTGGAGGGCGCGGGGCGCAGGTTCGTTTTTGAACCGCACGGAGCGCGCTACAAAAAACTTTGCGGGGAAGTGGAAAAAAATGCTGGTACTGTCAATTGATACGGCAACCAAAGCCTGCGCCGTCGGCTTATGCCGTGACGGCAAAATTTTGGCCGAATATAAAATAAACATGGGCATGACCCATTCCGAAGGGCTGATGCCTCAGCTGGAACAGCTTTTGGAGCGCACCGGCGTGCAGAAGGCAGATATTGATTTAATTGCCGTAAGCATGGGGCCGGGTTCTTTTACAGGGCTGCGCATTGGCCTGGCAACGGCCGAAGCACTGGCCTACGCCTGGAAAAAGCCTTTGCAGGGAGTGGCAACGCCGCTGGCGCTGGCCTATAACCTGCCTGTAAGCGGCATAGTGCTTTCGCCCGTTCTGGACGCGCAAAAGGGCAACTATTACCAGGCGCTGTACGAATGGCAGGACGGAGAAGTTGCTGAGCTGCAAAGCGTGCAGGTAGTAAATAAGCAGCAGCTTTTGGAAAACCTTGCCTTGCAGGGCAAACCGGCGGTTATTTTGGGCGAATGTGCAAAGCTTGAAAGCATGGAGCTGCCGGAGTGGTGCAGCCTTGCGCCCGAATACCTGCGCCTGCCGCAGGCAGCGGGTACGGCACTGGCTGCGCTTAAAGCCTATAACCCTGAAGTGCAGAGCGGCATTTTCGGGCTGGAGCCTTACTATATCAGAAAATCGGAGGCAGAAGAACTATGGGAACAGAAGCACGGGAAACAGTAATCCGCCAGTTTTCTGCCGGCGATATTACAGAGGTTTGCAAAATAGAAAACAGCACGTTTTTTGACGCCTGGAACGAAAGCATGTGGCTGGACGAACTTAACAACAGCCTTACAACATACATTGTTATGGAGGAAAACGGAAAAGTTACAGGCTATGCCGGGTACTGGCTGGTGGCAGGCGAAGCGCAGATTACGCGCGTAGCCGTTGCCGCAGGAGAGCGCGAGCGCGGGCTGGGTACCAAACTTACGGCGGCGCTGATTAACCTTGCGTGGAATGAAGGTGCCGACGCCATAACGCTGGAGGTGCGCCAAAGCAACACAGCAGCGCAGAAAATGTACTTAACCTGCGGCTTCCGCGCCGAAGGCGTGCGCCCCGGCTATTATGCCGATAACCACGAAGACGCCGTAATTATGTGGCTGTATAGGGAGGCTGAAACCAATGAGTGAAGACATTTATATACTCGGCATTGAATCGAGCTGCGACGAAACTGCCGCTGCCGTTGTAAAAAACGGGCGCGAGGTTTTAAGCAACATCATTGCCTCGCAGGTGCCCATTCACCGCAAATACGGCGGCGTAGTGCCGGAAATTGCCTCGCGCAACCATATACGCAACGTACTGCCGGTAATAGATGAAGCGCTTGCCAAAGCACAGGTGCCGCTGGAGAAAATAAACGCCGTTGCCGTAACCTACGGGCCGGGGCTTGTAGGCGCGCTGCTGGTGGGCCTTTCGGCAGGCAAAGCGCTGGCCTGGGCGGCAGACAAGCCGCTGATAGGCGTAAACCATCTGGAAGGGCATGTTTTTGCCAACTTTTTAAACGACAAAGACCTCAAGCCGCCGTTTCTCGCACTGGTTGTAAGCGGCGGGCACACGGCGCTGCTGGTTGTAAAGGATTACAACAGTTTTGAACTTCTGGGGCAGACCCGCGACGACGCCGCCGGTGAAGCCTTCGATAAAGTGGCGCGTGTTTTGGGGCTGCCTTATCCCGGCGGGCCGGAGGTGGAAAAACTGGCGCTTGGCGGCAACCCGCTGGCCATAGATTTTCCGCGTGCCAAGCTGGGCAACAATTTTGAATTCAGTTTCAGCGGTTTAAAATCGGCGGTTATCAACTACCTGCACAATAAACAGCAGGCGGGCGAAGAAGTAAACCGCGCCGATGTTGCAGCGTCGTTTCAATATGCCATTGTGGACGCACTGGTGCAGAAAAGCGTGCACGCCCTTAAAGAAACGGGGCTGAAAGAAATTGTCCTTGCAGGCGGCGTATCGGCCAACAAAACCTTGCAGAATACACTGGCAAAGGCGGCAGAACGCGCCGGAGCGCGCCTGGTTCACCCAACTCCGATACTCTGCACGGATAATGCAGTGATGATTGCCTGCCGCGGTTATTTTATGTATATCAACGGGGAGAAAAGTCCCCTTGGTTTGAACGCTGTTCCATCGTTAAAATTGGGATAAACACTGTCTATAATGTGAACTCCAAACTGTGGAAAACGTGCAAAACTCTGTGAAAAAGCATAGAATTGCACCTAATGATTGCGGAAAACTCTGTGCATAATGTGGATAACATTGTGAATTACGGTGTAAAACACTAATGTTGTAAATTTTTTGAAAACTTGGGATTAACACTATGTTAAAAAATCTTAACAGTGAACAGAAAAATATACTGGCTTCCATCAGGCAGGGCATGGATTTTGCAGCCGATATTGCCCACGCCTGCATTACAGTGTACCTTGCGTCGGATGACAAACGTTTTTTGCGCGTTTACCATCAGTCCATGCCAAAAACGCAGTTTTTGCAGCAGCCGGAACTGGCGCCCGGGCGTGAGGTGCGCATCAGTGAAGAACCGCTGATTGCCCGCTGTTTGCAGCGCAATGTTCCGCTTGAAGGCAAGCGCGAGCTGAGCCTTGGGCAGTTTGCCGGCGTGCGTGTGTACCCCGTGCAGGACAGGCGCGGCAAATGCTTTGCTGCCGTTGTGTTTGATTTAAGCGGCGTTGACGATATTTTTATTAACGTGGCGTTTGAATTTTTAAAAACACCGGCACGCCCCGAGCAGGACAGCGAGTTTTACCGCCGCCTTGCCAAATATCCGGGTGACAATAATGAGTATGCAAATAAATATGGCGCATCTTGGGTTAATGTGTTCTTTATGTTGAAGGCATTATACGAAAATGCGGATAGCAATCAAGATGAAGTATTCTCAAATGATGGATACGCTTATTACACCTGTTTCGTGGACGAAAACTATTATAAAGGGAAATCATGGACTGTCTATTCCAATTGTGCGCCTCGTACCATACTTATTGCCAATCAGTTGTCGGTGAGCACGGACAGGAAGAGTCTTTATGCAAAAGTGCGTTACAGTCTTTCTCAGCGTTCCATTACTACGTTCTATCATTTCGGTTTCAATGGTTATCCTTATGGAACGGAGAATATAACCGAGGAAGAATTGTCTACTGCTTATTATTTGAATAAGAATAATTTGGGTGAGCACAAGAATCCTAATGCTTGGAATGCCCGTAACAGTGCCGTACAAAGCAACAAGGAAAAATCATGGTATCCGGACACTAATATGATTGTACCGGCAGACGGGAGGCAACCCATGTACCAACAGGCGGTACGGGCATGTATGAGCCGTAACCGGGATTTGAATGGAAACGGCACGATTGAAGCTAATGAGGTAAAATGGTATATGGCCTCTGTTGATCAGTATCGCGGATTGTGGTATGGCGAGGGGGCATTGAATAGCGTTGACCCGGACGCCCGCTTGTTTAGGGCTAAAATGAGCACGCTCAATGATAATGACAAAGAGAATGCTAAATATCACTATTTCACGGCTTCTACCGGTACCAATAGCATTTTTTGGGCTGAAGAAGGGTTGTCCACAAGTAATAAAGAGGTTAATACCGGTTGGCAACATGCGAATTTGGTTCGCTGTGTGCGTACGTTGGCATCAGACGACGGACTGTACGAAGCGAATAAATTCTATCAGTATAGTGACAATATATTTACATTGACAGGTTTGACTGCAACCAAAGGGACTACAGAAACTATAGATATCCATTTGGAGCGTGATGAAATCAATGGATTGTCTTCACGGATACAAGTGTCTAAAGACTATCTAAAACAAAAGATGGTGGATGGTGGATGGAATAATAATTATTATACGATTAAGAATAAGAAAAGACCGGAATATGATCCTTGTAAATACTATTATGAGGATAGCGGAAAAACTGATAAAGGAATTTGGCGAATGCCTAATCAGAAAGAACTGGGTCTGATGAGCGCAAACAATCTGTTGAGTGGTTATGTTACCTGCCGCACGGACTATTCAGGAAGTAAAGCAAATGGTGCTTATAGGTCTTCTTATGGTTTTTGGTTCCAAGGAACCAATGTAACTGTCCATGCTACTGATGCTGATCTAAAAGTTCGTTGTGTAAAAGATGTTAAATAGTATGAACAACCTACTGGAAATAATGGACAAAGAATCATGTAGTAAATCGGAAGTTTATCTGTATGAAGAGGAAGGGCGCTGGTATGCTTACCATCGTTCCGCCAAATCCTTAAGCAAACTTAGTGAGGCGGCCTTGAAACTGAAAGAGGCATGTTTTTTCTACGGTGTTATGTTAGACAAGGTAGAAGTAGACCTGAACAAACTGCTGAACGGTCCGTGGTTTGTTGCCCTGTGTTCAGACACTGAGATGATATTGATTAAAAACGATTACCACCAACTCCTATGTGAGAGGTAGTGACCATATTAGAAAGGGAGCTGAGCAATTCCGACTTGATATATATCTATTGGGAACAGGATGGAAAGTGGTATGCCTATGAACAGTCTGCTTTCTACCTGAGCCAGATGATGCTGGGAGTGTCCTTAGGGCGTTATGTCATGGAGGATACTTTGTGGCTGGCAAAAGCAGAAGTGGATGTAAGCCGGATTTCGCACGAAAATATTATCAGCTACAGCAAAACGGAATATGTATTACATTATACCCCTCACAATGGATTT
>OLRZ01001133.1_pt1 | contig 18887 bp, 14 predicted proteins | sample 1671931 | NCBI WGS metagenome assembly OLRZ01 (sample SAMEA3136627, study PRJEB25190) | human gut metagenome | reverse complement strand
TATCATCATGAACATGCCGATGGAACTGGTCCTTTTCAAAAAAAGTGGAATGAAACCCCATTGCCTGCAAGAATTATTCATCTTGCAGATACCGTTGATATCATAGGAAATAGTATTAAATCTGATGATAATAGATGGGATTTTATATGTCAGTATCTTTCCCAAAAAAAGGATAGTCTATTTGATTCAGAATGTGTTAATGCTTTTCTTCATGTATTCACAAAAGAATCCTTTATGTGTTTAAGTGATGATTCTTTTGAAACGAAGCTATGGGAAATTATTCCAAGAGAAAAAATGGTTTTTGATTGGGAAATGTGTAAAAATGTTGCGGATTTCTTTGCAAAGATTGTAGATTATAAATCTTCTTTTACAAGCAGGCATTCTATAGGAGTAGCTGAAAAAGCCTCCCTGCTTGCCAAATATATGGGATATGATTCAATCACGGTACAGAAAATGTATTTGGCTGGTGCACTGCATGATATAGGAAAAATGGCGGTAGGCAATGAAATTCTGGAAAAACCGGATAAGCTTACGGATGATGAATTTTCTACAATGAAAAATCATGCTGGTTATACATACCTTATATTATCGGAGGTTAATGATTTTGAAGAAATACGAGATTGGGCGGCTTTCCATCATGAAAAATTAAATGGAAAAGGGTATCCTTTTGGAAAAACCGCTGATGAATTAAATGAGCAGGAACGTATGATGGCATGTGTTGATATTTATCAGGCTCTTACGGAAGACAGACCTTATAAAAAGGGATTGTCCCATGAAAAAACATGTGATATCCTTGATGACATGGCACATAAAGATTTTATTGATTCAGATATTTCAAAGACAATTAGAGAATGTTTTGGAAGAACCTGATGCCATATATGAAAACAGAGGGTGTTTCAGACAATAGTATTTTCAGTTATGTACTAGTATGACTCTTACGAGGGAACCACCGGCACGACATTCCAGATTACATCACGTTCGATCGGAGAGGTAACTGTAGAAAAAATTGGTAAAAGTGCTGTATTTTTCGGGGTGGATGGGTACAACATTTTGTGTGAAAAATAGAATAATAAAATTGTTCCCGAAATTTATTGACTTTGAGAAAAAAATTTGATATATCAGAATCGAACAAAAGAGAAAGGAAATAGCAAACTATGCCGTCAAAGAAAAATATGATGAAAAAGAACTTGGAAAATTTACATCTGAAGGAAAGGATAAACTATGGCTACAGAAAAGTCATTATTATGATGTTAGTCTCAGGTCTGTTTTCTATTGTGGTTATAGGTATGCTATTTGCCAATACGATGCATTATGTACAAAATGTTGCTGTTGCAGACCGGGCGGTGAAAATCTGCAGGATAAATGTTAACTCATCAGCGAGAAATATCAGGGAAATGGCATTAAATAATGATACATCCTCTTATGACGGTTATGAGCAGACGGTAGAAAGACTGCTTGCAGAAGTTAATACCCAACTGAAAAATTTAAAGAACTCCGGAGTTATTCCGGATGCGGATTGTGAAGAATACGCATCTGCCCTTACAGACTGGGGAAACATTGGTTATTCCATCATGAAAGAAATCAAAAGCGGTGACAAGGATAAGGCAGTTGATTCAATTCTGAATGATTGTACCCCGGCATTAAATAAAGCCGTAAAAATTGCAACAAGATTAGATGAAATGACCGATGAGGTAAGCAGCCAGGCAGTCAGAATTACGGTTATTTCTGCAGTGGCAGGAATTGTGTGTATTATTATTTGTCTGGTTTTGGCATGGAAACTGGCAATAAAAACAGGCAAAAAAGTACTTGAGTCAATTTTAGTACCATTACGTGAAGTGGAAGCCGTTGCACAGGAATTAACAGATGGAAACCTGCACAGCACGCTGGACTACCATTCAGATGATGAGATTGGAATACTGGCACACAATATGCGCAAATCCATCCGCATTCTGGGAAGCTATGTAGATGATATTGGACGTTCAATGAAGATGTTTGCAGAAGGAAATTTTGATGTGCAGCCGGAAGTAGAGTGGAAAGGGGATTTCGTTGGAATTCTAAACTCCTTTATGTTGTTTGAAGAAAGCATGGCAGAGACAATAAAGGGAATCCAACATGTTTCAGATGAAGTTTCGGGTGCCGCAGATCAGGTAGCATCAAGTTCCAATGACCTTGCGGATGGAGCAACAAATCAGGCAGCAGTTGTAGAAGAACTGACCGCAACAGTCGCAGGTGTTTCTGAACAGGTAGGAAAAAATTCACAATCCGCAAAAGAAATCAGTGGAAGAGTAGACGAACTTGGAAATGCCATTCTGGAAAGCAATGGTAAAATGAGGGATATGGTTGATTCCATGAATGAGATCAACGGGGCATCAAAAGAGATTGACAAGATCATTGCAACAATCAATGAAATTGCGTCCCAGACGAATCTGCTTGCATTGAATGCTTCCATTGAGGCTGCAAGAGCAGGGGAGGCAGGAAAGGGATTTGCAGTGGTAGCGAATCAGGTCAATGTGCTGGCAGACCAGAGTGCCCAGGCAGCAAAGGAATCCGCAACATTGATTGAAACCTCTGTGAAAGCCGTGGAAAAAGGTATGGTGATTGCAGGGCAGACGGCATCACAATTGCAGGAGGTCGCTGAGAATTCCCAGATCATTACAAAAGAAGTCACAAATATTGCAGAAACGTTAGAGACACAGACAACAGAAATCCAACAGATTAATGATGGAATTGAACAGATCAATGATGTCGTACAGACGAATTCGGCAACATCTGAAGAATGTGCAGCAGCCGGTCAGGAGATGAGCAGTGAAGCAGAAAATCTGCGTGAAATGATCCAGAAATTTAAAGTTGCAGAAAATAAAAATTAAAAACGGTGCAAAAAATTATTGATGTTGAATTTACATATAAAGTTGTCGCAGGTAGGAACTATAATTTGACTTGTGACATATATAAATGTGGGAAAAGGATGCAATGAGGAAATGTGCGTTATTGGTTTTAAACTGATAACGCACATTTTAAATTATATGAATAGTAATATCATCGCAAAAAAGCATAAAAGTAGAAAAAGTTAAAAATATCGTGGATATAGTGCTAGAATTGTTGAAAAAAGTAAGTTAAAATACAGGAAAACAACAAGTGTAAAGGGGAAATTTTATGGAATATTCAGCAATTTTTCATGATATGGATAAAAGGTTTAGCTATGCAGTTGATAAGGATTTATTTGTGATACGCGTGCAGGTAAAAAAGGATGATATGAAGGAGGTAATCCTTCACTATGAGGACAAGTATATACCTATGGAGCGTAAGGATACCAGAAAGACAGTTCCGATGAAGAAGGTTGCTGTCTCACAGTTTCATGATTATTATGAAGCACAGATAAATATGCATTTGATCTGTCTGCGTTACTTTTTCGAATTTACGGACACGCAGGGAGAAAAGGTATATTATGGAAATTATGAGTTTGATAAGGAATGCATTACAAACAGGGACAGAATGTTTGACTGTCCGCAGAACCTCCGGGAGGAAGAGATGTTTGAGGTGCCGGAGTGGGCAGCAAACAAGGTCGTGTATCAGATTTTCCCATCCCGTTTTGCAGCTACGGAGCCGGTAGACAAAGAACTGTGGTATAAAGCACCGATTACGCCTATGGATGATCTGCATGGAAATCTCAGGGGAATCATCGAACATATGGATGATATTCAGAATCTGGGAATCGATGTGCTGTATATGACACCTATCTTTCAATCAAATTCGTGCCATAAGTATGATACCACGGATTACTACCAGATAGACCCGTCCTTTGGAACAACAGAGGATCTCAAAGAGCTGGTACAAAAAGCGCATGAGCGTGGTATGAAGGTAGTCCTGGATGCGGTATACAATCATACGGGAAGAGAATTTTTTGCGTTTGCGGATATCCTGGAAAATGGTGAAAAATCCAAATACCGGGACTGGTATTTTATTGATGGATTCCCACTTAAAAGCGAATGGGGAGAGATCCCAAACTTCAAATGTTTTGGTTATTATGGCGGAATGCCAAAGTTAAACCTGAAAAATCCTGAAGTTGAAAAATACATTACGGATGTTGCATGCTACTGGATTAAGGAATGCGATATTGACGGATGGAGACTGGATGTAGGAGACGAAATCAGCCATTTCTTCTGGAAGAATTTCAGAAAGGCAGTAAAGGCTGTGAAGAAAGATATGCTGATCATTGGGGAAATCTGGCATTATGCAGGAGATTTCCTTGAGGGGGATGAATGGGATACAGTCATGAATTATCCATTTTACCTGAACCTGATCGATCTGCTTGCAGACGAAAAGATTACGGTCAGCCAGTTCGTACAAAATCTTGGATATTTGAAGGGACGCTTACACAAAAACTGCTATCCCCTTATGTGGAATCTGATCGACAGCCATGATACCGCAAGATTTTTACATCTGTGTAACGACAATAAGAAAAAGCAGCATCTGGCAGCCGCTTTTCAGTTGTTATTGCCGGGAATGCCGATGATTTATTATGGAGATGAGTATGCGATGCCGGGAGCAAACGATCCGGACTGCAGACGGGGCATGTATTGGGATGAAGAATACCAGGACAAAGAGATGTATGAATGGTACAAGCGGCTGATTCAGGTCCGGAAAAGCCATGCATGCATTGTAGAAGGCGAACTGGCTGGGATCGTCACAGAAGATGAGGAAGGGACAGTTGTCCTGATCAGAAAAAATGGCGAAGAGACCATTGCCATGATTTTTAACTGCAGCAGCAGTGCAAAACAATTTAATGAGTACACGCAGAAGTACAATCTGCTTACCGAAAACACCTTTGATGGAAATGTAGAGGGGTTTGATGCTGCGGTAATCGTGCTTTAAGAAGCCTTACGGCAGATGGTTTCCCGGGAGTTTGTCTGTGGGAAGAAGAGGGAAAGCACCAATATTTCTGGTAATGTAAAGTACGGAGGATGATATGACGAATGTAAAAAAGAAGGATGGAAAACGGTTTGGGGCAATCGTACTTAGCCTGATATTATTGCTTTCCCTGGTGTTTCCATATCCTGTGATGGCAGACCAGACAGCGGCAGACCAGACAACGGCAGCTTCCGTTTATGCCATTCACAAGACAGGTGATGATAAGGAAAATTTTGTGATTGTTATCATGGGTGAGGGCTATACCCGGGAACAACAGGAACAATTTTTGAAGGATGCAACGGCAAAAGCACAGGGGCTGCTAAAGTGGTCTCCTTATAAAGAGTATTCCGACAGGATCAATATTTATGCAGTACAGACGGTATCCAGTGAAACTGGTGTGGGCGTGATGTATGGGGAGTCGAACCCGGACACATATTTTCATGTGCAGGCATTCGGAAAATCTTGCTATTTTGCAAAGGACGGGGAAGATAAAGCCAGGGCACTGAGGGCAGAGCTGGAGAGCAGATATCTGGATACCGGTGCAGCCGTTGGAACCATCCATATCATTTGTAATACGACTGCGAATATTGGTTCTTCTTCCAATGCACTCTTTTCTTTTTCGGCAAATTCGGGTGAGAATGAGCAGGGGGATGTCATGACCCATGAAATTTCCCACAGCATCGGAAGATTAGGCGATGAATATGATAAAAAGATGCAGGGAGAAAATATTTCCGACACCTCGGATCCGGATAAGATTAAATGGCATAAGATGCTTGGGTTCCGTGGAATCGGAATAACGGCAGCAGGAACAGAAACGGTATTTGCGCCGAGCCGCGTCTGCATGATGCGGGATCTTGGGAATCCTTTCTGTGAAGTGTGTAAAATGGAACTGGCGCGGAGATTAAATAACCGTGATTATGTCAGCAGGCAGGCATCTGTTTATGTGTGCGATCCTGAAATTACAATTCCGCATAGCAGGACAGGAACACTTGACAGGGATAGTGACCAATACCGGATCGATGAGACAAATATCACAAAAGCAAATGGAAAGGATCTGGAATTCCGTACAGTCGTACAAAATATAGTGGATGCCAAACAGCATTTGAAGATTACTTTCCGCATTATTGGAGCAGACCATACAGTCAAATATGAAAAAGAAGAAACATATACCGTTCCACCACACAGTAACTGGTATGATCCGGATGCTGCCAGAGAGTCCCTTTCTGTTACACTTCCTGCGGTAACTGGTCTGGTTTCCGGGGACAGACTGGAAGGAAAGATCATAGATGAGGACACTGGGAAAATTCTGGCTGACAATCAGACGGCAGGACGGGCGTGGAGTACCGTAACGATTCGTTATATGCTGCAAAACGAAGACGGAACCGAAACAACAGTGCCTGATACGGCACCCGCGACAGTATATGTACCAAAGAATTCTGCGTATACGTTAAGAAGTCCGGATTTATATGGATATACATGTGTAGGAAACAGTGCAAATCAGGGAGAAATAAACATCACAGAGGATCGCCAGGAGATCACTTATTATTACCGGAAAAACAGTGAGATGCCGGAAATACAAACCGTACCTGTCCGCGTAACTTATGATGGAAAACCCCATACATTTGATATCAAACAGGAAGATGGTGTACAAATCAGTTACAGTTTGACAGAAAACGGATCGTATACACAAACGGAGATGCCGTTTTACACAGAAGCAGGCCGGTATAAGATTTATTTTAAAGCGGAAAAGGCATCTTTTATTCCAACATACGGGGAGGCTGTCCTGGAAATCGAAAAGGCTTCCACCAGCATGCAGCTGACTGCAAAAACCGATACGGTCAAAGGTGCGGGGACAGTAGAATTACAGCTTTGCAGACAGGGGATTCCGGAAGATGCCGGGATAAAAGTAACCTGTGATGTTTCCGGGATCACATTAGAAGAAAAGGGAACGGATCACTGGATGGCAACGCTTCCGAATGAAACGAAAACATATACGTTCACCGCATGTTATAATGGGAATGGCAACTATACAGGAAGTAAGGCAGATTGTCAGGTCCGTGTAACGGCGGATCATTCCCAGACCGGGGGCGGTTCTGGTGGAAGTTCCGGAGGCAGTTCAAGTGGAGGTTCCGGCGGAATATCCGGAGGCGGTTCAAGTGGAGGTTCTGGCGGAAGTTCTGGTGGAAGTTCCGGAGAAAATGCCGGTGGAAGCACGGACGGATCATCTGGCAATGTTTCACCGGATTCCGGCACATTACCGGCACCGGATCATGCAAAAGAAGAACCGGGGAATGTGACACCGCCACCCGCAGCAGATACGTCCGTTTCTGTTAAGGATATTAATGTCAAAGCAAAATCTGCAGTTAAAAATAATACGGTCAAAGTGAAGAATATTGCAGCAGTTTTGAAAGAAGAAATTACAAAGGCAGAAAAAGAACAGGGTGGCAGGATAAAAGACCTGTCTGTTGAAATAACTTTTGATACGGCAAAAGCCGGAAACTGGAAGAATCTGCATCTTGAAATGGACGGGCAGGCGGTAAATTTACTTGTCAAAAAGAATGTAAAAGAATTGAAGGTCAATGGTGGCAATGTAAATCTTACCTTTGATTCGAAGGCATTAAAAGAATTAAAGAAAGAGATGAATACAGCTGTGGTTATCAAAATGAAACAGGCTGACAAGAAAAATCTTTCTGCCAGGGCGGGGAAAATTATTGGAAAACGTCCAATTTATGATTTTTCCGTCACAGGAATAAAGAAAAAGCAGTCGTCTGTCCTGAAAAAGGGACGGATCAGGGTCGCTGTTTCCTATAATGCTTCGAAAAAGGAAAAAGACAAAAAGATTTTTGCATATAAAATTGATAAATACGGTGCAGCAGTTAAGATACCGGGATCTTATTATGATTCCGATACAAAGACCGTTAACTTTGTAAGCCGTGGGTTTTTCACAGTTGCAGTAGGCTGTGAAAAGTGATGAAACATAAAAAATCATCGTTCACGTTAAAAAAACTGTAGTTCATGTCGAAAAAGACAAAAACTGGTTTTCATTTGGTATAATGATAGAGCTCATTTTAGTAAAAATGAGTTCATACCGTGAATGATGGAGGGGATAACAATCATCGTTTTAGAAGAAATATTAATGGCAAACGGCTTGACCGTGTTAATGATGTGGTTCCTTTTGTTTTGTAGACGAAAGAACAGAGAGAGCCTTCATGTGGGAGATAAAATATATGATGGAATAGCAATCGTAAATTTAGTGGGGGCATTGTCTGAAACCATTGCTTTTCTCGTAGATGGAAAACAGTTTACTGGCAGCCGGCAGATTAATTATATCTCTAACAGCATATGCTTTATAGGGACAGTCAGTATGGGTATGCTTTGGTGTATGTACGTGGAATTGCGTATCTATCGAAATTATAAAAGAATGGTTCAAAAAGCAGGAGTGGAGATATTTCCCTGGCTGGTAGAAGTAATTATGGTTTTATGTAATCTGTTTGGAACAGGGATTATGTTTAAAATATCCGGGGAGAATGTATACCAGAGAACTGCCGGTGTGCTGGTGGGATATATTTCGCTTGTCATATATTTTGCTTACAGTATCTATCTGGTGTATCATTCCAAAAAACAAGGGGTTAACCTGAATTTTTTCCCGGTGATCTATTTCGTTGGTCCTTGTTTTGCAGGTGTAGTTCTCCAGTTCCTTTTTTATGGAATTACATCATCATGGGTGCTGGTTGCGGTCGCATTGATATTTGTGCAGATGCAGTCATACGCAGAGAGTTTGTATATGGATGAGCTTTCCGGATTATACAACCGGAGATATTTTAATGCGGTGCTTGCGGAAAAGAAAATTGCAAGCCATAAATCCTTATATGGAATCATGATGGATGTAAACGATTTCAAGTGTATTAATGACAATTTAGGTCATAGTACGGGCGATAAGGCTATTTGTACGTTGGGAAATATACTCATCAGATCCATACCGGATGATGGTATGGCAATCCGGTATGCGGGAGATGAGTTTATTGTGCTGCTGTCAGGTGTTGATACGGAGCGTGTCTTAGCGACAATGGAGGAGATTAACCGTAATCTGTCCCGGTTTAATGAATCCGGGATAGAACCGTTTCATTTAAGTGTTTCCATGGGATACACGGAATTTGGGACAGAAGATGATGCAGAAACTTTTTTAATGCATATGGATGAGAAAATGTATGAGGAAAAACGGAAATATCATATGCGAAAGAAATCAGCCGGTTTGGAAAATAAAGTATAGCATTACGTTCCTGCCATTTGTCCGATAACTGGTTGCAATGGCACAAGAAAAGAAAATATTATAATCATCAAACGAGTAGCAGACTGGTGTAAATCCGGTTTTGCGGCTCGTTTTTATATTTATGGTTATAGGCAGGGATGCTCCAGATTTCAAGACAATAAATAACCGTGTTATGGTAATGTGGTATACAATCATGTTATGAGTGCAGACGATTTCTGTATCAATAAACTTGTTCCGGGATATTTTTCCCGTATCAATGAAGACGGTTCGTATTCAAACGGCTCAGGATGTGGAAATGATACAGCATCCGAGAGAAACATGGTACGGAAATATATTGTGGATTCCGTATGCTACTGGGCAGATGTATTTGAATACTATAAGGGACTTATTAAGTTCAGAAAGGCACATCCGGCACTTCGGTTATCTACATCAGAGGATGTGAAAAAATATGTAAAATCCGTAGAAGGACTTGGGGATAATATTGTAGGAATTAATATAAAGGGCGGTCAGAAAGATGAAAGTGCAAAAGAGATGTATCTTCTTTTTAATGCAAACACTGACAAGGCAAAAGTTACAATTCCGGAAGGAAAATGGAAAGTCTGCATAAACGGACAGAAAGCTGGCGTTGAGACAATCGAGACAATCAAGGGTGGCGAGTATACAATGGATGGTATCAGTGCACTTGTACTTGTAAAACAGGATGGTGCGGCCATGACGATTGTTATTGTTCTGATTGCAGCAGCGGTAGTTGTTGCGGCAGGAGTTGTTATTGTTGTAATGAAAAAGAAAAAAACAAATAGATAATAAAGTTTATAATTAGTGTCTGCTTACTCAGCAGGCACTAATTATTTTGTATGGAATATCTGCATGGCCCCATACCGTGATAAGGTTAAACATGTTAAAGAAATAGTATCCTAAACTTTGGACGGTAGAGGATGCTATTTTTTTGCGCGAAAATATATCGAACATTTGATTGCTTTTTGATCGAAAAATGGTAAAATAAATACATACAGAAAGCAGTATCAAAGCATAGTGCGGTAGGCGGTTTGCCCTTATTACGAGGGCTATGGTGCCCTCTGGTTGAAAGGAGGGCGATAGCATGGTTACATATTCTGAACTTTTTCAGTTTTGCATACTGATTGTTGCTATTATCAATCTGATCGTAATGATCTTTTTTAACCATAAAAAATAACCGCCCCTACCAAAGACCGGTTATTTTTTAAAACTAACTTTGGCAAACCGCCTACACGGTATTGCTTTTTGTATTTTCATAATACCATTGCGTAATTTTTTTGTCAATGATTTAAAGATCTTTGCTGGATACCATTAAATTGTTTTATTATCTGCGAACAATTTCTAATCGTTCGCGCTGGATAAGTTTTTCATACTGTCTCAATTGAAATACTGTCTACCTGTGCACTTAAATGATTTTAGACACCAGATCCATATCTATTATAGAGTAAGATCAGTATAAGCAAAACGAGTATCACTATATATCTTTTTTTCATTATTATAAATAACTTGAAGCGTAGAAATTGGTTTTACTCGAATAAGTTTGCGATGTATGCAATCTTTACAATTCCTACATTTCCAACTCCAACATAAGTATCAAGATTTCCAGAACATTTTAAGGTAATACAGGAGGAAGTACATGTGGTTTTGTTACTTTGTCCAGAAAGTTTATATGTATATATAACAAAGTCAGAATCTACGCTTGCATTAGAAGCACTTGCATTTGTCCAGTGCTTTCCACTATAATATCCAACGGCATCACAACTATATATAATATATAGAGATGAACATTATAATTCCCGCAATTTCATTTCATTTATTTTCTTTTTGCGCGTAATCGTTCTATTTCTTTTTATCCGATTATAAATTGATATAACAGCAGGAATATTTGTAAGTATAAAGATAATGATACAATTATGTATCTTATCCTTTATAGACATCTGATTTTCGGAAACGAAACTATATGAGAGTGTCAATAACCCCTGCTTCTCAACGCGTTCAAAACTTTCTGGTTCAAAATTCAGATACACTATAATTAATACGATTGAAAGAACAAGAAAAATAATTGGTGTTAATGATACGGTAGTTGTTCTTCTTTTTTTATTTAAATATGATTCTAAAAAACGTACACAAATAATGGTTAATGCCATTATTATTACGATGAATAAAATGGTAGAAAATTTCATTTATTCTCCTTTTTGCTCTCTGTATTTTTTTATCAATATTTTTGCTGTGTCAAAATCAAGTTGATCATCTATTACCATTTTTTTAATTAATGAAATATAAGCGTCATTTTCTATTTGATCATTCATTTGCATTTTTTGTATAAGTCGATCAAGTCTCAATCGCACGGTAGGATATGTTATATGATACAATTTTGCAACCTCTTTTAAAGAGCCAGATGACATAACAAAATTTTTTATAAATGTGATATCTTCATCACTTAAATTGTATATCCATTCTTGCGCTTTTCGTCTCATTACCAACCCCTTTCTTTAATATTGTTGATATTATCATTTAATAATGTTAAAGTCAACTGCTAATATTATGTTATTTACATCTTTTTATCTTAATAATCATTCGAAACCTCAAACTTGTAAAGATAAGGTTTTCAGATTCGAGGTTACTCTCAACCCCCTTGCTTTTGTTTATATTTCTTCAATCATCAGTTATAAAAAACAGAAGCATTTTAATCAGTTCACCATATCGGTTTCATTTATATTGGAAGCACAAGGTGTAGAGCAGAGATTGTCCGTGTCGGGTGGGTGGAGCAACTAAGAAATTGTTTGGTATTACAGCGGAAGAACTTTTGAAAAAAGCACGGTAAAATGCTGACTTATCAATTGAAAAATAATTATTTTGTATGGAATATCTGCATGGCCCCATAAGTATGCGGCAAATGCGGAGCCGTGACCTTTCTCGACGGGCAGGAAAAATTCCGGCAGTTTGCGCACGTATTACACAATTGCTTGAGATTGGCGTGTGTTGTTGTATCCAGATGCAGGATCAGCGTTGCTGTCTTAAGCGGCCGGAGCATCTGCCCCTCGGTAAGCTGGATACCATCCGGGGCAAGCCGCCCATAAATCTGTGGGAGCAGGTCAAGGGAATAGGTATCTCCCAGAAAAGATAATTCTGCAAGATACAGGCGGCTCTGACGTTCTACCACATGTGCAAACTCTTCATAAGCCTTTGACAAAAGCATCAGGCTGATGCAGTCCACAATGTAAGCCTCCTGGATCTGTTCATGGTTCAGATATAATTCCGACAGTTCATCCACTCCGTTTCCAAGCGTCACAAACCCATAGGCATAGTGAGGCAGAGAAACCCCGTCTAAATCCTGAGCCAGAGAGTAATACGCATAGGATTCAACCAGGGGAAGAAGTGCCGTATAAATTGCCTGAATATGAGGCAGGTCATCCGGAGGGAAATGGAAACGGCTGCAAAATTCGTTCCAGTCACCGGAGGATAATCCGGGAGTAAGTTTACATTTCATGGGATGCATCCTCCTTATCGGAAGCAGCCATAACGGCTGCAATTTCCTGAAAGCGGCCCGTGACCTTATCATAGTTCTTTCGGTGATGGGGAAAGCCACAGTTTATGCAGGATTTGATACCATTTTTTAAATATTCACAGTTTCCACCACAGGATTTCCCGAGTGTATAGAGGGGACAATAACAAAACAGACAGTTAAAGTCCTCCTCCGGAATTCCTTTATGGCATGGAAAATATTCACATTTTTTATTTTGAAAAAACTTATAATATTCGCTCAAAATGGTTTCCTCCAATCAAAGCACAATCATAGCATAATTATATCGGAACAACAAGCGGATCGCAAGAAATGCGAATGACATAAAAATTGCATTTCAGTGGGAAATGATACCTTTTGCCCTTTTTATCATTACATTATTTACATCTTTTTAAGAGCGAAGGTATAGTGGCTCAGGCAATTGAGGGTTTGAAGCAAAAAGTTGAAAATTAAATAAAAAATACTTGACTTAAAGTTAACTTTAAGTGGTATATTATGATAGATAAAATCGGAAGGAGAATTTATTATATGTATATCGAAAAGATTAACGGACCGGAAGATGTGAAGAAATTGAATATAGAAGAGATGACAGCTCTCGCAGAAGAAATGCGTCATGCATTATTAAAGAGGGCAAGTATTCACGGCGGGCATTTTGGCCCGAATTTTGGCATGGTAGAGGCAATCATTGCACTGCATTATGTTTTTGAGTCCCCAAAGGACAAAATGGTATTTGATGTTTCCCATCAGACCTATCCGCACAAGATGCTGACCGGTCGAAAAGATGCCTATTTATATGAAGAACATTACGATGACGTGACGGGATACAGCTGTCCGCAGGAAAGTGAACATGACCATTTTACGGTCGGACATACCTCTACATCCGTCAGTCTGGCATGCGGTCTGGCAAAGGCAAGGGATCTTCGTGGGGAAAGTGCAAATGTGATCGCAATTATCGGAGACGGTTCTTTAAGCGGAGGAGAAGCCTTAGAAGGAATGGATTTTGCGGCAGAATTAGACAGCAACATGATCATTGTAGTAAATGACAATGATATGTCAATTGCAGAAAACCATGGAGGACTTTATTCAAATCTGAAATTACTCCGCGAGACAAACGGACAGGCAGAGTGCAATTTATTTAAAGCCATGGGACTTGATTATGTCTATGTGGATCATGGAAATGACCTCAGGGAACTGATCGGGGCTTTCAAACAGGTAAAAGACAGTAAGAAACCGGTTGTTGTCCACATTAATACATTAAAGGGAAAAGGTTATAAACCGGCAGAAGAGCATAAGGAAGAATGGCACTGGCATCTTCCATTTGATATTGAGACCGGAAAATCCCATTTTCCGGAAGTGGAAGATTATTCTTCGGTGACCTGTGAATATCTGATTGAAAAGATGAAAAAGGATCCGACAGTTGTTACAATTACATCCGGAACCCCGACGATTCTCGGATTTACGCAGGAGAAAAGGAAACAGGCCGGCCGGCAGTTTGTAGATGTGGGAATCGCGGAGGAGACAGCGGTAGCACTTGCTTCCGGAATTGCCAAAGGTGGCGGAAAGCCGGTATACGGTGTGTATTCCAGCTTTATCCAGAGGACGTATGACCAGATTTCACAGGATCTGTGTATTGACAGGAATCCGGCAACGATTGTTGTGTATACGGGATCGGTATTTGGCATGACGGATGTTACTCATCTGGGACTGCAGGATATTCCGATGCTTTCCAATATCCCGGGACTGGTTTATCTGGCACCGACAACAAAGGAAGAATATCTGTCAATGCTTGACTGGAGCGTGGAGCAGAAAGAAATGCCGGTTGCGATCAAACTTCCGGGCGGAGACATGATTTCGGATGGCAGAGAAGTCACAAAAGACTGGAGTCAGCTCAACACCTATGAGGTAACGGAGAAGGGAAGCAAAATTGCACTGATCGGACTCGGAACATTTTATTTCCTGGCACTGCAGACCGCAGAAATGCTGGAGAAAAAAGGTATTCATGCAACGGTAATCAACCCGTATTATATTACCGGACTGGATAAGGGACTGCTGGAGAAGCTGAAGGCAGACCATGACACGGTAGTTACACTGGAAGATGGCATCCTGAATGGTGGTTTCGGAGAAAAAATCGCAAGATTTTATGGAAGCAGTGATATGAAAGTCTATAATTACGGATTGAAAAAAGAATTCCTTGACCGGTATGATGTAAATGAGGTATTAAAAGAGAATCATCTGACAGCAGAGCAGATTGTAAATGACGTATTATAGAAGGCAGAAATAAACAACAAACCTTGTGAGAATCGACACAATATGGTAAAATATAACATACTAGAGCTTATTTTGCATAGTGGTTAGAATAGCGGGCTCATGGAAGGAGCGGTATCATATGAAGAATAAAGATTCGAAAGCAAGGATGCAGATGATTTTCGGGATACTTTTGTTTGCGTTTATTTTTATGGCAGAGTTGTATGCCATAGTCAATTTCCCGAAGATGTTTATTGTTCTGGTTGTTTTGGCAGCAGCAGATCTGATATGCCTGTATGTTGCAATCAGAGGCGTGATTTCAGTATATGAGACAAAATATGCCCGGAGAGAGGAACAGTATGAGAGTATTTTCAAGTCGGAAAAGGCATCATATCTCATGCTGAAAAAATATTTTGAGGAAATATCGGTGAAGCTTGCATATATGGAAGAGGCATCTAAGATTCCGACAGAGGAAATTGTCAATGCACAGAAGGGAATAGCGAAAGTAATTATCAAGCGGTCCCATGAGAATACCGATGCATTGATGAATTCATACGAACAGCTGCTGGACCGGTTTGATACGTTCCAGAAAGGAATGGATGGGTTCGGTACAGTTGCGGGTGCTTATAAGGACGAGATTCTTTCAGCCTGTAAGGATGAAATTTCTTCGGTGCAGAAGGATGGAAAAGAACAGGAACATTCACAGGATAAAGAGATAGCCGCAAAGCTGCAGGAAATCATTATTGCAATGAAAGATATGGAACTGCGCCTGAATCAGACCATTATGAACAGTCAGAAAGTGGTTGTTTCCCAGCCGCAGGTTTCTGTACCTGTGGCAACACCTGTAGAGCCACAGCCGGCACCGCAGAATCATGTGGAAGAAACACCGGTAGAGCCGGAGATCTCACCAGAGCCGGAAGAAAGTATGGAGCCGGAACCGGAGATTTCGCCGGATCTGGAAGAAAACCCGGAACCGGAAATTTTGCCGGATCTGGAGGAGAGCCTGGAACCGGAGATTTCGCTGGAGCCGGAAGAAGATATGGAACCGGAGATTTCGCTGGAGCCGGAAGAAGATATGGAACCGGAGATTCTGCCGGATATACCGGAAGAGGAGGATTTAAAGCCGGAGGAAGAGCCTCCGATCATGGCAGCGGATGAGATTATTCCTCCGGATCCGGAAGAAGCCATTGAGGAAGCAGAGGAACTGGTAGAACCGGACCCGATTCCGGAGGAAGCGATTGTTGATGAAGCGGATGATGAGAACCTGCCGGAGGAAGAACTTCCACCGATGCCGGATCTGTCAGATCCAAACCGTTCCATGAGCCCGGATGAGATAGCTGCGCTGTTTGCGAATATGGGCAACGATAACAATGCGGATAAAGTTGAGGAACCTGCCGAGGAAACTGTGGAACCGGAGGATATTCCGGAGCCGATTGAAGAGCCGGAAGCCGTAAAAGAAGCACCTCTTCAGCCGGAAGAACCGGCAGATCCCAATAAGGCATTAAGCCCGGATGAGATAGCTGCCCTGTTTGCAAGTATGGGAACCTGAAAAGAATAAAATAACAGGCAACGGATGCCATCTGTTCCACGTAAAAACGTGTGACAGATGGCGTTTGGCTATAAAAATGCCATAAAAAAAATAGTTGCATTTCTTTTTCATTGTGTTATACTTAGGTCGTTGCAATTTAATAGTTTAAAGCAGAGTAGACACATGTGCGTTAAGTGCCGGATGAACAGGGAGTTGTCACCCGGACGAAAAGAGAATCTTGCGGTACATGAGTCGCATCCCGCTGCATCCGAAGATAATATTATCTCCAGTTGTAGTACGGTGAGGTCTGCAAAGGAGGTAATTTTTTTATGAAAAAATTCGTTACTTTGTTCACCGATTCTTTCCGTGAATTAAAAGCGGTAAGAACCATCACTACCATGGCAATGCTTGCTGCAGTTGCTGTCATTCTAGGATTTTTCTCCATTGAATATGGGCAGTTTATTCGGATTGGTTTTTCCAGTATTCCAAATGGTATCATTGATTATCTGTTTGGACCGGTGGTTGGAGGAATTTTCCATGGTGCGTTGGATATTATCAAGTATATGATGAAGCCAACCGGACCATTTTGTCCACAGCTGACGCTGGTTGTTATACTGGCCGGAATCCTGTATGGATGCTTTTTTTATAAGAAAAAGCTTACGATCTGGCGTGTGCTGGCAGCTAAATTTGTAGTTATGCTGGTCTGTAACGTGATTCTGACAACACTTTGTCTGAATGTGTTATATGGACAGGCATTTATGGTGCTTCTTCCGGCGCGTGCGCTGAAGAACCTGATTATGTGGCCAATTGATTCGGTGATCTTTTTCGCAATCACAAAGGCCTTAGAACAGATTGGACTCTTTCGCATGTTCCAGAAGCCTGTACTTGCAAATTCTGCAAATATGCAGGGGAATTAAAAAATTTAATAAGTTATAGAACAAAAGCCGTCCGCAGAAAGAAAACTGCGGACGGTTTTTTATAAATTTATTTACGGATCGGATGGGTGGCAATATTTTTTAAAATACGAACAGCGGTCTGCATACCTTCCACAGAGATGTGTTCATATGGGCCGTGGAAACCATAACCGCCGGTACCGAGATTTGGACACGGCAATCCCATAAAGGACAGTCTTGCGCCGTCTGTACCGCCACGGATCGGACGGGAGAGCGGTGTCAGACCTTCGGAGGCAATTGCCTGTTTTGCCAGATCCACGATCTCCATTTTATCCTCAATGACAGAGATCATATTCTCATACGAATGTTCGATGTCGAGCGTGACGGTTTCCGGTCCATATTTCTGATTCATGGATTGTGCAAGGTCACGCAGATTCTGCAGACGTTTCTCAAATGTGGTTTTATCATGGTCACGAATGATAAAGGAAAGGGTGGCGGAAGCCACATCTCCGGACATATCGGTCAGATGATAGAATCCTTCCCGGCCGCTGGTGTGTGCCGGCGTTTCCGCTTCCGGAAGCCGGGAAACAATTTCACATCCCACCAGTGCCGCATTGACCATAATGTCTTTTGCTTCGCCCGGATGAACATTTACACCTTTAATATGAAAGATGGCACTTGCGGCATTAAAGTTTTCGTAAGCCACTTCGCCTTCGTAATCACCGTCCACCGTGTATGCATAATCTGCCTGAAAGATAGCAAGATCAAACAGATCCGCACCTGCGCCGACTTCTTCGTCCGGCGTAAACCCGATCCAGACATCCCCGTGTGGTGTACCTTCTGCAATCAGTTCTTCCACGGCTGTCATGATTTCGGCAACACCTGCCTTGTCATCAGCGCCCAGAAGTGTGGTACCGTCTGTAGTGATCAGGGTTCTTCCTTTTAAAGAGGCAAGGGATGGAAAATCACTTACCTTTAAAACATCCTGACTTCCTTTTAATAAGATATCCCCGCCATCATAGTCGGGAATGATCTGTGGTTTGACATCTTTTCCGGAAAAATCCGGGGCGGTATCCATATGAGCGATAAAGCCGATGGATTTACAGTTTTCCATGCCCGGTGTGGCAGGAAGCTTGGCATATACATAGCAGTGATCGGTGAGGAGTATATTGGTAAGACCGAGAGTTTCCAGTTCCTGCTTTAAAGCTTTTGCAAGCGTGAACTCACGCTCACTGCTTGGAATGTCACTGCAGGATTCATCGGAGGTTGTCCAGTAGCTGACATATTTTAGTAATCTTTCTTCTACTTTCATGTTAAATTGTTCCTTTCAAATATGCTTTTAAAAAAATTTAAAAAAATTAAAAAAAGTGCTTGCTTTTTTTATACTCCTATTATATAATAACTCTTGTCTTAAGGAAAGACACAAAACAAACAACTTAAAAATGCGCGATTAGCTCAGCTGGCAGAGCACCTGACTCTTAATCAGGGTGTCCAGGGTTCGAACCC
>OLRZ01001128.1_pt1 | contig 18933 bp, 13 predicted proteins | sample 1671931 | NCBI WGS metagenome assembly OLRZ01 (sample SAMEA3136627, study PRJEB25190) | human gut metagenome | reverse complement strand
CCGGGGGTTGACGTGACTGCCCGTGAATGGGCTGCTTGTGCAAGGCTGCGGGCCGGGCATGCCCGGCCCCTACATATATAATAATAGGGAAACTGCCCAATCCGATTGTGACGAAACTGTTAAACTTACAAAAAATTCGGAAAAACCCTTGACAGTTTGCAAAACGGGGATATAATAAACTTAGCACTCGGAGATAAAGAGTGCTAAACAAACCAACAAAAGCAAACCAAAGGAGATGAGCAGCATGGCCATGGATGCGCGCAAGCAGCGTATACTGGAAGCTATTGTTGCCCTGTATGCCAACGACGGTGAGCCTGTCGGCTCGGGTCTTTTGGCAAACTACTTTGACATGGCACTGTCCAGCGCGACGCTGCGCAATGAGATGGCTGCCCTGACCAAGCTGGGTCTGCTGGAACAGCCCCACACCAGCGCGGGCCGCGTGCCCAGCGCCCAGGGCTACCGCTACTACCTCGATCATCTGATCGACGCGCCAAAGTCCGGCACCCTACCGGAGAAGGACCGCCGCCGCATTGACGATTTGTTCGCCGCCATGGATGCCGAGCCGGAAAAGCTCGTGCCAGCCGCGACCCGCTGCCTGGCCGATATGACAGGCTGCGCGGCTGCCGCTACCACACCGCAGGCGCCGGATCTCTGCATTGCCCATTTTGAGGTCGTGCAGGTGGGCCGCTACAGCGCCGCAGTGCTGGCCGTGACCAGCGCAGGCGGCGTGCGGACCCGCGTGGCCCGCGTTGACACCGGTCTGACCCGGGACGATGCCGCCAACCTGGCACAGCTGCTCAACCGCGGGCTGACTTTCGTCGCCCCGCAGGATTTAAGCCCGATGCTCATGGCCAGCATGGTGCTGGCCGCAGGACAGCGGCTGGCCCCCGTCATCATGGCGGCGCAGGCGCTCGTCACCACCGGCCCGCAGGCCTGCTTAGAGGGCGCGCAGTATCTGGCAAAGATGGCGGACGTCCGCCAGAACCTCGGCACGCTGTTGGAGATCTTCTCCGACAATGAGGCCGCGACGGAGCTCATCCGCCCCGAAGGCAACAAGATCACCGCAACGCTGGGCTGCGACCTTGACCCTGCGATGCCGGGTGCCTGCATCGTCAGCAAGCGGTACTTAGCCGGCGGCGGGCTGACAGGCTCCGTCGCATTGATCGGCTCCACCCGAATGGAGTACGAGCGGCTGCTGCCGATCTTGGACTACTTTGCCGCCAGAATGGGGCAGAGCATGGCCGGGCAGGGCCAATAAACGAAGAAGGAGAGACCCGCAATGAGCCAAGAAGAAAAGAAACAGACCGCCCCGGAGACGGAAGCGGCTGCTGAAAAGCCCGAGACCCCCGCACAGGAGGCCCCTGAAAAAGAGGCCCCCCAGGCTGAGGAAAAGAACGAGGGCAAGCACGAGGGCAAGCATCACCACCACGAGACCGCGGCCCTGCAGGCCAAGCTGGAGGCGGAGGAAAAGAAAAACGCCGACCTCAAGAACCAGCTGCTCCGCACCGCTGCCGAGTATGACAACTACCGCAAGCGCTCCCAGCGCGAGGCTGACCAGAAGTTCAACGACGGTGTGTCCCACGCCGTGACCCAGATCCTGGGCATCTTGGACACGCTGGACATGGCCGCCAACGCCGCCTGCGCGGACGAGAACTACAAGAAGGGCGTCACGATGACGCTGGACAAGGCCGCCAAGGCTCTGGAAACGCTGCACATCACCGAGATCGAGGCGTTGAACCAGCCGTTTGACCCCAACTTCATGAACGCCGTCCAGCAGGTCCCCGCCGCCGAAGGGCAGGAGAGCGGCAGCGTCGTGCAGGTTTTCCAGAAGGGCTACAAGATCGGTGACAAGATCATCCGCCACGCGATGGTCGTCGTCGCAGAATAACGTCGAACCGAATCAAACGATTCGTTTCCATATAAATTGACATTCACTGCATTCAAAGCAAATTTGAAGGGAGTTTTATTTATGAGCAAGATCATCGGTATTGACTTAGGTACTACCAACAGCTGCGTCGCCGTTATGGAAGGCGGCGAGCCCGTCGTCATCGCGAACGCCGAAGGCGCCCGCACCACCCCGTCTGTCGTCGGCTTCACCAAGACCGGCGAGCGTCTGGTCGGCCAGGTCGCAAAGCGCCAGGCCATCACCAACCCCGAGAACACGATTTCTTCCATCAAGCGTAAGATGGGCACGGCTGAAAAGGTCCATGCCGGCGGCAAGGACTATACCCCCGAGGAGATCAGCGCTATGGTCCTCTCCAAGCTGAAGGCTGACGCCGAGGCTTATCTGGGCGAGCCTGTCACCGAGGCCGTCATCACCGTCCCCGCCTACTTCAACGACAGCCAGCGTCAGGCCACCAAGAACGCCGGTACCATCGCCGGTCTGAACGTCAAGCGTATCATCAACGAGCCTACGGCTGCTTCTCTGGCTTACGGCATCGATAAGGAAGCCGACCAGAAGATCATGGTCTACGACCTCGGCGGCGGTACGTTCGATGTCTCCATCATCGAGATGGGCGACGGCGTTACCGAAGTTCTGGCTACCAACGGTGATACCCACCTGGGCGGCGATGACTTCGACCAGCGCATCATCGACTGGATGGCCGAGGACTTCCAGCGCGAGAACAACATCGACCTGCGCAAGGACAAGATGGCTGCCCAGCGCCTGAAGGAGGCTGCCGAGAAGGCCAAGATCGAGCTGTCCAGCGCGACCACGACCAACATCAACCTGCCCTTCATCACCGCGGACGCCAACGGCCCCAAGCATCTGGACATGACGCTGACCCGCGCTAAGTTCAATGAACTGACCGCTGATCTGGTCGAGCGCACCATGACCCCCGTCCGCAAGGCTCTGGCCGATGCCGGCCTGAAGGCTTCCGACCTGGCTAAGGTCCTGATGGTCGGCGGCTCCACCCGTATCCCCGCCGTCTACGACGCTGTCAAGAAGGAGCTGGGCTGCGAGCCGTTCAAGGGCATCAACCCCGATGAGTGCGTTGCTGTCGGCGCTGCCATCCAGGGCGGCGTTCTGCAGGGCGACGTCAAGGGTCTGCTGCTGCTCGACGTTACCCCGCTGAGCCTGGGCATTGAGACTCTGGGCGGCGTCTGCACCAAGATCATTGACCGCAACACCACCATCCCCACCAAGAAGAGCCAGATCTTCTCCACTGCGGCTGATAACCAGCCCAGCGTTGAGGTCAACGTCCTGCAGGGCGAGCGTGAGTTTGCCCGCGACAACAAGAGCCTCGGAACCTTCCATCTGGACGGCATCGCTCCGGCTCCCCGCGGCGTGCCGCAGATCGAGGTTACCTTCGATATTGATGCCAACGGTATCGTTCACGTCAGCGCGAAGGACCTGGGCACCGGCAAGGAGCAGAGCATCACGATCACTGCTTCCACCAACATGAGCAAGGACGACATCGACAAGGCTGTCAAGGACGCCGAGCAGTATGCCGCCGAGGATAAGAAGCGCCGCGAGGAAGTCGATGTGCGCAACAACGCCGACCAGATGGTGTTCCAGACCGAGAAGGCACTGGGCGAGTTCGGCGACAAGGTTTCCGCCGAGGAAAAGAGCGAGGTCGAGACCAAGCTGTCTGCCCTGAAGGAAGCCCTGAAGTCCGGCAGCGTTGATGACATCAAGGCAAAGCAGGATGACCTGCAGAAGGCCTTCTACGCCATCAGCGAGAAGGTCTACCAGCAGGCCGCCCAGGCACAGGGCCAGCAGCCCGGTGCACAGCCCGGCCCCGATGCCGGTGCGCAGCCGAAGGACGACGGCGCCGTTGACGCCGACTTCCACGAGGTCTAAGCTGTAACAAACCCATAATAAGGCCGCCGCTGGGCAAACCCGGCGGCGGCCCTTGGGGGTTATAGAGAAAGTTAAAATAAAGCCTTCCCCCCGCGGGGGAAGGTGGCCGTGCGCAGCAAGGCCGGATGAGGGCCAAGCTGCCGGGATTGCCTGTTTGCGGGCAATATCCGGCAGGTCTTACCTCATCAGTCCGCTCCGCGGACAGCTTCCCCTCAAGGGGAAGCCTTTTCACAACCCATAAATAGAGGGGATAGATTCTATGGCAGAAAAACGTGATTACTACGAGGTGCTGGGGATCGGCAAAAACGCCACCGATGCCGAAATCAAAAGCGCCTACCGCAAGCTGGCCAAAAAGTACCACCCCGACCTGAACCCCGGCGACAAGGACGCCGAGGAAAAGTTCAAGGAGGTCAATGAGGCCAACGATGTTCTTTCCGACCCGGACAAGCGCAAGCGCTATGACCAGTTCGGATTCGCTGGGGTCGATCCCAACTATGGGGCCGGCCAGCCCGGCGGCGGCTACGGTGGCGGCTTCGGCGGCACCGGCGGCGTCGATCTGGGCGACATCTTCGGCGATATTTTCGGCGGCGGCTTTGGCGGCTTCGGCGGCTCGACCCGCTCCAACCCCAACGCGCCGCGCAAGGGCCATGACATTCAGGCCAATGTGATCCTGACTTTTGAGGAGGCCGCCCACGGCTGCGCCAAAAAGGTCACGCTGAACCGTCAGCAGACCTGCCCGGACTGCCGCGGCACCGGCTGTGCGCCCGGCTCCAGCCCCGAGACCTGTACCGAGTGCGGTGGCCGCGGCTATGTCGTGACCCAGCAGCGCACGCCGTTTGGTGTGATGCAGAGCCAGCAGCCCTGCCCGCACTGCGGCGGACGCGGCACCATCATCAAGAACCCCTGCAAGACCTGCCGCGGCACCGGCAAGACCAGTGCCCGCAAGACGCTGGAGGTCAAGATCCCCGCGGGTATCGACGACGACCAGAACATTGCGCTGCGCGGCCAGGGCGACGCCGGTACGAACGGCGGCCCCGCGGGCGACGTGATCGTCCATGTGACGGTCAAGCCCGACGCCGTGTTTGAGCGCGACGGCTACGATGTGTACGTCCGCGTGCCCATTACCTACTCCCAGGCTGTGCTGGGCGCTGAAATTGAGGTCCCCACCGTGGACGGCAAGGTCGTTCAGAAGATTCCCGAGGGCACCCAGAGCGGCACGAAGTTCCGCCTGCGCGGCCAGGGCATCCAGTACCTGAACGGGCGCGGACGCGGTGACCAGTACGTCATTGTGGACGTGGAGATCCCCAAGAAGCTGAACCGCACCCAGCGCGAAGCCCTGAAGGCCTTTGAGGACAGTTTGAAGGACGAGAACTACGAGAAGCGCAAGAGCTTCTTCAAGAACCTCAAGGATCGGTTCATGTCTTAAAGTTTTAAACAGCCCAGCCCCCGCAATGTGGAAAACATTGCGGGGGCTGGGTTTTGTTTTTTATGCTAACGGAAACGGCCACGGCGGGCAGTCCTCTGGCCGCCGACAGGCAGCCGCCAGCCCCACGGCCAGCCCGTAGGGGTCGGCGTCCCCGACGACACGGGAGCGTTGCGGCGGCGGGAAGATGTCCGGCGGCATGGGGGCATGCCGTCCTACGTCCCACCGTACCGTAACTTGTAGGGCGGGGTGCCCTCACCCCGCCGCAGGGGGGCGCCCTTTACCCCACAAACTCCATCTCGGTATACTCGGTGCTGCCATTCAAAAACGCGTCGGCATCGATGGTGGCGTACCGGGTCATGTAGTCGTGGTCGAGATCATAGCCAATGTTCAACAAAATCCGTCCATCGTCCAGCATGGAAATCGGATAGTAGGACTCCACCCCGGCGGGCGGGTCCACCTGCGCAATCTGCGTGCCTTGCAGGTCGTATACTGTGAGGGTGCCCGGGTTGCTGCTCATTGCGAAAAGCCACTGAATCTCTCCATTTTGGCGCAATTCGCGAAGAGACACATGGATCATAAGCCCTAAATCTTCCTGCGTGCCATCGCTGCCCACACGGAGCACAGACATTTTAATGCCCTCCTCAGACGACCGGGAGTGCTCGCCGGTGAAGTAGAAATCGTCTCCGGATTTCCCAAGGTAGGTGTAATAGACATAGTCGCTGCCGTCGTCTGCACCTTTATACGGAAACTCTGCAATTTTCGTGGCGGGCTTTCCGGTGGTGACATCCGTCAGGTCGTACTCGAGCATAGAGTTCTGCAAAAGGGCGTCGGAAATTTCCGGGTCACTTGTGAAGGGAACAGGGTGGTCCGAAATGAGACGCGCAGTCACGGCAAAATTACCGGCGGCATCCGGTGCGGCGGCTGTCTCAGCGGGCAAGTCCCAGGGCGTTGTCTCACCGGTTTGCAAATCTAGACGGAACCCGCTTGCAGTATCATAAGGGGCAAGACCGTCCATGCAATAAAAATAACGGTCGCTGTATAAGACAACGGTCGAGGCGTATGGGTCAAAGGGAATCTCGTGAGTTTTGGTACCATCCGGCGACAGGGCAATGATTTTGTTGTCGCGGTCTCTGTTGTAGGTGAGCAGGTACACCGCGTCGCTCGTCACATAGGGGTCGGCGATGCAGCAGTCGTCGCAACTGTAAAACAGCGAAACCTGCCCGGCGTTCAGGTCGTTTTTGTAAACGTTCGTTCCGATGTGGTCCAACTGGTCATTAAAGGCAGGCATGACATCATAGACAACATCCTGCGCATAGCGGTGGCTGTAAGTATAGAGTGGGCCGGTCTCCGCCGCAGCGGGCTTGCTTGTCGGTTCGGTGGTGGTTTCGGGTGTGGTGGCGGGTTCTGCGGCAGTTGCAGTTTCCGCCGCCGGGGTGCAGGCGGTCAGGGCGAACAGCGCGGCAGCAAGGACAAAGGCTAGTCGTTTCATAACACAGGCTCCTTTCAACTTTTCATTTGTGACCAGCTTACACCCCGGTTGTGTCCGAGTTGTTACACGGGAAGAAGATTTGATAAAATATTTTGTTTTTATGTTTTACGGGTTGTTGCAGGGGTCGGCGCTCCCGGCAACCCGGGAGCATTGCGGCGGCGGAAAGATGCCCGGCGGCATGGGGGCATGCCGCCCTACAGCCTGTGCGCCTTGCGGCGGCGGGAACGATGCGGGCATCGGCCCCTACGGTTACCATGCCGTTCTCTGTAGGGCGGGGTGCCCTCACCCCGCCGTCAGGCAGCCGCCAGCCCCACGGGCAGCCCGTAGGGGTCGGCGTCCCCGACGACCCGTGCCCGCTTCCGGCCAGTAAAAACCGCCCGGGCAATGACACTCACTCCGCAAACGTCATCTCGCGGTATGCCGACCCGCCGTTCAGAAATTCGTCGGCGTCCATCACGGCGTACCGGGCCGCGCTGTCGTGCTCCCAGTCGTAGCCGACGACCATCAGCAGGCGCCCGTCGTCCAGCATACAAAGCGGGAAGAAGGCCTCCAGCCCGGCGGGCCGCTCGTTGCGGCCAATCTCATGGCCTTGCGTGTCGTAAATCAGATAGATGCCGTCGGTGCCGCGGGTCAGGAGCCAGCGTACCTCATCGCCCTGCAAAACCGCACAGTAATCCAGGTAATCCGGCGTTTTGGTAATGCCAAGGTCGGTCTGGGTGCCGTCCGTGCCGATGCGCAGCACGGACTGGGAAACCAAAGCGTACTCATCGTCGCACTGGTCTGCGCGGAAATAGAAGTCACTGCCGCACTTGCCAAGGTAGGTGTAGACCGTAAGGTTCCCCGGCTGCGGTATGTCATAGGGGAGGGTAAAGCAGGTCTGCCGCACCGCGCCCGTCGCGGGGTCGGCCAGGGTGTATTCCAGCGTGGTGTTCTGCAAAAGCGCCTGGGACATCTCGTCGTCGTCCGGGTAGGGCACCGGATAATCCGAGACAACGCGGCAGAGCAGCAGCGCGTCCCCGACGACATCGGGAATGTACTTTGTCTCCACCGGGATATTCCACGGCGCGGTCTCCCCGGTCTGCAGGTCAAACCGCATACCGCCGGTGCGGCAGAACGGCGCGGCGCTGAGGCTCCGGAAGTAGAGGTAGTGACCCGCGTAAAAAACAGGCTCCCAGTCGTCGTAGGAGAACGGCAGCACGCGCGCCTCACCGCCCGCCGTCGGCAGGGCCAGCATACCGCCGTCGTAACAGATGAAATACAGCGTGTCGTCTATGACCAGCGGCGCGGACGTAAGAATGGAGTCCGTGCGGTACATCTCATAGGTCTGCCCGGTGGTAAGGTCTGTTTTATACACGGTGCTGTGATCAAAATTACCGAGACGATCCTCACTGCTTGAAAAGTGGGGGACCGCCACATAGACGCTGCTGCCGCTGACCGCGCAGGCGCTATTGGCCGAGAGGGAGTGCGGCTCGCCCGGCAGTGCTGCTTCTGTGCTGTCCTCCGCCGCGGCGCTCTCCGCCGTACTCTCAGCCGGTGCGGCCTCCGAAGCCGCCGCGGTATCGCCCGCAGACGCGCATCCGGCCAGCGCCAGCATGGCTGCCGCCAATAATAAAGCTACTTTTTTCATCCTCAAAGCTCCTTTCTGTGCCTGGTTTGCCCCTATCCTACACCCCGGATGTTGCAAAGTTGTCACACGGAGCGGGTGTTTTGGAGATTTTTGTGATTTTTTTGCGGGAAGTGGGTGCGGGGCGTCGGGGACGCCGCCCCCTACGGGCTGGCAGTAAAGTGGATGCCTGCCCGCGGCGAGATGGGGGCATCCCGCCCTACGAATGACATAAAGTGAGTGCGTAGGGCGGCATGCCCTTATGCCGCCGCCACTCGCCGCCTGCAAAAAAGGGGAGAGCACCGTCTCCGGCACTCTCCCCATGCGTTTGTTTAAAATTCTTTTGGTTCTTTTCTTCTAAGAAAAGAACACCCGCGTCCCCGGAAATCAGAACTCGTGCTTCTCCATCAGCTTGCGGCCCATCAGGACGCCCATGACGGAGGCCATCATCAGGCCACGGGTCCAGCCGGAGGAATCTCCCAGGCAGTGCAGACCCGCGATGTTCGTCTCCAGATCGGTGTCCATCTTGACCTTGTTGGAGTAGAACTTCAGCTCAGGGCTGTACAGCAGCGTTTCGGGGCTGGCAAAGCCGGGCACGACCTCGTCCATCATCTTGATGAACTCGATGATGTTGACCATGGCGCGGTAGGGCATAGCGGCGGTGATGTCACCGGCCACGGCGTCCTTCAGCGTCGGGCGGACGTTCGTGCGGGCCAGCTCGTTGGCCCAGGTGCGCTTGCCGTCCAGAATATCGCCGTAGCGCTGCACCAGAATGTGGCCCGCGCCCAGCATGTTCGTCAGCTCACCGACCTTCTGCGCGTAGGCGATGGGCTGGTTGAACGGCTCGGTGAAGTTGTGGCTGACCAGAATGGCCAGGTTCGTGTTGTTGCTCTTTTTCTCCTTGAAGCTGTGGCCGTTGACGACGGCCAGATCGTTGTCGTAGTTCTCCTGCGCAACGAAGCCGCCGGGGTTCTGGCAGAAGGTGCGCACCTTGTTGCGCCACGGGGCCGGGTAGCCGATCAGCTTGCCCTCATACAGGACCTTGTTGATCTTCTCCATGATCTCGTTGCGGCACTCAACACGGACGCCGATGTCAACGGTGCCGGGCTTGTGGGCAATGTTGTGCTCGGCGCAGATCTTTTCCAGCCAGTCCGCACCGCGGCGGCCCGTGGCAATAACGACCTGCTTGGCGTAGACGTCGCGGACGCCGTCCTTCTCACGCAGGCGGACGCCCTTGCAGACGGAATCCTCGAGGATGATGTTCTCGCACTCGGTACTGAACAGCATCTCAACACCGGCGTCGGCCAGATAGTTCTGGATGTTCAGGTAGAGCTGCTGGGCCTTCTCGGTGCCCAGATGGCGGATGGGGCAGTCAACGAGCTGCAGACCCGCCTGAATGGCGCGCTTGCGGATGTCCTTGATGTCGGGACCCTCGTAGACGCCCTCGATCTTCGGGTCGGCGCCAAACTCGAGGTAAATTTTATCGGTGTAGGCAATAAGCTCCTGCGCGAAATCCTCGCCGATCAAGTCGGGCAGTTCGCCGCCGACCTGATAGGACAGGGACAGCTTGCCGTCCGAGAATGCGCCCGCGCCGGAAAAACCGGTGGTGATGGCACAGGTCGGCTTGCAGTTTACGCAGACGCCGGTTTTATCCTTGGGGCAATGGCGCTTTTCCACAGGCTTGCCCTTTTCGACGAGCAAAATTTTGTGGGGGGTGCTGCTCTTGCGCAGCAGTTCCAGCGCGGTGAAAATGCCGGCAGGGCCGGCGCCTACGATGATAAGGTCATACATGGATAGGGGTTCTCTCCTTTAAAAATAACTCGCGATCCTTCGCGCGGGAAACAAAATAAGGACAAACGGAGCTTGTAGGGGCGGATTCTATATCCGCCCGTGCCCGTTTGCTGATGGCACGGCGCTGCGGGCGCATATAGAATGCGCCCCTACGGTGTCACGGAACGGTTATTCACCGTCCTCCGACACATCCTTGCTCTCGGCGTCGTACACCACAGGGCCGTCGCTGCCGACATCGCGCTCGGCGGCTTCGGCCTCGTCCAAGGCGTCACCGATGGCACCCAAGGCCGCATTGGCGGCGGCAGAGGCCATGCGGTCCAGTGTGCGCAGCTCCATGGCGGCGTAGAGAATGCAGCCTAAATTCAGCGCACCTTCGGCGATCAGCAGGATGCCGCAGAGCATGACGGCGCTGACCGCCGCATCAAACGGGTGCAGCACCAGCAGTACGCCCAGGGCAACGGATACGATGCTGAACAGCAGCAGCAACCACCATTTCTGCCCCTTGCGCTTGGCAAGGTCAATGGCGGTACCGATGCGGCTCAGGCCGTCAACGACGATGAAGATGCCGAACACAATGGGCAGAAAGCTGGTCACTACCTGCGGCTTTGCCAGCGTGAAGATGCCCAGCCCCGCCGTGATGACGCCGCCCACCAGCATGAACGGCGCGGTAAAGCCGGTGCCGCGGATGCGGGCATACTGGATCAGGCAGACAATGCCGGTGACAAGCACCACAATACCAAAAATGTTGCAGATCCAGAGCAGACTGGTCTCGGGCATGATGAGCAGCAGCATACCGATGACGATATACGCGACGCTCAACAGCAGCATTCCGTTTTTGACATAGCGCAGCATAGTGAAAGGCTCCTTTTTACTTGTTGGCTTCCTGCATAGCCCTGGCGGCGGCCACGATCAGGTCGGCGCAGGCCTCGCGGCCCAGGGTCGCATTCAGGCACAGATCGTAGTTCTTGGCCTCGCCCCAGCGGTTCTCGGTGTAATAGTTGTAGTAGCTTGCGCGGGCGCGGTCATGCTTGGCCAGCTGGGTCTCCCACAGGCGGTCCGGCATGTCCTTGACGTCGGGGCGGCTCTTGGCAAACTGGATGCGGGTCTCCAGCGGCGCGTAGACGAAGGTGCGCAGCACGTTGGGGCGCTCACGCAGGACGTAGTCACCGCAGCGGCCCAGAATGACGCAGGGGCCCTCGGCGGCCAGCTCCTTGATGACGTTGCTCTGCAAAATGTAGACCTGGTCGGCCAGGGGCATCGTGTTGCCCATCATGTACAGGCTGTAGATCAGGCTGCCGCTGCGCTGGTTCTCGCTGGCGGCAATGGCCTCCTCGGTCAGACCGCTCTTTTTGGCGGCAAGGGTGATCAGCTCCTTATTATATAAGGGAATACCCAGCTTGTCGGCAACGGCCTGTGCGATCTCGCTGCCGCCGGATGCGTACTCACGCGCCATAGTGATGACCATAGGTTCCTTCATACTGATACACCTCGCAATATTTTATGTAGTATGCGCAAAAAGGCATACTATTCTGCTTATAGTATAACCTGATTTTGTGGAAAACGCAAGAAAAAATTGCGGGAAAGGAGCGGTGCGGGAGGGGCTTTCGCGCCTTGCCGCCAGCGTTCGTCCCCACAAAAACTGCCCGCGGCAGAACACCGCGGGCAGGGAAAACAGAATGTAAAATTTTATTCGGTCACTTCGCCGGAAATCTCCTTGATCGCGGACACGGTTGCGGCGAGATTCTGCATGTCGCTGGGCACGATCAGCTTGGTGGCCTTGCCGTCAGCGACCTTCTCCATGGCCTCCATGCTGCGCAGAGCCAGATAGTTGTGGTTGGGGTTCGCCTCGTTGATCATGCGGATGGCATCGGCCTGTGCCTTCTGGACGGTCAGCAGGGCTTCGGCTTCGCCCTCGGCCTCGCGGATGCGCTGCTGCTTCACGGCCTCTGCACGCAGGATGGCGGACTCCTTTTCGCCCTCGGCGCGGGTGATGGCAGCCTGCTTTTCGCCCTCGGCCAGCAGGATGGAGGCGCGCTTCTCGCGGTCCGCCTTCATCTGTTTCTCCATGGCCTGGCGGATCTCCACCGGCGGCTCGATGTTTTTCAGCTCGACGCGGTTGACCTTGATGCCCCAGCGGTCCGTGGCCTCGTCAAGGCTGGCGGTGATCTTCGTGTTGATGAGGTCGCGGCTCGTCAGGGTCTCGTCCAGCGTCATCGAGCCGATGATGTCACGCAGCGTCGTGGCGGACAGGTTCTCGATGGCCTGGATCGGGCGGTTCACGCCGTAGGCGTACATCTTGGCGTCAAACACCTGAAAGAAAACGACGGTGTCGATCATCATCGTGACGTTGTCGCGGGTGATGACGGGCTGCGGCGGGAAGTCGGCGGCCTCCTCCTTCAGCGAGACCTTGCGGGAGATGCGCTCGACAAACGGCGTACGGATGTGCAGGCCCGCGCCCCAGGTATCCTTGTAGACGCCGAGCCACTCGGTGACATAGGCGTTGGACTGCGGCACAATAACGATGCAACGCACCAAAACCACCAGAATAATGATGAGCAGGATGGCAAAGACTAACAGCATTTAGGGGTCCTCCTTTTTCCTTTGTGATTTAAACCGCAGCCGCGTCAGCGGTCACGGGAGAGACAATAAGGATCGCACCGTCCACGGCCACGACCTTGCAGCGGGTGCCCTGCGGGAGTGTGACCTCGGCGCGGGCCTGCCAGTCCAGACCGTCCACGCGGACCCGGCCCGGAAGGCCAGGTTCAATGTCCACAAGCACAACGCCCTGCTTGCCGATGGTCAGCGGCGAGCCGTTCGTGACAGGGGCACGGTGCGCGCCGCGCCGACTGATGAGCCGGGGCAGCATCAGGCCGAGTGTAATGGCCGATACAACGGCAAAAACAAGCATCTGCCAGCCAAAGCCGACATTAAAAAAGCTGACCAGCATGGCCGCGGCAGCGCCCACCGCAAACCAGACCGAGACAAGCGCCGTTGTGGCGGCCTCGACCATGATGAACGCCACGACGGCAACCAGCCATAAAATCGTATCAAACCACATGGAAATCTCCTTTCAGGGACAGAAAGCGGCTTTGTGACCACTTTAACATTATGACGGTATTCTGTCAAGATTGCCGAAGAAATTTTACAAAACTGCAGGAAAAAGTGCAAAGGATCGCACCCCCCTTTCGAGCGGCTTTGCGGGGAGAGGCCTTGACCCCTCCGCGGCGGGGTGAGGGCACCCCGCCCTACAGTTTGCTTGTAAGGGGGGATGTAGGGCGGCATGCCCTCATGCCGCCGGGATGTGTGCGGCTGCAGCAAAGTGCCCGGGGCGTCGGGGACGCCGCCCCCCTACAGCACCGACGCGCCCGGCAGGCGGGTACGGACGAGAATTTTCACGAAAAACATCGGTTTCCCGTAAATTATTGTAATTTCCAATCATACGACTCTTTACCTTTTGGAAAAAAGTGGTATAACAGAAGCAAGTAAGTTGAACAAAGTATGCGCTGTAAACAGTGTACCACAAAACAGGAGGAGCGACAATGAAAAACTGTTTTGACCGCACACCCCACACGATGAAGGACTGGCTGCTGCTGGCGGCGGGCGTCGCGGCGGTGTTTGCCGCGGCAGACTGGCTGCCGGGCGTGCTGCGCGGGGCCGGGGCGTTTCTCGGGCTGCTGGCACCGTTTGGCGGGGGGCTGCTGCTGGCCTATGTACTGGACATACCCACGCGTTTTTTTGCGCAAAAGCTCTTTGGCGGCAGGCGCGGCGGGGCGATGGCCGTCAGCTATGCGCTGTTTTTCGGTGCGCTGGCGCTGCTGGCGGCGCTCGTCGTCCCACAGCTCGTGCAGAGCGTGACGACCTTTGCCGGGCGGCTTGGCGCGTATGAGGAGACCATCCGCGGCCTGCTGGTCTGGGTGCAAAATACGTTCGGCATCGATACGGCCACGGCGGAACAGCTTGTGCAGATGGTGGGCACGGCACTGCAAAATTGGTTCGGCGGTTTGTCCAGCAGTGCGGCGCGTGCGGCGGCGGATTTCGTCTCCGGCGCGGCGGGGGCTGCGGGCAACGCCGTGGTGGCACTGGCCGCCAGCATCTACCTGCTCTCCGACAAGGAGGCGCTGCTCCGCGCGGCCCGGGCGTGTCTGCACGCGGCGCTGCCGCCGCGTGCCGCGGGCAGTGTGCTGGAAATCTGCCGTCTTGCCAACAAAATTTTCAGCGGCTACATCGGCGGGCAGCTGGTGGACGCCCTGCTCGTGGGCGGGGAAACATTTGCGCTGATGTCGATCTTCGGGCTGGAATACGCGCCGCTGCTGGCCGTGCTGGTCGGCGTGACAAACATTGTCCCGGTGCTGGGGCCTTTCCTCGGTGCGGTGCCGGGGCTCATCATCCTGCTGCTGGAATTGCCCTGGAAGGCGGCAGAATTTGCCATCATTATTTTTGTGGTCCAGCAGGTGGACGGCAACTTTATTGCGCCGCGCATTCTGGGCGGGGCCACCGGCCTGCCGGGGCTGGGCGTGCTGTTGGCCATCGTGGTGGGCGGGGCGTGGTTCGGCATCCCGGGCATGGTGCTGGGCGTGCCGACGCTGGCCGTGCTGGCGGCGCTGCTCAAACAGGCTGTCGGGGCAGGGCTGACGGCCCGCGGCCTGGATGAAAACGGTGAGCCGCGCCGGAATTTACCAGGCGGGCCGCAAGAAAATTAACAAGTTATTCCTTGCAATACAGGCGTGCATAGCGTACAATACTCTTGTAAAATGATGTAAAAGGAGCGGAGCATTTGAAAGAGGAACATATCTGGACCAAAAAGCCGGAGACGATGCTGGACTGGTTCTGCGTGGTCGGAGCCTGTATTGCGCTGTATCTGACTTTGAACAATCTGGGGTACTTTCTGGGGAAAATCGGTGTGTTTATCGGCATCGTGTCGCCGTTTGCGGGCGGCATAGTCATTGCCTATGTGCTTGACCCAATGGTCAAGTTCTTCTACACAAAGCTGTTTAAAGAGAAGAAAAAGACGCGCGGATTCGCGATTCTTCTGGCGTATCTGGTGGCAATCCTGCTGCTTGTGCTGCTGGCATGGCTGGTCATCCCGCAGATCGTGGACAGCATCGCCATGCTGTTTACGAACTTCCCAAGCTACATACACAGCGTACAGGATATGCTGGGCATGGCTCAGGAGCGCTTCGGCGTTGACCTGTCGTCGGCCACAAAAGTGCTGGACGATTCCGAGGCGATGGTCAAGGAAATCTACAGCATGGCCAGCGCCGCCATGCCGCAGATCGTGGCCAGCATCGGCAGCGTGGCATCGAACTTCGTGGCGATCTTCACCTCGATTGCGGCCAGCATCTATATGCTGGCGGACAAGGAGCATCTGCTCCATCAGCTGCGCACGCTGGCGCATGCCTTCCTGCCGGAAAAGGCTGCGGAAAACACGCTGCGCATCTGCCATTATGCCAACGTGAATTTCACGGGCTTCTTTGTGGGCAAGATCATTGACTCGGCCATCATCGGCGTTATCACGTTTGTGGCAATGGCGATCCTGCGGCTCGATTTTGCACTGCTCATCAGTGTGTTTATCGGTATCACGAATATTATCCCGGTATTTGGCCCCTTCATCGGCGCGATCCCCAGCATCTTCATTCTGCTGTTGGTTGACCCGATCCAGGCGGTCATCTTCGGCGTGCTGATTCTGGTCATCCAGCAGGTGGACGGCAACTTCATCGGCCCGAAGATCCTGGGCTCGTCCATCGGCATCTCTGCCTTGTGGATCCTGTTTTCCATCGTGGTCGGCGGCGACCTGTTCGGTCTTGTGGGCATGGTCGTCGGCGTGCCGCTCTTTGCGACCTTCTACGGCCTGGCGCGGGAATTTGTGCACTATATGCTGGACAAGCGCGGGCTGGACAGCGAGGGAAACCACGTTGGTGAAGTGGTGGAGGATGAGGAGAACGTGTTTGAGTGAGTAAAAGGGGGACGGGCGGTTTGATTTACGCCCGGCGAAGCCCCTCTGGCCATCGCTGGCGCTCGGCCACCTCCCCTGTGAGGGGAGGCTTTAGACGCGGGTGAAGCCGGCCTGAGGGGCTCTGCCCGTTTACGGCTGCCCGGCACTTGGCCTCCTCTGTCCTTTCTTTGTAAAGAAAGGACCAAAGAAATTTCAGCGTCTTACCCCAAAAGCAAAGCACCTGTTTACTGCTTTTTACCGCAGCAAACAGGTGCTTATTTTTTATGGCTTTGTCTGTGGCTGATTCTGTGCGCCCGGCAGCAGGGTCACCACATCCCGCAGCAGTACCAGCGGGCTTTCGCCCTTCTGCACGCGCAGGCTGAAATAAGGTCGGCCCAGTGCATTGTACAGCACCCGATGCGGGAACTTTTCCATGACCTCGCCCAGCTGCTTTGGCCCGACGATGTCACTATACAAAATCAGCTGGTCGCCGCGCTGGACGATCTCCGCAATGCCGACGCGGGCTGCGGTCACGCGCACGAGGGAGACGTCCACCAGCCCCTGCACGCTCTTGGGCGGGCTGCCGTAGCGGTCGATCAGCTCGTCGAGCACGTCCTCGGCGTCGCTCGTCGTCTCGATGGCTGCAATGCGCTTGTATGCCTCGATGCGCCCGGCAGCGTCCGGGATATATTCCTCCGGCAGGAATGCGTCCACGGTGATGTCCACCAGGCAGTCGCTCTTGTCGGGGGCGGGGGCCTCGCCGCGGGCCGCGGCAATGGCCTGACCCAACATCTTCACGTACAAATCGTAGCCGACGGCCTCCATGTGGCCGTGCTGGCTGTGGCCCAAAAGACTGCCCGCACCACGGATCTGCAAGTCGCGCATCGCGATGCGGAAGCCCGACCCGAACGACGTGAACTCCCGGATGGCCGAAAGCCGCTTGGCCGCGATCTCGGTCAGCACCTTATCGCGTGTGAAGGTGAAATACGCATACGCCTTGCGGGAGCTGCGTCCCACGCGCCCGCGGATCTGGTACAGCTGGCTCAATCCCATGCGGTCCGCATTTTCAATAATCAGCGTGTTGCAGTTGCGCACGTCCACGCCGGTCTCAATTAAGGTGGTGCAGACAAGGATGTCGATCTCGTTGTCCAATAATTGCTGCCACACCGACGAAATTTGCTCCTCGGTCATCTTGCCGTGGGCAATGCCGATACGCGCCCCAGGCACGAGCTTGCCCACCCGCGCGGCGCATTCCTCAATGTTGTCCACGCGGTTGTGCAGGTAGTATACCTGCCCGCCGCGGGCCAGCTCCTTGCGGATGGCCTCGGACACGATGCCCTCGTCGTACTCGAGCACATAGGTTTCAATCGGCTGGCGCTCAAACGGCGGCTGCTCAATTGTGCTCATATCGCGGATGCCCGACAGCGCCATGTTCAGCGTGCGGGGGATCGGCGTGGCCGACAGCGTCAGCATATCGACGCCGATGAAGCTCTCTTTGAGCTTTTCCTTGTGCTTGACGCCGAACCGCTGCTCCTCGTCGATGATGACAAGGCCCAGGTCCTTGAATTTCACATCGCCGGACAGCAGCCGGTGCGTGCCGACTACAATGTCCACGGTGCCGTCCTTCAGCCCGCGCAGCGTCTCCTTCTGCTCCTTGGCGGTGCGGTAGCGGGACAAAAGCCCGATGCGGATGGGGAAGGACTCCATGCGGGTCAGCGCGGTGTTGAAGTGCTGCCACGCCAGAATCGTCGTGGGGGCCAGGATCGCGCACTGCTTGCCGCCCATCACGCATTTGAACGCGGCGCGCAGTGCGACCTCGGTCTTGCCGACGCCGACGTCACCGCAGAGCAGCCGGTCCATCGGCCACGGCTCCTCCATATCGTGCTTGATGTCCGCCGCGCAGGTCAGCTGGTCGGGCGTTTCCTCATAGGCAAAGCGCTGTTCAAAATCACCCTGCCAGGTGTCGTCGGCGGGGAAGGCGTAGCCGTGCGCCTGCTTGCGGCGGGCGTACAGCTCGATCAGCTCCTTCGCCATCTGCTCCGTCGCAGCCTTGACCTTCTTGCGGGTCTTGGCCCAATCGCTGCCGCCCAGGCGGCTCAGCTTCACGTTGTCGCTGTCGCCCGGCGCAGTGTAGCGGGACAAAAGGTCCAGCTGGGTGACGGGCACGTACAGCACGTCCTTTTTGTCGTATTCGATGCGCAGATAGTCCTTTGTGACGCCCTGCACGGCCATTCGCTGGATGCCCGCGTACCGCCCGATGCCGTGATTCTGGTGGACGACCAGATCACCCACCGAGATTTCGCTCAGGCTGTTCAGCGCGTCCTTATTGCGCTTTTTCTTCTTCTGTGCGCCGCTCACGCCGAAGGCGCGGGCTGTAAACACGGCGTACTTCGCAAACGGCAGGCTGCACCCGGCGGAAAGCTGCCCCGGCAGGATCTGCACCAACCCGGCGCTCGGCTCCGCCGCCGCGTCCGTCGTGACGTTCAGCCCTTTGGTGCGCAGGTCGGCGCAGTTCTCGGTCGGCGTCGCCGCGCCGTAGACCGAAGGCAGCGTCAGCGACTGCGTGAGCATGTCCTTCGTGTCGCGGATGAAGAAATCGCCCGTGAACGAAAGGCGGTTTTGCAGGAAGCTCAGGTCGAGGCCGAGGTTGTAGGTATAGACCGTCTCCCACGTGAGGTTCGACGACATGGGATCGGATACCGATGCATAGCTGGCTTTGCCGCTGTCGTCGAAGAGGTAGTTGAGCGTGCCGGTGCCGATCGTTTGCAGGTAGAGGTAGTTGCTCACCTGCTGGTTGCCCAGCGCACCGTATGACAGGCGGATCTTACCGTTGTCCCACCAGTGGCGGACGCCCTCCATGAACCGCTCTTCGGTGAAGCGCCAGCCGGCC
>OLRZ01001111.1_pt1 | contig 19162 bp, 21 predicted proteins | sample 1671931 | NCBI WGS metagenome assembly OLRZ01 (sample SAMEA3136627, study PRJEB25190) | human gut metagenome | reverse complement strand
TACGCAATCTTATCAGGAAAGGATCATGCGGTCATTGGCTTCGCCGCCAGCCTGCCAGCGCCATTTCTGCCGCCAAAAGCGCCTGCACTGCCGCACCGCCGTTGCGTTTTATGCAGGGCACTTCCACAAGCCCTGCCACAGGGTCGCACACAAGCCCCAGCATGTTTTTAAAAACAATGCTTACGGCAGTACCTGCCTGCGCAGGAGTGCCGCCCAAAGCGTCAACAGCAGCGCCTGCCGCCATGGCCGCCGCACTGCCGCATTCTGCCTGGCAGCCGCCAACCGCACCTGCAAGCGAAGCACGGGCTGCAATTACAAGCCCGATTTGCCCTGCCACAACAAGCGCGCGTGCCAGCTGTTCTTCCGTTAAATTGCAGTGCTTTTTTAAAGCCAGCAGCACGCCGGGAAGCACGCCTGCCGCACCGGCCGTGGGAGCCGCCACAATTCTGCCCATGGCAGCGTTGCATTCGCTTACAGCAAGGGCATAAGTTACGGCGTCCGTTGCAAGAGCGCCCAAAAGTTTATTAAAACCGGGCTGCGCTGCCGCGTTTTGCAGTTTAAGCGCACTGCCGCCGGTTAAGCCGCTGTGCGAGCGCACGCCAGTCAGCCCATAGGCTGCGGCTTCTTCCATTACTTTCAGCATCTGCACCATTTTGGCAAGCAGTTCTTCTTCCGTAATTTCCAGTTCAGCAGCGCTCTGCGGCAGCAAATAAGCGTTCAGGCTCAGTTTTGCCGCTTCTGCTTCTTCTATTAATGCATTTAATGAAATTTTGTCGTTTGCCATCTTTCACCTCAAAGCACGCTGTCTACAAAGCGCACCGTGTCAATAGGCGGCAGTGCCGCCAGCAGCTGCACTATTGCGGGCTGCACTTTCTGGTCGCACTCAAGCACCATGGTTGCCAGCCCGCCTTTATTTTTGCGGAACACGCGCATGGTTGCGATATTTACAGACGCACTTGCCAGCGTGCTGCTTACAAGCGCAATCACGCCGGGCTTGTCGGTATGCGATACCAACAGCGCAGGCAGCTTGCCGTCCAGCTCAACCTCCGCGCCGTCAATGGCAGATACCTTAACCTGCCCGCCGCCGATAGAGGAACCGATAACCTCGCAGCTTTTGCCGTCTTTTGCCGTCAGCGTAAAGCGCGCTGTATTGGGGTGCGTTAAATCACCAAGGTTTACTTTGGCAAAATTATATTCCAGCCCTGCTTCCGCAGCATATTTACGCGCCTGCGGAATACGCGCGTCATCAGGCAGCCAGCCCATAAGCCCGGCCAAAAGCGCCACATCCGTGCCGTGCCCGCGGTAGGTATGCGCAAAACTGCCGTGCAAATCAATCTGTGCTTTAACGGGCGGCGCGCCCAGAATACCGGCAGCCAAAAGCCCCAGCCTTACCGCGCCCGCCGTATGCGAACTTGAAGGGCCAATCATTACAGGCCCGATAATATCTATAATATTCATACTGCTCCTTTATTCTTCACTTGCCAGTGAGCGGTGCCCCAACGCCACGCACAATTCGTCAAGGTTCAGCACGCCCACCGCCATATATATGGCAACGCACAAATGCTCGCCGCTGCGGGCAATGCCAATTTTGCCGCCCACGTTAAAGCCCGCCGCCTTAGTAACAAGCTGCTCCAAAGCAGCGTGGGCAGCGCCTGCAACCGCGCCCGCGCCAACATGGGTTTCCGTAACAATGCCCTGACGCTGCGCCGCAACAACGGCACGCTCCACAATTTTAACAACGCTCGGCATAAATTCGCCGCCAAAATCAACCGCCGTACTGCGGATGCCTTTTGCCGCCAGCTGCTCTTTAATGCGCTGCTCCTCCGCGCGGTTTTCGGTAACGGCAATGCGCAGTGCCGCACGCCCTATTTCAATGCTCGTCAGTTTCTGTTCTGCCATGGTCAGTCTTCCTCCACCATTTCCGGTTTTTTAATAGGTGTTTTGTCAAACACGGCTACAATAAGGAACACGATAATGCACAGCAGCCATTCAAAATAAATTACATGCTGCAAAACATGCAGTGACGGTACAAATTCCCATACCACAAGGCCCAAAAGCCCTGCAAGCGTAGTCCAGAACGCGCTGCTGCGGCGGCACAAACCGGGCGCAAACACCGTAAACAAAAATACGCAGGTCAACGCCGTCGTCATCGAAAGCCCTGCCACCATGGTTTTTAAAATACCGGCAGCGTTAAAAGCAAACCATAAGGTTATAATGCCAACCGCCAGAATAGTCAGGCGGTTAATTTTAACAAAGCGGTCGTCCGTTACAGACGGATTAATAAAACGTTTGTAAATATCCTGGCTGAACAGCGTACCTGCACCCAGAAGAATTGTGCAGGCGGTGGATACGTCCGCTGCCCACAGCGCTGCAAGCGTTGTGCCGGAGGCAATGGGGTCAAGCGCCATAACAACTTTAGGCAAAGCCAGCGTTGCCGAAATTTCCGGGAACTGCACCTTGCCGATAATGCCTAAAAGCGCGCACAAAAAGCCTACCGGGAAAATCAAAAGGCCGCCAAGAATAAAGCCGTTGCGCGCGGTTTTGGCGTCACGCGCGCCGCAGGCAATCTGCACAGGGCCCTGCGCCGTAATGGCCTGCGTAATCATAACAATAAACCAGCCGATAATAACGGCCAGCGGAATGCCTGCAAACGGGTCAAACCAGTCAAGCCCGGCCGGCAGCTGCGCCGCAATGTTTTCTATGCCGCCGCTGTGGTCCACCGCTGCCACGCAGGAATATAAAATGCCCGCGTAAATCAAAACAACGCTGACGATATTGGACAAACCGCTCGACCACAAACCGCCGATAAGCGTAATGCCGATAAATACCACTGCGCTCACAATCATGCCGCCGCGGAACGAGAAATATTCGGGCAGAAGCGAAGCCAGAATCGCGCCGCCGGCGAGATACTGAAGCGCCGTAATAACGGACATGATAATTACAAGCCCAACCGCGCTGATAACGCGGCCTTTGGTATCGTAATATTTTTCAAAAAATTCCGGAATGGTGGAAACCTTCATGGCACGCAGCTTGCCCGCCGCCACAAGACCCATAATAATGGCGCCCGCGCTCCACGCCGCGTTGTACCAGCCTGCTGCCATGCCAACCTTGTAAGCGTTTTCGGCAACGCCAACAGTAGAAGCCGCACCAACGGCAAGGCCCGTAATATTAACGGCAATCAGCACCGGGCCAAGTTTGCGCCCTGCAAAAAGATACTCCGCAGAGCCTTTATCCGCCCTGCTTTTAACGTAAAAACTTATTGCGAACAAAAGCGCAATATACACAACAACAATAATCAACTGAACATTCATCCTGCTGCACTACCTTTCTTCACAAAAAATCCGCTCTAAGCTACAATACTACCCTCCTGCTTTTAAAATTAGTTATATTATATCAACAATTTTTATTAAAGAAAAGTAAAAACTCTGCCCCTGCAGTTTAAAATTTTGTAAAAAATTTAACTAAAACGCGCCTTTAACAAGGATTTTGCGCTTTTGTGCCGAATATTTAAAAGATTGCAGAGTGAATTAAATTTACAGCCCCGCGCTGCGGCTTTAATTCACATTGCAAACGGAAGGAGGGACCGCCAATGTACAGAATTATGAAAAGCACCAATAACGGCATGGACGAACTGGAACTGGACAGCCTGGAAAAAGGCTGCTGGATAGACATCGTCAGTCCCTCACCCGAAGAACTGCACGAAGTGGCGGACGCCACCGGCATTCAGATGGACTTTTTAAGCGCCGCGCTTGACGATGAAGAAAAATCCCGTATCGAAACCGAAGATGACCAGATACTCACCCTTATCGACATCCCTGTGCTGCGCAGCAACAAGGATTACGACACCCTGCCGCTCGGCATTATCGTATCGGCAGATTACATCGTTACCGTCTGTCTGGAGCCTAACGCCGTTATCGCCGATTTTTCTTCCTACAACTATAAAATGTTCAGCACCTTTAAAAAGACGCGCTTTCTCTTTCAGATACTCTATAAATCGGCAACATTATATCTGAAATACATCCGCATTATTATCAAACGCACCGACGAACTGGAACAGCACCTGCGCAAATCCATGGAAAACAGCGAACTTTTTAACATGCTGGACTTACAGAAATCCTTAACATACTTTACAACCTCCCTGCGCAGCAACTACATTGTAACCGAAAAACTGCTGCGCCTGCGCTCAACCAACCAGAGCGCGCACCTCATCAAGCTGTATGAAGAAGACGAGGATTTGCTGGAGGACATTATCATCGAATACAAGCAGGCTATTGAAATGGTTGAAATGTACAGCCACATTTTAAACAGCATGATGGAAGTATTCGCCTCCATCATCAGCAACAACCTGAACCTTGTAATGAAGTTTCTGGCATCCGTAACGATTATACTGGCCATACCAACCACCATCGGCGGTTTATGGGGCATGAACGTGCCCGTGCCGCTTTCCGACAGCCCGTACGGATTTCTTGTAATAGGCGGCACCTCGCTTCTGGTTGCCGGGGTTACCGGCTACTGGCTGTGGAAACGCCGCATGTTTTAAGGAGCAGCAATGAGCAAAATTTTAGCGGAACAGTTACTTGCTGGCATTATACTTGCCGACAACGACAACAGAGAATACATTTACCTGCCCGGCGGCGAAGTTGGCAGCGAAGACCCGCACTGCGTATTTGAAAAAAACGGTGAGCGCGCCGGCGACCTGCCGCTTGAAGAAGCGGTGGAACTTGCCAAACGCCTGCACCTATCTCCGGGACGCCATCCGGAGCTTGGCTCACGGGCGTGGTGAAGGAAAATGCAGTACTTAAATTAAAAAGGGATGAAAAAAGACCTTGTCTTAACGGCAAGGTCTTTTTTGTATTACTTTTCGCTTATTATTTTATTACAATTACCGGCACGGAAGCATTTTCGATTACTATATGGCTGACGCTGTTTTTAAACAGGCCTTCAATAGCGCCGAAACCGCGCGTGCCTATGATAATGGTATCGCATTTTTCCTTGCGGCACTGCTTAATGATTTCCGGCGCAGGGCGGCTGCCGATAACCAGCACATAAGAGCAGGGAATGTCCTGCTCATCAAGTATATGCTTTGCAGCGCCCAAAACTTCGTTGCCTACCTGCATGGCAGGCCCATTCACGTCACCGGCCAGTTCGCCTTCCAGCGGCAGCTGCGGCGTATGCTGCAAGCCCTCGCGGGCAACGGTTAAAACAACCAGCTCCGATTCCGCCATTTTGGCTATGCCGATGGCATATTCCAGCGCACGCCACGAATATTCAGTACCGTCTATTGCTACCAATAATTTTTTCAGCATAGTATCACTTTATTTCACAATCAGCACAGGCACAGCCGCATACTGAGAAACCTTGCTGCTGACGCTGCCGAGGAAGAATTCGGCAATGCCGGAAAGCCCGCGGGAGCCGATAACGATTGCATCTGCCTGAACTTTTTTGGCAAGGGCGATAATGCGTTCCGAAGGATGGCCAACTTCCATATCGTAGCTTACTTCATGCGGATAATCGCCAACAATGTTTTTAGCGTATTCAAGCACTTTGTCGCCGATGCGTTCCAGTTCGCTGTTACCGCGGCTGATAGTGCTGTGGTCAAGCGGTACTGCCAGCAGAGCTGCGTTATTGTACGGCTGGATAACGTTTACTACAACAATTTCACTGTTAAATTTTCTGCCAATTTCCAAAGCATTATTAAGTGCGCGCCAGGACGTTTCGGAACCGTCGACAGGCACCAGAATTTTTTTAAACATACTACACACCTCCCGATATGGCTTTTGCCATATCTTTTATGTTTTAAAATGTTCTACTTTTTTTAATAAAATCCTGCAAAGCGGCAAATTTTTACGGTTATCTTTCCTCGCGGTCGTACGAAAGACCCAGAGCCTGCGGGGATGCGCTGCGTCCGCCGCGGCGTTTTAACACCAGCACAAGCACCAGCACCGTAAAAATGTACGGCAGCATATTAAGTATAAAGCCCGATACCGGCACGCCGAGCACCTGCAAATTAAAGCCAAGTGCGTCTATGCCGCCGAAAAGATACGAGCCTGCCATGGCGCGCCAGGGGTCCCACAGGGCAAAAATTACAAGCGCAACGGCAATCCAGCCGCGGCCCGCCGTCATGTTCTCCAGCCAGCTTGGTGCATAGGCAAGCGACAGGTACGCACCGGCAACGCCAGCCAGCGCGCCGCCAACTACAATGTATAAATAGCGCAGGCCGAAAACATTAATGCCAGCCGCATCTACCGCCGCAGGGTTTTCGCCCATGGCACGCAGAAACAGCCCGCTGCGCGTTTTATAAAAATACCACGCCGCAAGCGGCACCAAAAAGTAACTTATATACACCAGCGCATCCTGCTTGAACAGAATGCTGCCGATAATGGGAATATCGCTTAAAAGCGGCACGGCAATTTTGCCGAATACCGCACCGGCAGGCTGCCCTACGTAATCCTGCCCCAGGTAGCCGCTGAGCCCTGTGCCGAACAAGGTTACAGCAAGGCCGCTTACAACCTGGTTGGCACGCAGGGTTACGGTTAAAAACGCGTGGATAAGCGCCAAAAGCGCGCCAGCAACAACAGCCGCCGCAACGCCTGCCCATGGGCTGCCAAAGCTGTTGCCAGCAATAAAGCCTGTGCAGGCGCCGATAAGCATCATGCCTTCAACACCAAGGTTAATAACACCGCTGCGCTCGCAGATAACCTCGCCTAACGCGGCGTATAAAAGGGGCGTGCCCATAGTGATGGCGGCAGCCAGCAACGAAACGATAAAATCTTCACTCATTTTCAGCACCGCCTTTCACAATACGCAGTTTGTAACCGGTAAAAATTTCCGTGCCGACCACGAAAAATAACACCGCGCCCTGCAGCATGGTTGCCGCCGCTGCGGAAATGCCCATGGTTTGCAGCATAAAGCCGCCCACGTGAATAACTGCAAACAGAAAAGATACCAGAATAATGGCGGGCGGGTTCAAACGCGCCAGCCACGCTATAATAATGGCAGTGTAGCCGTAGCCCGGGCTGATGCCGTGCTGCAGCTTGCCTACAATGCCCGAAACTTCCACCATGCCTGCAAGCCCGCATACCGCGCCGCTGATAAACATGGCAATAAGCACGTTGCGGGCAATATCCATACCGGCATAGCGCGCAGCAGCCGGGTTGGAGCCGATAACCATTGTTTCGTAGCCCCAGCGCGAACTTTTGAACAGCACCGTAAACACTGCCGCCGCAATAAACACTACAAAAATACCGGCGTGTACGCGCAAATCGCCGAAGCTCGGCAGCATCGCCGCATCCGGGAACGCCGCCGTTAAAGGAAAGTTCAGCCCGTTAGGGTCGCGCCAGTCGCCGTATACCAGATAATCTACCCACAAAATGGCAATGTAGTTCATCATTAAAGTGCTGATAAGTTCGTTAACCAGCCATTTTGTTTTAAACCAGCCCGCAACAAGGCCCCACAAGCCGCCTGCCAGCGCGCCCAAAATAAACATTGCGGGCAGCATAACTGCCGCAGGCAAATCTGGAAAATTAAGCGGCACCCAGGTTGCGGCGCAGGCACCCATGTAAAACTGGCCTTCCGCACCGATATTCCAAATCTGCATGCGGAACGCAACGGCAATGCCAAGTGCGCACAGCGCCATCGGAATCATTTTTACAAAAGTTTCCGAAAGGCCGTAATCGTTGCCCAGCGCGCCGCTGAACATGCTTTCATATACCAGAAGCGGGTCTTTGCCGGTAAGGGCAAAAAATACGCCGCAAAAAACCAGTGCCATCAGCGCCGAAAGTACGGGCAGGCCGATTTGCGCTTTCAGGCTTTGTTCCAGGCGTTTTTCCAGAACTACCTTCATTTGCCCTCACCTCCGTTATCCGTTACACCGGCCATCAGCGCGCCGATTTTTTCAATATCCATATCCTGCACGGCAAATTCGCCCATCAGCTTACCTGCAAACATAACGCCCACGCGGTCTGCCAGGGCTGCAAGTTCTTCCAGTTCTTCCGATACCAGAAGTATCGCCGTGTTTTCTTCCTTAAGTTTTAAAAGCAGCTTGTGCACGGCTTCAATCGCGCCGATATCCAGACCGCGCACGGGGTACAGCACTACCATCAGCTGCGGTTTGGCTGCAATTTCGCGTCCCAAAAGCAGTTTCTGGATATTGCCGCCGCTCATCATTTTTACCGGCTGGTAAATGCTGCCCTGCTTAATGTCAAATTCTTCAACAATATGTTTGGCGGCGCTTACGGCTGCCTGCCATTTAATGCGCCAGCCTTCGGCAAAACGCCCGTTGTATTCTTTTAAAATAATGTTTTCAACGCTGTTTAAGTTCGGCGCAAGGCCTGTGCCAAGGCGGTCCTCCGGCACATAGCTGATGCCTGCTTCAATTTTGGCACGCGGCGGTTTATTGGTAAAATCCTGTCCGCGGTAATACATTTTGCCGCCCATGGAAAGTCGCATACCGGCAATAACCTCCGCCAGCTCACGCTGCCCGTTGCCGCTTACGCCGGCAATGCCGTAAATTTCGCCCGCGCGTATTTCAAAGCTTACGTTATCAAGCGCCAGCGTGTGCATATCGCCAAGGGCAGAGATTTTCTCCAGTTTTAAAACCACATCGCCGTTGCCGGCAGGCTTATGCGGATAGTTGGTGTTAAGCTCGCGCCCAACCATCATTTGTATCAGCGCGCCGCGGTTGATTTCGCTTTTTTCCATGCGTCCGCTTACAACGCCGCCGCGCAGAACGGTAATGCGGTCTGCCAGTTCTTCAACTTCGTTCAGCTTGTGCGAAATAAATACTACCGCGCAGCCGTTGTCGGCCATTTTGCGCAGGTTGGCAAACAGCTCGCGCGTTTCCTGCGGCGTCAGCACCGCCGTAGGTTCGTCAAGTATCAGCACCCGGCTTTTGTGGTACAGCATACGCAGAATTTCCACGCGCTGCTTTTCGCCGACGCCAAGCTGCCATACAAAGGCGTGCGGGTCTATTTTTAAGCCGTAGTAACTGCTTAATTCTTCAATGTCGGCCTCCAGCTGCGCCATATCCAGCTTAAAGCTGCCGTGCGTATCGCTTAAGGCAATGTTTTCCGCCACGGTGAAGGATTCAATCAGCTTAAAATGCTGGTGCACCATGCCGATGCCGCTTGAAATGGCGTCCGCCGGCGAAGAAAACTGCGTTTCTTTGCCGTCAACCAGTATTTTGCCTTCCGTCGGCTGGTAAAGCCCGGTTAAAATGCTCATCAGCGTACTTTTGCCGCTGCCGTTTTCGCCCAGCAGCGCATGCACTTCGCCGGGATATAATTCTAAATCTATTTTATTGTTGGCTATAACGCCCGGAAATTTTTTGGTAATTCCGAGCATGCTTATTAACGGTGTTACCATGTTTATCTTCCCGCCCGTTCAGTTATTTGCCGCTTCTGGCGCGTTCGCCAATCTGCCTTGCCACATGCACGCCGCTGGCACTGGCCTGCGAAAGCCCGCGCGTAATGCCTGCACCGTCGCCGCAGGCAAACAGGTTGTGTATTTTGGTTTCCAGTTTGCCGTCCAGCTCAAGGCGCGCGCTGTAAAACTTAACTTCCACGCCGTACAAAAGCGTATCGGCATTGGCCATGCCGGGGGCAATTTTATCCAGCGCGTAAATCATTTCGATAATATCGTCAAGCTGGCGTTTGGGCAGTACCAGGCTTAAATCGCCCGGAGTTGCGTTTAAAGTGGGTTTGGTAAAGCTCTTTTTCAAACGGCGCTCGTTGGTGCGGCGTCCGTTAATCAAATCGCCGAAACGCTGCAAAAGCACGCCGCCGCCCAGCATATTGCTGAAGGAAGCAATGCGCTTGCCGTACTGGTGCGGCTCGGTAAACGGTTCGGTAAAGGTGTTGCTTACCAGAAGCGCAAAGTTGGTGTTGTTGCTGTGCAGTTTCGGGTCGCGGTAGCTGTGCCCGTTAACCGTTACAATGCCGTCAGTGTTTTCGGCTACAACATAACCGTTGGGGTTCATGCAGAAGGTGCGCACCAAATCGTTGTAGCGCTGGGTGCGGTACACAAGCTTGGCCTCGTACACTTCATCGGTAATGTGCTTAAACACCTGCGCAGGCACTTCCACACGCACGCCGATATCCACCTGGTTATTAATAAAGCTCAGCCCCAAATCCTTGCACTGCTCGGTAAACCATTCCGCACCGGCGCGCCCGGGGGCAGCAATTAAATAAGTACATTCAATTTCGCCCTTGCCGCGTACCGGCAGCACAAATTTTTCGCCTTCGCGGAGGATTTTTTCCACGTGGCTGTTGCAGCGGATTTCAATACCGTTTTCCAGCAGATGCTTATAAATATTTTCCATTATAATAAGGTTATTTTCCGTACCCAGATGCCTTACCTTGGCATTTAAAAGGTGCAGGTCGTAACCAAGCGCTTTGGCACCGATAGTGCAGTTTTTGGTGCTGAAATATTCACCCGGCGCACCGTGGCGGCAGTTCAGCTCGTCAACGTAGTCAATCAAATCAATAACTTCGTTATGGGGCAGGTATTCATTCAGCCAGCCGCCAAACTCGGTTGTAAAATTATATTTGCCGTCCGAAAAAGCACCGGCGCCGCCGAACCCGCGCATAATATCGCAGGGCACGCAGCGCAGGCAGTGGTCAACTTTTTTCTGCGCCAGCGGGCATTTGCGCTGCTCAATGGGGTGTCCTTCCTCCAGAATAACCACTTTTAATTCCGGGTACTTCAACGAAAACTCGTAAGCAGCAAAAACGGCGGCAGGACCGCCGCCGATAAGGGCAACATCAAAAAATTCTCTCATTCAGCATCTTCCTCCGGGGATGTTGTTTTATTTATTAGCCTCCTGGGCTTTTTTAGCTTCTTCTTCACGCATATAATCGGTAATAAGGCAAGTGCTTTCTTCTACCAGTACCAATGCTTTGGTGGCATTCTTTTCCAGCCAGGGCAGGATTTTTTCAATATTTTCACGTGTATCTACAATTTCTACCGTTACCGGCATATTGGGCAGCCCCGTAAAGAACGAACCGATTTTATAATCGATGCCGCGCTTGACCGAAGCATAACCGCCAATGCCGCGCGTAACCGTGCCGCCTGCCAGTTTAAGGCGCATGGCCTCTTTAATAACGGCCTTAAAAAGCGGCATATCTTCAACAATAACGTCTTCACCGGTGTAAACTTTTAAAAAGGTAACTTTTTTAAAATCCATAATTCTCACTGCCTTTCCCAAAACTTAAGGTTTAGCATAAAGACCCTAAATTAATTATACAACAAAATGAGGCAGAATAAAAATAAACCCTGCTCAAAGCAGGGCAATTTTTTAAAAATATTTTGCTATATCCGCCGCGTGCGGCAAAATTATATCGGGGTGGATGTTTTCCTTTTCCACATCCTCCAGCGTGGCTTCGCCGGTTAAAACAAGTACGGATAAAATGCCGTTATTCAGCCCGAAGGCAATATCAGTGCTCAGGCGGTCGCCAACCATGGCAATTTCGTCTTTTTTATAGCCGGTGCGTTCCATAACAACATCTACCATGTAGTGGTAGGGTTTGCCGGTAATGGCAATGGGCTTTTTGCCGGTTGCCGTTTCAATCAGCTTAATCATGGCACCGCAGTCTGGTATAAACTCGCCGCCTTCTATTGGGCAGCGCACATCGGGATGGGTAGCAACATAAGGCACGCCGCGGTCAATCAAACGGCAGGCTATGGCCAGCTTTTCATAATCAAGCGACATATCAAAACCGACAACCACAAAATCTGTTTTTTCTTCCAACAGCGTCGTCAGCTTAAAGCCGCCTTTAATAATGGTTTCCTTTAATAAATCGGTACCGAGCACATACAAACTGGCGCCTGGCTTAACCTGCTGCATATAATACACAAAGGCATCGCTGCTGATTAAAACATTTTTGCGCGTTACCTCAATACCCATGCGGCGCATTTTTTCAACATAATGGCTGTGCCCTTTGGAAGAATTGTTGGTAACCAGGTAAAAATCCCTGCCGTAAGAGCGCAGCTTTTTAAAAAAAGCGTCCATGCCGGGAATAAGCGTATTGCCCAGATTAATGGTACCGTCCATATCGAACAAAAAGCATTTTATTTGTTTCAGCCGTTCCAGTTCAGCCATGCGTTTCTCCTTATCCCAAAAGCAGCCTGTCGCTGTCAAGCGTGTTGCCGGCAGCTTTTTCAAACATCAAAAGCAAATCCTGCGTGGTAAGGTTTTTCTTTTCTTCACCGGCAACGTCTACCAGAATACTCCCGTTATACATCATAATCAGGCGGTTGCCGTATTTCAGCGCGTCGCGCATATTGTGCGTAATCATCAGCGCCGTCAGCTTGTCGCGGTCAATAATGCGCTCGGTAAGCGAAAGCACCTTGGCTGCCGTTTTGGGGTCGAGCGCAGCAGTATGTTCGTCCAGAAGCAAAAGCTTCGGGCGTTTTATTGTTGCCATTAAAAGCGTCAGTGCCTGGCGCTGACCGCCGGAAAGCAGGCCCACTTTAGCCGTCATGCGGTTTTCAAGGCCGAGGTCGAGCTCTTTAAGCATTTCCACAAACCAATCGTGGTCTTTTTCGTTCAGGCTCCATTTAAGGCCGGGCGTTTTGCCGCGGCGTGCGGCAATGGCCAGGTTTTCTTCAATCATCATGCCGGCAGCAGTGCCCATCATCGGGTCCTGAAAAACCCTGCCGATATATTTTGCGCGTTTATGTTCCGGCGTTTTGGTAATATCAACGCCGTCAATAACTATTTTGCCGCTGTCAATCGGAAAAACACCGGCAATGGAGTTTAACAGTGTAGATTTGCCCGCGCCGTTGCCGCCGATAACGGTAACAAAATCTCCGGGCGCAAGATGCAACGATAAATCCTGCAAAGCAACCTTTTCATTAATGGTGCCCGCAAAAAATGTTTTATGGATATGTTCAACGTGCAGCATTATTTCACCGCCTTTCTGATGCCTACCTTGTCTTTAACAAGCGGCAGCGACAGCGCAAATGCAACCAGAAGCGCCGTAAACAGTTTCAAATCGTTAGGCGGCATACCCATTTGCAGTACCGCTGCAATAACAATACGGTATACAACGCTGCCCAGCACTACGCTGATAAGGCAGTTTTTAAAGCTGCGGGTGCCAAAAAGCACTTCGCCGATAATAACGGACGCAAGGCCGATAACGATTGTGCCGGTGCCCATGCCGACATCGGCAAAGCCGTTGTTCTGCGCAATCAGTGCGCCGCTTAAGGCAACCAGCGCATTACTAATTAAAAGACCCAGAATAATGGTAATGCGGGTATCAACGCCCTGAGCGCGGATCATCTGCTGGTTATAGCCGGTAGCGCGGATGGCAGCGCCGATTTCCGTACCGAAGAACCAGTAGATAAAAACAACGCAGATAAGGGCGGAAACAGCACCTACCGCAAGCACCGTATAAACATTGTCAAGGCCTGTCAGGGCCTGCATTTCCGTAAAAATTGTATCAATACGCAAAAGCGACAGGTTAGCTTTGCCCATAACGCGCAGGTTTACGGAATACAGCGCAATCATGGTTAAAATACCTGCCAGCAGCGCCGGTATTTTCAGTTTGGTATGTAAAAAACCGGTAGCAACGCCCGCCAGCATACCGGCAACGGCAGCACAGGCAAAAGCGGCAGAAACGGAATAACCTTCCGAAAGCATGGCCGCAGCCACAGCCGCACCAAGTGGGAAACTTCCTTCAACAGTCAAATCGGCAATATCAAGCACGCGGAACGTAATGTAAACGCCCAGCGCCATAATTGCCCACAACAGCCCCTGTGCTATTGTCGGCATTAAAATATCGATCATCTAATCTCCTCCAAAGCAGGCAGTAAAAGCGGGTTTCCCGGGCGGGAAACCCGCAGTGCCTCTTTTTATTCTGCCTCAGCAGCTTTTAAAATTTCTTCCGGAACAGTTACGCCAAGGCGTTCCGCAACCTTTTTATTAACGATAACCTTAAATTTCTTCTGGGTTTCAATAGGCATTTCAGCCGGTTTGGCTTCGCCCTTTAAAATTTTGGCTGCCATTTCGCCGGTTTGTTTGCCAAGTTCGTAATAGTTAATGCCTATTACGGCAACGCTGCCTTCAGTATCGGGCCAGCCGCAGGTCATAACCAGTTTGGCAGGCTCGGTTACGCTAATCAGCGTAGGCACTGCCGATGCCATAACATTATCGGTAGGCAGGTACAGGCAGTCAATTTCGCCAATCAGGCTGTGTGCCGCCTGCTGAATATCGTTAACGCTGGAAACGGTTGCTTCCTTAACCTCTACGCCTCTTTCAGCAGCATATTTCTTTAAAAGCTCTACCTGCATCTGCGAATTAACTTCGCTCGAAGAATAAATTGTACCTACAACTTTGGCATCCGGCACAAGTTTCAGCAGAAGGTCAAGCTGTTCTTTAATCGGGTTCATATCGCTGGTGCCGGTAACGTTGCCGCCAGGTTTTTCATTGGAAGCAACGAGTTTTGCCGCTTCATAATCGGTTACGGCAGTAGATACAACAGGAATATCTTTTGTTGCGTTGGCAGCGGTTTGTGCCGCGGGTGTAGCAATGGCGCAGATTAAATCAACCTTGTTGCTTACAAAGCGGTGGGCAATGTTCTGCAAGTTGCTCTGGTCGGCCTGTGCGTTCTGGCGGTCAAAAACAACGTTTTCGCCTTCTTTGAAGCCGTTTGCGGCAAGCCCGTCTACAAAACCTTTATTTGCAGCATCAAGCGATGCATGTTCTACCAGTTGTACAATACCAACATTAACTGTTTTTTTAGCAGCAGCTTCCTCTTTTTTATCGCCGCCGCAGCCGCCCATAATACCGGCAGCAAGTGTTAAAGCCAAAGCCGCAGCCAAAACGCGCGCTTTTTTAGATAATTTCATGGATAACTCATTCCTTCCCTAAGGTAAACTTTTTTCTGCATTCAACGCGTTATTTTACAATTTCCGCGTTTTGCAGCACATCCTGCGGGATAGTAATGCCCAGGCGTTTTGCGCCTGCTTCGTTAACGACGGTTTTAAACTGCTTCTGAGTCTGTATTGCCATATCTGCCGGTTTGGCTTCACCTTTTAAAATTTTAGCCGCCATCTCGCCGGTTTCCTTACCGAGCTGGTAGTAATCAATACCAAGCGTTGCAAGACCGCCGCCCTTTACAAGGGCTTCTTCGCCGCAGATAACCGCAAGCCCTGCGTTATCTGTAACGGAAACCAAAGTAGGCATGGAAGATGCAATTACATTATCAGTGGGCACATAAACCACGTCAACCTTCCCTACAAGGCTCTGTGCTGCCTGCTGAATATCGTTTACCGTGGAAACCGTTGCTTCCATGACATTGACGCCCCGTTCAGCAGCCGCTTTTTTCATAATTTCAATCTGAATTTGAGAATTTACTTCGCTGGAGCAGTAAACGGTGCCGATAGTTTTGGCATCCGGCACGATTTTCAAGAGCAAATCAACCTGTTCCTTAATCGGGTTCATATCGCTGGTGCCGGTAACATTACCGCCCGGTTTTTCGTTCGACGCAACAAGCTTGGCCGCCTCGTAATCCGTAACGGCGGTTGCCACAATGGGTATATCCTTCGTGGCGTTGGCCATAACCTGCGCGGCAGGAGTTGCAATAGCGCAGATTAAATCAACTTTGTTGTTGACAAAGCGGTGAGCAATATTCTGCAAATTGCTCTGGTCAGCCTGCGCGTTCTGCCTGTCGATAGCAACATTCTCGTTTTCTTTGAAGCCTTTTTCCGCCAGGCCGTCTACAAAGCCTTTATTGGCGGCATCAAGCGCACTGTGTTCTACCAGTTGTACAATACCTACGTTTAACTGCGCTTTACTTCCTGCTTCCTTTTTTTCGCCGCCGCAACCCGCCAGAAGCCCCAATGCCAAAAGCAAAGTTACGCCTGCAGCAAATTTTTTAAGTCTTCTTTTTTTCATAATATCCATCCTTCCATTCTTCAAAATGTCCCCTCAAAACAACAATACTACTATTTTATCATCTATTTTACCATTTATCCGCATAAAAAACAAACTTCCTTAACCAAAATTTTAAAATTTTCTGGTAATTGTTGTGTAAATGTATGCCTAAGGCAGACATTTTATATTAATATGCTTTCTGCACATAAAATGCCTTATTTATGTGCAGTTCTTTTTGCTTATCTGCATATAATCTGCTAAAATATATGCAGATAATTCTTTTTAAGGCGGTTTTATTATGCATAAATTTGATTACAGTTTTTTAGCTGACGGACTTTTGCCTGCTAATCTTGTTAATTTAACGGCTAATATCGCTTCGCTGTCAGTAAAATCTGCGGTACGCAAGGCAGATTTTAAAAATGTATTTGCAAGTTTGGAAGGTATTGCAAAAGTACAGTCAGTTAAAAGCTCCAATGCAATAGAAGGTATTATTACCAGTGATGAGCGTATTGCCGCTATAGTACATCATAATAGCGCACCACTGAACCACGATGAAGCAGAAATTGCAGGCTACCGCGATGCGCTGAATGAAATTCATCTGCATTACAATGAAATACCTTTTTCTGTAAGCAGCATTTTGCGCCTGCATAGCATACTGTTTGCCTATAGCGGTAGCGATTTTGCAGGCAAATTTAAAACAGAAGATAATGTAATTTTAGAAATTGACGCGAAAGGAAACAGGCAAATACGCTTCCGCCCCACGCCTGCCGCACAAACTGAAGCAGCCATGGAACAGCTTGTACTTGCTTATATGGAAGCACGCGATAACGCGAACATCAATCAATTGCTTTTAATTCCCTGCGTTATTTTGGATTTTCTTTGTATACACCCTTTCCGGGATGGCAACGGACGTATGTCACGTCTGCTTTCGCTGCTGCTGCTTTATAAAGCAGGAAACGATATTGGCAAGTACATTTCGTTTGAAGAACAGATAAATAATGCAAAACTTTTTTACTATGACGCGCTGAAAGAATCTTCCGAAGGCTGGGAAGATAACAAAAACAATTATTTTATATTTATGCAGAATTTTTTAGGAACTTTATATATGTGTTATCAGGAACTTAATAAGCGTTTTGCCGTTATTAACAGTAATCGTATTACCAAAAAAGCACGTATTGAAGCCACTGTTTTAAATTCATTAACGCCAATTTCCAAAGCCGAAATTTGTAATATTTTGCCGGATATAAGCCCTACAACAGTAGAAGCTGTTTTGGGCAGCATGGTAAAAAATGGCAGTATTGAACGCCTCGGCAACGGGCGCTCCAGCCGTTACATAAATAAACAATAAGCCAGTCAGCGCCAAACAACCCTCCTGCACCTGTTGTACAAGAGGGTTGTTTTTATTTTGCCGTATTTATTTCTGCAATATTTCGCGCGCTATGTCCTCGGTAACAACAAGGTGCGTTACAAGGCCTGTGCGCAGTGCGCCAAGCACCGCTTTGCTGCCTGCCGTAAGGCCTATGGCAACAACTTTGGGCAGCTGCCCCAGTGTTTTCAGCGGCACGCGCACGGCAAAATCGCCTGCGCCGCTGATAAATTCGCCGCGTACATTAAAATAGTACGAAAGCAAACTGCCAACAGCCTGCTGACGCTCCAGCGCGTCTTCAAAACGCGGCGCCGTCGCTTCATCGGGCACACCGGGGTAAGCGCGTATTTCCACAAGCGCCGCCGTGGTATCCTGCCACAGCGACAAAGCCTGACGGTAATCCGGCGTATCTTCCATGGCGTCGCGCGCTTCGCGGCTGCCCGGAAAAGCCTCTGCCTCAAGGCGGAAAGCCTCTCTTGTGCCGCCGGCAAGCAGCAGCGCCAGTTCGTTAACACGGTAACCGCGGTTTGGTATGGCGGTTCTGCCAATCAGCGGAAATATTTTGCCGCTGCCTTTAAGCCCTCCGGCAGAAGCCATTTTGCCTGCAATTTCGCCAAGCGTATAGCCCCAGCCAAGGCCTACGTTTTTTTCGTAGCGCAGCTCGCCCGCCAGATATTCCGAAGTTTCACGCAAGAGCGCTTCGCGCTGTGCATGCGGCAGTACAATGCCGCCTTTAATGCCAAAGCGCTGCTGTAAAAGTTTTAAAAGTTCTGCATCGCCTGCAACAGGTGGACGTATTTCAATGTGTACAATGCCTGCTTCGCGTGCGTGCGCCAGCATTTTGCTTACCTGCGGGCGCGACACGCCTATTTTGGCAGCTACCTGGGCCTGCGTCAGCCCGTCTTCGTAATAAAGGCGCGCTGCCTGCACCAGCCCGGCAAGTTCCTTATCCGTAAGCAATTATTTTACTTCCATCAATTCCATTAAAATGCCGTCCTTCATAATAAAGGCGATGCGGGTATTTTCGTCGGCCATCCACGGTTCTACAACCACGCGGTTGGCTTTAAGCTGCTCGTCCATGTCGTCTACCATAAAGGCAACGTGCACAAGGGTTTGCAGTTCCTGCGGCAGAGGGGTGTCTTTTTCAAAGCGCAGGTATTCAATGCCGAATTCATTGGTTTCCGGCAGAACGATATGGGTTTTAATGCCTTCGGCATATACGCTGCCTTCCATTACTTTATCGGTAGGCACGCCAACGTGCATAAATTTTTTCATCGGTTATTCCTCCTTCATCAGCTCGTAAGCTTTATAGGCTTCTTCCGGTTTAGCATTTTCGTGGATAACCATGCGGATGGCTTTAAGCATTGCCACAGGGTTTTCGGCCTGCAGCACGTTACGGCCCATGTCCACACCGGCAGCGCCTTCGCTGATGGCACGGTACGCCATTTTAAGAGCGTCAAGTTCGGGTATTTTTTTGCCGCCCGCAATAACGATAGGCACGGGGCAGGCAGCTGTAATCTGCTCGAAGTTTTCGCAGTAGTAGGTTTTAATCATGTGCGCGCCAAGTTCGGCAAGCAGGCGTGTTGCCAGTGCAAAATAGCGCGTGGTGCGTTCCATTTCCTTGCCAACGGCCACAACGCCGAGCACGGGGATGCCGTAACGCTCGCCTGCGTCAACGGTGCGCACTAAATTTTCCAGTGAACCGAGCTCGCCGTCAGCACCAACAAAGCACTGCACTGCCATGCAGGAAGCATTCATGCGGATAGCGTCCTCAATACCGCCGCCATCAGCAAGCTTATAGGGTTTGTCTTTGGGTTTTGCGGTTTTCACTTTGATATCGGTTAATGTCATGACATCCTCCGGCTTTTGATGAATTCATGTTCCTGAGGGGGATTTCTGCCAGTAACTAACCTGATACCCCC
>OLRZ01001096.1_pt1 | contig 19380 bp, 18 predicted proteins | sample 1671931 | NCBI WGS metagenome assembly OLRZ01 (sample SAMEA3136627, study PRJEB25190) | human gut metagenome | reverse complement strand
ATGAAGTTCCTATATTAAGCAATGCTGAGTGTATAGAATGGAGAAATGAATTTTTTGAAATTTGTGATGGTAATACAAAAAGTAGAAAAGAAACAGCTATAAGACAACCGGATTTGTTAAGAAATAAATAAATTTAGCAACTCCCTAGCTCTCCACCATGATTTGTTTTATGGGGAGGCGAGGTGCTGTCGTTAGCGGGAATATAATTATTCCCGCTAGCTACTAGGGTTGATATAAAAATAGTTAAATAAGGAAGATAGAAATTTATTTGATGATTCATTGAATTAGTATCTCCTTTTTTTATTATAAATTTAAATAAAAAGAAAAGAGGGTATTTATGAAAAAGATTATTTATTTTGATGAAGGTAGTGCATCTGATTTATTAGATATAGAGAATGGTGGTTCTATGTTAGTTAAATTAACTACAGATGAAAAAGGTGAAAATCAAGGAACCGCCGGAATAGGTGCAAAAACTAAACTTTTATTCAGTAATTTATTTTTTAGTGCTCAAGCAAATATTGAGTCAAATTTACAGACGTCATTTCAAGATTCGGAATATCTTAATAAAACTATTACGAACACAATTTTATCAGATACGATTGATTTACTACTGGATAATAAAAATAAAATTGCTAAGGAATTTAGAAATTATAGAATAGAAATCGTAAAAAATTCTATTGCATTTATTCAAACATTTTCGCCATACTTAGATATGGTATCTAATTCAGATGGCTTTCAAGTAAGTGATGATTTTAATATAAATCTAACTAAAATTAATTCTACTTTAAAGAATAGTAAAGGTTATTATGAGGTGTTAGCAACAAATAAATCTAAGGATGTGATTTTTAGATTTAATAATAAAGCTTTTAGAAATAATTATGGTTTGCAAGATTTGTTAAATATGGATTTAGTATTTTATGGTATAAAGGTTGGGAAAATGGACAAAGCCAAACTTAATTTTAGTGACTTTATAATTGATGAAGAAAGTATTGTGGATATGAATGATTTGAAAAAATCAGATGTGTTGGATATGTATGATATTATTTTGGCAGGTGTTAATTAATGAAAAAAATATATATTGTGAAAGGAAATCGAAGATTTTTTGAAAAGGAAATTGCAAATGTAAAGAATGTAATGACATTTGATGAAATAGTTACACTTTCTGATAATTTACGACAATTAAGTAGCTATACTAAAATTATAGAAGAATGTTTTTGTAAAAATGTAAATATTATAGCATATACAAATTCATATTCTGGAATTACAGAGGGTGGAGTACAGAGTTTATTTGCTATCATTAAACCATTTTATAGTAAGATAGATAATATTTATTTACAAAATCCACCTAAAGCGATTGAAGACAGTGTGACACGAAGTAATGAAGATTATTCTATTGTACCAATGAAATTTAAACCTATTAGTTTGAAAAATGTAAATACAATATATAAAAACATTAATAGTAAAATAATAGGACAAGATAAGGCAAAAGAAGATTTAGTAACAGCTATTTATAAAAAGGCTAGAACTAAAGATAAAAAGCCTTTAGTACTGATGTTTTATGGACCTTCTGGAGTTGGAAAAACAGAAACTGCTAAATTTATTAATAGAATTATAGAAGGAAATGAAATTATATTGAGAAAACAAATGTCAATGTTTTCTAGTAGTGAATATTTTACATACATGTTTGGTGGAAAACATAACGAAATTACTTTAAGTAAAGAACTATTAGAAAGAAAATCAAACATAATTTTATTTGATGAATTTGATAAGTGTAATTCAATATTTTATTCATCTTTTTATCAAATGTTTGATGAAGGGTGTTTTGAGGATAGAAATTATAACGTTAATCTAGATAATGCAATTATTATTTGTACATCAAATTTTAAGACGAAAGAAGAGATTAGAAAAGCGGTAGGTGATCCAATTTTCTATAGATTTGATAAGTTTATTGAATTTACAAAACTATCAAAAAACGAGCAAAAAATAGTTATAGATAAGATTGTTAAGAAACAATTTGATAAATTCAATAATATTGAAAAAAAGAAGTTTAAGTTAGAAGAATTAAATTTATACTATGAAAAAAAATTAATAGGAAAAATTGTGAATTTTAGGCAGGCTGAATCCTTGATAAGTGAAGATATATGGAAAAAGTTATGTCAAGATTATTTTGAAAATCAATAAATTTGACTGTGCAGGTTAAAGGCTGGGTGTAAAAACATACCCGGCCTTTTGACTTCATCGAGCAATGCCCGCTGATAGTGAAGATAATTTGAATTATCTATTATTGGAATTTGGGTGTAAAAATAAGGTGTTTGGTGTAAAATCGGGTGTAGGCTCTTTAATGATAATTGAATTTATCTTGATAAAATGGGACTAATTTAGAAATAAAAGAGGGTGTAAATAACATCAAAATGAGGAAATTATGGTAGAAACTAGAGAAAAAATAACATTTTGGGTATCAAAGGAACAAAAAGAAAAACTTATGTAATATATCAATATATCTAACGATAGAGGAATAACAGATTTTATGATATCAGCTATGGAGTTTTATGGTGGATATTGTATGACAAGTCAAAAAAGTGGTTATCTTCCAATTGTATTATCTTCTACAATGAATGGAATTGTTAAACTAAGTGAAGATAGATTATCAAAACTTCTTTATAAGAATACAGTTGAATTATCAATGTTAATGAATATTATTTCAGCAACAACTGATATTGATAATGAAACATTAAAAAAGCTAAGACTTAAATGTATGAATGAAGTCAAAGCAACGAATGGGAAAATAACTTTTGGAAATATTAATAAATATCAAAAAAAGTTAAGTGTGTAATCTTAACTCAAAAAAATTATATATACAAGACTAGATGTTTCATGATTATTCATCGATAATGCTAGCAAGGAGTGGATAGTCATGAATGAAAAAGTCAAAGTGATAAAAGTAGAATTAAAACAAGAATATGGTGAAGAAAAATTAAAAACATATTATCCTGAAGATGTAGTACTTGATGATATTATTATGAGTGTTTATAGTTTATTAAATTTTACAAGTATTATGTTCGAGTACAGTTCTTATCAATTTGATTTAGACATGTCACAAATAAAAACTTGTCTTTATGAGTCAAAAGAAAACATAGAAAATATGCTACAAAAAATCAGTAATTAAAAAGATATGATTTTCTTGTAAGAAAACCATATCTCTATTTGTTTATTGGGATGAGTCTGTCTATTTGATATCACTAGAGGAGTGCCACTGTGTCATACCTGTAACTACTTTTATAACATCTCGTTACAGAGAACATAAATATATTATGCAATCATTTATAATATATGTTGATGCATTTTATAAAATTTTATTTATTAATTTTAACAGATGACCAATATTTTTTAGTTTGAATAATTATAGTAGGAATCAATGCAAATGCATAAATAATAAATAATTGAGTTATCGAGATTGTTTGAATCATAAATAAACTGTGCATAAATGGCACGAATAAAATGACATGCAGTAAAGAAAATCCAATTAAGAATGCATAGATGCTTGAACGATTTGTAAAAAGACCAATCTTTGTTAATGGAAGATTGCTACGACAATTGAAACCATGTAATAGACGAGCTAGACAAATTGTAGCAAATGCCATAGTAGATGCAACAAGAGGATCTTGTTTTAGTCCAAATAAATAAGCACACATTGTACAAATTGCAATTATAATACCTTCAAAAGTGATTTGTAAAACAGTTTGTTTGTTTAGAATAGAATCGGAAGAACTTCTTGGTTTTTCTTTTAAAACACCATTTTTTCCTGTTTCCATACCAATTGCGATGGCAGGTAATGAATCTGTAATTAAGTTCATAAATAGTAGGTGTACAGGGAAGAAAGGTGTTGGCAATAAAAGTAATGATGCAATGAAAACACAAAGAATTCCAGCAAAGTTACCAGATAATAAATAGTTGATCGAATTTTTAATATTACGATAAACATTACGTCCAGTGATCACTGCTTTAACAATTGTTGAAAAATTATCATCAGTCAAGATCATACTTGCTGCATCTTTAGAAACCTCTGTTCCAGTTATTCCCATTGCAACACCGATATCACTTTGTTTTAATGCTGGAGCGTCATTGACACCATCACCTGTCATTGCGACGATATCGCCACGTTTTTGCCAGGCTTTTACAATTCTAATCTTATGCTCAGGAGCAACTCTTGCATAAACACTAATATGAGGTAATTTTTCATCAAGTTCCTCTTCACTCATCTTATCTAATTCATAACCTTCAATAGATAAATCCCCATCTTCATAAATCCCAATTTGCGTAGCAATTGCTCTGGCAGTCACAACATGATCACCTGTAATCATAATAGGTTTAATACCTGCTATCTTACATTTAGCTACCGCATCTTGACTTTCAATACGTGGTGGATCCATTAAAGAAACTAAACCTATAAATGTTAAATCATGTTCATCTTCTAATGTGACTTGATTTCCTCTGTAATCTTTATATGCAAAACCTAAAACACGTAAACCATTATGAGCACATCGCTGGTTTTCTTTGTGAATAGCATCGATATGTCTTTTAGAAAGAACTTCTTTTCGACCATTAATCAAGATAGATGTACATCTTTTAATAATGACATCAGGAGCACCTTTTGTGTAAATATGATTGAGTGAAGAAACACTCATAAGTTTTCGATCAGAATCAAAAGGTAACTCATATTTTCTAACTGCGGTATTTTTAAATTCTGCATCATTTTGGGTATATTCATTAACTAAATCAATTAATGCTAATTCAGTTGGATCACCGATTCTTTGTTCATCATTGATAACTGCATTATTACAAAGAATACATGATTTTAATAAGACACTATGATCATGATGACGACTATCTAAATCAGAAATATTCATCAATTGATCATAAAAATAAATTGTTTGTGGTGTCATTTTATTTTGGGTTAAAGTTCCTGTCTTATCGCTACAGATGACAGAGACACACCCTAAACTTTCAACTGAATTTAAGTTCTTGATAATCGCATTTTCTTTGACCATTTTTTGAGTACTCATTGATAAAACAATTGTGACAATTGAACTCAATGCTTCTGGAATTGCTGCAACTGCTAAAGCGACAGCAATCATTAAAGAATCAATTAAAGATTGTTTTGCTAAAAAGAGATTTAAACATAAAACAATGAGTGAAATAAAGAAAATACCAATAGATAGCTTTCCACTAAAATCATCTAGACTTTTTTGTAAAGGTGTTTTTCTTTCTTTGGCATTGTTTAACATTGATGCAATCTTTCCAATATCAGTTTGCATACCAATATGGGTAACGATATAACGTCCTGTTCCATTTGTAACTAAACTACTTGAAAAAACCATATTTTTTTGATCACCAACAACAACTTGACCAGTAATCACATCCGTTGTTTTATCGACACTTTCTACTTCTCCAGTTAATGCACTTTCATTGATTTGGAGAGATGAGCATTCAATAATACGTCCATCACCACTAATCACATCACCTGCTTCAATTTGGACAAGATCGCCAATTGTTAGTTCTGTAGAATCAACTTCTTGAAGTGTTCCCTCACGTATAACTTTCGCTTTAGGAACAGAAAGTTTCTTTAAACTATCCAATGATTTCTCTGCTTTTAATGTTTGAATCGTTCCGAGTATTGCATTGACAATAATAACACTGACAATAACAATTGTACTTTCTATCTGTCCGCTCATTCCAGAAATGATTGCTGCAATGATTAAAATAATAACTAATAAATCTTGAAATTGTTTAAGAAAAATCATAAAAGGATTTTCCTTTTTCTTTTCATCTAAGATGTTATAGCCAAATTGCTGATGACGTTTGATAATTTCTTCATGACTTAATCCATTTTCACTTGTTTCACAAGCTTTCATAACTTCAGATATTCTTTTTTGATAATACATATATGCCTCCTATCTCTTTAGCAAACAAAAAAAGACAAGCTCGCTAAAGATCATAATTTCTTTAACGAGTCTTGTCTTTAAGATGCACCAGGATATTAAATCCGCGTCTGTTGATAACATCACACATTTTTGTGAGACTACTCCCTCATTGGAAAGTATAATAACATAGTCATAAAAATATGTAAATAAATTTGTGAAAATAGTGGTTAAGTTTCGTCAACCGAAATTGATAATGTCTCAAAAATAATCAAACATTAGCACCATAACGGTGTTTTTGTTTTGCAGCATAACTGACAAAGCTCGCTTTTCTCCATGGATGATTCATTGGAGGAATATACTTTTTCTTTTCTTTCTTAGGTGCTTCCTTAGGAGCATCAAATTCCTTGAAATCATTAATATAAAGAGAGATGGTCTTATTCTTTATATCTAAAGGAACTGCAGAAGCGGGCAGTCTTCCACGGTTTCCATGCATGAATCTCTTCTTTCCCTGTTTCTTGTATTTAATGATAAGTTGTTGATTATTCTTACTGTACATCCAAGCTTAGTAGCTGCTCTTTTCTTATTTTCATCTGTTTCTACAAGTTTCTTGATTATTTCATACTTATTCTGTTCATTCATTCTCAATTCAACCTTTTTCATAATAACCTCCCCTGGATACATTGAGACATTATCATTTTTGAATCAGAAATAATCAAAAAATATTTAAAAAGCTGTTGACTTTTTAATAATATTAAATTACTATATGGACGTAGAAAAAAGAATAAATAGGTTTGTAACTTCCTTTGAAGGCTTTCCCGAAAAATTCTTATGATTTTTTGGTTGCCGTTAAGGAAGTTTTTTTGTTAGATAAAATAGAAAAAGGAGAAAAAATAATGTTTAGTTTATTTAAAAAAGAAAAATTTAAAATTGTTTCACCACTAGATGGACAATTGATATTATTAAAAGATGTACCCGATAGTGTATTTTCTCAAAAACTTATGGGAGATGGTTTTGCAATCATTCCACAAAGTCAAGTTGTTGTTTCACCAATAAGTGGTGTTGCTGAGAGTGTTTTTCCAACTGGTCATGCTGTAGGAATTAAAACAAAAGATGGGATTGAATGTATTGTTCATATAGGTTTAGATACTGTTGAATTAAATGGAGAAGGTTTTACCTCTTTAATTTCACAAGGTGATTATGTAAAAGCTGGAGAACCTATTGTTCAATTTGATAGTCAATTTATTAAAGATAAAGGTTACAATTTGACAACAATGGTAGTTTTTCCTTCAGGGTATGAAAAAGATTTTAACTTAGGTGAAAGAGAAGTTAAAAAAGGTGAAGTTCTATTTTAGTTATAATTGACAAGAGTGAAGTGAATCAGTAATATTAAGTTATGTTTTAAATAATCAATAACAAATGGACTGGGGTTGAAAAGAATGAAGGTTATAAAAAATATTAACAATAACGTTGCTATTTGTGTTGATGATAATGGTCATGAAGTGGTCGCGATGGGTAAAGGAATTGGATTCTCAAAGCCTCCATATGAAGTTGATTTATCAAAGATAGATAGAACATACTATAGTTTAGATTCTCATTATGTTACTTTATTAAGTGAGATTCCTGAAGAGGTAATTGATGTCACATTAGAAATTGTTGAAAAAGGAAGTGATTACTTAGGAGTTAACCTTAGTAGAACATTTTGGTTTTCACTTTGTGATCATATTAATTTTGCAATTGAGAATGTAAAGAACGGGCTTGTCATAAGTAACCCAATGACAAATGAAATCAAGCATTTGTATGAAAAAGAAATGTTATTAGGAAAATGGGCTATTAACCATATAGAAAAAAGATTATCTATTCAGTTGCCTTTGAGTGAGGTAAGTGGGATAGCGTTGCATTTCATTAATGCAGAACAAATGACTACAATTGGAACACAAAAAGATGAAATAACACATTTTATAGATGATATTACAGAAATTGTTGAGAGTGAAATGAATATTATTATTGATCGTAATGATTTTAATTATTCTCGATTTGTAACACATCTTAAATATTTATTAAAACGTTCGACACGATTAAATGAAACAAATTCTGAGAATGTCAAATTATATGATGAAGTATATGAGAAATTTCCAGAATTAAGAAAAACTATAGAAAAAATTAAATTATATATTTTGGCTGAATTAAATATAGAACCTAGTAAAGAGGAGCTTCTATATTTAGTTATACATATTAATAGATTTTGTACAAGAGCAGGATTGTAACTTAAATAAGGCTTTACCTGATGTATACTAAGAATGTTTTCATAATGTTCTTATTAGCATCAGGTTTTATTTTGGGCTTTTACAAGATAAAATAGCGCGCAAATATCTTGTTAGCATATATATTATATTAAAGAGAGGAAAGAAAAATGGCAAAGTATACAGAGTTTTGTAATGAAGTTATTAAAAATGTCGGTGGCAAGGAAAACATTTCAGGTGTTGTTCATTGTATGACAAGATTACGTCTTAATGTTAAAGACAAATCAAAAGTAAACGTTGAAGCAGTAAAAGAAGTGAAAGGTGCAATTGGAGCACAATTCTCTGGGGAACAGTTCCAAATTATAATTGGACAACATGTTTCAGAAATATACCCAGAGTTTTGTGAAATAAGTGGAATTGAAAAAACAAAATCAATCGAAGAAAATCTAGATAAAGAACCGTTTGATTTTAAAAAGATTCCAGGAAAAGTCTTAGATTTTATTTCAGGATCTATTGCTCCAATTTTACCTATTATGATGGGTGCAGGATTATTTAAAATGTTATATGCAATGTTGGGTCCAGATTTGTTCAATGTTATGAATGTGGAACATCCTTTTATGCAAATGATATCAATTGTAGGAAATTGTGGATTTTATTTTATGCCTGTATTTGTAGCATGGTCAACTGCTAAGAAAGTTAATACAAGTATTCCGATGGCATTATTATTAGGAGCATTGTTAATTGATCCTAATATTCTAAGTATTGTAACAACAGGTGAACCTTTTAAAATGTATGGTATTCTATCAATGCCTTTAGTTAATTATGCACAAACATTGTTACCAACTTTACTTACTGTTTGGGTATTGCAATATGTTTTTAAGTTTTTTGATAATGTTATTCCAAAATCATTTAAGATTATGGGAGTACCATTTTGTACATTATTTATCATGATTCCTTTGATGTTTTGTGGATTAGCTCCAATTGGTAACTGGTTAGGTGAAGGTATGTCATGGGTTATCACAACTTTATATGATGTTGCAGGACCATTGGCTATTGCTTTGGTAAGTGCAGTATTCCCATTTTTAATTGCTACTGGTATGCATGTCGCAGTTGGTCAAATTGGTTTGGTCAATATGACAACTGCTGGATTTGATCCTGTAGTATTCGTAGGTATGAACATTGCATATTATGCTATGTCAGGTATGATTGTAGCTTATTTAATTCGTGCAAAGGGCGAAGAAAAACAAATGGCAGGAGTTAATGCAGTAACTTTAATTGTTGGTGGTATTAGTGAGCCTACAATCTTTGGTGTATTAGTGAGAAATAAAAAAGCAATGATTGTACAAGTTATTGGAAGTGCAATAGCAGGGTTAGTTGGTGGTTTCTTAGGAGTAACTGTTTATTCTTTTGGAGCAACAAACTTCATGACTATTCTTCAATTTGCTGGAGGACCTGGACAAGATTTTATCAATGCATGTATTGCTTGTGGTATAGCATTTATTGTTCCTTTGGTTTTAGGTTTAATGATTGGATTCGATGAAAAAAAAGGATTTAAATTAAGAAAATTTAAATCAAATAAATTATCAAAATAGTTATAAGATTTAGGTTCATTATTGAACCTATTTCTTTGTATAACAAGAGGAGATATTCATGTTAAAAATTTCTAAAAACAAGCAAACTTTATTAAAAGATGGAAAAACATTTTTTTACTTAGCAGATACTTGTTGGTCTGCATTTACAAATATAAGTGATGAAGAATGGGATTATTATTTGTATAAAAGAAAAGTTCAAGGTTTTAATACGATTCAAATTAATATTCTACCACAATGGGATGCATCTCTAACCAATTTCAATTTTAATCCTTTTATTAATAATAATCCAAATTGTTTGAATGATGAATATTTTGAGCACGCAAAGAAAATGTGTGAAAAAGCTAAGAAAGAAGGATTTGAATTATCATTAGTGCTTTTGTGGTGTAATTATGTACCTGGAACATGGGCGTATTCTTTAATTCCTGATGGCGTGTTACCTTTTGATTGCTTAAAAAATTATGTTGAAAAAGTTCATGAAACATTTAGTAAATTTGAACCATTATATATTGTTAGTGGAGATACCGATTTTCCAACTCAAGAATCTATAAAGTATTATGCTTACGTTGCTTCTGCTTTAAAAAAACTTGCACCAAGTTGTTTATTAACAACACATATCAAAGGAAGATATACATATATTCCAAAAGAAATATATCAGTATTTAGATCTGTGTTTTTATCAAAGTGGACACAATGCAAAAGATTTATCCATGCCATATTCATTAAGTGAAGAAATGCAAAATAAATATCCAGGGAAACCATTAATAAATTCAGAACCATGTTATGAAGAAATGGGATACTCAGGACAAATGTACGGGCGTTGGACTCGTTTTGATGTACGTCGTTGTGCTTTTATGAGTATTTTATCTGGAGCGTGTGCTGGTATAACATATGGAGCAGCAGGAATATATAGTTGGCATAAAGTGAAGAAAAGTTTCGAAAGTTCTTTAGGTGAGGGATTTGATATGCCTAAGTCATGGGAAGAAGCAATGTCTTTTACTGGTGCTTGGGATTATGGATATATAAAAGCAATATTTGAAGAATTAAAGGTTAATTCAATAATACCAAAACAAGATATATTGATTAATGATACTAATGATATTCGAGTTGCTCAAGCGAATAATGGATTGATTTTTGTATATGTTCCATATAATACAACTATTCGATTATCTATTAATCTCGATGGGTGGAGTATAAAAGCTGTTGATTTAGCAGAGCGATTTATTGCAAATATAAAAATGATTGTGAAAGAAAAGCATACTGTTATTGATATGCATCCATTTTCTCAAGATGCATTACTAATATTAAAAAAAGAAAATGAAGAGGTGTGTGAAGATGTTTGATAAAGATTTTTTATGGGGTGGTGCTACTGCTGCTAACCAGTATGAAGGTGGTTGGCAAGAAGGGAAAAAAGGTATAAGTACTGCTGATTGCTGTACAAGAGGTTCTAAAACGGAACCTAGAAAAGTTACTTACAAGACTAAAGATGGTAACATTAAAGCAGATAATCTGTTTGGTATGGAAATTAATGATGATGTAGAATTTGGATGTTTTGAAGGCTATGATTATCCTAGTCATAGAGCTAGTGATTTTTATAATCATTATAAAGAAGATATAGCTTTGATGGCAGAAATGGGATTTAAATGTTATCGTATGTCAATTGCATGGACAAGAATATTTCCAAATGGTGATGAAGAAGAGCCAAATGAAGAAGGATTAAAATTTTATGATCAAATTTTTGATGAATGTTTGAAATATGGAATCAAACCGTTGGTCACATTATCACATTACGAAACACCAGTTGGTTTAGTAAATAAATGGGGTTCATGGAGTGATTCAAGAACAATTGATTGTTTTCTTCGTTATGTGAAGTCAGTAGGTGAAAGATATAAAGATAAAGTTGAATATTGGTTAACTTTCAATGAAATCAATTGTATAGATTTTAGTGGATGGGTTGCAGCAGGTATACCTAATCAAAATCCCCAAACAATTGCTGATGCTGCTAAAAACCAATTGATTGCTAGTGCTAAGAGTGTTATAACATTACATAATATTAATCCAAATAATAAGGTTGGAAATATGATTGGGTATGGTATCAAATATCCGAATACTTGTCACCCAAATGATATTTTAAAAACATGGGAAGAAGCAAATGAAGATTATTTTTATTGTGATGTACAAGCACGAGGATATTACCCACGTTATAAATTAAAAGAATATGAAAGAAATGGAGTTGTTTTTTCTTTAAATGATAAGGAAAAAGAAATTCTTAAATCTGGAACAGTTGATTTTATTAGTTTTTCTTATTATATGTCAAATTGTATTTCAGCAGATCCAAAGGTGGCTCCTAATCAAAGTGGAAATATGTCATTTGGAGTGAAAAATCCATATTTAAAAGCTAGTGCTTGGGGTTGGCAAATTGATCCAAAAGGCTTACGAATTGCCTTAAATTATTTATATGATCGTTATCAAAAACCATTAATGGTTGTTGAAAATGGATTAGGTGCACAAGATGAAGTTGATGAAAATAATAAAATACATGATACATATCGTATTGATTATTTGAGAGATCATATTCTAGCAATGGAAGAAGCTGTTCGTATTGATGGTGTTGAATTATGGGGTTACACCTCTTGGGGATGTATTGATCTTGTATCAGCATCAACTGGTGAAATGCATAAAAGATATGGATTTGTTTATGTAAATTACCAAGATGATTGTAGTGGAAATGGAGAAAGAATACGAAAAGATTCTTTTTATTGGTATAAAAAAGTTATTTCTTCACAAGGAAGAGATTTAAAATAGGAGGATTTTATATGAATAGATTAGAAAATAAAGTTGCAATTATTACTGGGGCAGCAATGGGACAAGGAGCTGCTGAAGCTTATCTTTTTGCAAAAGAAGGAGCTAAGGTTGTAGCAACAGATATGTGCGAAGATATTTTGAGAGAAACTGTTCAAAAAATTAATGAAGATTTTCCACATTCTACAATTGCTTTGAAATTGAATGTAACTGATGAAGAAGAATGGAAGAAAGTTGTAGAAGAATGTATTAATCAATTTGGTACTGTTGATATTTTATTGAATAATGCAGGTATTGGATCAAAAGGTATTAATTATGATAAGACAGATTATCAAGCGTTTGAAAATGTGATGAAGATTAATGCTTGGGGACCTTTTGTTGGAATGAAAACAGTTGCGCCAATTATGATTAAGAATAAAAAAGGTTCTATTATTAATGTTTCATCTTTAGCTGCAGTAAAAAGTATTGAATTCAATGCTTATAGTCTTTCTAAAGGAGCAGTTATTTCATTAACAAAAGCAGCTTCTGCTGATTTAGGGAAAAATGGTATTCGTGTTAATACTATTATTCCTGGTACAATAGAAACACCAATGACAAAAATTATTTGTGATTATCCCAATGTTTTGAATTCATGCATTGAAAAGACTGCTTTAGGACATATTGGTGAAGCTGATGATATTGCATATTGTGCCTTATATTTAGCAAGTGATGAATCAAAGTATACAACAGGTACAGATATAACGATTGATGGTGGGCAACGATATAAAGATACTTTAGAATTAGAGATGTAAACATTAGAGGTGAATATTTTAAAACTAGCTTGATGTTTGATTTTATTATTTGGAAAGTGCAGTATTTATTAATTCTTCTTATTATGTAGATATTATAGATAAATTAAATATGAAATAATTAATAGTAAGAAAAATTTATTCTGTTATAAAGTGTCACCAGAAATGCTAGAAATAATTTCTTCTCTTAGTAATTATGCAAAGTATAAATTAGTGAGTACAAGTATTTTTAAAGTTTTAGTACAATGATTAATGATATATTATAGATGTTATTTTAATTATAATACTTTAATTGTTCATATTTTTGGTATTATTCGTGTAACATATCAAGATTAAAATAGGAATTAAATCTAGATTTAATTCCTATTTTAGATTCTATTGTATTTTTTATTGAAAATATAAAATAATTATGGAATTGTATTAGAACTGCTCTAAAATAAATAATCTCCAAAGTTGATAAATTATGATAACTTTATTTTATGGTTTATCATAAGGAGCATAATAAAATGGCAGAAAATGATTTATCTATTCGCAGTTCAGCTGCTGAATATTTAACATATATAGCATCAACAGGAAATACTGACGAAAGTATTGAAATTCGTTATGAAGATGAAAATATATGGTTAACACAAAAAATGATGGCTGTTTTATATGATGTTGAAGTTCATACAATCAATTATCATATTAAAAAGATATTAGAAGATAATGAATTAAATGAAAATTCAACTATTCGAAAATTTCGAATAGTTCAAAATGAAGGTGAAAGACAAATCACTAGAAATACAAATCATTATAATTTACAAATGATTATAGCTGTAGGATTTAAAATTAATAATGAACGTGCTATTCAATTTAGAAAATGGGCAAATACAATTGTAAAAGATTATACAATTAAAGGTTGGGTTATGGATGGTGAAAGATAAAAAAAGGAACATTCCTAACTGATAAATACTTTGAAGAACAATTAGAACGTGTTCGTGAAATTAGAGCGAGTGAACGTAAATTTTATGCAACTGTTCAAAACAAAATGTATTATGCAATTCATGGTCATACTGCAGCTGAACTTATTTTAGAAAGAGCTGATCATCAAAAACAAAATATGGGATTAATGACTTGGCAAGATGCACCAGATGGCAAAATTAAAAAGAGTGATGTCATAATTGCTAAGAATTATTTATCTGAATTTGAATTATCACAACTTAATCGTATGGTTACATCTTACTTGGATTTTGCTGAAAATATGGCTCAAAGAAAAATACCATTAACAATGCAAGACAGGGAAACAAGACTTAATGGATTCATTGAAATGTTTGAATATGGTTTATTAAAAGATGCTGGTAAAGTAACTGCTGCAATTGCTAAAATTCATGCTGAAACAGAATTTGAAAAATATCGAGTTATACAAGATCAATTGTATATGTCTGATTTTGATCGCTATTTGTTAGAGTTAGAAGAAAAAATGAAATAGAATTTGAGAAGATATGAGTTATTCATTATGGATATATTCATATCTTTTTATTGTTGAGTTACCGAGGATTCCTCGATAACTGGGAAGGAGTGTAAAAAATGAACGACATATATTATTTCGTTAAAACATAGATTTTAAAAAGGGGGAATTATTATTGAGAGGAAATGAAATTGATATTTCAATTATTGTACGAAATGCAATTTTAGAAGAACTCTATGAAGAAAAAGAAATAGATGAAAAGACATATCACAAAATGAAAGAAATATTTTTAAACCAAGAGAAGAATTCACTAGATTAATAAAATAATCTTAGTAGTATGTTGATTGAAATGAGTGAGCGAATAATGAAAAAATTAAAAGCTGTTTTTTATGCAAGAGTATCTACAGATCATAGTGATCAACTTCATTCTTTAAAGGCACAACAAGATTATTTTTATCAATATTTAGATAATCATCCAGAGTTTGAATTAGTTAATTCATATGTTGATGAAGGTATTACAGGAACAAGCATTAAAAAAAGGAAATCATTCCAAAAAATGATTAATGATGCTTTGCATCATCATTTTGATATTATTCTTACAAAAGAAGTGACACGATTTGCAAGAAATACTTTAGATACTTTACAAATGGTCAGGTTATTAAAAGAAAATAATGTGAATGTGTTATTCTTGACAGATATGATTGATACAAGAACACATGAGGGTGAATTGCGTTTATCTTTAATGGCTACAATCGCTCAAGAAGAAGGTAGAAAAATTAGCCAAAGAGTCAATTGGGGATTTCAAAGAGCATTTGAAAATGAAAAACTTGTAATTACTAATGTTTATGGTTATGACATTGTCAAAGTTGGTCATGTGAGAAAACTTGAGGTGAATGAGCAACAGGCATATGTGATTCAACATATATTTAAATGGTACTTACAAGGATTGGGATATGGAAAAATTTCAAAAAGATTATATGAATGGAATATTCCTTCTCCTTCTGGTAACGCACATTGGGATACATCGGTGATTGCTAAAATATTGGCCAATGAGAAATATATTGGTAGACTTGTGCAAGGAAAACAAAAGACAAATAATTATCTAGAAAAGAAAATATTAAGAAATATATCAAGAAATGATATGTATATTACTAACAATCATCATGAAGCCATTGTTGATAAAGAAATATTTTATGCAGTCCAACAATTAAGACAATCAAAAGTAAAAAATGGAGAAAGAAATCGAAGATATCCGTTGTCTGGTAAAGTCATTTGTGCAATGTGTAGAAAATCATATGCTCGAATGAAATATGGAAACAGTATTGGTTGGGGATGTAGAAAATGTGAAAATACGAATATTATTAATGAAACAGTACTTATAGAATTATTGCGTTCATTTATAAGTACTGTTTTCATAAACAAAGAAAAGGTCAAGAAAGAATTGGTTGATGCGTTAATGAATTCTTATGATTTTATGAACTGTGAGAATCAAATTAATCAATTACACAAAGATATTGCATATATAAGACGTCGAATGAAATTATATTTAGATGATTATTTAGAAGAAAAGATATCAATAGAAGTCTATAAAGAAAATAAATTAAAAGAAGAAAAAGAATTAGAAGCAAAAGAAAAAGAACTTCAAGCATTAGAAATGAAGGAAAGTAATAATGATATGAAGAATGCTATTCATCATATTGTGAAAGTGATTGAAAAGAAAGTTGAAATAGATAAAGGAGTTATTCATCAAATCATTATCCAATATATAAAAGCAATCATTCCTAAAAAGATGAATGAGTATCACTTATATATGGATTTAAGTGATTGTTACTTTAAAGAAAATGTAGATTTATCACAATTTGAATATGTGAAAACTTATATATTTGATTTACAAGACTATCAATCGCCATATGTTAAAAAGAAATATAAACAACTTCAAAATACAAAACTTCATCTTTACATAAGGAGGTTGTCGTTATGAAAAAGACAAGAGTCGTTTTCTATGCCAGAGTTTCAAAAGATACCGAAGAACAGTTACATTCTTTTGAAGCACAGAAAAAATATTTTGAAGAATTTATTAGTAGAAATAAGGATATGGTATTCATAAGAGGATACGCAGATGAGGGAATATCAGGAGTTAATGTAAAGAAAAGAAAACAATTTCAACAGATGATTGAAGATGCTAAGAATAGCGAGTTTGATTTAATTCTTACAAAAGAAGTCACCCGTTTTGCAAGAAATACAGTGGATACTTTAGTCAATACAAGATTGTTGTTGAAATATAATGTTGGTGTTCTTTTTACAACAGATAATATTGATACAAGAAGTAATGATGGTGAATTACGTCTATCTTTAATGGCTACGCTTGCTCAAGAAGAAAGTCGCAAAATCAGTTCACGTGTCAATTGGGCAACAAAAAGAAATTATGAAAATGGTGTTGCACATGGGACAATGCCTTATGGTTATAAGCGAGAGAATGGAAAAATTGTTATTGTTGAAGATGAGGCTAAGATTGTTCAACAGATTTTTCAACTTTATATTGATGGGTATGGCACAAGACGAATCGCTAACACATTAAATGAACAAGGTTATTATAATGCAACTGGTGGAGAGTGGCTTCCTTCTACGATAAGAGGAATGTTAAAGAATCGAAAATATTGTGGAGATCTTGTTCAAGGAATGAGTAAGACAATTGACTTTTTAGAAAAGAAAAGAGAAGTTGTTAAAGATGAAAGTCAATATTATGTATGTGTTTCGCATCATGATGCTATTATTGATAAACAAACTTTTGAATATGTTCAACAACTTCAAGAGAATCGTAAGAGTATAAATGATAAAAACGAGGTTAAAGTTCCCTTTAAATATAGCAATCAAAATATCTTTTCTAATAAGATTTTCTGTGGATATTGTAATGCAAGCTACCGTAGAATCAAAAGAAAGAATGATAGTATTTACTATAAATGTTCAACTGCAGACAAGAAAAAACGTGTTTTCTGTCCTGAAAGTGAGAACATAAAGGAGGAGGCTTTAAAAGATATTATTAAACAGACTGCTCAATATTTTAAGGTCAATGAAGAAGATATTATTAGACAATTTGAAGATGTTTTAAAAGAAATTGAAATGGATTTAGATGAAGATTCAATTCAAGGTATCGAAGAAAAGATACAAAGTAATCGTTCTAAGCTAGAAAAACTAGTTGATCTTTATATGGAAGGTTTGATTGATAAAGAGATTTATTTTCATAAAAAAGAAGAAATTGAAAAAGAAACTTATGAACTGAACCAAAAGATGAATATGACGAGTCAAACACAAGTCAGTGTCATTCAAAAGGTTAAAAATTTGATAGAAACTATCAAAGATAAGCTGAATCATTGGAGAGATATGAGTGATACTTTGATTAAAGAATTAATCTATAAAATTGTGGTCTATAGTAAAGAAAAACTTGATATTTATATCAATGTTGCGAGTTATCAAAAAATAAGTTATGAAAATGGGGGGTGTTTGTGTTACCGAATGTGAGTGAAATGGAATGATGCCTGTGTTGTCGTGGCAGAAAATATTGCAGGAAGTCATGAAGAATTTGTTTCGATGATGAATGAAAAAGCAAAAGCGTTAAAACTCAAAAATACGCATTTTACCAATTGTACAGGATTACATGATATCAACCATTATACCTGTGCTAAAGATCTTTCAACTATGGCAGCTTATCTGCTTCAAATCGGTGGAACAAAACTCTTATCTGTTACATCTCTGTATGATAGTTATGTCCGTGAAAAAACAAAACAAAAGTTTTGGCTTGTAAATACCAATAAGCTTTTGAAACAATATCCAGGGGTGGATGGTTTAAAAACAGGTTTTACCAAAGAAGCAGGTTATTGTATTGTCACAACGTGTAAGAAAAAAGATTTAAGATTAATTGGTGTTGTCATGAATGAAGATAAACCCCAAACACGGAATGAAGATATGAAGGGATTATTGAATTTTGGTTTTTCCAAGTATCAACAAGTTAAACTTTATAATAAAGGAGAAATTATTGATACTGTTAAAGTAAAAGATATGGTTGAACAAAAGATCAATGTAGTAAGTCATAAGAATCTTTATTATCTTTATGAAAAAACAAATCAAAAAAAGCTTAAAAAGAAAATAGTCTATGGTTCTTTGCAATTACCAATTGATCAAAAGAGAAGTATTGGAAAACTGATTTTATGTAATAATGGTAAAGCTGTCGCAACTTATCCTTTATATAGTGAAAAAAATGTTAAAAAAATGAGTTTTTTAGATAAATTACTAAGAGTCTATCAATCGTTGATTTAGGCTCTTTTTTTGTGATTTGTTCTAGTTTTGTCGAATCTATTTTTTTTATTTTTAAGATGAGATAAGATGCTTTTAAGGAGATGAAAAAATGGAAAATAAAATGGAATATGAAATAAAAGAAGAAACATTGGTGGTCTATTTTTATGGTGAAATAGATGGCTCTAATGTTTCTTTGTATCGTAATAAGCTCAATGTTATTTTAGCGATGAATGAGGATGATGTTATTTTTGATTTTAAACATACGACATTTATTGATAGTGCTGGGGTTGGTCTTGTTTTA
>OLRZ01001077.1_pt1 | contig 19674 bp, 15 predicted proteins | sample 1671931 | NCBI WGS metagenome assembly OLRZ01 (sample SAMEA3136627, study PRJEB25190) | human gut metagenome | reverse complement strand
AATGGCGGCGGCGCATAAACGCGGCGATATTCATATTCATGACCTTGATTTTTACGGCAAAACCTTAAATTGCCTGAACATTCCGCTTGGCAGGCTGCTGCATGAAGGCTTTAATAACGGGCATGGCTATATCCGCCCGCCGAAACGCCCGGGTTCTGCGGCTGCGCTGGCTGCTATTGTGCTGCAAAGCAACCAGAACGATATGTTTGGCGGACAGTCTTTCGGCTTTTTTGATACCGATATGGCCGATTTTGTAGAAGGTGCGGAAGAAAACGAAGTTTTTCAGGCAATGGAAGCGCTGGTTTATAATTTAAACAGCATGCATTCGCGTGCCGGTGCGCAGGTGCCGTTCAGCAGCCTTAATCTTGGGCTTGATACCAGCGAAAACGGGCGTAAAGTTACGCGCAATTTGTTAAAGGCTTACGGCAATGGCCTTGGACGCGGCGAAAACCCGATTTTCCCGAACGTTATTTTCCGCGTTAAACGCGGCGTTAATTTAGACCCCGGTGACCCGAACTATGATTTGTTCCAGCAGGCAATAAGCGTGGCAGCAAAGCGCCTGAACCCGACTTTCAGCTTTATGGATACCACTTACAACCGCGATTACGGCGGACAGGTGGCTTACATGGGCTGCCGCACGCGCGTTATTGCCAACCGCCATGGCGAGGAGATTACTACCGGGCGCGGCAATCTTTCGTTTACAACAATTAACCTTCCGCGTCTTGCCATTAAGGCAGAACGCAATATAGACAAGTTCTATCAGATGCTTGACGATATGATGAACCTTGTTGCGGAGCAGCTTTATCACCGTTACCGTGTGCAGTGCAATCTGCGTGTGCGCGACCTGCCATTTTTGATGGGCCAGGGGCTTTACATGGGCAGCGATAAACTTAAAAAGGATGACCGCATTGAGCCTGCAATTAAAAACGGTACGCTTGCCATTGGTTTTATCGGTCTTGCCGAAACGCTTACTTCGCTGATTGGCAAACATCAGGGCGAGAGCGAAGAAGCGCAAAAGCTGGGGCAGGAAATTATCGGTTATATGCGCAAGCGTGTAGATGAATACTGCGATAAATATGATTTGAATTTCAGCCTTATTGCAACGCCGGCAGAAGGGCTTTCCGGACGCTTTATCCGTATCGACCGCAAGGAGTACGGTATTATTCCCGGCGTGACCGATAAAGCGTACTATACAAATTCCTTCCATGTGCCGGTTGGTTATCCAATCAGCGCGTTTGATAAGATGCGCGTTGAGGGGCCGTACCATAAATTTACCAACGGCGGCCATATCAGCTATGTAGAGTTTGAATCTTCGCCGGTGCATAATTTGCAGGCTGTTGAAGATGTTCTGCGCCATATGCTGGCGTGCGACTGCGGCTATGTAGGCATTAACTTCCCGATTGATTACTGCGAGGACTGCGGTTATACCGGCATTATTGATACCGATTACTGCCCGGTATGCGAAAAGAAGCTTACGCAGATTCGCCAGCGTGCTAATTGCTGCACGGAATAAGGAGGCAGGCTATGCTGAGGGTTGCAGGTATTTTAAATGAATCTATCGTAGACGGGCCGGGCATACGTGCAGTAGTGTTCTTTCAGGGCTGCCCGCGCCACTGTGAAGGCTGCCATAACCCGTCAACGCTTCCGTTTGAAGGCGGTACGGAATATACGCCTGAGGATTTGGCGCAGGACGTTATAAAGCGCCTGACGCCTTTGCACCGCGGCATAACCTTAAGCGGCGGCGACCCGCTGGCGCAGGCAGACGGCGTGCTGGAATTTTTACAGGCAATAAAAAAACTTAAACCGGGGCTGAATGTATGGTGCTACACCGGTTATGTGTATAACGAAGTAAAAAATCTGCCGGTGCTTAAGGAAATTAATGTACTAGTAGACGGGCCGTTTATTCTCGCGCAGCGCGATTTGGATTTTCCGTACCGCGGTTCGCGCAACCAGCGTTTAATAGATGTTCCGGCATCTTTAGAAAAAGGTGAAGCAGTGGATTTTGAGTTATAGGAGGGATAACAATGCTGCTTGAATTATTGCAAAAAGGTTACGGCAAGGCAATGAACCTTAACTGTGCCGAAAAAATTCTTTATGGAGCAAACTGGGCTTATAATATGCAGTTGCCGCCGCAGGCGCTTAAAATTGCGGCAGGCTTTGGCGGCGGCATGGGTGCAGGTGCTGCCTGCGGCGTGGTTACAGGTGCGTGCATGGTGCTTAGCACACTGTATGTAAAACGTAACGGCAAAGAGGAAGGCTGTAAGGTAAGAGAACTTTGCAAAGAATTTGTAGATACGTTTAAAGCCGAAACAGGCAGTTACGATTGCCGCGAAGTTAAACCCAAGTATTTTGAGCCTGAAATTCAGTGCGATAAAGTAGTTTTTAAGGGCGCAGAAATTTTGGATAAAATTGTGGCAAGAGAAGGACTGGGAAAATAGGAATAAGAAAAGTAAAGAAATCATAATACTATTCATTAAATACCGGCATTAACCATACAACTCACAAAAATTTTTCAATAAATTTAGTTTAATAACAGTAATAAACACGCTTATTCACTTCGTTCAAAAAGCGTGTTTATTACTGTTATTTTTTAGCTGAGCGCCAATTAGTGCCGAGCGATAGCTAAGGCAATAATTGTGACAGCGAAGCTACGCAAATTTTGCGACTGAATAGGGAGCAAAATTTGTGAACCTTAATATAAATATAAACTTCTAATAACGTCATCACGTTTGTGGTGGCGTTATTTTTTTAGCTGATCCGCCGATTATATAACCCTACGGAAGACGCCGCTGTTATTCAGCTTGCCAAAAACGTCGCTCCTATTTGCGTCCGCAAACACGACTACGTTGCGTGTTTGCGCATGATGGCTACAACAATGATTTAGCCGTCGCGATTTTGGTCTGCGCTTCATACCAGCAGCATCTTCCGTAGGGTTTGTTGTTTAGTTAAAGCTAATGATAAATGCAAAATGCAGTAGCTTTTAGCTGTAAAGATAAAAAGTAAGTGCCACGCATCACTGGCAGTGCGGGTTATCGTAAAACGGCGCCGCCGCGCTAACCTGCCGGCAGGGATAAAGTTTCACCAAGACCAGTAAAAGTTAGACTTACTCTAACGGAAATGTCTTGCGGGGGGGTAAAGGTATGGTACAATTATATTATAAATTTTTAATTTAGATAAAATTAAAGCCCAGGGTGAGAAAACGTGGCAGAACATCTGCAAAAAATAAATAAGTATACCAATATCATTCTACCGTTTGTATTAATTTGTGTTGACTACATAGCCATAGTATGTGCAGAAGAACTTGCCTTCAACTTCCGTAATTTCTACACTGGAAACCACAGTTTACACATCTCCTGGCTCAACTTTTGGGTAGTATTCCCGCTGCTATATTTAATCTTCTTAAATATAGAACAGCTCTATAACCGCCGCGCTCAGTTCTGGCAGATAATTCAAAAACTCTTTATCACCAGCTGCTACGCTGTTACAAGCATTATCATATTACTCTATATAGCGCGTATAGCAGGTTCAACCTCCAGAATGTTTATTGCAGTATTCTGGCTATTGAGCTTTATTCTGCTTGTCATTTTCCGCTACATAGTAAAAAAGATACTTGAAAAATACCAGTTATTGCAAATACCGGTACTCATCATCGGCGCAGGCAAAACAGCAGAGCTACTTGTACAAGGAATTAAAAACGACGCCGGTATGGGCTATAAAATAATCGGTTTACTTGAAGACAACAAAGTAGAAAAAGGAATATTAGAAAACTACCCTGTACTTGGTAAATTCAGTGATGCAGAACAAGTAATAACAAAATACAATATTAACCATGTGTTTATAGCAGCACCGGGGTTAGAACAAGGTAAACTAACAAAACTAATCTACAAAGTACAGCCCTTAGTAAAAAGTATGGGCGTAATACCAAACCTTGTAGGCGTACCAATGGGCGGCATAGAAGCAGAAAGCCTGTTTAACGAAAAGCTAATGCTTTTACGTTTAAAAAATAACCTTGCAAGGCCAATAAACAGATGGATAAAAACAATCTTCGACTACGTGCTTACTATAACAGGCACAATAGTAATAAGCCCAATACTTATAGTAATAGCTTTATGGATATATAAAGACTCACCGGGACCTGTAATTTTTAAGCATAGGCGTATAGGCAAAAATGGTAAAGAATTTAACTGCTATAAATTTAGAAGCATGTGCGTAGATGCCAAAGAGCGTTTAGAGCAGCTTTTAAAAACAGACACGGAAGCAAAAGCAGAATGGGAAAAAGACTTTAAATTAAAGAACGACCCGCGCATAACCAAAAGCGGGGCATTTTTACGCAAGACAAGCTTAGATGAACTGCCACAGATATTTAACGTACTGAAAGGTGAAATGAGCCTTGTAGGTCCGCGCCCGATAATAAGGGATGAAATGATAAGGTACGGAGAATACATAGAAGATTACCTGATGGTAAAGCCGGGTATAACCGGCATGTGGCAGGTAAGCGGCAGAAGCGATACAGATTATAAGCAAAGAGTACAACTTGATAGCTGGTACGTACGCAATTGGAGCGTATGGCTTGATGCAATGCTGTTATGGAGGACGGGCAAAGCGGTAATATTAAGAAAAGGTGCTTATTGATAAAGTAAAATTTGTAAAGGAATTAATTCTGTTATGAAAATAGCAATAGTTCATGAATGGTTTGATTCATATGCTGGTTCAGAAAAAGTATTAGAACAAATGCTTAAAGTTTATCCTAAGGCCGATTTATTTGCGGTGGTAGATTTTTTACCTCAAGATGAACGAGGGTTTATTCAAAATAAAAAAGTTATTACTACATTTATTCAGGGACTTCCAAAAGCAAAAAATAAATTTAGAAAATATCTTCCTTTAATGCCTTTAGCTATAGAACAATTGGATTTAAGAAAATATGATTTAGTAATTAGCAATTCACATTGTGTTGCTAAAGGAGTTATTACTGGACCTAATCAATTACATATTTCGTATGTGCATTCTCCAATTAGATATGCTTGGGATTTACAACAACAATATTTAGAAGAAGCAAATCTTCAATATGGTTTAGAAGGATGGATTGCTAAAATAATTTTACATTATATGCGTTTATGGGATAATCGTACGGCTAATAATGTAGATTATTTTATAAGCAATTCAAAATATATAGCTAAAAGAATCCAAAAATGTTATAGACGTACAGCAGAGGTTATTTATCCTCCGGTTGCTGTACATGATTTTACGCTTTGTCTGCAAAAAGAGGATTATTATTTAACTGCATCTCGTATGGTACCTTATAAAAAAATAGATTTAATAGTTGAAGCCTTTTCGAAAATGCCAGATAAAAAATTAGTAGTAATTGGGGATGGTCCTCAATTTGAAAAAGTGAAAAGTAAAGCTAAAAACTTTGAGAATATAGTATTGCTTGGTTATCAACCATTTGAGGTTTTAAAAGAAAAAATGCAAAAAGCTAAAGCCTTTGTTTTTGCAGCAGAAGAAGATTTTGGCATTGTTCCTGTTGAAGCACAAGCTTGCGGAACGCCTGTTATTGCATATGGCAAAGGCGGTGCACTGGAAACAGTAATTAACTATGATAAAGAAAATCCAACAGGTATATTTTTTAAAGAACAAACGGCAGATAGTATAGTTAATGCTGTAAAAATATTTGAAAAAAATATAACACTTTTTAAACCTGAAAACTGCCGGAAAAATGCAGAAAGATTTAGTGAAGCAAGATTTAGAAATGAATTTAAACAATTTATGGAAAATAAAATTGAAGGGACGGATTTTGAATGAATATAATTCTTCTTTCCGGAGGAAGCGGGAAGAGATTATGGCCAATTTCTAATGATGTACGTAGTAAACAGTTTATTAAACTATTAAAAAAAGAAAACGGTGACTATGAGTCTATGCTGCAACGGGTTTACCGGCAAATAACATCAGTAGATTCTAATGCCAAAATAACGATAGCTACAAGTGCGGCGCAGCTTAGTTCAATACGTAATCAACTTGGTAATAATGTATCGGTTTGTGTAGAACCGTGTAGAAGGGATACATGCCCGGCTATTTTATTAGCAGCTGTTTATTTGCATGATGTTTTACATGTAGATGGTAGCGAACCGATTATAATTTGTCCTGTAGACCCATATGTAGATAATAGTTATTATCAAACAATTGCGGGTTTGGATAAGTATGTAAAGAAAAATACAGCCAATCTTACTTTAATGGGTATAGAACCTACTGTACCAAGTGATAAATATGGTTATATCATTCCTGAAACCAACGATGAAGTGAGCATAGTTAGAGAGTTTAAAGAAAAACCTGATATAGAAACTGCTAAAAAATATATTTCTGCCGGAGGTTTGTGGAATTCTGGTGTATTTGCCTGCAAATTAGGCTATCTGCTTAATATTGCTCATAAAATGGTAGAATTCACTGATTATAAAGACTTATTTACAAAATATGAAGATATGGAGAAAATAAGCTTTGACTATGCCGTTGTTGAAAAAGAACCGTCTATACAGGTCGTAAGATATGCAGGAGAATGGCGTGACATCGGTACCTGGAATATGATGGCGGAAGTAATGAGTGACAATATTAAGGGAAATGCAACAATTGACGAAACTTGTAAAAATGTACATATAGTAAATGAATTGGAAATACCTATTTTATGTATGGGATGCAAGGATATGGTTATAGCCGCAAGCAGCGATGGCATACTTGTTGCAGATAAAGTACGCAGTGGCAGCATGAAAAGCTATGTTGAAAAAATTAATACCGATATTCGTTATGCAGAAAAATCGTGGGGTACATACAATGTTATAGATGCACAAAGTGGTGCAATTACTATCAAAGCATCGCTGAAGGCTGGCAAAAATATGAGTTATCATAGCCATGATTTTAGAGATGAAGTTTGGACTGTTGTAAGCGGAGAAGGCATAGTAACAGTGGATGGTATGGAACAGATGGTAAAAACAGGCGATGTAGTAACGATTGCTGCTGGTTGTAAACATACCATAAAAGCACAGACTGATATGCAGCTTATAGAGGTACAAATAGGCAGCGTTATAGATGTTGAGGATAAAACGGTATATTAATATGGAACCAATGCTATTAAAACCGGTAGGTAAAGACAGCCTTTGGGGTGGAATTCGTTTAAAAAATGAATTTAATAAACATATACATATAACACCGTTGGCTGAAACATGGGAGTGTTCTGCGCATACAGCAGGTCCGAGTACAGTTGTAAATGGAAATTTTGCAGGTAAAACGCTTGATATTGTTTTAAAAGGTCATCCTGAATATTTAGGTACAAGAGTTGATAAAAAATATGGATTACCAATATTGGTTAAATTTATTGATGCTGCCAAAGATTTATCAGTTCAGGTACATCCAAATGATGATTTTGCCAGACAATATGAAAACGATTCCGGAAAAAGTGAAATGTGGTATGTACTTGATGCAACAAGTACGGCTTCATTAGTGCATGGCTTTGCACATGACGTTAATTTTGAAATGCTTCGTAAAGCAGTTGAGAATGGTGACCTTGATAAGCATTTGAATAAAGTACATGTCAATAAAGGTGATGTATTTTATACACCTGCTGGAATAATTCATGGCATAGGGGCAGGCTGCTTAATTGCCGAAATTCAGGAAAATTCAAATGTTACATACAGGGTTTATGATTATGACCGTATAGATAAAAATGGAAAAAAACGAGAACTGCATTTTGATAAAGCTATTCAGGTTTTAAACATGAAAGCCGGTACACGCTATAAACAAAAGGCAAGGCTCGTTCATTATTACCCTGGGTGCTCACGCGAAATATTATGCCGCTGCCGCTATTTTGAAACAGAAAAAATAGATGTTACAAAAGGTATTTCCTTTACAGTAATGGATACTTCATTTCAAGTCATATTATGTATTGAAGGAAGTGGCGGACTGGAAACATCAGAATATAAAAAGCCTTTGCGTTTTAAAAAGGGTGATTGCATTTTTTTGCCGGCAGGACTAGGCAGATGTTTTATATTAGGGGAATGTCAATTTTTAAAGGTTAGAGTTTAAAAAAATAAACATCAAAGGAGCAAAAAAATGACTAAAATTGCATTAATTAGCGGTATTACAGGACAAGATGGTTCATATTTAGCAGAATTGCTGCTTGAAAAGGGTTATGAAGTACATGGTATTGTACGAAGATCATCAGTAGAAACAACAGAACGAATTAACCATATTTTAGATAAACTTCACCTGCATGATGGGGATTTATCTGATTCTTCCAGTATTATCAGAATTGTAAATGAAACTAAACCTGACGAAATTTATAACCTTGCTGCGCAAAGTCATGTTGGCACAAGTTTTGATGCAGCGGAATATACTGGTGATGTTGATGCTTTAGGTGTACTGCGTATACTTGAAGCAGTACGCATGTTGGGATTGGAGAAAAAAGCACGTATTTACCAGGCATCGACGTCTGAATTATATGGCAAGGTTGAAGAATGCCCTCAAAATGAAGAAACTCCGTTTCATCCATACAGTCCTTATGCCGTTGCTAAACAATATGGTTTTTGGATTATAAAAGAATATAGAGAAGCATATGGGATGTTTGCATGCAATGGTATTTTATTTAATCATGAATCAGAACGCAGAGGGGAAAATTTTGTAACCAGAAAAATTACTCGCGCAGCCGGACGTATTGTATGCGGTTTGCAAGATCATTTGGAACTAGGAAACTTAGACTCTTTGCGTGACTGGGGTTATGCAAAAGATTATGTAGAATGCATGTGGTTAATTTTACAACAAGAAAATCCGGACGATTTTGTAATTGCAACCGGTGTCCAGCATACTGTTCGTGAGTTTACTACACTTGCCTTTAAACATTGCGGAATTGAATTGGAATGGAAAGGTGAAGGTATGGATGAGAAAGGCTATGATAAAAAGACTGGCAAGATGTTAGTATGCGTAAATCCACAATGGTTCCGTCCTACCGATGTAGTAAATTTATGGGGGGATCCAACTAAAGCAAAAACCGTTCTCGGTTGGAATCCACAAAAAACAAGCTATGAAGAATTATGTAAAATTATGGCTGAACATGATTTAGATTTAGCAAAAAGGGAAGCCGGTATAGAATGAGAGCATTAATTACAGGTATGAGTGGCTTTGTAGGGCAATATTTGCAGGCAGAGTTGAAATCTCAAGGTTATTTCGTAGCGGGGACTTGTTTGCCTAATGACACTCATGGTAATAACGATATTTATTACTGCATGAATGTTTTAAAGCAAGACGATATAGAAAACGTACTCAAAGATTTTCAACCTGATGAAATTTACCATTTAGCAGGACAAAGTTCTGTTGCTTTATCGTGGAATAAGCCACAATTGACTTTGGATATTAATGTAAATGGAACTATAAATCTCTTAAATGCAGTGCGAAAAATAGTGCCTAAGTGTAAAATTTTAGTTGTAGGTTCAAGTGATGAATATGGAGTAGTAAAATCAGAAGATTGTCCAGTAAATGAGACTCATTCTCTTAATCCTGCAAGTCCTTATGGTATTAGTAAAATGACACAGGAAAAAATGGCACAAATTTTTGCTAAAGCTTATTACCTTAATATAGTTATGGTGCGGCCTTTTAATCATGTAGGTGCAGGACAGGCAAGAGGTTTTGTGGTTTCAGATTTTGCTGCACGCATTGCTGCTTTAGAAAAAAGTACTGGAGATGCTGCGATTAAAGTCGGAAATCTTCATTCGTATCGTGACTTCACTGCTGTTGAAGATGTAGTAAGGGCTTATGTATTACTTATGCAAAAAGGTAAATGCGGTGAAGTATATAATGTCGGTAGTGGAAAAGCTGTAGAGATACAAGAAATTTTAAACATATTATTAAGTTATTCTACTAAAAAAATTAATGTTGTCATCGATGAAACATTATATCGTCCTATAGATGTACCGATAGTAAAATGTGATAATAGTAAATTAATTGCAGCCACTGGCTGGAAGGCAAAAAAGGAGCTAAAAGATACATTGATGGACGTTTTAAACTATTGGAGAAATAAAGTAGATAGCATTCACTGAATGCTATCTACTACTAATTATTTTAGGTGTGAGTTATGAATAGTTTTAAAGAACTATATGCGTATAGGGAAATGATATTTAGTTTAGTGCGTAAAGATTTGCGTACTAGGTATAAGGGTTCAGTATTAGGATTTTTGTGGACTTTTTTAAATCCATTATTACAATTAATTGTTTATAGTATTGCTTTTGCTTACATAATGAGAGTAAACCTTCCGAATTATTATATGTTTATGTTTGTTGGATTATTACCGTGGATGTTTTTTTGTAACTGCGTACAAGGCGGAGCTATGTCAGTTATGGCAAGTGCTGATTTGCTAAAGAAAATTTATTTTCCTCGTCTCATATTACCAATTGCAACAGTAAGTTCAGCTTTTATGAATATGCTGTTTAGCATGACTATTATGTTTGCTGCGTTATTTGTTAGTGGGATTGGAGTAAGTGAGAATTTAGTTTATTTCCCGTTGCTTTTAATATTATTGTTTTTTTTGGGGCTTGGATTTGCGTTAATCTTTTCTGCATGTAATGTTTATATCAGAGACTTAGAGCATATTTTAGGTATTGTTACTATGAGTATGTTTTATGTAACGCCGGTAATTTATCCAATAGAAATGGTTCCGGAAAGATTTTTGCCATATTTTAAATTAAATCCAATGGCATTTATTGTTTGTGCTTTTCAGGATATATTTTATTATAAAAGGTCGCCGGAGATAGATTCTTTACTATATATTATGCTTTTTTCGCTATGTATTTTAATAATAGGATATTTTGTTTTTCAAAAATTACAAAGAAATTTTGTTGAGGAACTGTAAAATGTCAAAGAATATACAAGAACAATATGTTATAGAAGTAAATAATGTAAGTAAAGATTTTAAAATATATTATGATAAAGGGTATACCCTAAAAGAAAGATTACTGTTTTGGAAACGGAACAGACATGAAGTACGCCATGTTTTAAAAAATATTAGTTTTAAAGTAAAAAAAGGTGAAGTTCTTGGATTAATCGGACAAAATGGTGCTGGAAAATCAACAACATTAAAATTGTTATCTAAAATTATTTATCCAACCAGCGGAAATATAATTATGCGTGGACGAGTAGCCTGCCTAATTGAATTAGGAGCGGGTTTTCATCCTGATATGAGTGGAAGAGAAAATATATATATAAACGCTTCTATTTTTGGTTTAACAAAAAAAGAAATTGATGAACGTATTGATGATATTATAGCCTTTTCGGAACTGAAGGATTTTATAGATAATCCGGTAAGAACATATTCAAGCGGGATGTATATGCGTTTAGCATTTTCAGTTGCAATTAATGTCGATGCAGACATTTTACTTATTGATGAGATATTGGCTGTTGGAGATGCGGCATTTCAGGCAAAATGTTTTAATAAATTAAGAGATTTAAAAGTCAAAGGTATAACTATAGTAATAGTATCACATAGTTTAGGACAAATTGAATTGATATGCGATAGAACAATATGGTTTAAAAATGGAATAATATGTAAAGATGGAAGACCATATGATGTTCATCCATATTATTTAGAATATATGGGAAAGAAAGAAAGTAATGACAATATTGATGATAAAAAGTTAAATTGTGAAGATTCAAAAAAAATGCAGTTACGTAGTGGGAGTAATGAAGTAAAAATAGCAAAAGTTGTAATATCTGATATTGAAAATAAGAAAATTTCTGTTTCAAAAGTAGGTATGCCTTTTATTATTAATATTAATTATGAAACTGATATAACTATAAAAGGAGTTGTTTTTGGAATTGCGATTTATCGTAATGATGGTTTACATTGTTATGGTGTTAATACAAATATTGATAGAATAGAAAATATTATATTACAAAGGCAAGGAGTGGTAAAATTTATAGTTATTGCTAATGAGTTGTTGGCGGGAAATTATTGGATAGATGTTGCCATTCATAAAGAAGATGGATTTGTTTACGATTATTGGAAGAAATGTGCATATCTAAAAGTTTATTCAGACTTAGAAGATATAGGCGTTATGAGATTAGAACACAAATGGATTTTTGAAAAATAAAAAGGAGAGAAAAATTAAATGTTAAATTTGAGTGTCGTTATTAATACTTATAATAGAGCTGAAAGTTTAAGAAAAACTTTGGCAAGTTTACAAAACCAAAGTTGTAATAATTTTGAAGTAATTGTTGTAAATGGTCCATCTACAGATAATACTATTGATGTTGTCTCACAATTTAAAAACGCAAAGTTAATAAGTTGCAAAGAGAGAAATCTGTCAAAATCTAGAAATCTTGGTATTGAAGCAGCTAGCGGGGACATAGTTGCATTTATAGATGATGATGCTATAGCTGACTTTAATTGGGTAAAAGATTTATTATCGAACTATAATGATGAAAAAATAGGGGGAGTTGGTGGATTAGTATATGATCATACTGGAATGAAATTACAATATCATTATTCTGCGTGTGATAGATACGGGGAGACCGATTTTGAAATAAAAAAACCTTTTGATGAATATAATAAACCTGGTGCTTTAAAATTTTTATATCTACAAGGAACTAATTGTAGTTTTAGAAAACATTGCCTTCAGGAAATAGGAGGATTTGACGAAGAATTTGAATATTATCTTGATGAAGTTGATGTTTGTATGAGAATTATCGATAAAGGGTATAAAATAAAACCAGTAGATTGTGCTATTGTACATCATAAATACATGAAAAGTTTTTTGAGAAATGAAGAAAAAATAGTTTTGCATCCTTATTCTACTGTAAAAAATAGATTTTACTTTGCATATAAAAATAATGTGGATAAAAAAGGAGAAGAAATAGATGAACATGTATCCAAGTGGTATACTGAAGTAATTAATGGTGGGAAATACAATTACAGTAATAATAAGATGACTTTTATAGAATACAAAATATATGAAAAAGAAACATTAGAGGGCAAAAAAATCGGAATAAATCGAGGTAAAGAGAGACCTAAAACGAGAATATTAAATTGCGCAGACAAGAAAGACTTTTTGCAATTTAATACTATTTCTTTTAATTATCCACGATTGAAAATTTGTTATATCAGTAAAGAATATCCACCAGATAATTTTGGTGGAATAGGTAGATATACTTATGATTTAGCTACAACTTTTGCAAAAATGGGACATGATGTACATGTTATTACAGAAGGCGTAGAACAAGATACAGTTGATTTTGAAGAAGGCGTATGGGTACATCGTTTAGTATCAAAGATGTATCTTCCATTTTCAAATTGTGTTTTAGGTTGGAACTTTTCTTTGTTGTATAGAAATTATCAAGAAGTAAAAAGAATTAATAATGAAAGTAAAATTGATATTATAAATGGACCAATATGGTTATGTGAAACAGGTCTTTGTAATATATTAATGAAAGATATACCTGTAATTGTGACACTTATGACAACACAAAAAATAATATCTAAAATTATGAATTCAAGTGATGATTTCTCACAACACTTAATCCACTTAGAAAATAGTGTGTTATATCAGCATAAGTATATTCATCCAATTAGCGAATCAATTAATAATACATGTAAAGAGTCATATTCAAAAGATGCAAAAGTATATATTAGTCCATTAGGCTGCAGAGACTTAAAAGCTGAGTATACTTCTAAATCAGAAAAACAAGATAAGATTAATATCTTGTGTGTTGGTAGATTGGAAGAACGTAAAGGAACAGATTTATTGTTATCTGCGGCTGTAAAATTATTACATAAATATCAAAATTTACAATTTATTTTTGCAGGAAAAGATACTAATAATACAAAGTCGGGAAATTCTTTTCGCAAGGATTTTTATAATACATATCATAATGATATATCCGTTATTAATAATGTTAAATTTTTGGGATCTGTAAATGAAAAAACTCTTATGGAAGCATATGCTAATAGCGATATTTGTTGTACACCATCTAGATATGAATCTTTTGGAATCGTTGTATTAGAAGCGATGAGCTTTGGAAAAGCTATTGTGGCTGCCAATATAGGTGGAATCAAGAGTATAATTAAAGATCAAGAAACAGGTTTATTATTTGAATCAGAAAATATAGATGCATTATCAGATAAATTAGAATGTTTAATAGTGGATGAAGAGTTAAGAAAAAATTTAGCAGTTAATGCACGTAAAGAGTTTGAAGAAAACTATTCTTTGGAGGTTGTATATAAAAATTTATACAATATTTATTTAGAAATTATAAAAAGTCATAAAGAAAATATAGAAAAAAAAGATAGTGAAGAAAAATTTATAAATTTAATTATGGAATCTGAAAATTTACCTGAAAAAGATAGTAAAAATATAGTTGAGCAGATATTATATAATCCAGAAATATCTTATTCAGAAACGCCTATGAATCAAAGCTTGGCTCATAAGTTATATATGAATGTGTATAATTTGTCTCCTAAACTAGCTAATTCGATTAAAAGTTTTATATATGATGATTATATGCAAATTAAATTAATTAAAAATAGAAACAAAGTATATAAAACTTTTAAGTTGGCGTATTTGCTGTTAATTCGTATCCCATTAATTGGTATGATAATAAAATATTTTGCTTTGTTAGTTATGACACCTATATTTCTTCAACATATTAATAAAAAAATTGATAATATTATAAATTTAGCGGAATTTCAACAATATCAATTAAAAGAATCATTAGAGTCTAAAATGGTTAATTATGAAGGAGAACGAAGTAAATTTATAAAAGAAATAATAGACTCTAAAGTTGAAACAATTCATTATGATTTAGAGAATCAGAAAAATTTATTGCAGGATGAAATAAATCAGAGAATAACTACAATCAGAAGTGAAATACTTTTTGAAATTAATAGAAATAATAATAATGTATCATCAAAAGAAATTAAAACTAAAATTATTAATAAAAATAAAGTAGAAAAATTAAAAAATAACAAACTTTACTTAAATTTAGGAGCTGGACATATTACGTTTGCTGATTATGTTAATATTGATTCTAGAGAAATAGAAAATATTGATATTGTTGCAGACATAAAAAAATTACCTTTTGAAGAAGCAACAGTCGATAAAATATATGCTTCACATGTCATTGAGCATATTAAAGAAAGAGAATTTAAGTTAGATGTATTACCTCACTGGATATCTTTATTAAAGATAGGCGGAACATTAGAATTAATTTTGCCTGATTTAGAAACGATGATAAAAAATTATAATTCTGGTAATTATGAATTTAATTCTTTAAAAGAGGTAATATTTGGTTTACAAGAATATGATAATGATATTCATTATACGTTGTATTCTCAAAATGAATTACAGTCTTTGTTAGAAATTAATGGATTATCTACATACTTTGAATTTGTAGGCAGAAAGAATGGAAAGTGTTTTGATATGAAATTAGTAGGCATAAAACAAGGTAATAATTAATTAGCCGAATAGGTAATGATAATTAGAATGCTACATAAATATTGAAAGAAGTGTTACAGTGAATATCGCATTAGATAACCGTGTAAAAGAATTTTCAGGGATAGGTATTTATACAAAGAGTCTATATAATGAATATAAAAAACAAGGGCATAGTGTATATTTGTATAACGATAATATTTGCATTTCTAGATTTTCTTGCTTAGGTAAATATATTAAATTTGCTTTACGAATCTTAAAAGAACAAATTAATATTAATCGTTGGCTAAAAATGAATAATGTAAAGATATATCATGTTACCAAAAATATGGGAGTTCCATTTTTCACAACTTGTCCTGTTTTAGTTACAATTCATGATATAATTCCACATTTATATGCAAATAAATATTTAAGTAATATTTTGGAGCGAATATATTATGAATTAGCCATACGAATATCAATTTACAGGTCTCAAAAAATTATAACTATATCTGACTTTTCAAAACAAGAGTTAATTAAATATTATAATGTTCCTTCTACTAAAATTGCTGTAATACCTTTAGCTTTTAATAGCTGTTTTAGAGTCTTAAAAAATGATACTTATAAAGAAGTGTTGAGACAAAAATATAATCTTCAAACTAAATATATTTTAACCATTGGTGGAAGTGAATATAGGAAAAATATCCAAAGGCTTATTAATGTTTATCAAAATAAAGATTTTGAAAATTATGAATTAGTTATCATTGGTGGGAAATGGCGAAATATAGATCTATCAAAAAAATATAAACAAAATAAAAAAATTAAATTTATAACAGATGTTGAAGAAAAAGATTTGGTTCTTTTGTATAATATGGCAGAAATCTTTGTGTTTCCGTCCTTTTATGAAGGCTTTGGAATACCAATTTTAGAAGCGATGGCATGTGGAACTGCGGTAATTACTTCTAATGTATCATCGATGCCAGAAGTAGCTGGTGATGCTGCTTTATATTTTAACCCTTATGATGAAAAAGATATGAAAGATACAATTTTAAAAGTTTTAAATGATGTAAGATTAAGAAATGAAATGATAGATAGAGGATTAAAAAGAATAAAAGAATATTCATGGAGTAAATGCGCCGAGAAAACATTAGTAGTTTATGGAGATTTATTAAATTGATATTAATCGTGGAGTTATAATATGCATTTAATAAATAAAGAAAAAATTATAAGTGTTAAAATTTTAGAAATGAATAATGATATTAATATTATTAATATTTATTTATCTTCGAAAATAAATAAAAATCTACTTATAAAATATTTATTAGATTATGGCTATAAATATATAAACCTCAGAGAAAGAGATAAAGCTAAATTAGCTAATGAGATGCCAGTTATATTTTGTTTAAAATATAACGGAGCATTAATTTTAGATAACCTTCAATATGGTATATATTTATTGCCAGTAATCAAAGAATTTATTTTGAGAAAAGACAATGAGAATAGAATTATATTAATAAGTGATTATATTCTGAATGAAAAAATTAATTATTTTTTTTCGGATATGAGTAATAAATATAAAAATTTTAATATGTAAATATTTATATATTTTTTGAGTTTTGAAGGTTCTCATGTACATTACACGCAACATCGAACAAACTATTAACAGAATATCATCGCAGTTTAAAGTTCTGCTTTTAACCGGTGCACGGCAGGTGGGCAAGACGACGCTGCTTAAGCACCTGGCACAAGGCAGCGGGCGTACTTACGTTACGCTGGATGATTTAGCCGTGCGCAGTTTGGCGCTTAGTGACCCGGCGCTGTTTTTGCAGCGTTATACGCCGCCGCTATTAATTGACGAAATTCAGTACGCGCCGCAGCTTTTAAGCTATATTAAAATATATGCCGATAACGCTGCTAAAAACGGCGATATTTGGCTGACAGGCTCGCAGCGATTGCCCTTAATGCAGGGCGTAACCGAAAGCCTTGCAGGCAGAGTAGGCATTATCGACTTGCAAGGGTTAAGCGCTAATGAAATTAACGGTACGGATAACACAGACCCCTTCCTGCCGGAAGTAGGCGCACTGTTTAACCGCATAAACCACGCCAAAAAGCAAAGCCTGAAAGAAATTTACCAGCTTATCTGGCAGGGCAGTATGCCAGCCATGTATAACGGTGGCGAGCAGGACTGGCAAAGCTATTACGCCAGCTACGTACAGACCTTTTTACAGCGCGATGTAATGAAACTGCTGCAAATAAATGACGAAATGGTATTCTTCCGCTTTTTATGTGCCGCTGCGGGACAGACAGGCAAAATGATAAACTACGCAGAACTTGCCAAAGCGGCGGAAATATCTGCACCAACGGCAAAGCAATGGATAAAGACATTAGAAGCGGCAGGAATAATTTATCTGCTTCAGCCCTTTATGCCGACGGGGGCAAAATACATAGTAAAAGCGCCGAAGCTGTACTTTTTTGATACTGGCCTTGCGGCATACTTAACGCGCTGGCTTAACGCCGATGCTTTGGAAGCTGGTGCAGCAAGCAGTGAATTTTTTGAAACGTGGGTTGTGACGGAAATCTACAAAAGCTATGCTAATAAAGGCATAGTGCCGCCGCTGTACTATCTGCGCAATTTTAACGGCAAGGAGATAGAACTCATTATCTGGCAGAACGGCACGGCATACCCGGTGGCAATCAAAAAGAGCGCGTACCCCAATAAAGCCGTTAAAACCTTTGCAATACTGGAATCTGTCAGCGCTGACGCTAAAATACAAATCGGCGCAGGCGGTATAGTATGCTTGATAGATGATTTATTACCTGCGTCGGATAGGTTGTATTACATTCCCGCATGGGTGTTATGATATTATTTTAAAAATTAGCATTGCGGCAGAGGTAAACATTTAGTGCTGTAATTTAAACTGGAATGTCAATGAATAAAGACAGACTGCCTAACAGTCAACATTTAAAAATTGCAATATTTAATAAAAAATAACAGCAAGAAAACAGCTTTTGAGCATAAGCGAATGCTGTTTTCTTACTGTTATTATGCTGGAATTATTGCATAAAATTTTTGAGTTGACGGTTAGGCAGTCTGTCTTTATTTGTATAAGTAATAAATATATTAAATTGAATTTTTTTGTTGACAGTTAATTAACCGGGTTAAAAAAGTAAGCAACTTTCATTCCTTCGGCAGCGTATAATTTTCAACGGCGGCAATAAAATCATTGTCATCCGCGTGGGCGGCGCGCAGTGCTTTTAAAGCAGCAAAATCTTTCAGCTCCTTGCCCCACATAAAAGCGTCACGGTCATCGTAGCAGGCAGCAACAACTGGCGCTTTTGCGTCAACCGGTGTTTTGCCGTCAAGGTCGGTAAAAATAATATAGCAGTTATCAAAATCAAGCCCGTAAACGCTGATGTGTTCTTCTTCGGTAGGTGCGCTCCAACAGCCAAGCGCTTCAAATTCTTTTTGCAGTGACATAGTGTAACCACCTTTTAAACTTTATTTAATAATAGCATATAAAATTTTACGTTGTTTGTCCATAAAACTTGCAACAAAATCTGCAAAAAATTCTGCGATAGTGTATAATAAACAGGTAAAGCCGCAAAGGAGTTGACGGAGTATGAAAAAATATCAGCCCGGAGCAAATATGCAGGTGCTTTTTATTTGCCCCAAATGCGGCAGGCAGCTTGCATGGGCTTTGCCTGCGGCAGAAATGCAGTGCCCCAAATGCGGCACCTGGGTAAATAATAAAAACCGCAAGGGCAGGGGGAATGATGTTTTTTTACCTCCCGGAAGTGACCAGACAGTACTGTTTTAAGTGAGTCGCCATTTAGTTACGGGCTGAAAGCGAAGTCCATCAATGTGCCAGCTAAGCTACGCAGATTTTGCAATTTAATAATGCGCAAAATTTACGTTCCTTAATTGGCATTTAAACCGGCGATTCATATTAATAAATTTATAAAAATAACTCATTGTATTAGTTAAATATTATTATTGAAAATACTAAAGTCTAAAAATATACATTTTGGAATTAAAAAAACTTTATATGTAAATTCAATATGTTTAGTAAAATAACTAATACAACAGACAAAATAAGTAGTAGTATGTTTTGAAGATACTACTACTTATTTTTTTGCGTATAAGAAAATTATATCATAAATATATTTCTGGATAACCTATGAATATAAGCGATATCAATAACTTTATAAACGTAAAAAATGACATTTTTGAGCAACGGAT
>OLRZ01001075.1_pt1 | contig 19702 bp, 17 predicted proteins | sample 1671931 | NCBI WGS metagenome assembly OLRZ01 (sample SAMEA3136627, study PRJEB25190) | human gut metagenome | reverse complement strand
TTTGTTTCGGTGAAGTTCGTGTTCGATGGGGCTTGGAAAACGCTGCACAAAGTGGTGCAGTTCACCCAGTGCGAAGAAACATACAATTTGGTGCTTGGCATAGAAGGAACAACCTGCTTGCTGCCGTCCGAACTGCATCCCGGTGCAGTAAAGATGAGTTTATTTGGTTACGATGCAGAAAGCGATACTACACTGCGTGCAACAACAGTACCCGTCACACTTCACATCCGACCGTCCGGTTTTGTCGCAGATGGGGATACGCCAATTCCGCCGACTCTGGATTTATATACGCAGCTTTTGAAAAAACTGGATGAAAAGGCTGCTGGACTTCAAAATGGAAAAGATGGATTTTCTCCAAAAGTGAAGGCGGAGCAAATGAAGTCTGGTGTTGTAATTACCATTGTCGATGCCGATGGTGAAACTTCTGCAACGCTTCATAATGGTGCAAACGGAGAAAAAGGTACAGACGGTAAATCTGCATATCAAATTGCGGTAGAACAAGGTTATCAAGGCTCTGAATCAGACTGGCTCTCTTCCTTGAAAGGCGATAAAGGTGATCCCGGAGAAAAAGGTGAAAAGGGAGATGCTGGCGTAGCCGGTAAAGACGGCTTTTCCCCGATTGCGAATGTTGTGAAGGATGGCAGTGTTATCACAATCACCATTACAGATAAAAATGGTACAACTACAGTGACATTAACAGAGGGTGCAGCCGTAGACCTTACACCCTATGCTAAGGTTACTTATGTGGATGAAAAAGTGCAGGAATTGTCCGACAGTCTGACGTACACCCTGCAGGAGCATACACTTTCCATCACACACCTGGAAGATAAATCGCATACCCACGAAAATCAATCCGCATTGGATCAGATCACTGCCGCTAAAATCGCACAATGGGATGGTTTCGGCACACAAATCAATGGGCTTAGCACAAAGGTTACAGTCTATTCAGAAAAGACAGAACGTACTTTGGAGAGCCTGCAAAAGCAAATCGATAATCTGACAAGCGGCAGAAATTACACCGTCCTGTTTCAGTCCGGGCAGAATGCCATTTCGACCTATGCATCAAATCTCAGTATGATTCTGGACGGCAGGTATCAAACAATGGCGGATTTTCTGGCTGCCTATCCGCAGTTTTGCAGTGCAGAAAATGATTTCATGTTGTCCTACTCGCAGACGTGTTTTAGCTGGGATAAGTCGGTCTTGACCGTTTGTGCAAAGCCCTTATCCCTGACGAAAAATGCGGAAATCGTAATGTCCTATCAGTCGGGTTCGAGTGAAGCCGGAAGTTTGTATCTGGTGCAGAAACCGCAAAAGATCGACATTCCTATTGGCGTGTATGTAAACACAGAGATCGATGCAAATCGTGCGGTTTCTCTGGATTTCCACTGGCTGCAGTCGGATACCTTTATCACCACCATCACAGAATGCACCGGCATTTCTGACGGCGAATATTACCTTGCCTGGGTGGGCAGAAGCAACAACTCCCACCCGAAAATTCGATTCCTGAAAGTACTGGAGGGTTAAAAATATGATGAAAGATACCATTTGCGTGGCTGTCGGCTTGGTCGGCGGCTTTTTTACTGCCATTTTTGGCGGCTGGGACTCCGCTCTGGTGACACTGGTCGTCTTTATGGCAATCGACTTTTTCACCGGCATCATCACTGCCATGATGAAAAAGTCCAAACACACAGAAAGCGGCGGACTTTCTTCCAAAGCCGGCTGGTTCGGTCTGGCGAAAAAAGTCTGCACCTTGATGCTGATCGTCGTTGCAGTTCGGATGGATATTCTGCTGAATACCAACTACATCCGGGACGCTGTCTGCATCAGCTTTTGCCTGAACGAACTGCTTTCCATCGTGGAAAATACAAGTTTAATGGGGATCCCATATCCGCCCGCAATCCAAAAAGCAATTGATGTTCTGCAAACGAAAATCGGCAGAACCGAAGAAACGACCGACAAGGAGGATAAGTAATATGGCGATTTTAAGACCAGATGCAACAACGACTCTGAACGGAGTAAAAATCAACGGGTATTTACTCACCAAACATAATCCCAACCGCATTGATATGCCCTCTGTTTCCATGGCGGGTAAAATCATTGGTGTGACCGTTCACAACCCCGACTGGATCACAGTAGCAAGCGGAACGACCCCTGCGGAACAGTATACGAGAGCAACCGTCAATAACAACATGAAGGATGTGCGTGTCCACTACTATGTGGATAACGTGTGTGCGTGGCAGAATCTGCCCCACAGCCTGAGCGGCTGGCACGCTGCTGATGGCTCTGGAAACGGCAACAGGAGAACCATTGCCATCGAGTGTATTATGTCCTCTGCGTACAATTCTGTTGATAAAAAGTCGGAAGATAATGCAGCAAAATTGGCAGCAGCGTTATTAAAACAGTATGGATTGGACATCAATCATCTCTACACGCATACCCACTGGCTCAATGTTCGTGACGGACGAAATGGAACGATCGACCAGTTGAACACCATGTACAATCGGTACAAGATGTGTCCGGCGTATATCTTGCCCCATTGGGCGGAGTTCAAGAAAAAGGTACAGTCTTATTTAAATGCAGGTTCTGCATCCACAACACCTATTCCTGCAACAAAGCAGCTTTACCGAGTGAGAAAGTCTTGGGCAGATGCAAAGTCGCAGCTGGGGGCATATTCTTCCTTAGAAAATGCGAAAAAAGCCTGCAAGGTCGGATATTCTGTATTTGATGCCAACGGAAATGCGGTCTACACCAATGGCAGTCAGTTCACCAAAGGACAGAAGGTTGCCATTCGTGCCAACACGCCTCTGTTCGCCAGTGCAGAAACTACATCTGTAACCAGAAGAATCAGCGGCACTTACTATCTCTATGACGGCATTGCCTGCAAGAACGGTCGTTATCGGATCACCACAAAGCCGGAGTTATGCGGAAAGACACCGGTGGGACAGTATGTGACTGGTTATGTTTCTTGGGATAATTTTGGGGTGATTGGATGAATGCAGAACAAAAAGACCAGATCCGACAACTGCACAGCAGCGGTCTGGGCTACAAGAAAATCGCAGTCCAATTAGGGCTGTCTGTCAACACTGTGGCTTCTTTCTGCAAACGGCAGAGAGGAAGCGAATCCTGCCCACACTGTCCGCAGTGTGGGCGTTCTGTTGTGCAGACACCACACCGAAAACCGAAACGATTCTGTTCCGCACAATGCCACAACACTTGGTGGAATCACCATGCTGTATCGAAGAACGGCAAATTACAGCAGCTCTGCCCTATCTGCAAAGAGCCGTTTTTCGCCTATCCCAGTTCGCACCGAAAATATTGTTCCCGTCTTTGCTATGGGAAGCACAGAAAGGAAATGACTCATGGAAAAAGAACATTACCATAAGATCATTACGTATCAAACCACAGTTTCGATTTTGAAAAGCTGGATGCATGCTGGATTGGTCACGCCGGAGGAATTCCAAAAAATCAACACCATAATTGCCGAACGTTCCGGCATATCTTTGTGCAGTATATTCCTTGACTCCTGCCCGATCGTACGGTAATATGTCATCGGAAAGGGGGAGATTATCACGGCACGAGTGATACAAAAAGTTGCATTTCCACAGAAAAAGCCATTCCTGTTGAAACGGACGGCAGCCTATGCCAGAGTGTCCAGCGGAAAGGATGCCATGCTCCATTCTCTGTCAGCACAGGTCAGCTATTACAATCAGCTGATCCAGAGCAATCCGGAGTGGCTGTTCTGCGGTGTTTATGCAGATGAGGCATTGACGGGAACAAAGGAAAATCGGGCGGAATTTCAAAAGCTGCTGAACCGGTGCCGGCGGGGAGAAATCGACTTGATTCTGACAAAGTCCATTTCCCGTTTTGCACGAAACACGGTCACCCTGCTGGAAACGGTACGGGAACTGAAAACACTGGGCGTTGATGTCTATTTCGAGGAACAGCGGATTCATTCCATGAGTTCTGACGGCGAACTGATGCTTTCCATTCTGGCATCCTATGCACAGGAGGAAAGCTATTCTGCCAGCGAGAACAAAAAGTGGCAGATGCGAAAGGACTTTGAACAGGGAAAAGTCGGGAGTATGCGAATGCTGGGTTATCGGCGAACCAAGTCCGGAAAACTGGAAATCGTACCGGAGGAGGCAGAAATCGTCAGAATGATTTTTCTATATTATCTGTCTGGCATGGGTAAGCTGGCAATTGCCAAGAAACTGAACGAACAGCAGATATGCACGGTGCGTGGCTGTGCATGGACGACAGAGGACGTAAGGCGAACACTCCGCAATGAAAAGTACACCGGAAATTTGCTGCTGCAAAAAAGTTTTCGGGAAAATCACATTACCAAGAAAAAGGTGGCTAACATCGGACAGCTTCCGCAGTATTTTGTTGCCGGTTCGCATGAAGCCATCATTTCGCAGGAACAGTTTGATGCAGTGCAGAAACAAATGGCGGAACGGCAGAAAAAATATGCCGGTTCCTGTACCACAAACCGATATCCATTTACGCAGAAAATACGGTGTGCCTGCTGCGGCAAATATTACCGCAGAAAAACGACAGTGACCGGTGTGGTCTGGATTTGTTCCACTTACAACACCAAAGGGAAAAAATACTGTCCAACAGCAAAACAAATTCCGGAAAATACGCTGCTCTCTGCCTGCTGTGATGTTTTGGAAATATCGGAATTTGATGCGGAACAATTTGCGGAACGAATTGAACAGATTCAGATTCCTGCACCCAATGAACTGCAATTCTGCTTTTCGGACGGAACGGAACAAATCGTATCTTGGAAAGACCGTTCCCGTTCGGAAAGCTGGACAGCGGAAATGCGAGAGAAAGCGAGGCAGAAAAAATGGCGACAGTCTTAAAAATACCGGCAAAGTTTCATCCCATAACGCATTTGCCGGAAACCAAAGTTCAGAAACGCAGAGTGGCAGCCTATGCCAGAGTTTCCACGGATTCCGAGGAGCAGCAGACCTCTTATGCTGCACAGGTAGATCGTTACACCAAGTATATTCAGGAACGGGCAGACTGGGAGTTTGTTGCAGTCTATACCGATGAGGGCATTTCTGCCCTGAATACCAAACATCGGGATGGCTTTAATCGCATGGTGGCAGATGCTCTGGACGGCAAAATCGATTTGATTGTCACCAAGTCAGTCAGCCGGTTTGCACGAAACACTGTAGATTCTTTGACAACTGTGCGAAAGCTGAAAGAAAAAGGCGTGGAGGTGTTTTTTGAAAAAGAAAACATCTACACGCTGGATTCCAAAGGCGAGCTGCTGATCACCATTATGTCCAGTCTGGCACAGGAGGAGAGCCGTTCTATTTCGGAGAATGTAACTTGGGGACAGCGAAAGCGAATGGCGGACGGCAAGGTCAGCCTGCCGTACAAGCATTTTCTAGGCTATCGAAAAGGAGCAGATGGCTTGCCGGAAATTGTGCCGGAGGAGGCGGAGATTGTTCGGAACATCTATCGTTGGTTTATGGAGGGGAAAACGCCGACTGGCATTGCGAGAACATTGACAGAACAGGGCATTCCGACACCTGCCGGCAAGGAACAATGGTGTTCCAGTACAGTGAAAAGCATTCTGACCAATGAAAAATACAGGGGTTCTGCTCTATTGCAAAAGAGATTTACGGTGGATTTCCTCACCAAAAAATCTAAGGTGAATGAGGGTGAAGTGCCCCAATACTACATCGAGGAAAGTCACCCTGCCATCATAGTGCCGGAGGAGTTTGAACTGGTGCAGGCAGAATTGCTGCGGAGGCAAAACCTGCGGCGGCAATACAATGGGAAAAGCGTATTTGCTGCCCGGCTTGTCTGCGGCGACTGCGGAAATTTCTTCGGGGCAAAGGTCTGGCATTCCAACAGCAAATACCGGCAGGTGATCTGGCAGTGCAATCACAAATTCCAAGGGGTGTGCAAATGCCAGACACCCCATTTGCAGGAGAACGTCATACAGCAGCGGTTTCAGGCAGCCGTTCAGGAATTGCTGCAAAAGCGAAAAGCAGTTCTGGAAAACTGTCAGGTGATGCTGGAACTGCTTACGGACTGTACAGATTTAGAGCGTCAATTGCAGGAACTGGAAACGCAGAAAATGCGGATTTCGGAACAGGTGCAGGGATATGTTCGGGAGAACAGTGAAATCGTGCAGGATCAGGAAAAGTATGAGGAACGGTATCAGGCACTGGTGGGACAATATAAACCGCTGCAGAAACAAGAAACCGCCCTGCAGGAACAGCGAGCAGAGCGGTTTGCAAGACGGGAACAGATTCAGGGCTTTCAAAGAGTATTGAACGGACAAAATGGGATGCCAGAATTTGACACGCAATTGTGGCTGGCTGCTGTAGAAAAAGCAGTGGTGCATCGAGATGGAAAAATCGTGTTTGTTTTGAAAGACGGGACGGAGTTGGTGCAGAAAATTTGAGGGGAGTGGGGTGCAGAACGCACTTCCTTTGCTTTTCGGGTGTGCATTGTATCATTTGTGACGTGCGTTTTCATAACTGCACTGCACAAATGATACAATTGTGCAGTGCTTTCTTTTTGAAAAAATGCCGAAAATGCGTGACTTTTTCGGTTTTATCAAGCAAAAACAGCCTGCTGGGGAGCGTTTTTCAAGCAGGCTGTTTGCGTTTCTGAAACAATAAAAAAACGATAGGGTAAAATAAAACGGTAGGTCGAGGCTATCGTTTTTTTGTTAAATCGGCGTATTTCTGCATTTTTTCTTTGTGTACTTATCATTCGCTATATGATGAGTAATCTAACGTGCCATCGAATGATTCTATATCTGTTTCTGGTGTTATTTTCGAGCAGTATCGCTTCCCTGCTCGTTTCTTTTCTCCATTTTCGTCTATTACTACATTACTTCTTCGTTGCCGTTCCATCTGAACTGCATCAAAAATTTCTTTCGATATGATCTCAGGGTGCAACTGCTCTGCAAGATATTGATCTTTCTCTCCACAGTTGTTTCTCCGCTTTCGATTTGGAAATCCATCTGTATAGGTCTTTTTCAGCAGCACATTTCCGATATACTTTTCATTGGTTAGAATTTTTACGACTGTCTGCGTGCACCACTTTTTCTTTCCTGATGGCGTTTGAATTTGCCGATTCTCCAGTTCTTTTATGATGGAAAGAATACTTCCGCCACGAAGATAGAAATCAAAAATCAAACGAACAACTTCTGCTTCTTCCGGACAGATTTCTAAAGTGCCGTCCTCATTCTTTCTGTATCCGAAGCATCTCCTGTTATAAAGAAGCGATGTTCCATTTTGCATTCGCTTTTCAATGCTCCATCGAATATTCTCACTGCGGTTATAGCTTTCTTCCTGTGCGTAGGCTTCAATTAAAGTGACAAGAAATTCACTCTCACATTTTGAAGTGTCAATTTCTTCGTTCTCAAATATAATTCTGGCTCCAATGGCATTGAGTTCCCGAATCAGACGAATTGTTTCAGCAGTATTCCGTCCAAATCTGCTGACGCTTTTTGTTAGAATGGTATCAACGTTTCTTGACCTGCAATCTTTCAATAATCTCTGTAATTCTGGTCTGTTGTCATTTAATCCAGTATGAAAATCCAGATAAATATCAATCAGTATCCATCCTCTGCTGTGCAGAACTGTTCTTGTGAGATGAGATGCTTGGGCGGACATACTGCGAAGCTGCTCTGGCTGATTTGTACTTACTCTGCAATAGACACCAACTTTGGATAGCCGTGGTAATTCATGGCGAACTGGAATCTTCGTTACGTTTCTTTCCTCCACGCTGTTTTTTCTCCTTTGTCTATTTTCAGTTCCTGAATAGACTCATTATAGCACACCCTTCGGGAAAGAACAAGGGCGAATCAGCGTAAAATCTCTGTGGATTAGTCTACTTTCAAAAAAATTGTATCATTTGTAAAGTACGTCTAAAAAGCCCGTAATTTCGAGGATTTTGTATTATTTGTGGCGTAGGTTACACACCACATAACTGCACTGCACAAATGATACAATTGTGCAGTGCTTTCTTTTTGGAAAAGCGCTGAAAATGCGTGACCTTTTCGACTTTATCAAACAAAAACAGCCTGCTGTGGAGTGCTTTCCCAGCAGGCTGTTTGTATTTCTGAAACAACAAAAAAACGATAGGGTAAAATAAAACGGTAGGTCGAGGCTATCGTTTTTTTGTTGTAAAATCAAAATTAGAACCATAAAAAATGCCATGCTGGGAAAGCACATCTTCTCAGCATGGCATTTTGTTTCTATGAAATGTAGATTTCTTCGTAAAATCCGACCATTGACTATTCAAGCCTAAAAATCCACGCTGTTTCCAATGTTTTTCGCATTTCTCATACGATTTTTTGACGGCGAAACATTATCCCGTCAATTGCAATCGCTTTACATATTCCTGCTTCATCTGCATAGAAGAATGCACATATCGATTCAGCGTAATACTGGCATCAGCGTGTCCCAGCAATTCACTCAGCGTCTTTGCATCAAACCCATGGGCAATACAATCTGTGGCATAAGTGTGTCGAAGCAGATGAAATGGAACCTTCCGGATACCACAGAGTTTCAGGATTTTCTGAAACCGATACTGCATCGTTCTCGGTTCTGCCGGTTTGCTTTTCCCAGTAATCAAGTACAGAAAATCTTGTCGTTTTTTCTTCTCCAGCAGTGTCAACAAGAAGGACGGAACCGGAATTGTCCGCACGGAAGTTCTGCTTTTGGGAGAGCCAATCAGTACCTCAGAACAGCCATTTCGATAAACTCTCTGCACCGTTCGTTTTACAGAAAGCGTTCCGTTTTCAAAGTCAATATCGCTCCACTGCAAGCCGCATAATTCACCTACACGCAAACCGGTGAACAAGCACAGCAGAATCGCCAAATCAATGGTCAACCCTGTCTGAAGAAGATACTGTTCCAACTTCTTTCGCTCCTCAGAAGACAAAACATCTAGCTGCTTTTTCTCTGCTTTTGGCATAGTGAAATGCGTTCCACGAATGTGATATTCCTGCACTGCATACTGTTCTATGCTGTGGTAAACCCGCATAATGTCTTGTACAAACCGAGCGGAAAGTCCGCCAGTTCCGCATAATCGACCGCTTTGCAGTTTCTCATAGACAAAATCATTCAGCTGATGCGTTGTCATATCCGTGAGATATTTTGTTCCGAGATCCGGAAGAATGTGATTGCGAATGACATTCTCATAGTGTGCATAACTGGACGGTTTCACACGCAATTTTGCTGCGGAAAGCCACTGACGAGATGCCTCTGCCACAGTTAATTTCAAAGCAGAAACCGGCTGGTTCTGCAAAACAGCTTGAAATTGTGCCATCTTTTCCTTTACCTCGGAAAGCGTTCTGGCATACACAAATTTGTATTTCAGCGACCCATCTTCCTTATGACCGATGGGAACACGTCCCTCAAACCGACCATCTTTTCTCTTGTAAATGTTGCTGCCTCTTCTTGGCATTGGAAATCCCTCCTGACAAGTTTTCGGACTGTTCAAAGCAGGAAAAATCCTGTTTTTTCTCCGATTTGGATGATTTATTCATGAATTTTCAGAAATATATACTTTACTTTTTCTGAAAATCTGCTATAATGATAGCAGATTCGATGCTGTTTTGTCTGAAATTTCTGCAAATAAATGGGCGGATTTTACGAAACAAAAATGCTTCTTTCCTTTTAGTATCTCCAACGGTAAACCATCTATTCTTCTTGCTTTTTGGGATTTTTTATGGTATGATGGAAATAGAGAGAAAAAGATAAGAAAGGGGCACATTACGTGATTTGCATAGCAGTAGTGGATGATGAAAAAGCAGTATGTGATGAACTACTATTTTTTCTGAAAGAATACGAAATGAAATTCAAAATGATTTTTGATATTTCAATCTATTACAATGGAGAAAATCTTTTGGCTGATTTGGAAGATGATATACATTTTGATTTAATTCTATTGGATATTGAGTTAGCTAAGATTAATGGTGTAGAGGTCGGTAGACATATACGTGAGATAAACCAAGATTACTTGTGTCAAATTATTTATATCTCTTCTAAAATGGGATATGCCATGGAATTATTTCAGGTGCATCCATTTCACTTTTTGATGAAACCCATACAAAGAGAAACATTATTTTCTTGCCTGGGTGAATATCTTCGATTATATTCCAAGAAAGATTTTTTTGAATTAACAAACAAAAATGTAAAAAAGCGAATACCAATAGAGCAGATACAATATTTTGAAAGCAATGGAAGAAAAATTACTGTCTATTGTTCAAATGAATCACATGAATTTTATGGAAAATTGAGTGATTTGTCAGAAATGAAAATTCTAAAAAATTTCCTTATGATCCATAAATCTTTCTATATTAACATTGCTCATATTTCATCATATAGTTATGATTCACTGACAATTGATGATTGTAGAGAGTTGCCTATTAGCAAACCAAATAGAAAAGAAGTTCGCAGAGCAATTTTGAAGTATAGTGCAGATCGATTTAGAGAGGAGTGATAATATGCAGGAACAGCTCGTATATTTAATAGGAAATGCTTTTCGTATCTATATTTATTTTAAGCTTTTAAATACTATGTTTGGTACTGCAAAAGTGAAACAAATCTGGATTATAATAGGATTTACATTTTATTTTTTAATCAATAGTTTTGGTGCTATCTTATTTGGAAATTTCACTTTAAATATCTTAACAAATATAATTCCATTGATTGCTCTCTCATTTTTGTATGAATCGAAAGTAACAAGTAAATTATTTGTAGCATTAGCATTTTATGTAGTTAATATGCTTGCAGACGGTATTGTATATACCATTATTCTCATAACAAAAGTGGATTCTATTATAATGAGTAGTGGAATTGCCACAGTACTGATTACTTTTTTAATAGAATTGATTTTTGAATATATTTGGAAAAAACGGGCTTATCATGAAATTGATAAACTGTATTTAGCAACAATTTTGACTGTGCCAATTGGGAGCATTTTGGTTGGTATTTTAACTATGTATCAGTACAGCATAAAAACAATCACTGTAGCTTTTATTTTAATCAGTTTTAATTTACTGATTTTTTATATGTATGATAGCCTCCAGAAAAATTATGAAGTCATCTATGAGAAAAAGCTTTTGGAGCAAGCGGTGAAAGCACAACATAGTGAATTAGAATTATTACAAGAATCCCAGAATAGAATTCGATACTTACAACACGATTTCAAGAATCATTTAATCTCTATTGTAAATTATGCAAAAAAAGCGGATAACCAAGGACTGATTCATTATATCGAAGAGGGTTTGGGTTTTCTCTCGCTTCATCAGCAATTTGTTGACACCGGAAATTCCGAGATTGATAGCATTCTTAATTATAAGTTGCAGGAGATGAAAAACAAAAATGTAGATTTAAAGTATTTTATAACGATACCAAAGGACTTAGAGATTAATGTATTTGATCTTAATATTGTACTGGGGAATCTACTAAACAACGCAATAGAAGCCATCGAAAAAGCAGAAAATAAATACTTTTTTATTAGCATTTATTTTGAAAAGAATATTCTCTTTATTCATACTGAAAATACTTATGATGGAAAAATCATAAAGAAGAAAGAAACGCTATTGACAACAAAAGAGAATAGAGAATTACATGGATTAGGACTGAAAAGCGTTTCCAGCATATTGGAAAAATATGATGGAGACATTATATACGATTATAATGATATATATTTTATTACAGATGTCATGCTCTGCAATACGAGTTTTCATCATGAAACAGAGTGAGAAAATAGTCGAATTTTGACATTAACATAGGTCGTTTTTTACAAGAGTCGCTTTTGCGGCTCTTTTTTTGTTATAATTTGTTTTGCAGGCAAAATAAAAAGATTGGAGTGATCAATATGAAAAAGATTATTTTGAAATATGGCGGTATGCTTGCTGCTTTAGCAATGGTTTTCACAACGCTGACAGTGAACTCAACTTGCACTTGGATGACCTATCAGGAAGAATTGCCTGAAACAGCCAAGAAGCTTCGCAAATTCTAATGTTTCCTAAATTATCTTGTAAGATTGCAGATCGATTGGAATACTATGGCATTGTCCAAAAATCCAATAAAGCATTATATGAATATGGCCTGCGTCAGATGTTTGCAACAATTCTGAACATTCTAACAATGCTCCTGATTGGATTTATAATGGGACTTGCTGTACCGGCAATGGTTTACACAATCGCATATATTCCATTAAGAGTATATGCCGGAGGCTATCATGCTTCTACACCGCAGCGATGCTGGGCGTTTTCTGCGATAATGTTATGGATTGCACTGTGTATCGTAAAATACACGCCCCAAACGTATTTTTGGGTGATTACAACATTGTCGTTGATAGCCTGCATCGTTGTTTTTTTGCTGTCGCCGGTAGAAGATCGAAATAAGAGATTGGATGAAAAAGAACATCATGTTTATCATATTCGAGCAATTGTTGTGATGACAATAGAAATGATTGTGGCGATGCTGTTGTTTGCTTTACATTTCAAACAATTTGTTTTGGTATTGGAGATTGCATGGTGCTCTCTTGCAGTTATGTTGCTGCTTGGAAAAGGAAAGAATGTTTTTGAAAATAAAAAAGGAGGAAGTGCATGAATAAAAAACTGACAAGAACACTTGCCGGAGTCATGTCCCTGATGTTCATGGGACAGATCATGATTTTTGGCGACGGCAGTGCCCAAGGTCTTTTACATGCTGATACAATTGCATCTGCTGCAGAAGCGATTGAGGGAGCAAAGAACAAAGACCAGCTTGCCAAGGAATTTGAAGAAGCAACAAAAGATCTGGGAAAAGTAGATTATTTTGATGTTACTGAAGACAAAAATGAAACTGCTAATAATGAGGAGATTGCAGAAGATGATATTTCTGTTCAATCCGAATCAGACGAAGCAGTGCAGAATCATGCTGCGACTATTGCGACTGCTTCGGATGGCAATGCTCCAGCAGGCGAATTAACAGTAACTGGTATTGTTAAACAAGGTGTTATCAACGGAATTGATGACAAAACGCCAATTTATGTGCGTATTTTTGATGAGAACTGGAATGAAATTGAATACCAGGAACTCCGAAGTGGTGACAGTTATTCTGTAACAGCAAGCAGTGGTAGTGGCATTTATCATGTCAAGTATGAAAGTGATGGTTATTTGCCGTTTTACTTGAAGGATTTTGGTACTGGTACTTATACTGTTGGATCTGGCGATTCTCGCAATGCAGTGACATTAGTTCCAGGTGATACCACTTGGAATGAAGAACACGACAACGAGTGGAGCGACGATGTTATCAATGGAAAAGACTTGGCATATGTACAGAGTTGCTTAGGAGCATATCGTGGTGATTCCGATTTTAATCCCAGTATGGATGCAGATGGTGATAATATTATTAGTCCAGCAGATTTGAAAGCATTTTGCGATTTTTATGATCATCTTGCTGATGATGAATATTATGAACTTCCACAAAATGTCCAGAATCTTGATATAAACCTAGATGGAGTAATTAATGATACGGACTATTTGCTTTTGATGGATGCTGGTGCAGGAGAAGAAGAATTAGCTGCATTTAAGGCAGAAGTTGATTCTGCAAGAGATGTAAATTCATGGGTTTATATCTATAATCATGAATTTACAGGAGATATAATCGTTAATAAGGACGATTATAATGATGGTATTGATTTGATCAATGCAGCGGCTCAGAAACGTGGACGTTCTGATAATTACTACGCATACATGGACAAAGACGACAGCGGCACAATTGATAATGCAGATGTTGCATGGTTTTCAGCCGCATACAAGGCTTCTGGCGATTTGGATTGGGATCATGCCTTTAAAAGAACACTGATCATGCAGGAAAGCGGTGCTTTTCAGGGCAGCTTAAATTTGCATGATACGGATTTGAACCTGAATGGCTGTTCTCTGTATGTAGGCGACTGTATGTCCTTTACAACTGATATTCCGAAATTTTGGTCTGGCAATCAAGGAGCAACACTGAATATTAGCAATGGTTATTTGGAAGTTTCCAACAACTTAGTATTTCGTACCGCTTCTCCAGATGGCTGGGGTGGAAATGCCGGACAAAATATGCGTCTGAATGGCGGTACAGTAGTTATTGGCGGCGATTTTAATTTTGGTCAGGCAAATTGTTATGATACCATCTGGATGACAAACAGTGCAGATTGGCTCGAAGTATATGGAAACTGGAATTATATCACATTGACCGATATGGAAGGAAAATGGACAGCAGGTAATATCTGTTTCTTTGGACCAATCTGGGAAGTCAATGAAGCTTCTGGGCCGAAATCGATCTATTCTTCCGGTTCACAAGTCATTCATTTTGGTTATGAAGGCGGCAAACAGACCGTTCTTTGGGACAACTGTGAAACATATATCAATAATGAAGATGGTTCTCTGAATACAGAAAGAACGTTCAATTTCAATTATAAAGATGAGACTGGAAAATGTTTGGGGGTTGTTTTTTCTCCTGATTATTCTAATGAGAACTATCATTTCAGACCTTATCTTCCACAATATGTTACAAACTTAGAGGATGCTGTTCCTTATGAGGAATGGAAGTACATGGAGGACTCCAATGGTAATACAATTCCTGATATTGTGGAAAAACAGATAGCAGAAGATCCACTTAATGTTGACAATGCATGGCTGGAAGACAAATATGGCTGTAGCGTAGAAGAATTTATTAAAACTGACAATGTAAATGCTGATAAGAACAAAAAAACACTGGTTGAAACACTTTCTTATTTATACAATCATTACATTGAACCAGTTGCAGATGCAGCATCAGACTATATTGGTAAATCCCTTAATCAAATTGTGAAAGGAAATTTCACAGACGATGTTACATTGCTTGGAACAGCTGGTGAAATTGTACTTGGCATTTTCGATTTAGATTTGGTTTGCGATTTAAGAGATATCACATATGATATTGGAGAATGGGGAGAAATCATCATTGGAGATGATGAATTTTCTTGGTCATTTGCTGGGCAATCATTTCTTGATTTAGTGGGGATTATTCCTGTTATTGGTATTCTTAAATATTCAGATGAATTTGCCACTTTATTAAAAAAGTCAAACAAAATGTACTATAATGCTGTTACCGATTCAATAGATGATTGCTATGTTGATGGAAAAATTATAAAATCTGAGGATGAGATAAATAAAATATTTGGCGATAATGCAAAAAGGTACATTAAAATTGCTGATGACTTAGAAGAACTAAAAGATATCACGAAAGCAAGCGAGAATTATGGCGAAATAGTAGCAAGTCTTGGTAAATTTGATTTTAAAAATGCCGATGATCCAGATGTATACGCATTAATAGAAAATGTAGTATGTAACAAAAATTTGAGTACATCAGAAATTGCATCATTGAAGCGTGAGATTGCAGAACGAGGCGGATGGATTGGAAAATATTATAATTCAGATATGAGTGCGAAATGGCCAAGCAATGGTGGCTTTACACATCCGTTGACAGATAGTGATATAATAACATTACAACCTGGAACAGTTATTGATCGTTATGGTTACGCAGGCGGGTCGTATTTATCACCTATAAATACACCATATAAAGCTAGAGCTGTTGAGCCAGGCACGATCTCTAAACCTTATAATGTATATGTAGTTAAAGAACCTATTCGAGTATATGCTGGCGAGGTGGCACCATGGTTTGGTATGCCAGGCGGAGGAACACAATATTATTTGGGTGACGGAATTACGGTTCAACTATTATTAGAAGGTTCAAATCCTAAACTTGAGGTATTGAAATGACAAAAAAAGAGTTAGAAAAAAAATTAAATGAGTTAAATATTGACAAGTTTGCATATAACTTGAATGGTGGTCTTCCAAATGAGGCATATTGTATAGAAGAATTTGAGGGTAAGTGGTACACTTACTATTCAGAGCGAGGTCAACGCACTTCATTAAAGGAGTTTGAAACGGAGAAAGAAGCTTGTCAGTATTTCTTGGATTGGCTCAAGTATGTTTTTAATATTTGACATAATATGATTATACTTATTACTTAGACGGATCTGATGCTTGCAAAACCCGTACAGAAAGTGGTATAATAGAAACGACGTCATATGATTACGACAGAATGGGACGATTGGTTTCCGAATCGGAGGTTAACGGAAACATCAGCAACAACATCTCATATGAATATGATGATTACAGTAATCGTTCTCAGATGACAGTAAGCGGTGAAGAGGACTACGTCACTACTTACAATTATTCTTCAAACGGACATTATACCGGCTTACTTCAGAAAGAAAGTAAGAAAACAGGCGATGTAGTACGGGATACCGTATACACCTACGATGCAAACGGAAATCAGCTGACTAAGAATGATCCGGATGATGGTTTACAGACAAATACTTATGATGGCTTAAATGAACTGATTGGTGTACAGAATGGCGAAATGACCGCTTCCTACACATATGGTTATGATGGTCTCAGAAGAACCAAAACTGTAAACGGGGAAACCACCACACATGTCTATGACGGGCAAGAATTGATGGTGGACATCGGGAAATCTGTATATGAAGCAGATGTCTATGTTCGAGGAACAGGTTTGATTTCCAGCCGTGCGTTCTATAACGGTATGACCAGTGATGTGACATACTATCTTCAGAATGCACACGGTGATGTTGTCAACCTGACCAGCGAAACCGGAGATAAGACGAAAACCTATCGGTATGATGCGTTTGGCGTAGAAAAGAATTCGGATGAGAACGATGAAAACCCCTTCCGGTTCAGCGGAGAGTATTTCGACAAAGAAACTGGAACCATTTATCTTCGTGCAAGATATTACGATCCTGAAATTGGACGATTCATTTCAAGAGATACTGTAATCGGTACTGCAAATGATCCGCTCAGCTTGAATTTGTACACATATTGCAGAAACAATCCGATTTTGATGCGGCAAGTTTAGCATTTGACATTGTTTCATTTTGCATCGAACCCACTCCGATGGGTGCTGTTGATATTTTGACAGATGTAGTCGGACTTGTAACACCAGGTGTTCCAAGTGCAGGACTAAAAGTGGGTGTGCATGCAGCAGAAACTGCTTATGATGCATACAAAGCTGTTGATACAGTACATGATTTGTCCAAAGCAGCGGATGTTGCTATTACAGTATCCAAGAAGGGCGACGCAGTTCTGGATGCTGCAGATGCAGCGAAGGATATTAGAAATGCAGATTATTTACAAGATTCTCTTAACAGAATTGTAAAAGCTCAGCATCCTAACCCCAAAAAGGGATTTTCTAATACTTATGCACTTACAACCTCAAAAGATGGCAGATTGGTACTTTCTAAAAATAGAGGTGTTCCTGGTCCTAAAGCACGTCAAGAAGCTGAAAATATATTTGGAAAAGGAAAAGTAGAGTTTGCTGGTGGAAAAAATGCCAATTTGGATTTGGATTTACTAAAAAGCAAGGGCATTAGCACAAAAGGTATTGATTTTGGTCGACTTCATCATGCAGAACCTCGTGCAGTACAATATATGTTGAAAAATAATATACCTACTGATAATGCAGTACAAGTTGTTTCACGAAAATCATGTGATTCTTGTTCCAATTTACAATATAATCTTGGTTGGAAACGAAGACGTTAAATTTAATCATATAAATTGTTTTGTATTATTTTAATCATAGACTAATTTGATATGATTAATTTTAAGGAGATACAAATGAAAATAAAGTATGAATCGACAAAAAGAAAAAAAGATATTGCAAGATCTAAAATCGCATATCAAAAATACGCGAAAAGTATTGATGAACCCATTGAACTGCAAATATATGAGGAATTGCATCGTTTCTTTCACAAAGAAAATTATCCAGTTGCTGGAGCAATTCAAGATGCTACAAGTTTATATTATGCTTTTCAGAGTATTTATAACCTTGCAGCGAAATATAAATACTATATTGATAATGATATCAACACTACTTTTCAATACTATCGAATGGGTGCTATTTATTATGCAATGGCATATCAAGAAATGCAGCAGGCTTGCCAAGTGGATGAAATTGTGATGGACTATATGAATGACATCGAAACACATGAAAAATTTCTTTATCAAGCAATTTCAGTTGGAGAATGGGAACTTGCAAGGGAAAATTCCACCTCATGCCCAGTGATACAAGCCATGTTATATGAAAATTATGCAAAGGCAAAAGAATTGTTGTTGATGGACACAGAAGAACCAAATGAAAGTCAGGAAGCCTATTTTATTCATTTGCCATATTTAAAAAAAATTTATCTTGCAATGCTAAATGGTGATGAACACGCATGGAATGAACAACTTGCTAAACGAATCAATCAATACAGAAAACGTCCATCTGATTACCAGCCTGTTGTAGATTTTGTATCCATTTCACTCATAAAAATGGCTCAAAAATTAAATTTGCAGTATCAATTCAAAGTAGAAGAAATACCAGAATATTTTTTCGAAAGCATTCACATCATTGAGAGAATGGATTGCAAAATCATCGATCTGAAAAAATGTGAAGTTGCTTTTCAAAAGTGGGGAAAACAAACGCCAACATTGGAAGAAATTCGTAGGGAATTGTTTTGATGTATATTCTCAACCACAAATATCTTTGTGTGATACAGCAATAATTAGAAAAATAATATTAGAAATATATATGGTATAATTTTTTTATTCTATAAATGATAAATTTGTGTTAAAATATTTTCAAACAACATCAATTGGTAACACAACTTACTTTTCGACATCATATCACTAAAAAAGGGCAGTTCTGTCCGGCAAACAGCTGGGCAGGACTGCCCTTTCTATTTTTCCTCAAGCAGCATACAATCCGGCGAAATGACCGGTTTTGTATGCTGCTTTTTTTGTTGCTGTGCATAAGAAATAAAAGTACACAGAATATTTACAAATAAATTTTCCGATTTCGTTCTGCCTGATTCGTCTTAGTAGTTTAAAAGGGGGTGATATACACACTACCTGCAAAACTGCATAAGAAGGGAGGAACCAACATATTGACTCCCTTTATCGATAAAAGCTGCAGAATAAAAATCTTTGACTGCTTTGTGAAAACTGTAATGCGAAATGAATATCGAGATGCAGCGGCAGAAAAAAAGAGAATCCAAAACCGTGAGGCGAAACCAGACCTGATGAATGTTCTGGAAATAGAAGATGTGTATCCGTCAGAGCATTTCATTTTGGATAACGAGAAGTATCCGTGTTTGATTGCTAGCGACTGGCTTTATGATGCTATGTTGGAACTTCCAAAAACACAGAGAGAAACGTTGATTTTGGAGTTCTGGTATGGATATGGCGATCAGGAAATCGCAGCGTACTTTCACGTCACGCCTCGCACCATTTACAATTGGAGACAAAAAGCATTTACAGCAATCCGCAAGTATTATGAAAGGAATGGCGATGAAAGAAAATGACCTTACATATGAATTGATCTGTGCCGCAGTAGATGGGGAGAAAACTGCTTTGGAAGAAATTCTCCGCTTTTATGACGATTACATCAATGCATTGGCAACGGTAAAAGGGGAGGATGCACAAGGGAAAACATATCGATATATTGACGAAGATCTAAAAGCCCGAATACAATTGAAGCTGATAAAAGCAATTCCTAAATGGAGAGGAACAGAAAAATGATAGAAACAGATTTATTTGAATTTGCCTATGTGCCGGATTGGTACGGGCAGT
>OLRZ01001066.1_pt1 | contig 19792 bp, 16 predicted proteins | sample 1671931 | NCBI WGS metagenome assembly OLRZ01 (sample SAMEA3136627, study PRJEB25190) | human gut metagenome | reverse complement strand
CTCTTTTTCCAACTCCTCAATTCTTTTTAATGCCTCTTCAAGTGTTACCGATTTCTCCATTACTCTGTCCTCCATTCATGTCATTCTCGTTTTGTCTATATTATAAATAGCTGTGTCTCTTTCGTCAATCCGATTATGTCATGTTGCGTCTTTTTTTACAATAGCTTTCATATAATCGAAATACCGCTGATATCGTTTACAGGCTAAACTTCTCCAAAAGCAGTCAGCTTGTATATTCTTTATCCACTCACGCAAAATCCATTTTCTTTTTATTGCCGGTCCATATTTTAAGATCAGCACTGTCACAACATCCACACATCTCTCAAATGCTGCATTCTCTTTTGCATCATCATAATATTTCTTTCTCATTTGTCCGACCCTTTCTGCGCTTAAATTGCTTTGGCAGCCAATTATCGTTATCTGCTTTCAACAAATCACACACATATATCTTATTCGGCTTTCCCAATCCCTGATGGCTTCGATAAATCAGATTATGTGCCTCCAGTTCCTTCAGCATCTTGTTAATCTTCTTATTTCCCAGATGCAACAGCTTCATCATTTCTTTGATTGTAAAAATGATAAATGTAGCTCCATATTCATCTCGCCACGCATCACCATTACACGCTGATAAGCAGCGCCGATCCAACAAAATCATATAAAGCGCCTTTGCCTCATTCGGCATACTTCCAAATTGTGCCTCTTTAAATAATCGTTTCGGTAATCTGTAAAACTTATCATCATATTTTGTATTTTCCATTTTTCCTGATTCTCCATATACTTTGAATTTCTTTCGTCATTAACAGCCTTTTGTGCACAATTCTTGCATAAGATTCAACTCTCGCAACATAAATATCGCTAATTGGCAAGCAGTGCATTTGTACGTACAAAATGCCTTTTTAGCTTGTTGGGGAAATTCCCCAATCCCCTCAAACCATGAAAATATTTTTTCATGGAACTACGCCTTTCGGCTTTTTTCATATTGATACATTTGCAACATTCCATAATTTTTGTACTCCCTTCAGATTCATTGTATGAAATTATTTTCTCAAAATTTTTATACGAATCCGGTATATCCAAGATGCTGGAAAAATATCCTCTTTATGATTTTTTCCAATATTCTGGATAAGACATGAATTAGAATTCACTTTATTCTTTACCAATATCATGGTAATCTATCTATATCTTTGAAACGAGGAATGTACTATGCACACAAGGCTTACCATACCGGAACGGCTGAAAGATTTGAGAGTCGCAGAAAAAAGAATGTCATTGCAGGAATTGTCTGATGCTACCGGCATCCCAAGTTCCACACTTGGCAACTATGAGAAAGATGAAAATGTAGATATGTCACTTGGCAATCTACTGACGCTTGCAAACTTTTATCAAGTAAGCACCGATTATCTTCTTTGCCGAACCGAACTACGTGAACATACAAATAAGTCAGTATCCGATCTGCATCTCAATGATGATGCAGTCCAAATACTGACTGATGAAAAATATAATCCACGGTTATTATCAGAATTACTCTCTCATGAAAGCTTCCACAAATTCATGACCGACCTGGAAATCTATATTGATGGATTTAATGATAAAGGCATTCAGATAGCAAATGCTTTTCTTGATGTGATGAGATATAAACTGAACGAACTCGGTGCCGATTCCACCGATGCATTTACAAAAATATTTGATACTTCCCACATAGAGACAGAACAGTATTACCTAAACATCCTGTTGGAAGACTTAAAACCAATCGTCTCTGACCTAAGAAATACCCATATGAAAGACAGCAACACTGCCAGCGATATTGACTATCAAAGCATAGTCAAAAATATCATTGATGATTTTACTTCTCCAACTCAGTTTGCTACAGAGGATACTCCCGAAGCCTCTAACGATGCTTATATTAACGGACTACTCCTTTTATTCTGCAAAAATTTGGAAATGAAAATCACCCAGCTTTCTGTCGAAGAGAAACAGACCTTAAAAGAAATATTTTCACGTTCCAAGCCGGCAAAGGAACATCGGAAACTGAGAAGACGAAATCCGAAGTTATAAGATTTAAATTATCCATTTTCAAAGCAAGCCACAAAGGACTATTTCCTTTGTGGCTTGTTGTAACTGACTATTTCCCGTATAATATTTAGGAATTCTGTTCCTTAAATAACATAATATTGACCACGTTTTTTTTGTTGCTTATCTTGCTTTATGAACCTATTTCGACTTGATTACTCTCTATTTTATTTTCCTCAACCACATTTAATAACCAATCCAAATAACGATAGGCCACTCCTCTCGAAAGAACATCATGAAAAAACTGATTTCCATAGTTTCTCAAGCACCCATAGCATGAAGTTTCCTCTGTGCATCCGCAATTACCGTTAACCTTTTCCTTTGCCTTGGCAATTACCATTTCAAGGTTTTCGTAGACATGTTTTACAAATCCAGATCCCCCTGGAGTATCATCATATAATACAATCTGACATTTTCCAGTAACGCATCCGCTTATATCACTTCTATTAATATCTAAAGCCGCACTGGCACCTTCAAGTAATGCATATAAAACAGATAAATATTGATCCTTGTTTTCCAATGAACCTGACATCGGCTGTTCGATCAAATGGTCTGGTAAATTGATTTTCAAAATATCTGTTGAAAACTGATGTCCCAATGATACTCTCTGTAACATTTTATTCGGACAATTTCTGCCATATTTATTGTTATGCCCTTTCTTTGGGATCTTATCGACCTCAGTCGTGAATCCACACTCAGGGCAAACATATAATCCTGCTCCATTGGTTCCCTGATTTAGCACAAATAACTTTCCACCTGGAGAATACTTTGCAGAAACTTCTTTTCCATAAAAATTCAATATCCTGCTTTTAACCTCGCGCTGCTGACTTTCCGTAAGATCCGTATCACTCCAAAACTGTGTCTGTGTAGCATAATAAGCTTTTGGTCTCGTTTCCCCCACTTGCTTAGGAGATTCTTTATAAGAAGTGGAAAATCCAAATAGCGGAATAATAAACTTACGTGCTTTCATTTTAGCCTGACAAGTTGGACAAAGTTCAATATCGTCACTAATATCAATAGTAACTTCTGTCATTTTTGTCTTTGGAGGATAAATACGCTTACAATTCTGGCATTCATAATACACATATGTTGGCCAACTTTTATCAGGTATAGTATTAACAGCATAACTCTTCCACTGTTTTCCATTAGCCACAATCTGTGCCGGTGGAGCAAATTCACTGATTGCCATTCTTAAATCTCTGGATAGATCAAGCTTTTCGGCTTCTCTGTTTTTATTGTTAATAATATTCAGTGAAACAGTATCAATAGGAAATCCATACTTTGGTAATACCCCCTTTGCACTCAGAAAATTGATAGAACCTTCGTCATTTAACGTCGATATTAGTTTTGTTACTGTTCTAGCTTTTCCAAGTTCGTAATCTGTGCTATTAGCATTTATGCCTTTCTTCATTTCAAGCAAACCCGCTATATCATTTTCTCTTTCTTTTATTGCTATATTCAGTTTACTATCTTCTCCAATTAATTCATCGACAAATCCCCAATTGTCTACATTAAGCTGTTTCAAAATCTGAGGAGTAAAAACCTTATATATGGTATCCAACAATGATTGCGGTTTAGATTCTAAATACTTTTTCAGTTCTACACTCATATTATCCTTTTTATCAAAATCAACAATTCTTTTTGCTTTTCCTGTAAAGAATTCTGGATATTCTTTAAAGAACCCTGCTACCACAATGGAATTCAAATGACGTAATGCAATTTTTTCGTTGTTTACCTCCAGAACTGGCGCATTTATCTTTCCTGCTATTATTTCTGGTGGATCTTGATAAAATGTCATATCATGACTATTCCTGCGCGCAAAAGTTACAGAAAATGCGGCTGATGATGTTCGTCGCCCTGCGCGACCCGCTCGCTGAATATAATTAGATGTTTCTGGTGGCACATTTCTCTGGAATGTAGCCTCAAGTTCACCTACATCAACCCCCATTTCAAATGTTGTCGAACAACTAAGAACATTAATTGCTCCCTGTTCAAATTTTTCTTGATACTGCCGAGCTGTTTCCGAAGATAATTGTGCAGTGTGTTCCCTGGCTACCATCGGTATAAATTGCTTTCCAGTATACAGACTTTCATAATAACTTCCTGAACGAATTTTTCCCGCTTCAATTTGCTCTAACTCTCCATCACATTTCAATTCTGGACAGATATCATACAAAGAATATGCAAATATCTTTCCGCATTTTTTACATCTATACAACCTTTCTTCTGATTTTATATACTTAAATATCCACTTTTTATAATTCAATGCATATATTTGACCACTAGCATTTTCCGGTCCGATGCTGATATAACCCCGCTTTTTCATTTGCAGAATTAAATCATCATAGCACTGCTGTAAATTTGCAATAGCTTTGGCTTCATTGGTTTCATCTTGTCGAAAATGATTTAATATTTTCAACAACATTGCAGAACGTTTATTTTTGTGTCCTTCACTTGGCATAAAACCATAGACATAACCTTTTTTGTGAATTCTTTCATTTCCTGTATTTCTAAAGAAGCCTGCATGATTTCTTGGAGAAAAAAAGTCGTCTTCCGGACTCACCATTTCTGGAAATGTTATTGTGCCTTTCTGACGCAACGTGTCAAACACAAATCTGTACACATTCCAAATATTTTCTCCGCCTTCAACACCATATCGACTTACGCCATCTTGGAATTGTATCTTTTCTGGCATGATCTGGATGTATCCAAGCCCCTCCAACCCTGTTCCAATGTCTGGCGACATAAATTCTTGCATGATATAATGCGCTGCCATTTCGATCTTTTGCTCATTGCTCATTATATTGACTTCAAGTTCATTATTACGTTCAACTAAATCAAGAGTATAAAGACCTTCCTTTTCAGCCATCTGTTTTGATTTCGAAATAAGATCATCAACAGATAATCCAACTTCGCCAGCTTCTATCAAACAATTCAGAATAACCTTTCTCCACATCGCCTGTTTATAACGCTTTTCAAAATACCCAGCATAAAAAGCAGCCTCTTGGCGATTATCTGAAAACACCAATAGTTTTCGTCCGCTTTCATCAATTACATGATCATCAATCTCTGTCGCTGTATCATCCAAACTTCCAAACAAATCATCTGAAAACAGGTCATCTGATGTGTCAGGATTTTCTTGGTGTCTTATAGGTCTAGGCGGAATTGCATCATACAGACTTTTTCCAACTGCAAATGTTGCTGGCTGATTTGCTGTTAAAAATCTTTTTATCAGTCCCTCTCTTGTAGCACCACATGCTGGACAACAGTTTGATTCTTTTCCCTTTCCCGCATATTTTAAATTATAAACAGTTACAATCTTCTTATTATCATTTGCTTTGCAACAGGTATAATCTGTTTTCTCTGAAAACTCAGAAATTCGACCACACGCTAAACATAGTTTGAATTTACCAAGCGAAGAAAAATTAGACTGTTCATCAAGATCATCATCTTCATCAAAGTCTTCATCTATGTCGTTATCAGACAAAAAATAGAATTCTGGCTTTTCCAAACCGCTTGTCTGTACCAAATATTTTTTATTATCTTTTGTTATTGTTTTTCCAAGAATATACTCCTGTCCACATTTTTGACAATTAGCCATCTCAAATACAGAATACTCTCCAGATCCATCTTTGAATTTTTCTTTACGATCAAAAAAAACTCTCTTTATTGGATAATATTCAACAAACATGCCTTCCAAGGATTTGACAAACAAGTGATACCTGGCAGGCAGAAGTGCAGACTCATATTCACTCTTCTTCGCAGCAGCTGCTAATTCAATCAAATCAATTAAAGATTGTTCTCTCAACGTATTATCCGCAATATCAGAAAAAACAAAGTTTGCGACTTCATTAATATTCTTTGGTTTTTCCGCCAAAATATCATATAACTTAAACAAACGACCATCATTAACTAGTTTATCGTACAGAAACTGTCCTCTCTCACTTTCCTTTAATTTCAAGGACTCTTCTTTTATTCGTTTGTAATCTTGATATGAAAAATCCCTTACACTATCATCCGGAATTCGTCTCTGTCTTTCAGTTGTAATAATGTCCGTTTCATCAAATGGTTCACCAAACAACTGCTCGGCAAATTTTGCTAATGATGCTTTTCCACTTTCACTTCCTAAAGTTGCACTTGTTGCAATGCATCTAAAAGGTTCACTTCTATGATGCTGAATCCGTTCTTTCAACCTACGAAGAAGAAAAGCAATTTCGGTACCGACAGCCCCCTTGTATGTATGCGCCTCATCAATTACAATAAATTTCCAATTTTTAGCCTTCGCCGTATCAAAAAAAGGAGCCGTATCTGGCCTTAGCAGCATATATTCGAGCATAGCATAGTTTGTTAAAAGAATATGCGGCGGCTTTTTCGCCATATATTCTCTGCACATAAACTCATTAAGTATTGATTTTTTTGAATCAGTATCATAATCACCTTGATGTTGAATATCATATTCCTGATGCAGCCTTTTTTCTGCATCCTCTGGTTTCTCGTTTGCTTTCGCGTGTTTAGTCTCACCAGTATATCTTCCAAATGTAATATCCGGATAATCTGCAAGTAATTTTCTCAATTTCTTCTGTTGATCATTAGCCAACGCATTCATAGGAAAAATCAATAATGCTCTTACACCATCATCTAGTGTTCCAGATTCTTTTTCACGCATGATTTCGTTAAAAATCGGGTATAAATAACACTCAGTTTTACCAGAACCTGTCCCCGTCGAAACAACCATATTTCGGTCATTTTTTATGATATGCTTCAAAGCATTTTCCTGATGAATTCGAAGTTTCCAATCATTATAATGAACATTTTTTCCCATTTTAGAAAACTCATTACTGATGATTCCTTCATCCGCAAGTTGCTTGAGCGTTTTTCCATCTTTAAACGGAAGCGTTGTTTCTAAAAAAGGTCCTTTCACAAAATTAGTTTTCTCCACTTCTTCTTTTGCAAGTCGACTTATTTCTCTATCTCTAACCGTCAAAATAGATGCCACATAACTTCTGTAATCTGCTTTGATTTTTTCCGTCGTACTCCTCGGATTCATTGACATAATTATCGTCTCTCCTTCCTTCTCAAGTATATATAGGACATAGCCATCAATACATCGCGTTCTGACATAAAAGGTGCCACTTGAAAAGATCCTACCATAAACTTAACAGCCTCCTTTTTCATCTCTGGGAATTCATTAAATTCATCTAATTGTGCAATAAGTGCAGCTATCCCTTCGAAATAGAAATAAGCAGGGAATGTAAAATGTACTGACGTCATATTTGATATATCACTTTTATTCGCAACACGTTCCATAAGAACACTATTAAACTCTTTAAAAAAACTGTCTGCTTTGCTATTTCTAACTGATGAAATTTTATTCCACACCTTACTTTCAAATGATTCAAACTGTAGTTGCATTCTCTTTCTCAAATCTGAATCATTATTTGTATCCCCCATGTGATTTCTAATGTACCAGTTAACAAATAAATCGATGTATCTTGTTCCTGCAAAGTATGTACCGATTTCTGGAATCTTATTTTTATCCAGATATACTCTTCCTGTTCGGAGTTTCTTCTCATCTGCCATCTCAAAAAAATTATTGATTCCGGAAATATTACTATTTAGAGCTATATGAACACAACTCACACCGTCTTCCAAAAGAAAATGTTTTCTATCTTCTGTCTTTTTTCCCTCTCTCTCATTTGTAGTCATCATTTCTATAATAGCATCCTGACCTATTACATCCCTGTATGCTGCAATGCCAAATGTTTCTCTAATGGGAACATTACCCTTTAACAGTACCTGCAATGCAAGTATTACTGAAACTTGCTTTAATGCAGATGCTAATTCTTTTATATAACTACCCGTTACAGTATCCGGAATTTCTAAAAGCACCAGACAGTAATTTTCTTTGCACAAATTAAATACTATATCACTAGCCTTCATTTCCACCAATCTTTCAATAATTCTAAACCTATCTTCATTCGTAAGAATTAATTCAGATACCATCGCCATAGTTTCTGTAACAATGGTCTTATGTGCTTTTGTAATTTTGCACTCGAGAATATTGCCAAGTAAAACAAGATTTATTATATCATTATCAGATAGCCCAAATTTTGCAAACTGCCCCATGCTATTCCTGCACCTATAGCTTTCTGACATCCGCAATTCATCAATCTTCTTTATCCCCCTGAATCTAATCAGATCGTATAAGAACTGCTCCAACCACTCACCAAATGAATTGATGGGATCTTTGGGATTACGCAATGTCACAAAGAATTGATCTGACTGCAATGTAACTTCAAAATCATCATCAACCGAAAATAACTCATCCACATTATTTTCTCGTATGATTCGATAATATCCTGAAGTAAGTGTGACATTCTCTGGTATTGAAAATATTCTAGCTCCTTTATCATTTACTTGTGATTCTCCATAAATCAAGGGTAGCTTAAAATTATCGCCATACTTCTCTAATGTAGCATTTTTGTTTATATCTTCATCCTTCACAGCAATGCCTTTTTTGCATCTAACATACTTCGGTCTATATCTAAACTTAATAACCTCATCAATCAAAATTACATCAAAAGATGCTTCTCTATCTACATTTACAACTCGGATTTTTGCAGGAAGCGGAACTGCCTGCAGAGTGTCTCTAAAAACATTCAAATCGAAATTAGCAGATCCATTACTGGTTAACTTTATTTCTTCCCTCTGCTCTATCCCATTTGCTGAAACCAATTCAACTACATAGGTATTCTTTTTGTAATCACCATAAAAAGATACAGAAAGCCACTGATTCCCTTGCAAAAAATCTGCCATGTCACATTTTTCGCTGATTTTATTATTTGAAATCAACTCATACCTATAGGCACAAATTGGCAATTCAAATTCAACAGCCAAACGCAGATTATCCTGTTGTGAAATGATGGTTCCATTTAATGTGCCTTCTCGATAAGGAGCACGTACTTCATATTTTTCTAGTGAATCCTGAACGTTTGCATTTGCAAAGTCTATCTGCCAACCATCAACTTTTCTGACAGTCAGCTTCGCTGATTCTGACTTCAAATTAGCTTTATCTTCTAACCACTTCAAATTATCAAAGTAATCCGATTTAAATTCCGGTAACAGGCAAAATCTCACCTGCTTAATAAATCGGTTAAACTGATATATTCTAACTGAATGAATACCATATGATTTTTCATCAAAACACTCATTAATATCTACGATATTTTCTTCATCCATAGCCAAATCACTTGCTATGATTGACGTTCGTCCTACTCTTAGTTCTACACCTTCCACAGAATTAAAACCTTCAAAATTTATATGCACTCTCGGAATCTCAAGAAAAAGTGGTATTTCTGAATCAACAAATTCTGTATCAAACAATTTTCTTCCACTTAAAGAAGTCATAATCTGTGGTTTCATTTGCAAGGTTATCTCTTCTTTATTGGTATAAATTATAAATTGAGCATCTGTTGTCAGTGGAGTTATTTGTTCTATACAGTAGTCATCACTAGACAATGGATATGCTTGAACATCTCGCTCAATACCATTACATGTAATGTTATCAATCGTGGAATATATAACAATTCCATATGGTGACCGTAAATACCTTTGGTTGATCCTTCTGCCATTTGAATCAAAATAGAAACAACCATCCATTTCTATTCCTTTTATCTCATATTGTGTCAAATGATTCTCAAACCCATCATTATATTCAAAGTTGAGAATATATGATTTGCATGGTCTAACTGAAATCACCATCTGATCTATGAAACGTTTTCCTTCCACTCCCTGAACACAACATTCTTTTTCAATGCGGAATCCATTATCTCCAGCGATCGTCCATTTTCCACTGTCCACCCATTCCTCTGTCATATTTTGGCGTGGCAAAACAATGCATAACCCCCTTTTTCCATTTTCAAAGAAAAAATATGGTTTTACTTCTACATGTTCTTCAGCAGATTTTCCATGATAAGCAGATTTAACCTTATCCTGTTCTAACCACTCTGAAAGGGTTTCTGAATACTTACTTGAAAAATCCCCCGTTTGAGTAGCTGCTAAATATGTATCCTGAACATCTAACACAAAATTAATGGCACGTTCTTCAGGTGCATCAGCAAAAAAATGTAATAACGGCTTATGTACACCATACTCTTTAGATGTAATTTCATCTATAAGGAACTGCGGATCAACATTACTCATTAATCCATATTTAAAGATATAGAATAAATCACCAAAATTACTCTCAGGCGGAATTCCCACTTCGTATAAAATAGAATCAACATATTTCCTGTTAGACTCTTTCGTAACACTATAATCTAATTCGCATAAATCAAATATTTTCAATATCATCTTGCCAATCTGAGTCTGATCTGGTGCATTGGGTTTATCAATTCCTATTTCCTCGCTAATCATCCCCCAAAAATCGCCCTTATACTTATACCTTGTCAAAAACACTACATACGAAACCATCGCATATGGATATTGTTCAAAAAGACTTTTAAATACCATACCTCTTTCCAACAGTATAATTATTCTATTCTTTAATATATCCAAAGAAACCCTTGATAGATTCAAATCTCCCCAAAACTTTAGATCTTTCATATTTTCTTTAACAGCTGTATCCATATTTTTCAACGACTCATCACTTGTAAAATTCAATAACATATAGTCCTCCACCACTATTAACAATAATTTTCATCCAGCAACTACCATTATTTATAGTCCATCATATTTACAATTATCGCGTATTAGGTGTCCTATAATCCGAACTCACTCATTGCTTCATCTTCATGTTCCAAGTTTTTCTAATTATCCGATATCATTTTTATCTATCTCAAAATTCCTTACTATAATCTGAAATTATGCCACACATATATAATTAAATTCTAACACTTAAATCATTGTTTGACTATTACTATATTGAAATCATCGACATTCATCCGCAGATCAGATAAGATAGATATCATTCATATCAGTCTTAATACTTCAGTATCATTACCTTGTCCCTTGAACACTTCCATATCTGCAAAAAGGACATCCCCTGACCTGTAAAATCTACAGTTCCGGAATGTCCTTTTCCCCATACTTTACTATATTTTTAACACATGACGCTGCTTATCCACAATCTATATGATTCCAAAATGCCTAAATGCCTGCCATAGTTGCCTCTTCCTTCTCCGGTGTACACTGTGGCTGTCTCGCATTCTCTGATTTAGCCGGATTGAAGTTCTCACCGACATCTAATCCACACTTCTTCTTAATCTGTGCGATATACAGTGAAGAAACCTTAAGTCCTGTCTGCTCCAGTACATATGCCTTTATTTGCTCATAAGTTTCTTGTCTCCGCTCCGCTTCGGCCCGCGCTAGACAACCGTCTCGAGGCTCCTTTGATAGTCCCAACTTGAATCAGAAAGATCCACTTCCTGTGTTTCAACCCCATTGTAATATACTGGGAACCGAAATTTTACACTCTTCAAGAAGCGACCATCCTCCTGATCCTCTTCAAAGATTTCAACACTCTCTACAAAAGAGTTAATAAAACGCTTCTTTTCCGCATCTGTAAATTCACTGTATATTTTATCAAAGCTCTTAAGGATACGATAGATAGAATCTTTTGATAGCTGCTTCTTATTTATATTTTCGATTCTCATGGAGATGGTATCAATCTCATCTTCTATTGCACCAATTTCCTCATACAGCTTATTCATGCGCTCCTGCATATCATCATATTTTCTGTCATAAAATCTGTCGCTAACATCCAAAGCATCCATCTGATCTGCAAGCTTATTTTTTGCGCCAATTGCTTGGCGTAATTTGGTGCGGCAAATATCTCGTTCCTTTTCCAGTTCTTCTGTATCTGTTTTAGCCCCACCTTAGTTTTGAGGGCATCTTGAAACTTAGGATTATTGACGAGTTTATATATAACCTCTTTCACAGCAGCATTTACTTTATCCTGCCCCCATTGATGATGATAGCTACAGTTATGACCATCGACTTTAAGCCTATGCTTGCATGCATAATAGAAGAAATCCTTATAGTATGTACCGTCAGGTTTCTTTTTACGATTAACATTGGAATACATGGCACCATGACAAACAGGGCACCGTAGTATTCCCGATAAAATATGTTCATGCTCAAGGCTATGCGTCTTTTCTCTTTTTACTCCAGTTTCTTTTCGTTTTTGAGCTGCAAGTCTGAAGTCATCCTCTGAAATAATAGCCTCATGAATTCCATCATATAAATCATATTCGTCTTGTTTTACAACATGATATTCATTTCGCGTTCCTTGGATTTTCTCATTAGAGCGCCTGCCATAAGGCATCTTTCCCATATAAATTGGATTATCAAGCACCCCCTTTATGAAAGAACTTGCAAATGCATCAAGTGTATTATTCTGACGCTTTTTCTTCTTATATCCATGCGTATTTAGGTAATCCGCCACACCATTGACGCCCATATTAGTATGGATATACTTGTCAAAAATAATACGAATGATTTCAGCCTCATCTTCTGCAATTATGAGTTCCCCGTTAACAAGCGTATATCCATAGGGAGCAAAGCCACCATTCCAACGACCTTCTCGTGCCTTTTGCCTACGCCCTTCCATTGTTTGTACAAGAATATTTTCTCGCTCTATCTCTGCAACGGCCGATAGAACTGAAATCATGAGTTTCCCTGCTTCTTTAGAACTATCGATTCCATCTTCCACACAGATCAGATTAACGCCATAATCCTGCATAAGCTGTAATGAGCTGAGAACATCAGCAGCATTTCGCCCGAATCTTGATAACTTAAACACCAAGACGTAACTCACCCCATCCGTATCACTTGCAATTTCTTCAAGCATCCTTGAGAACTCCGGTCTACTATTTATATTTTTGCCGGAGTGACCTGCATCAGAAAACTCTTTTACAACTTCCATATCCTGATATTCAGCATATTTAGTGAGTTTATCACGTTGGGCATCCAAGCTATAACCATCAACCTGAATTGCTGTAGAAACGCGAGTGTAGATATAGCATTTTTGTTTCTTTTTCACTTACGACTCTCCTCCTGGAAGCCTTTTGATAGCATCCATACTGACAGCAGATAAAGTTTCCATCTGCTTAAGAGCTAATTCTCTAAGCAATACAAGACGCTCCGACATTGCTTTCCCCTGTTCTATGAGAATTGCGTTATAGCTTTCCATGTTTGCCAGTACAAGAAGTTGATTCAGCGTTGCGTCATCTCGAATGTTACCTTTCTTATCAGTATTATTTTCACGCCACTGTTTTGCCGTCATACCAAACAATGCCACATTCAGGATATCCGCTTCATTTGCATATTTATATGAAATCTGCTCCGGTGTAAGCTCCTGCAGAATAAGATTATCTTTAATGGCATCTGTGTGAATACGATAATTCAACTTTGCTATCTCACGATTCAGATTCCAATTCAGAGACAGACGGCTGTTTTCATCGGACTTGAGTCGTTGGTAGTCTTTGATAATATAAAGCTTAAATTCCGGAGAAATCCAAGATGCAAATTCAAAAGCTATATCAATGTGTGCATATATCCCACCACCATATCTTCCAGATTTTGTGAACAAACCTATAGCACCTAATTCGTCTGTCCAATTTTTTATTGAAAATACAAATGCGTTTGTCCCTGCATCTTCTTTAAACGTATCGAAATCGATACGTTTAAAATCAGGATTATGTAAAACCTCCCAAAGCCCAAGAAATTCTACCACGTCTCTTCCACGTAACCAGTTATGAATTGTAATTCTAGGATCAATACTTTTATACCTAGCTATATCTGTCAATGATATAAATTCATTCTTAAAATCAGTTGTGTAAATACCTATATCAATGCCAGCAGCATGTATAGTTTCTTTTTTATTGCCTTTGCCATATATCCTCCAATAGAATCCGATTAAAGTGTTCACTTTCGAACACTTTTTGAATCATCTGTGATTTTCTGCAATTCCCTGTAATATGCCAGGTAGCGATAAGCTGTTCTCCTGCTGACATCACCTTCTGCAACTATCTCCATAAGTGTCATGCCACTCTCATACTTCAATATGAAATCATTGTACGCAGACATCCATGCATCATCATGTTTTTTACGTCCACCGAAGTTACGATTGCGGAGAGTCTCATTTTCTGATTTAAGCTCAGCAACCTCTTTTTCTAATTCTTTTATTCTCTTAAGAGCTTCATCAAGAGTTGTAATCTTCATTTTGTGCCTCCTCGCTTTCTGACACTATTTTAATTCTGCATCGTGTTACTGTCAACTTGCTTTTTGGCACATACTCTTTTCTGATTTCATCACTGAGCCTGGGTTGTGATAACATTGCCTATAATAATCTTTGAGTCGGTCACCAAATTTTTCGTATGAATAAACAAATGTGACCGGCATATTGCCAATATATATGCAATAGTCATAGCCTAATCATCCATTGCAAACTTGCCGGCATACTTTTCAATTAGCTCAGAAAGTACATCTATGCATCTTTCAAACGCTACATTATAAGATGGATTATCAAAGTAACTCTTTCCCATATTCTCCTTCCCTTCATCCTGTTTTTTTGGCTTTTCACAAATTGGCAAGCAGTGCATCGGTGTACACCTGATGCGTTTTTGCTTGTTGGGGAGTATGCCCCAATCCCCCCGATTGCCGATTTCATCGACAAGCTACGCCTGCAAAGCAGGCTAAAAACGAAGTCAATAAATGTCCAAATATTTGTTGAAAGTCTTTTCTACCTTTTTCAAAACTCGTTCATGATTCTCCTTCATATCAGAAATTGTTTTGCCATCTACGGTGCCACATGAGTTAGCAACTTTTGCAATCTGGTTGATATTGTTGCTGTCAATTTTCATTAGTTTGATGATTTCCAATAACTCACTGAAATCAATGTGAATGTAATATCCATCAATTGCCATCTTCCTAATGTAGGCGCTCATGTTTTTAACTCCTATCTGCTCCATCCTGTCATGAATCATCTGTAATTCATTTTCGGGTATCTTGATATGAATTTGTTTGTTACATGGAACGTATCCCTGATTTAACAACATTTGCTTTTCACCTCCTCTCGTGATCATTGTTCATGAGCTAATTATCCTAAATTTATAAGCCCAACTCCGTATATCCAAGAGGTAGGAAAAATATGGCTGATTCAAAAATTTCCACGAAATTAGAATTCATCATTTATAGCAAACGTACATTCTGTTATGATTAAGATATGGTATGAATTTTGAAAACGATTTTGGAGAAACGAAGCATTGAAGTGTAAATTATCAATTCAGGAAAAACTAAAGGATTTGAGAATAGAAAAAGGCCTGTCTCTGCAAGAATTGTCAGAGCAGACCGGAATATCCAGAGCATCTCTGGGGAATTATGAAGCAGATGATTACAAAGAAATCTCTCACAAGGCTATCATCACTCTTGCAGATTTTTACGGAGTAACATCAGACTATCTTCTGGGACTTACTGAAAATAGAGAACAACATCTATTTCCTATAGATGAACTTGGACTAGATGATGAAACTGTAGATTTACTAAAAAGTGGGAAGCTTAATGTCAGATTAATTTGTGAAATGATTAAGCACCCGGATTTTATAAATTTTCTTTCAGACATGGAAATCTATGTTGATAATCTTGCCGGAATGCAATTTCGAAACATCAACAAAATGATTGAACAGACAAGGGTTCGTCTTCAAAATAAAGGCATTTCCGATGAAGACCATTATATGAAAACTTTAGAAGCTGCAACTATATCTGAAGACAACTACTTCAATAATCTTCTCGGAAATGACATTGTCAAAATAGCAAAAGCTATACGAGATGCCCATGGCAAAGATGCAGAAACCGGTGATGCAACCACTCCGGTTGACGATATCCTTGACTCTTTTGAAGAATTAAAGACTGCCGACAATGCTACGCAAGCTCAGATGGTCATGTACAGTAAACTTTTCAAAATCAATTTTACTAAAATGGATCCATACGAGTTCAAGACCTTTACTGACATCCTGCAAAGATACTCTGACCTTTATAAGCCAGTAAAAGGGAATAGGCGTGGCAAAAAAAATAACTTATAGTTAATTCAACCACATTAAAGGCTTGCTTATTCAAAGCTCCTATATATAGAATATCCAATTCAAATATATTCAGATATAAGAGCATCGATAAACTGTAATTTAATCCATTCATCAAGTTTACATTTATTGGTTACTCTTTGCCTCTTCGTAACGTTCTTTCCCCCACCAATTTGGCATGAGTTCCTTTAAGGTTATCGTCTCTCTTGTTTCATAATCAACCAAGATTTCCATATCTTCATTGGCTTCATTCAATTGATAATAAAACTCTCTGCAAGCGCCACATGGCATTCCACTGCCGCCTCCATTTGGAGCAGTATCACGAAATGCTATAAATCTCTTAGCTATTGTCTGACCACTGTTCATATACATATTAAGAGCTGCCATTCTATCAGCGCAAATATTCATTACTCCACTGCAACTTTCGATGCAAAATCCTGTATAAATCTCTCCATTTTCTGCTTCTATAGCACAAACAACATTATGTGCATATATAAAAGGCGATACCTCTTCAGGATGGTATTGCTCTTTTGCTTTTTTATACATCTTTTCCCAAATATCCATTTTCCCTCCACAGATTCAAATTATTTATCATCCTTAAAGCTGAAATACAACATGTATTCAACACTATTGACTAGTAAAACTTATCTCAACCTTGGCTCCACCAGTTTCCTTAGAATTATCAAGAACAATCTTTCCTCCGTGCTCCTCAGCTACTTTTTTCGCAAAGAACAATCCTATACCATAATGAGAGCCGCCTGTTCTGCTAGAATCATCCATGAAAAATTGTTCTGTGCCATGGGCAAGCCCTTCAGGCGTAAAGCCACTTCCGGAATCCTCAACGGTAAAGGCAAGTTCTCCGTCGTTGTAAGTAACTGTAATATTTATCACACTGCCCTTGGGCGTGTACTCAGCAGCATTTCCCACAACATTCATGACAGCCCTGACAACATGATCGTACACGACACTTATAACAGAGTCGCTATTTTCACTTTCCAATTCTTCCTTCCAATTAATCTGATGCTGATAAACTTCCGAAAGTCCCAAGGTCTGCTTTTTGATATCAGCCAGAACGTCATAGACATTCACGTTAACAGGTGCCTGCGAAATTCCCTCCTGAGACTTCGTAACTTCTATGAGAGTCTGCACATAATTCTGAATCTGAAGTACGCTTCCTGAAATATAGTCCACATAATTCTTCTGTTCATCCGTAAGCTCTGTCTCTAATAAAAGCTCGGAATTGCCACGTACCACCGTAAGAGGCGTCTTGATGTCATGGGCAAGCGCTGACATCTGCCTGTTCTTTTCTTGCTCGGTCTCCCACTGCTTCTGAAGTGAAGTCTTAAGCGCATATCGCATATCATCAAGCGCCACCAAACATTCATCAATCTCACGAACACCTGAATAATTGATTTCAAAATCCAAATTTCTGTCGCCAATCTGCACTAAAGCTCCCCTCATGGGAGCCATCTTCTTTCTGATTCTATATCCGAATCTCTTTGCAAAAATCTGCATAATTCCAATACAGCAGAGAAGAACGAATAACATCAAAAGTATTTCCGGGTTTGGCATATGTTCATTCATCCACAAAGATTTATACTGAGGCTTAAGTCTATACTGCAAGACAACATATTCATCCGTCCGGGGAATAACTTTATAATATTTGCCATCACTATAATTCTTATTTGCTAATACCTTCCGTGCTGTTTCCACATCCTTTTCGCCAAGATTGCCAGAGATTACTTCCCCATCCTCTGAAAAAACAACATAATGACATACATTAGGAATTATATCCTCTGTCACTTCGTTTGCTGTTTCAATCTGTTCAAAGACTTCATTTATTCTATATTCCGCGTAATTAGCCGGGTATATAGCACCAATATTGATAAGCACGTTAAAAGCAAAATAAGAAATGATAACCCATATAACGAGTGCAAATCCCATTAAAAAAATATAGGCCTCGAACATACTTCCAAGACCCAGCGTACCTCTTTTATTTTTTTTATTCTTACTCTTTACTCTTCCCATTTATATCCAATCCCCCAAACTGTCTTAATTGGCATATACTCGAAGCTTGAAAGCTTTGTTCTAATATTTTTGATGTGTGTAATGATTGTGCTATCGCTACTCTCACTGTCGTAACCTAACACCTTTTCCAATATCTGTTCCTTTGAAAAAATCTGGCCGCGGTTCTTTGCCAAAAACTCGCATATGTCATACTCTGCCTTTGTAAGACTTATTTCCTTTTCATCAATCATCATCTTCCGTGCTTCAAGCATAAAGCATATTCTGCCAAGAGCAAGTCTTGCCACATGCTCACGTTTTTCTCTTCGAAGATGTGCTCCAATCCTTGCACGAAGCTCCATTACTCCGAAGGGCTTACAGATATAATCATCTGCACCAAGGGCAAGTCCATTTACAAGACTTCCCTCATCCGTCTTTGCAGTGATAAATAAAATCGGACAGTCAACCACATTTCTTATCTTCGAGCAAAGCTCAAAACCGTCAATTCCAGGCATCATCACGTCCAGTAATATTAGGTCGAAGTGTGAGAGCTTATCCATCTCAATTTTCGTAGGTTCGTCAATTTTTGTAACGGTGTGAGAGTCTTTAACAAGAATACTCTCAATCATGTTTAAAATGGCTTTTTCGTCGTCAACCGCAAGTATGTTTGCCATATTCTTTTTTCATCCTCTATTTCATTATATTTGGAGCTGATTATTCAGATATTTTACTACCCTCATAGTTTGTAGCAAAAGCAAAATATCCTGCAAAGCATACAGCAACAACTACCAGGTAAATCGGTGCATGCGACTTTATTTCAGAAAGTGCTCCCCTATCCGCAAGCTCGTATGCAAGGAATGTTTCAGGAATTCTGGCTGTCCATGAAAGTGGTACAATCTTCCAGACATACATTCCAATATCAGTAAGGAAAAGTGCACTGATAAGTCCCGAAATCAAACCTGCACCTATTGCAAAAGCTTTTCCAAAAACAAATGCAAAAATCTCAAATATCAGATAAAGTGGGATTGCGGAAAGCCACATCATAAGGACTGCTCTAACGAAAAGCCCCATTGAAGCGATACTATGTCCATGTATCATGTTAAAGCCAAATCCGAATATAACCGCCGTAAACAACAAGGCAAAGAGACCAAACACAAGTAATGTCACTACCTTAGAAAAGAGCGCTGCTGTCCTACTTCTTAAAGTAAGAAGATTTTGGAATGCCCCGGCATTTTGCTCCTGCTCCATTGTACTAGCAGTGAATATTCCAATCAATACAGGAAATGCAGATCCAAGAGTCTCATAAAAAGCAGTTATCTTATCGGTTTCATTCCATCCGGAAATCGCATAATAAGCAAGGAACACTGCACTTACCACAATCGGGATTATGATATGAGCAATTATTACGGAACTTCTTTTCATCTTATAAAAATCTGCGAGAAGACATCTGGTAAACATTATTATTTCACCTCTCTTTTTTCAAACCAGTTAAGGTAAAGATAAGTTAAAAGCACAAACCAGGCGAGTGCGATAATAATGCCCGGAAAGATTACGGAAGAGCTAAGAAGCGGGTCTCCTGTCTGAGTGTTGTCCGTCAAATTAGATGCACCAGTTCCATGCAGATTAGATGCACCTGATTT
>OLRZ01001054.1_pt1 | contig 19945 bp, 17 predicted proteins | sample 1671931 | NCBI WGS metagenome assembly OLRZ01 (sample SAMEA3136627, study PRJEB25190) | human gut metagenome | reverse complement strand
GGTAAAGTTAAAATTGCATGGAAAATTTGATGTGGTAGTCTGATTGTTTTGCTTTACCGTTTTTGCCGCCACAGTGCGGACATGCTTTAGCGCTGGCGGCAATAACCTGACCGCAGTGTTTACATGTTATAAGACTGCTTTTCTTACCCATATCGATATCCTCCTTTGTTTATATCCAAATTATAGTCTAAATAGCGACTATAATCAAGAATAAAACTATCCCATAGAATACTTATATGGGTAGGTGATTTTATGATTTCTTACGAGCCGTTCTGGGATACGTTGCAGCGTTCACAAGAAACCACATATACGTTAATTGTTAATTACCATATTTCAAGCTCAACAATCGACAGGCTGCGCAAAAACAAGCCTCTGAATACAACGACCATAAACGACTTATGCCGTATATTACGTTGTCCGGTTGAGGCTATAATGAAGTATACCCCTTCCCATGAGGATCAAGTATTATAGCAAAATAAGCCGTCACCAGATGGCTTATTCTTTTTGCGGGCCCCTTTGCCCCTTCCCCCCGCCCCCTCCCGATGATATAATTGCAATGTACGATGAGCTGCCGAAGCAAAGGCTCAAAAATAAATAATCACGAGAAAAGGAACGTTTAAAACACCCAATGGTCATCGACGTACACGCTCATATTTACCCGGATAATATTGCCGAAAAAGCGGCAATGAACATCGGCTATTTTTACGATAAGCACATGACTAACCCCAACGGCTCAGTCAAAAGACTGCTGGAGATAGGCGACAGGGCGGGGGTGGACAAATTTGTGGTACACTCCGCGGCGACCACGCCACATCAGGTGAAAAGCATAAACAACTTCATAAAGGCATCTGTTCTGGCTCACCCTGACAGGTTCGTGGGCCTTTGCACCATACATCCGGGTATGGAGGACCCGATAGCCGAGCTGGAGCGGGCTGAATCACTGGGGTTAAAGGGTATAAAGCTGCACCCGGACTTTCAGAAGTTCGCCATAACCGACAGCAGCATGGGACCCATATACGACTTCTGCCAAGCCACAGGCTATCCCATACTCTTCCATACCGGCGACTACCGCTATCATTACTCCAATCCCTGCCTCATACCCAAGCTTTTGGAGAGCTTCCCCCGCCTCAGGCTCATATGCGCCCACTTCGGCGGATGGACCGAATGGAAAGAGGCAGAAAAATACATCCCCGGCACAAACGTAATGGTGGACTGCTCCTCCTGCTTCTTTACCATGACCGACGAGAGGATAATGGAGTTCATGAATATGTACGGTGAGGACAGGATAATGTTCGGCAGCGATTATCCTATGTGGGACGCCGGCACGGAGCTCGCCCGGCTGCGCTCCCTTCCCCTGTCAAAAACGGCCCTCGAAAAGATCCAATACAAAAACGCCGCGGAGTTTTTGAGCTTATAGTCGCCCACAAAAAAAGTTGCAAAATTTGCGCAAGACGGGGTTGACAACCATTCCGTCTTGCGCTATTATAATTAAGCGCGCTGGCGAAAAGACAGTGAAATGCCAAGATGCGGGAATAGCTCATTTGGTAGAGCGCCGCCTTGCCAAGGCGGAGGTGGCGGGTTCGAGCCCCGTTTCCCGCTCCAAACTCTCGAAGGTTTCGAGAGTTTTTTGTGTTTTTGCACTCATGTTCAGCTTGAATATACTGAGTTACACTGAAATCCGAAAGGATCGTTCGAACCGTGATTTACACCCTCCTCACCAATAAGGCAATGCGTACTGCATACGCTGCCCATGCCGGGCAGGTTGACAAATGCGGCGTGCCTTATATTTTTCACCCCATTCATCTTGCAGAACAAATGCCCGATGAAATTTCGGTCTGCGCAGCACTTCTTCACGACGTTGCAGAGGACACGAACATAACACTCTCTGAACTTGAATCCGAATTTCCGTCGGCTGTTATCGATGTGTTAAAACTGCTGACGCATAAAGACGGCATTGACTATTTCGATTACATCCGGGCAATCCGCAGCAATCCGACAGCAGTCCGCGTCAAACTTGCGGACATTGCGCATAATTCGGACGAAACACGTTATGCGGGCTGTTCCGAAATCGATGCGGAGCAGCTTGCCGCGCGGCGCAAAAAGTATGAAAAAGCAAAAGCCATTCTTCAAGCGAAAAATTCAAACGCTACTTAATATGTGTTTTGTCTTCGACAACAGATTGATTGCCGATTCGGGAACGTTGACCTTTTCTCCACCGCTCTGCTTTTCCCGTCAGCAGCAATGCCGCCGCGATACCGCAAAATCCTCCCAAAAATTTTGTCAGCAAAAGCGGAAGCCGCTGTTCCTTTTGTCCGAAAAATTGCGATTTCGGAAACTGCGGTTACCCCGCAGGGATATTCTAAATCCGCAATATACGGTTGTCAAGAGGCTGCGTCGAAACGGGGTTCGTTTAAAAGCCCCTTTCATTTGCACAAATGCCCCGCCCCCTTGAAAATCCCCTGTGTGTGCTGTATAATATTATTGAATTTAAAGCACATTGCATGTGACTCGAATTCAATTCAAACACGGAGGAACAAAAAATGTTTTGCCCAAATTGCGGAAACCGCATCCTTGATGCAAACGCATCGTTCTGCCCCAACTGCGGTGCTCAGTTGAACAGCTTCACCCAAGGCAATGATCAAAGTTCTGCTCAGCAGGATTTTCAGCAGGATTCACAGCAGGGTTCGCAGCAGGATTTTCAGCAGAATTCGCAGCAGGATTTTCAGCAGGACTCGCAGCAGGACTCACAGCAGAATTCGCAGCAGGATTCGCAGCAGTCGTGGTACAATCAATTCAACTACACCCCGCCGCAGCAGGACTGCACGCCGTGCGCGCCTTCCGCAAATTATAACGGACTCAGCATTGCAGGCTTCTCGCTTTCCTGCGCTGCAATTATTTTTAACTTTCTTTTCGGCCTGCCCGGCATCGTGGGACTTATTCTGTCCATTGTCGGACTTTGTCAATGCAATAAACGTTCGGAAAAAGGACGCGGCCTTGCAATTGCGGGAATTGTAATCGGTGCAGTTCTGACCCTTCTTATGATTTTCGTGTATGCCGGTCTTATTCTTGCGTTTGACAACCCATGGAATTCCGGACCCCGCTATTATTGATTTCACGGTTTTCAACCGTCAAACATAAAAATCGGGAGTTCCTGTCAGATTGACAGCCTTCCGAAGAAAACGCCGGTTTAAGCTTGTTTTCGCGAAAAAGGATGAAGATTCAACCTTTTTTCGCAGTAAATCGAATCGTTTCGAAAAAAACAAATATAATTTCAATGCAGCCTGTGTTGATTAAGCCGTTTTTTCCGATTCGGCAATTCGACAGGTTTTGTGGGTCTGCAAACAAAGTTGAAGGGAGAGCCTCCGCTGTTCGGGGGCGAACAAAAAATGAACACTTTTATTGCAATTATCCTGGGCCTTGTTCAGGGACTTTGCGAATTTCTTCCGATTTCAAGCAGCGGTCATCTCCTGCTGCTTCAAAAAATCTTCGGCATATCGGACGGCGGACTTTTCTTCACCGTCATGCTGCATCTCGGCACTTTGGCAGCGGTGCTTGTTGTTTACCGCAAACGCATCATTGAAATGCTGCTCCACCCGGTAAAGCAGGCAAAGTATTGGATCTGGATGATCGTTGCGACACTCGTAACCGCGGTTATGGCACTCGTATTCAAAGATGTCATCGATGCGGCGAACGAAGGCAGTCTGCTCGGCTTCTGTTTCCTTTTCACGGCGGCGCTGCTTGTGCTCTGCGATTTTATACGTCAGAAAGTCGAATGTAAACTTACCGTTCCTTCAATGAAGTGGTATCATGCGGTGTTTATCGGTTTTGTTCAAGGTGTTGCCATTCTGCCCGGCATTTCAAGATCGGGTTCAACCATCACGGGCGCAACGCTTTGCAGCATGAAAAAAGAAGACGCTGCGGAATTCAGTTTTCTGCTTTCAATTCCGGCAATTCTCGGCGGTGCGGTGCTTGAAATTCCCGGTGCGGTCAGCGCAGGCGCAGCAAACATAAACTGGCTTTCGGTCGTGCTCGGCGTTGCCGCTGCCGCCGTTTCGGGCTATTTTGCGGTGCGTTTCATGATAAAACTCATCACAAAGCATTCACTCTGGGGTTTTGCGATTTACACGGCGATTCTCGGAGCTTTCATCGTGCTTGATCAAAATATTCTGCACCTTATCGCTTGGTAAGTCTGCGGCGCAAACGCTTCATTTTTTACAGAAAGGCAGCAAAAAATGGATTGCACACAAACTGAGGAAAACATTCGCACGCTGTCCGCTGCAATTGCCCGGCTTGCAATTTTCCGAAACGAACTGCTCACTCGTCCCCTCGGAAAACTTTCCGAGCTTCTTCGCTTTGCCGATATCGGCAACGTGCAAAACGCTGCGGACGCACTTTCCGCTTTGACTTCGGAGCTTGTTTGCTGCGGCGCACGCAGAGTAAGCGGCAATATCTGGCACGATTACATTCTTGATACGGTGCTGCTGACCGACAACGTGTTTTCATGTGCCGCTGCTTCCGGAAAGGCGGACGATGCCGTCATTCACGCAATGCAGCTTGAGCTTTCCGCGCTGAAAACTCTTTCGGAGGCAGATGAAAATGTTTTGCACTCCATAATTTGCAATTGCACGGAACAAAAGCAAAAAAAGAATTCAAAGGATGCCGCCTCCGTGATTGCCTCCGCTGCGTGGGGCGGCGCCCCCGTTGCACCCATGCCCCGTGAATTCAAACCCAAACAGCCGCCTGCAAAAACCGTATTCCCGCCGCCCGTGTGGCAATACGGTGAGTTCGGCATTCGCGACAGTTATTATGCGGACGTTGCTCTTGAAGGCATGTATCGGCGTTTTCTCGAGTCTGATGATTGGTCCGAGCTTGTGAACGACCTTTGGAATTTTCACTCTTCGTACGGAAGCGGAATCTTCCTCAAATACCGAAACTTCATCTTTGACGGTGCGCTGAAACCGCTTCACGAGCTGCGGGCGGGCGATTTTGTTCCGCTGATGGACGCGGAATACCGTATACTGTTGAACAATGCGATTGCATTTATGCGGGACGAAAGCGCACATCCGATGCTTCTTTGCGGGCAGCAGGGAATGGGCAAAACGACCATGATGCTTGAGCTGACGGACGAATTGCCCCAGCTCCGCCTTGTTTACACACTCAACGGCAGCCTGAATTGCATTGATTTGCTTGCAAAATTGCGTTGTCAGCCGCTCAAATTCATGCTCCTCTGCGATGAGCTGCGGGAGGATACATGCGAAACGGTGACAGAGCCTTTGCTGCCGATGAATGTTTTGCTTGCGGCCTGTTCAAAATCACCCGTGCTCCCGAGTCTTTTTGAAGTAGTCGTTGATCTGCCCGTTTTGCAGCTTAACGAATTCGTTCGTATTGTAACGGCTTTGCTTGCTGCCGAAAACGTTGACGCAGCGCCCGAAATAATCCGAAGTGCATGCGTTGATTACCAGGTGGATACAAGATGTGAATTCAACGTGGCAGCCGCAGTTCGCGTGAAGGAGCTGCTCCTGTCATAAAAGCCGAAGCCCTTGTGCATAACGCATTTTGTGCTGCATAAAATTATTGACGAAAAAGGTAAAACGCATTGCCCCTGTTTGCGGCAATGCGTTTTGTTTTAAAAGCCGTTATCAAATTCAGTCAACGCGCTTCTTTCCCCAGAAGAAAAGCGCAACGGTTCCGGGCCCCGTATGGCTTCCGATGGTTGTTCCGATTGAAGTTATCAGCACCTTGCCGTTAAGCTTCGGGAAAGTCGCTTCAACAAGATCCGCAACCGCACGTGCATCGTCATAGCAAGCTGAATTGCAAATGAAGCACTTTTCGGAATAATCAAGTCCGTTCTCCGCATTCTCGACCATTTTTTGAACGATTTCGTTAATTGCGCGCTTTTTCGTGCGTATCTTGGCGCGCGGAGTAAGCCTGCCCAAATCATCGCAGTTCAGCAGCGGGCAAATATGCAGAATCGAGCCGATAAATCCGGCAGATTTCGAAATTCTTCCCCCGCGCACATAATATGTCAAGTCGGTTGAGAAGAACCAATGATGCATGTTAAGCTTGTGTTCCTCCACCCAGTCATGGAGCGCGTCTATATTCATGCCGGAATCGCGAAGCTCCGCCATCTTATCGATTATAAGTCCGTACCCCGATGATGCACCGAGAGAATCGACGATATAAAGCTTTCTTTCGGGATATTTTTCGCGCAAAACCTGTGCTGCCGCGCATGCGGAATTAAACGAACCCGAAATTCCGGAGGACAGAGTAACATGCAGAACATCCTTTCCTTCTGCAAGGAAGGGTTCAAAAAATTGCAAATACTGATCCATGTTCACCTGCGAAGTGGACGTCATTGCGCCTTCCGCCATGCGGCGGTAAAACTCATCGAACGGGATGCTCTGCCCGAGATCATCCGGATACGTAACTCCGTCAATCGTGTAGTTGAAGCAAACATAGGAAACTTTGAGCTGTTCGAATCGTTCCTTGGGAAGGTCTGCAGTTGAACAGCAAGTGAGGACAAATTCGTTCATGACATTAAGAACCGTTGACTTACGGAGTCCCGCAAGTCCCTTTCATATTTCATAATTCGATACACAAAAAACACCTGATTTGCAGTCGGCACATACCGACCGCAAAAAGATGCAGTCTGTTTTATGAAATTCCCCCACACATTCATCAGCGCGTATCGAACCCGCGCGCTGCATGTGCAGGTCAATAATATAAAAATTTTATTAAAAAGTCAACCGCTGTTCAACAAATCAAATAAATATATAATACGCGGGCGCATTTCCTGTCAACAACTCTTTCCTGCCGGACGATTACATAAAAATACCCCCTGCGCATTCGGCAAGGGGGCATCGGCTGATATGAACTTTGAATCGGTATGCTGTTTGAAGTGTTTATTAAACTTGCTGTGGATTATGTGTCGGTTAAGTGTTATAATGCATATGAAGCTGTTTAAGCTCGGGTTCTGCTTTCAGCAAAGCTGAATCCGTTAATTGCCGCTCGCAGACGATGAATGAAGTTGAACATGCGGGTTGGGAACACAAGGAGAGAAGCAAACATGAATAAACGCAATTTCTTTTCATTCATCGGCTGCTTTGCGGCCGTCATTTCCGCGCTGTGCTGTGCAGCGGCATTTGCGGAAGGAGCAAGCTCCGCCAAAACGACAAGTTTCGGGACGCTTGTGCTTATCTGCGCCGGCATTGCGCTGCTCGGTATCGTTGCAGGCATCATTTTAAGGCGACGCTGATAAAGGTTCTGTTCGAAACGAATTATTCATCCTCCGTATCGCTTGTATCGCTTGAAAAATGTGCCGAAAGCCTCGACAGGATGTCTGCCGTACTGTCGTTCGTGCTGCCCGATTCTTCGGTGTCGTCGTCCGCGCTGTCTCTCAGGTCATTTTCACACATGCTGCAAGCTTTTTCGGGGTCAATGTCCGAATACAGCACCTTCAGCAAGCCGTCGCCGTACCTGTCAAGCATCATTGCCGGCACATATATGCTGCGGCGAATAACATCGGCGCAAGGGGCTTCTCCGCCGCACGGAACGAAGGTTTTGTAGCGAATTTCGCCGTCGTGCATGTCCATTTCGAAGTTGCCGAAAACAAGTCCGTAGTTCGCTCTTGTCAGGAACTCCGCCGTGCGCTTCATCGTTGCGGCATCGCCTTTATCCGGGCCCAGAGGTGAAAAAACGTAGATAAGATAGTCTTTCTCGCGCACATCAACAATGTACCGAACCGATTTGAGCTTGCAGCTCAGGCCGAGGTTAAAAATGAACCTGCCGCATTCGCTGTCAAAGCTGAATTTCCAGTCATCTTCTTTAAGAAAGGTGTTGATGCTGTCCGCAATTGCTGTTGAATAAGTTTGTCCTTTTCTTGCCATTTTAGTTTTCTCCTTTCGGTTTCTGTGTTTTTAGTGAGTTTTCAGTTCTGCTCACTCTTCATTTACTTTATCGGGCTTTTTTGTTTTTTCCCCACGGTTTTCAATGATATATTTTCATCGCCCGCGGGAAGAAAACCTGCTTATCCGTTCGGTAGTGTTTCAAACGCTCATGCGCTGTACGCTTCGGCGTCAGCCGCCCGCGCATCAAACGCATGTGCATTCGTTTTTCCCCTACACTTTATTTATCGGGAAAAATTGCTTTTTCCCGGCAGCAACGGTTAATATATTTTCAATATTCGCTGCACCGCTTTTACGACCAGTCCCATGCATCGGTGTCTCCGCTCAGTTCGGGCGGCTTCAATACATCCCCGATTCGCCTGCGCTTTTTTTCTTTCTTCGGTTTTTGCGGCGCAGAGCGCAGCTCCGTCCCCAATTTTATCGGATAATCAAAAATCAGCGGAACATCCTCTGCAAGATACGGGCAGCATCTGCCGTGGAAGATAATGGTTTCGTTTTTTTGCAGCCTTTGCAGACGCGATGTTGAAATCAGCGGTCTTCCGTACTCGTTGTTCCCCGCAAGTCTGCTTATATACGTCAAAAAATCCATTTCCCGCGTGTGAAGATAGATCATGTTTCCGCAATTGTCGAGAATGGCGCGGCTCACGTTTTCGCTGTACTTTTCAACAAGCTGTCCGTACGACTGAATGACCATGTGCAGCCGGATATTGCGGCTCCTTGCCGCCGTGATCATCGGAACGATATCGCCGAGCGCGGGCAGGTTGCAAAACTCCTCAAGTATGATATTCGTCCTTCGCGGCAGCGACCCGCCGTGCCTTTCCGCTGTTTCAAGCAAGGTTGTGTAACACTGGCTGATAAAGAGCGTCGCCAAAAAATGAAAGGTTGTTTTTTCATCCGGGATGACGACAAAAACCGCCGCTTTTGCCTCCCCGATCCGTTCAATATCAAATGACGTATCATTCAGCATCTCAGTCAGTGCAGGTGCGGACTTGAACACGCGTACAAGCTGATCAAAGGTTGACCTTATGCAGGACTTTGTGTTCTCGGCCGTCATACCCAAATAACCCGCAAGGTTTTGGTAGATCTCGCCGTCCGTCGGCAGATTTCGGAAGCATTTATCAAGCGTTCCGTCGGCAAGCTTTTCATATCGCCATTTCAGCAGATTCTTCATGTTCAACTTTTCGCCCAATGCAAGAAGCAGCAGGCATATGCCCAGAGCAAGCTGCCCTGCGGACTCGTTCCAATAGGGATCCTTTGTATCGACTCTTCGAAAGAAAATGTCGTTCAGCATATCATTAAGCTGCAAAACGGCCTTTTGCTGCCCCTCTTCCCCGCTTTTGTGCGCCCTCTCTATAACCCCCATCGGGTTCCATGTGTCGGGTGAACGCTGCGGATCCCTCATGTTGATGATAACTGTTTTATAACCCTTCGCGGAAAGAAAACTTTCGGATTTCCGCGCAAGCTCGCCCTTCGGGTCAACAATAACCATTGATTCATCCGCCGCCGCACAGGAATAAATGAGAGGAAGCACGAATCGCAGCGTCTTCATTGAACCCGTATCCCCGACTATCAGCGAATGCGAATCACTCGGATCCGTATAAACCGTGTCGCCGTCACGCAGCAGCACCGGCCCGCCCTTGGACTTTGCAGCCGCATCATGCAATGCGAACGGCGCAAGATCCTGCTTCATCTCTTCGCAAGTCGCCATCCTTGAATCCTGATACTTCAATCCATCACTCAGCATATTGTGTTCCTCCTTATTCCTTTGCAGAAAATCCGATGCGGCCTCGCCTTTCACACGTCCTTTTTTGAGGCATTATATCCAAATCGCCCGCTTCAATAACAGGGTTGGCGTTCTTGACTTGTTTGTTCAGCTTTATTTGCTGCACCGTTCGAAGAACAACCTGATCAAGCGGCAAAACGGAAACATCGGCATTTTCAAGTGTTTTTTTAAGCTCTTTTGAAGCGGCATCCGAAACGGTCATTCCGACTTCCTTCGCCGTTTTGAAGAAAAGATTTATGCACTGCCCTATTTCCGCCGTTTTCATGCGTATATCGATCCAAATCGTGCTTCCGTTCAAAGCTCTCCTCATATCGTCAATCGATGCCGACTCTTTTTCCGCTTCAATAATGACAATGTACGAAATGCATTTATGCATTCCGATATAGCCCGGCAGGCATGAGAATGCATCGTTGATGCCTTTCTTTGCCCATTCCTCCGAAAGTTCAATTATCACAACACCTTTGAACTCGCTGTAAAAGTCCGCCGCTGTGTTCATGCTCTCGTCAAGCCGCGCAAGGAATTTTTCCGAACCTGCCATATCCGAAAAATAGGGCATTTTGATTGAAAAATACTTAACGATTCCGCGAAAAAACATGTTTTCGCATCTTTTCAGCGTCTCTGCGGTTTTAACTGCCTCGGTTTCCAGTGCAAACACGGATGAACCGTGAATGAAAAAAGAGGGCGGCTGCTGCGTTGTTTCCACTGCGCATTTAACGGCTGCATTGATTTCTTTCGTGTCCATGGTTGTATCTCCTTATTTTTTCTTTCACTTGTGTTATCGTGAAATGACCCGATTATCCCGCGCTTTTGCCGTTTTCCGTTAAATATATTATTATGTTCAATTTGAACAGGTTTCGCTTTCTGTTTCATTCTTCGTTTTCCGTTCCCTCTTGCCGATATTGGTATCGTATGGTACAATTGACATATATTCTTCATCCGCCCGTCTGCGCGTTTGGCTGCTGCAATTTACGGACGAAAGAGGAATCCGTCCGCATATTGAACCGACCGCAAAACGGATTAAATCGAACAGAAAGGAGCGCACCGTATGCAGTCAGCACCCACTCCCCGCGCTGTTTCCCCCTGCGATTTACGGACTGTTTTCCGAACGACAGCCGCCGATTACGGATTCTTACAGGTGTTTTTTACAACGCCGCGCAAATTTGACCTCGGCCGCAACCGATTCAATCTTACCGCCGATGCTCCGACAGCATATCCATGGGCAAACAGCATTGCGGTGCTTGTGTACCCCTATGCGCCGTTTATGGCTGACGAACGTATACCTGCATACTACATTGCATCCAACCGCGCTTATCACAGCGCAAAAAAACTGGCGGAAGCCCTGACCGCTGCGGGAATTCACGTCGAAAAAACCGATATTCCCGTCAAAATGCAGCTTGAAGCGGAAGGCATCGGCATTAAATGCCGCAACTCATTGATTGCACTGCCCGAATTCGGAACACGGATCGTTCTTCTTACGTTTGCGGTTCGGGAAATTCCGCCCGAAACACTTTCCGAATTGCTGACCGTCCTTCCCTCGTTGAACACTCGGCAAAGCGAATGCGGCAATTGCTCCCTCTGCATGAAAGCGTGCCCCACCGGTGCAATATCCGAAAACGGATTGACGACCGAACGCTGTATGCGGCTGCAAATGGAAACCGCGCAGCATCCGGACAGCATTCGCGCCATGCAGAAAACTTTTATCGGATGTGAAATCTGTCAATATGCCTGCCCGCGCAACGCGAAAATTCCGCCCGCCGATACGGAGAGTTTTCGCGCGGCAAACGGTGACGAAATCAATTTGAACGATGTTTTTAATCTCAAACGGCTCATCATCGGCGACGCTGCGCAGGCACGCAGCCTTGTCGGGCGGAATTTTACCGGCAGCGGAAAGCTGACCGCAGAAGCAATTGCCTTTGCCGCAAATGATTCTGAACTCTTTTTGTCTTTACGCAATGAGATATTTGCAGCAGCCGACTCGCCTTTCGATGCCGTGCGCGATGCCGTGCGGTATGCCGCAGCAGTCGAAAAAAAGCGCAGTTCGCATTTTTGATGCCGTCCTGCACGATTTGGGATCGGTTTTGAACAATTTGAGTTTGGGTGCAATCCAATAAAAACTGAGGAACTTACATGAAAAAAATAAAAAAAGATACGAATCACCGAAACATTGTCCCCGCAGGTTGGTTTGTGAAAAACCTCGGGCGACGCGGCATATTGATTGCGGCAGGCGCAATTCTTCTTGCCGCTGCGCTTATCGTCTGCCTGTCTTCTGGAAAAAAGTCGAACCCCGTCCCGCCCGAGCCTCCTGCTGTGCCCGCCTCCGAAACACCTTCGGCGTTGCCCGAAACACCCGCACCTCTTCCCGTGCCGAGCGAGCTTCCGTCCGTACCGTGCGGTGCAGTCGCGGCAGGAAACGGACTTTCGTTCGGGCTGTCCTCCGTCGGGCTCATGTCATATATCGGTTACAATAACGGACAGGCTTATTGCTATGATTGGCGCGATGTCAAGGCAATTGCCGCCGCGCCTGCCTTTACCGTCGGACTGACTAAAGAGGGCAGATTGCTCTGTTCCGGAAGCGATGCGCTTCGACAGGAATCGGCAAAGCTTAACGACATAACCGCCGTTTGCTGCAGCAACGAAATTCTGTATGCACTTTCCGGTGACGGAAGAGTCATTGCCATCGGTGCGCGAGCCGAATCCGCAGCGGCATCCGATGCCGAAGCTCAGCTCTACAGCGAAATGCTCAACACCGGTGATTTGAATAATATCCGCCTTATCGCAGCGGGCAGCGATTTTTTCATTGCGGTTGAAGCAAGCGGAAAGATACATTTCCGCGGCAATTCGCCCGAGCTTTCTGTCTTTTCCGGGCACAGCCTGACATCAATTGCCGCATGCGGCAGCAATCTTGCCGCGCGGACGGAGGGCGGACTGTATCTTTGCGCAAGCAATGCGGCAAATGCCTCGACTTCGGTGCTTTTTGGTGCGGCGGACTGCAAATATGCCTTTGCGGGCAATAATTGTTTTGCCTACGTTGACTATGCGGGACGACTGCATACGGATTGTGAACTTGCCGACACGGACGGAAGGCGCATATCCGAGGCATTCACGGAAGATGATGCAAACGTTGTGGATTTTTCCTGTGCTTTCGGGCACGCGCTCGTGCTGTCGGATGACGGCACGGTACACGCATTCGGAAGCAACGACTTTTGCGAAGGTGAAACCGCTTCATGGCGGCTGCGCCCTTATCTTGCGGACGGCGGTTTTGTACTCGGGCTTGCACCGGATGCGGATCCGTTAATTCGTACGGGTGATGAATATACGCTTGAAAACGGAAACCGCGGCACAGCGGTCATCCTCGGCGATATAAACATGGACGGGAGCATAACCGCCGCCGATGCAGATCTTCTCTCCGCTTACCTCAGCGGCAATGTTCAGCTCGATCCCGTTCAGCTTCAGGCGGCAAATATACTGCGCGATGCCGCAAAGCCGAATTCCGTTGATGCGGCAGATGTCGAACAGCTTCGCTGTCATCTTTCGAATTACACCGTAATCGATCAATATGCAAAAAGTTTCCGCTATTCCGAACAGACCGCAAATGCGGAGCGAACAAATGCCGATACCGTCGGCTATATCAAACTTGACGGTACGAATATTGACGCACCCTTGATGTTCGGTCCGAATTTTTATTATCATTATCATGATGCACGCGGCAACTCATCCTCACGCGGATCGATTTATCTTTATTACGGCTATCCCTCGCAAAACATGGTGATTTCCGGCCATAATCTGCGCCGCGCGGGCATAATGCTGCATCAATTGCACAAGATTCAGGATGAGTACGCACCGACTTACGGTGAATTCAAAAACAGATTATGGACGCTCAACCTTTTCGGCGAAACGCATACTTGGGAAGTTTTTGCAATGTACGAAGAAAAGCCCGCTTCTGCCGAGCAATCTTCCCAGTACTATAACTGCAATTATCCGCAAACCATGGAGAGCATGACATCCGAACAGATTTCCGAATGGATAACCTATCAGCAGGCGCGGACCGAGCTTGATTATTCGGTTCATGTCACTCCGAACGACCGTTTTCTGACCGTTCTTACCTGCGCCGATCAGCATTGGGAATCCAACCTCGGCGGACGCATCTACTTTTTCCTGAGAATGGTTGACGGGCATTGATTTAAAACCTTTTGCCATTTTGCCCCTTCGGCACTTTTTTGCTCACGTCATCAATGCCGAAACGGAGCAGCATAGGTATAATAATCTGAATTTAAAAGAATCCGAACTTAAAAACCGTGCGGCTTGAATCATTTCGCTGCCGCACGGTTTTCTTTTTATTGTTTTTCTTTCATCCCGCATCGAAAAAGTTCAACACGGGACCTTTGCCTTGTTATTTCGCAATCTTGTAGACCGTCAGCTGTGCATTGCGGTACACGACCCGAAGATTTGCATTGAACCATTCCGTGTCAACCGCATAGCTTCCGCGCTCCCGTGTTCCCACAAGCACATAGTCAATATCGTATTCCGCCGCATACCTAAGCAGGCAAGTTTCGGGCTGTTCATACATGGGCTTTATAAGCTCTTTGCGCGGGCGATAGTTAACGCCGTGGTATTCAAGGAACGAGCCCGAGCCGCAGAAAATGTTGCGTCCCGTGAGCATTGCAACTGCATTATTATGGTTGCTTTCGGTCAGGAAGGTTGCATCCGCCGCAATGGGTTCGTCGGTATTTGTGTTTATCCATTCCGCAAGCTCAACCTGCGCCGCCGGCACAACCTCGTAGCCGCTTTCAATGTATTGCAGGCTCCTTTTCCCGTCCGCATCCGCGGCGAATGCAATGTGATCGCCCGAGACATATTCGCGCACCAAAGTCAGGCTGCCGGAAAGCAGCATTGCAATAAGCATCATTGCAAGCAGCAGATAGCGACCGGCGGTCTTGCCGCGCAGCACGCGGCGTTTCCCGCGCTCCAGTCTTGTAACGGGCCGTGCAAATGTTGTTATGAGATAATTCGCAACTATGCCGCAGGTAAATGCGAACCAAACGAAAAGCAGCTTGTTGTTGTCGTACGGGTTGGGCTGGAAAATCAGCACTTCGCACAGCAGCCATATAACGAGTGTTCCGTAGTAGAACAGTCTGTTCTGCTTTTTTTCGGAAAGCAGCGCAACAGGCATCAGGATGAAAATGAGTCCGAGATTCTTGATATAGAACCAAAGCCAGCTGTCACTGACATTGCACCAATTAAATCCCCAACGCAGGAACGAGTCGTTGTTCACGGACTGTTTAAACGTGAATCCGAAAAGCTGCGGTGCGGCAAGCACGACCGCAATCACGCCGAACAGAGCAAACCAACGCACATGCTTCACCTCATCGGAAGCGGGCTTCCTTCCGGACTTTTTGCCGTTATAAACAATGAGCAGAATCGTTGCTGCAATCATAAACACAGGCAGCACGAAACCGAGCGCGGATGCTTTTTCCTGCAGCATTGATGAAATCGCAAGACCAACCGCCGATGCAATTCCGACTGCTGATACGTATTTGCGTTCGGTGACTTTGGACATTGGCATAAGCTCCGTCGCAAGCTCGGTTTCAAGGCCGTCATCGGATCCCTTCCGTTCACCTTTGGCGTTCTTTTTGGGCAGAGCAAGAGCCAGCATAACAACGGAAACAACAACAGTCAGCGCGCCCGCAATGATCGTGAACCTGTCATCCAACCCTTCGGTAACAACACGAATATTCATCATTCGCAATGCACCGACAATTGCCGAGCAAACGAACAGTCCGAGATTGCGGACAGCAAGCTTTTCGTGTTTTTCGGAAACACCGCTCATCAGCATTTTTCCGAGAGCGGCAACGAAAAGGAACGCGGAAATAATTCCGATCGCAAGAAAACTGTGCGTATGAACAAGCGGCATGCATCCCGCAATGATACCGAGCGGAACTATGCATTTGTATTCGCGCTGCATGACCGCCCTGTGCAAAAGCTGAAGTGCGGGGAAAAGCAGCGCCCAGCCAAACAAAGTTGCACGCTGCGGAATAAGCATATCAGCAATTGAATTGACCCAGCGAAGTCCCTCGGCAGGCAGATTGGTGGGTGTTTTGTAAAAACCTTCAAGCATTTCCTGCCAACGGTTTATGCCCTCGCCCGCAAGCAGCTGTTTGTTGTTGAAAAGGTAAGCGAACCCTAATCCTCCGCCGATAAAGAAAAGATATGTCGCAAGCACGGAGACGCGTGTGTTTTTGAACCATTCATCAAAGAAACAATACACACCCAGCACAACAACAAGAAAAGCGTACAGTGCGGGAAGCATTGCCGCAATTCGAAGCGACGCTCCGAGTGTATAAAAAGTCGAACTGACACTGTCGCACAGGAAAGGATAGCCCAACGGGGTTCCCGGCAGAAGCGAATAATTCGGCGGGAACGTTTTTTGCACACTGATGCTTGTGATAAAGCTTAAATGCATACACAAATCGCCGAAAGTGCATTGCCCGACGTGCAGCGAACCGTCCGATGCATTTGTTATCGTGTGATTCGCATGAAGTATCCAGCCGACTGCAACCAACGGCACTATCGTGACCAGCAGCGGAACAAGGTCGCGCTTTGAAGCGGCTTTATACTTGATTTTGCCGTTTTTTTGCTTTTTAACGGCAAAGAATGTTGATACGCCCGCAATGACCACCGCTGCGGCAAGCGCAAGAATCTGCGCAGCAAGTGTGAAATCGAGAATAAACGCAAACAACACCGGAAGCCAAAGAAGCATTACAAGTCCGAAAGTTAATCCGAACAGAATCCTCTTCAGCGGGCGATCCGATGCAAAAATCGGACGTGCAGTGAGTATGCCGCAGCCTGCAAACGCAAGGATGTACAGCACGGAAATAATGTTGCCCATTAACATACCTTCCTTTGTATAATGATTTTTCCGTCTGCGGGAATTTCCCGCAGTAAAAGCGCAGCCGAATCAAATTCTTACGCTTTTGGAAACATGCCGGACAAAAACTGCAGCAGTGAGCGACGGCTGAATCCGCATGTTTTTATCTCAGCTGCGTTTTTTACCGGTATTTGACTTGATTATACCATAAATTGCCGCATTTGAACAGTGAAAAAGCATATTAAGCTTTAAGTCGGAACTTGCAGATTTATCTTGAGCTCGACTGATAAAAGTCCGCTTTCTCCCGCTGCGACTGATTTCCCGGGAAATATTCCTAACGCTGATTCGGACGTTATTTCCCGCGAAATACTTTCCGACGGCTGCTTCATGCCTGAAATTTTCAATCCGTGTTTTATTTGGTTCGTTAAATATATCTTCATTTCAAGCTTCTTCGGGGTTGCATTTTCTTGATTGCTTTGGTATAATAAGCAACGCAATCAAGTTTGGCCGGTTCGTCTAGTGGCCTAGGACACCGCCCTCTCACGGCGGCAGCAGGGGTTCGACTCCCCTACCGGTCACCAGCGCAGTGAATTCAGTTCGCTGCGCTTTTTTTCATTTCCCGTTCATCTCCTCCGTTTCCTTTCAGGCAATAATCAAAAGGCCTGCCTTGCGGCAAGCCTTGATAATCCGTATATTTCGTATTGCAGTTGAAATCCGATTAGAATTCCGTCAGGAAACATGTTTCGCTGAATAGCTGAGTCCGTCATTTTGGTACAAATGCGAAAGAGTTGCCTCAGCCTCCGTAAAGCAAACCTCGGTTCCCTCGCAGTAAAGGGCATTCACCCCGCGCTTTGCAGTCGAAAGCACCGCTTCGGTGTCAAAAGAATCCGACGAATACAATCCGTAGGCCGCAAGCGCAATTTCCGCACAACCGAGTTCGTCCGAATACATCAGCAGATCACTTTTTGACGCCTTACAAAGTCCGTCCTTAGGATCAACAAACGGATTGCGGACTTCACCGTTCGAATAGGTGTAAAAATGCATCGTGTCCATATCGGAATTTTCATAATTCCTGAAATAAACAGCATTGCGCGCCGTCTTAAAATCCATCTGCGCCGCAGGGATTCCGCGTCCGTCGGTCTCGTCGTAAAAATTCATTGACAGGGCCATGCCCGCTCCGCCGAGATGCCGCGTATAACCGTCATACGTCGTTATTGTTCCGTGAATATAGCTGTTTTCGGCCAAATGCGCTGCAATGTAATCAACGATAAATGCATTTTTCAGCCAGAAGAAATCCAGATATTCTCCGATATCGTTTTGGGATGCAAAGTCGGCGTATTCGTCCGAAACATTGAGTCGAAGTTTATTCTCACCCAGGAGCTCAATGTCGATTGCATCGGGATTATTTACATACGTCAGCGTTTCATCAACAAACCCGCGTACTTCCGAATTAAGCATCGGGTCAAATTCTTCGGCCTCACTGTCGTTTTCGCAGGAGAAGAGCCCTTTGTATTCCGTATAAACGGGCGCAAGATACGGATATCTGCTGCCGTTATCTCGAATCAGCTCAAATGCCGAATACAACGCGGAATCAACCGTCACAACCTCGTTCGGGTGTTTATTCAAATAAGCGAGGTTTGCTGCCGGTGCATCATCCGCGCCGAAATATTCCTCGTCTGATTGAAATATGCGGTAGGCCTCGCTGCACAAATTTGAATACATTTCCGCCAATTGTTTATATTCGGTCGTTGTGGAAATATCGTCGCGCAGGCCTATATCATACTGAAGCAGCAGTTCATCGGTGCAGTTATCCTCACCGGTAACAGCCGCTTTGATCGTTGTCCATCCGCTCGGCCTTGTAACAAGCCGGTACACCGCATATGACATCGCAACAACCGCAAACAGGATGCAAATCACGAAACACACAATTCGCAACGCGGTATGTTTGTCCGACACTTCAATGCGTTGTACCGGCTTTGGCCTCGGAAGACTTTTTTCTTTTGCTGTTCGCCTCATACTGAATTCAGTCCGCCGTCCTTTTTAAAAGTCCGATTACAGGATAGAAATTACCAGCATAAGTCCGAACAGGACAATAATTGCTGCCGTTGTGATAAGGCCGGCAATCGCGCCCTTCTTGCACTTCTTGTAATTGCGGATATAGTTGTGCTTTTTGAAAATCGCACCCGCAATCAAGCCGGGGATGGCAAGGAAGAAGGAAAGGAACGCAAGCCAGAAGCTGCCGGTATCGTGCAGCGGTGTATCAAGGATTGAACCCTCGATTTTTTTCTCTTCAAGCTGCTTTTCGGCAGTTTTTGCATCCGCAGGAGCATTAACGCCGGCAATGGTAACGCTCTTGATGGGAGTTCCCTCCTCACGGAGACGCTTATACTCTTCGATTTCTTTCTTGTTGCCGAAAACGAAGTGACCATGGCCGATATCGGTAAGCTCGGGCTTATCCTCGCTGTAATCATGCTGTGAAGGATCATAGCTGAACAGCACTTTGTGCTTCTCAAGATTCGGATCCGGAATCGGGATCGCGGAAATCAGAGAGCGGGTGTAGGGATGCATCGGGAAGTCAAACAGTTCTTCTGCGGTTGCAACTTCAACGATGTCGCCTTTGTAGATAACGCCGATACGATCGGAGATAAAGCGAACGATCGAAAGGTCATGAGCGATGAACAGATAGGTCGTTCCGCGCTCACGCTGGAACTTTTTGAGCAGGTTCAGAACCTGTGCACGGATGGAAACGTCCAGTGCGGAGATAGGTTCGTCTGCAACAACAAGCTCGGGATCCATGACCATTGCCCTTGCAAGACCGATTCTCTGACGCTGTCCGCCGGAGAACTCATGCGGATAGCGGGTCAAATGCTCGGGGAGCAGACCGACTTCCTGAATGATATTCTCGACTTTCCTCACGCGATCCGCCTCATTTTCAAAGAGGTGGAAGTTATAGAGGCCTTCGGAGATAATGTAGTCAACGGTTGCGCGCTCGTTCTGAGATGCGGCGGGATCCTGGAAAACCATCTGGATGTTGCGGATAACTTCGCGGTCCAGTGAATGGGGAATCTTGCCGGAGATGCGAACGCCCTTGTAATAAATTTCACCGGCGGCGCAGGGGTTGACACGAATTACGGCACGGCCGATCGTGGTTTTACCGGAACCGGACTCGCCGACGAGAGAGAACGTTTCACCCTTGTAAATGTCGAAAGAAGCGTTTTTGACGGCACGCACGGCATTGTCGCCTTTGCCGAAGGTGATGTCAACATTTTTCAACGAAAGGAGAACTTCCTTGCCGCTTGCATCAACAGGAGCTTTTTCGGGCAGATGGGAAACCCTACCCTCTTTTGCGGTAATTTTTTCTTTATGTTCCACAGTTCTACCCTCCCATTAAAT
>OLRZ01001052.1_pt1 | contig 19962 bp, 18 predicted proteins | sample 1671931 | NCBI WGS metagenome assembly OLRZ01 (sample SAMEA3136627, study PRJEB25190) | human gut metagenome | reverse complement strand
AACATATCTCAGGGATGCTCTGTCTATTAATTTCCTACAGTAAATTTACCCGACCAAGAAGAACAGATCTGGTTACAGAACGCATAAAGGCTGCTATAATGAGACAGAGAAATAAAGAGATGAAGCTGAAAGGACAGCAGAATGGAGGCATTATGGAAATCGTATGTTTGGATCTTGAGGGTGTACTGGTACCGGAAATCTGGATCGCTTTTGCAGAGGAGACAGGGATCCCGGAGTTAAAGAGAACAACCAGAGATGAGCCTGATTATGATAAGCTGATGAAATACAGGATCGGCATTTTAAAGGAACACGGACTTGGACTGAAGGAGATTCAGGAGACCATTGAGAAGATCGATCCCCTGCCGGGAGCAAAGGAGTTTCTTGACAAGCTCCGCAGCCTGACACAGGTGATCATTGTCAGTGATACCTTTTCTCAGTTTGCAGGACCGCTGATGAAGAAGCTGGGTTATCCGACTATCTTCTGTAATTCTCTGGTAGTGGCAGAGGATGGAGAGATCACAGATTTCAAGATGCGCTGTGAAAAATCCAAGTATACAACAGTAAAGGCACTGCAGTCTATCGGCTATGATACGATCGCAAGCGGTGACAGCCACAATGACCTTGGTATGATCGAGGCCAGCAAGGCAGGCTTCCTGTTCCGCACCACAGATGCGATTAAACAGGAGTACCCGCAGTATCCTGCTTTCGAAACCTATGATGAGCTGCTTACAGCGATCAAAGAAGTGATTGCCTAAAGACCGGAGAATCCTGCAAGCAGGATTCTTTTTTATGATTTACCTATTGACATAGTAGGCGAATAGGAATACTATCTCTTTAGATGAAAAAAGGAGGAACACCGCACAATGGTAATTTCTTCAAAAGGAAGATATGCACTGCGGATCATGGTCTATCTGGCAGGAAAGCCGGAAGGAGAATATGTACCGCTGAAGGAAATATCCGAGAAGGAAAATATTTCACAGAAATATCTGGAAAGTATTGCGACAGTCCTTTCCAAGGGACATCTGATCGAGGCAGCGAGCGGTCACAAGGGCGGCTATCACCTGTCAAGGAAACCAGAGGAGTACAGCATAGGAGAGGTGCTCCGCATGACAGAAGGAAGTCTGGCACCGGTGGCCTGTCTGAAAGAGGATGCAGAGCACTGTGGTCAGGTAGATCTGTGTTATACGCTGCCGATCTGGCAGGGGCTTGCTGATGTCATCAACAACTATCTGGATTCCATTTCCCTAAAGGATGTGGCGGACAGCGCACAGAATATGGAAAACAGTCGGGACATTCCTGACAAGAAGGAGGAGTAATTATGGAGGAAAAGCATTTGCTTACGGTGAAGGATCTGCATGTAAATGTGGAAGAGAAAGAGATCCTGCACGGTGTGGATCTTATGATCAATAAAGGGGAGACTCATGTACTGATGGGACCGAACGGAACCGGCAAGTCGACCCTTGGCTACGCCCTGATGGGAAATCCGAGATACAGTGTCACAGAAGGCGAGATCTGGTTTCAGGGAAAGAATATAACAGAGGAAGCAGTGAATGAGAGAGCAAAGGATGGTATCTTCCTTTCTTTCCAGAATCCACTGGAGGTACCGGGTGTTACTTTAAGCGCCTTTATCAGAAGCGCCCTGGAGCAGAAGACCGGCAAGCGGATCCGCCTTTGGGATTTCAAGAAGGAGCTGGCAAGAACCATGGAGATCCTGCAGATGGATCCTTCCTATGCAGAACGTGACCTGAATGTGGGATTTTCAGGTGGTGAAAAGAAAAAGGCAGAGATCCTGCAGCTTCTGATGCTGAAGCCTTCCCTTGCCATTCTGGATGAAACCGATTCCGGTCTTGATGTGGATGCGGTCCGCACTGTTTCAAGGGGAATCGAGGAATACCAGAAGAACTGTGACGGTGGTCTTCTGATCATTACCCACAGCACAAGGATTCTGGAGTATCTTTCTGTGGATGATACCCATGTGATGGTAGAAGGAAAGATCGTGAAGACAGGAGATGCATCCCTGATAGACGAGATCAATGAAAAGGGATTCAAAGAGGTAACATTATGAAAGAAAAAAGTCATGTAGAGGATATAGACAGAAGTATCTATGATTTCCGGGATGAAGAGAAGGATGCTTACCGGATCAACGCCGGTCTGACACCTGAGATCGTGGAGAAGCTGTCCAAAGAAAAGCAAGATCCGGCATGGATGGAGCTGTTTCGTCTGCAGTCCCTGCAGATTTATAATCAGATGCCGGTTCCGGACTGGGGACCGTCCATAGAAGGACTGAACATGGATCAGATCGTGACCTATGTCAGACCGAATACCAAAATGCAGGCCAAGTGGTCTGATGTACCGGAGGATATCAAGAATACCTTTGAACGTCTCGGTATCCCGGAGGCAGAGAGAAAGTCTTTGGCAGGTGTCGGTGCCCAGTATGATTCTGAACTGGTCTATCATAATGTAAGAGAAGAGGTAGCGGCTCAGGGTGTTGTTTATACAGATATGGAAAGTGCCCTGAACGGTGAATATGCCGATATGGTGAGGAAGCACTTTATGAAGCTGGTCAGACCGAACGACCACAAATTTGCAGCCCTTCACGGCGCTGTATGGTCAGGCGGGTCCTTTGTTTATGTGCCAAAGGGTGTATCTGTAGAGATTCCGCTGCAGTCCTATTTCAGACTGAATGCACCGGGAGCCGGACAGTTTGAGCATACCCTGATCATTGTGGATGAGGGAGCAGATCTGCATTTCATAGAAGGCTGTTCTGCACCGAAGTACAATGTAGCCAATCTTCATGCAGGATGTGTGGAGCTGTTCGTAGGAAAGAATGCAAGACTGCGTTACTCCACGATCGAGAACTGGTCCAAGAACATGTACAATCTGAATACCAAGAGAGCACTGGTAGAAGAGGGAGGAATCATTGAGTGGGTTTCCGGATCCTTCGGTTCCCACGTATCCTATCTGTATCCCATGAGTATTCTGAAGGGAAAGGGTGCCAAAATGGAATTTACCGGTATTACCTTTGCCGGAAAGGGACAGAACCTGGATACCGGTGCCAAGGTCGTACACAGCGCACCGGATACCAGCTCCTATATGAATACCAGATCCATTTCCAAGGATGGAGGGATCAGTACCTTCCGTTCTTCCGTAGTGGTGACAAAGGAAGCAAAAAACGCCAAGTCAGCAGTTTCCTGTCAGTCTCTGATGCTGGATTCCATTTCCAGGTCAGATACCATACCGGCTATGGATATCAGGACCAAGGATGCCAATATCGGACATGAGGCCAAGATTGGCAGTATCAGTGACGAAGCAGTATTTTATCTGATGAGCAGAGGCATGAGCGAAGAGGATGCAAGAGCCTGCATCGTCAGTGGATTTGCCGACAATGTTTCCAAGGAACTCCCGCTGGAATATGCAGTGGAGATGAACAATCTGATCCGCCTTGAAATGAAGGGCAGCATCGGATAAGGGAGGATAATGATGGAGCAGAACAGAGAGATCAAGATCAATCAGCTTCCTTCCAAAACCTGGCACTGGCTTCATATGAATGAAGCTGTTGTTACGGTGCCGGAGAAGATGGAAGAAGCAGCTATCAAAATAGAAGAAACAGATCAGCTTGTAAAAGTAAAGGTGGCAGCAGGGGAAGGCAGCCTTCCTGTGAAAGCAGAAGCCGGAAAAGAGATCACTGTCGTAGAGCAGCTTGGCAGTCCGGAAGAAAAGGAAACTGGAATGCTGAAATTCCACACGGAACTGGAGCTTCAGGAAAATAGTCATATCCATCTGATCCAGATATGTATGCCCTCAGAAGGACAGACACTGATCAATAAGGTTACGGCAAAGGCAGAAAAGAATGCCAGGGTATCTGTAACTCAGCTTTTCCTTGGAACAGGGAATACCTACAGTGAAGTGAATGCAGGACTTCTTGGCAGGGAAGCAGATCTGACAGCAAAGATCGGATATTTCCTGCAGAAAGAGCAGAAACTGGATATTAACCTGATCGCTGATCACAGAGGGGAAAAGACGACCTGTGATATTACGGCAGAAGGAACCCTGAAGGACAAGGCACAGAAGATTTTCCGTGGAACCATTGACTTCAAAAAGGGCGCCTGCGGAGCAAAGGGCAGTGAAGTAGAGGAGGTACTGCTTCTTTCAGATGATATCGTCAATAAGACCATACCGCTGATCCTCTGCGCAGAGGAGGATGTGGAAGGTAACCATGGGGCAACTATTGGCGAACTGGATGAAGAGACACTGTTTTACTTTGCAGCAAGAGGCATAGACAGGAAAACAGCAGAAAATATGATGGCAAGAGCAAAGCTTGAAAAGCTCTGCCATGAGATACCGGATGAGGAAACCAGACAGCTTGTGATGGAACAGCTTGAAAAGCTCATGCCTGAGACAGCAAGGGAGGAAAATGCAGATGAAGCGTGATTACAGAGAAGATTTTCCTCTGCTGATGCAGAATGAGACAGCCTATCTTGATAATGCGGCAACAGCCCAGCGTCCGGCCTGTGTGATCGAGCGGGAAAAAGCCTTCTACGAAACAGAGAATGCCAATCCCATGAGAGGGTTCTATCCTTTAAGCCTTGCAGCGACAGAAAGCTATGAAGAGGCGAGAAAAACCGTGCGTGATTTCCTGAACGCAGCCCACACAGAAGAGATCATTTTTACCAGAAATACAACAGAGAGCCTGAACCTTGTGGCATACAGCTATGGCCTTACCAATCTGAAGCCGGGGGATGAGATCGCCGTATCCATGATGGAGCATCACAGCAACCTCCTGCCCTGGCAGATGACAGCCAGGGTGACAGGGGCAAAGCTCCATTTCCTTGAGTGTGAACAGGATGGCACCCTTACAGAGGAAACCCTGACAAAGGGGATCCACGAAGGAACGAAGCTGGTAGCTGTGGCACAGGTATCTAATGTCCTTGGCTGCCAGAATCCTATAGAGGAGATCTGCAAAAGGGCACATGAGGTGGGAGCGGTCGTTGTCGTGGATGCCGCACAGAGCGCACCTCATATGCCAATCGACGTGCAGAAGCTTGATGCTGATTTTCTGGCTTTTTCCGGGCATAAGCTGCTTGGTCCCATGGGAATCGGTGTCCTTTACGGAAAGCGGGAGCTGTTAGATGCCATGCCGCCCTTCCTGACCGGCGGTGAGATGATCGAGTCCGTGACAAGGGAGGGAGCAATCTTTGCGGAGCTGCCCCAGAAATTTGAAGCTGGTACGGTGAATGCAGCCGGGGCAGCAGGTCTTGCTGCAGCGATCGAATATATTCGGGGCATTGGCTTTCCTGAGATCATGGAAAAGGAAGAAGCACTGACCAGACAGGCCATGGAAGGAATCGCAAAGCTTCCTCATGTGAAGATACTCGGGTCGGAAAGGCCGGAAAACCATACCGGTATCGTAGCCTTTACCATAGAGGGGGTGCATCCGCATGACGTCAGTGAGATCCTTTCCTCTGACGGGATCGATGTAAGAGCCGGTCATCACTGTGCACAGCCACTGCTGGCCTATCTGGGGGACAATGTGGCAACAAGAGCCAGCTTCATGTTTTATAATACCCCGGAAGAAGTGGAAAGGCTCATTCAAAGCGTAGCATCCATCAGAAGGAGAATGGGTTATGGAGAATAGAAATTTTTATAATGAGATACTGACAGAGCATAATATGCGTCCGGAATTCAAGCATGAGCTGCCGGATGCCAATATTGTTCTGGAAGGAAAAAATCCAAACTGCGGAGACGATATCTTCCTGAAGCTGAAGGTAGAGGACGGTGTGATCACAGATGGTGCCTTCACCGGAGACGGCTGTGCCATTTCCAGCGCATCTGCAGATATCATGCTTGGCATGATCATTGGAAAGACAAAGGAGGAGGCCCTGCAGCTTGGAGAGCTTTTCTTAAAGATGATCAAGGGAGAAGCTTCTGACGAGGAGATCGACCAGCTTGAAGAAGCATCGGCCCTGAAAGATATCGCCCATATGCCTGCCAGAGTCAAATGTGCGGTACTTGGATGGCATACGCTGAAGGAGGCACTGAAGGATCAGTAGCTGCACGGAAAAATAACAGAAAACATGCTTATTGATTATGTTTCTCAATAACGAAAAAAGAATGGAATATTTGGCACGGTGACGCTATAATAATTTTTTATAAAAAAGGAAAGGTACGGTGCAAAAGATGAAATTAAACCTTAAGAAAATTGATGGAAAAAAGACCGGTATTTTCGCAGCCGGTGTTCTCTTTGGAACAGCAGGGATTAAAATTCTTTCCAGCAGGGATGCCAGGAAAGTTTATACCTACTGTACAGCTGCAGTACTCAGAGCGAAAGAATGCGTCATGAAAACAGCAACCAATATCCAGGAGAATGCAGAAGATATCTACGCAGAAGCACAGCAGATCAATGAAGACAGAGCTGCTAAATATGATGAAGAGTATTCTGCAGAAGCAAAGGCTGAAGAAGTGTCAGAGGAAGCTGCAGGCGAATAAGTAAGGCTATGAGATTTATAATAAAGCATGAAATCAGAGGCAGGATGCGGATCCATATCCTGCAGAGCAGAATGAGCTTTGAACAGGCGGATACCCTGCAGTATTATCTGGATGCAAAGAAACAGGTCATAAATGCAAAGATTCAGGAACGTACTGCAGATGTAACGGTCAGCTATCAGGGAAGCCGGGAGGAGATCCTTTCTGTGCTGGAAGCATTTACCTATGAAAGGGCGCAGGTGCCGGAAACGTATCTTAAGAATTCCGGCAGACAGATGAACCGGGAGTACTGGGACAGGCTGGTCAATAAAACAGTGATCTATTTTGGAAACAAGATCTTTCTTCCCTATCCGATCCGGGTAGGGATCACCATGATCACTTCCGTAAAATACATCTGGAAGGGACTGACGACTCTTGCCAGGCGAAGGATTGAAGTGCCGGTACTGGATGCCACAGCGATTGGTGTATCTATTTTTAGAGGTGACATTTCTACGGCAAGTTCCGTAATGTTTCTTCTTTCACTTGGAGAGATTCTGGAAGAATGGACACATAAGAAATCAGTCGGAGATCTGGCACGGAGCATGTCCCTGAATATCAGCAAGGTATGGCTTGTCCGTGATGGGCAGGAAATTATGGTTCCTGTTACCGAGATCAGGAGTGGGGATCCTGTCAGGGTACATATGGGAAATGTCATTCCCTTCGATGGCTGTGTGATTGAAGGAGAGGCTATGGTCAATCAGGCATCCCTGACCGGAGAATCCGTTCCAGTCAGAAGAACAGAAGGTAGTACCGTTTATGCCGGAACAGTTGTGGAAGAAGGAGAGATCACCTTTAAGGTAAAGGAGGCAAACGGCTCCAGCAAGTATGAGAAGATCATGGCGATGATCGAGGAGTCCGAGAAGCTGAAATCCTCTCTGGAAAGTAAGGCAGAGCATCTGGCAGACAGACTGGTGCCGTATACCTTTCTGGGAACCGGTCTTGTGTGGCTGCTTACCAGAAATATGACAAAGACGATCTCCGTACTGATGGTAGACTTCTCATGCGCACTGAAGCTGGCGATGCCTCTTTCCGTATTGTCAGCGATCCGTGAGGCAAGCACCCATGATATTACGGTAAAGGGCGGCAAGTATCTGGAAGCCATGGCAGATGCCACAACGATTGTCTTTGACAAGACAGGAACACTGACCAAGGCGCAGCCTACAGTAGTAGAAGTGATTTCCTTCAATGAGAAGTTACCGGATGAGCTGCTTCGTATCGCAGCCTGTCTGGAAGAGCATTTCCCTCATTCCATGGCCAAGGCCGTGGTACGGGAGGCTGAAAAAAAGCACCTGGTACATGAGGAGCTGCATTCCAAGGTGGAATATATCGTGGCTCACGGTATTTCTTCCATGCTGGAGGATAAAAAGGTAGTTATCGGCAGCTACCATTTTGTGTTTGAAGATGAAAAGGCACAGATCCCGGCAGAGAAGCAGGAGCTGTTTGATCATCTGTCTGCAGAGTATTCCCACCTATATATGGCGGTCGATGGAAGGCTTGCAGCTGTGATCTGTATTGAAGATCCGCTCCGTCCGGAAGCAGCAGAGGTGATAAAGGAGCTGAAAAAGACTGGAATCACCAAGGTAGTCATGATGACAGGTGACAGTGACAGGATTGCAAGGACGATCGCAGAGCGTGTCGGTGTGGATGAGTATTATTCTGAGGTTCTGCCGGAGGATAAGGCGGGCTTTGTAGAGAAGGAAAAGGCAGCCGGACGGAAGGTGATCATGATCGGAGACGGTATCAATGATTCACCGGCTCTTTCCGCATCAGATGTGGGAATTGCCATCAGTGACGGTGCCGAGATCGCACGGGAGATCGCAGATGTGACCATTGGCGCAGATAATCTGTATGAAGTGGTTACATTGAAGAAGCTGAGCAATGCACTGATGAAACGGATCCGTAAGAACTATAAGGCGATCGTAGGAATCAATGCCAGCCTGATCGCCCTCGGCGTAGCCGGTGTGTTCCAGCCTACGACATCCGCACTTCTTCATAATACCTCAACGCTGGTGATCAGTATGAAGAGCATGAAAAATCTGCTTGGAAAAGAAGAGAATGAAGAGGAGGCTGCTCACGGGGAAATGAATCTGGAGCTGGCAGTACAGTAAAAAGAAATGAGAAGGAAATATAACAGGCAGGCGGAGCTTTGGCTCCGCCTGTTTTCCATATATGAGATTTACTGCATCCGGAACTGTCTGGGTGTCATGCCGGTCAAAACCTGCGGAAAAGTCAGGGAGGAGGCCGGTATCAGCGGTGCATCCGGGAAGAAAGCCGGACTTGAGATCGTCAGCAGATGGAATGGTGAACAGGAATACGGCTTCCTGATGAATTTCACCGATCAGGTGCTGCCGGTTCCAGAGAGGTTTGCAGGAAAAGAAGACCTTCTTACAGAAAAGGCTGTTGAAAGTGGTGAAACCATGAAGAAATATGATGTAAAGATCGTAAAGATGTAATAGAAGAGTTCCAGGGCTCCTGCCATACGGCGGGAGCCTTTTTCCTTCATTTTTATAATGACACAAAATAGAGGAAATGCTATAATAAGACTGCTTTACTGGGTTTACCGGCACAAAACGGGGAAAACTGTATAAAGTGAATAATAAAAGGACTTCTGTTTTATGAAAATAAATGTGAATGGATATGAAATTGCCTATCAGATAACCGGAGAGGGCGAGGATACGGTAGTGATCCTGCAGGGCTGGGGTACGGAGCTTGCTACCTACAATTCAGTAGCGGCCTGTATTTCAGACAGATACCGGGTAGTGCAGTTTGATTTCCCGGGCTTTGGGGCAAGCGATGAGCCAAGAGAACCCTGGGCGGTAGAGGATTATGCAAAGTTCTTTCTGGATTTCATGGCTGCTCTTGGCATTCAGAAGGCAACACTGATCGGTCATTCCTATGGAGGAAGAGTCATCATAAGGCTGGCAGCAAGAGAGAGCCTGCCCTTTACCATAGAGCGGATCGTGCTGATCGACAGCGCAGGGATCCTGCCAAAGAAAACCTGGAAACAGAAAATGAAGATCAGACGCTATAAGGTGCTGAAAAAGATCGTAAACCTGAAGCTGGTATATGCCATCTGTCCGGAACTGATCGATGAATGGAGGAACCGTCAGGGATCAGCCGATTATCGGAATGCATCGCCCATGATGCGCCAGTGCCTTGTAAAGGCAGTCAATGAGGACCTGACAGAGCTTCTGCCAAGGATCAGGCAGGATACTCTGCTGATCTGGGGAGATCTGGATACAGCAACACCGATCGCTGATGCGAAGCTCATGGAAGAAAAGATCCCCGGGGCAGGTCTTGCAGTGATCCCCGGTACCGGGCATTTCAGCTTTCTAGAGAATCCGGTGCTGTTTTGGAGCATTATGCAGGCATACTTTGTATAGGCTGGGAATAAAACGAAAAGAAAGGTGTTTTTACTATGACAACCACTATAGCCATCAGTAGCCTCTGCGCCGTGCTGACATTGCCGGCATTCTTATATGTGCTGCGCTATAATCTGCATATGTTCCAGCTAAATGGATACAAAAATGGAGAACATATCCACTGGCTTAAGAAAAATGTAAGCAGACAGTATCTGCTGGTTCTGATCGGGATCTCCGGCATCCTAAGCATGTGCCTGCCGGGTATCGTGACACTATTCCTGCAGGCAGCATGTGCCCTGATCTGCATGAAGTATTATCTTTATATGAAGAAAACCAATACCAAGAAGAAGCTGGTCTATACAGCCCGTGTGAAAAGGCTGATATTGACAGACAGCATCCTGATGATTTTACTGCTTGTTCTGACAGGAGTATTTCTTGGAGTCAGCAGGATTGCCGGTGCGTTTGCCATTCTGACTACGCTGCAGATCATTGCACTTGTGATCGTAAACTGGATCAACAGGCCGGTGGAGGGCATGATCAACCAGCACTACATCAATGATGCGAAAAAAAAGCTGCGGAGTGTGCCGGATCTGACCGTGATCGGTGTGACCGGAAGCTATGGCAAGACCAGTGTGAAATATTATCTGGATACCTTATTAAAGGAACATTTCGAGGTGCTGATCACACCGGAGAGCTACAATACCCCCATGGGTGTTGTCAAGACGATCCGCAGTTCCTTAAAGCCCTCCCATCAGATCTTTATCTGTGAAATGGGTGCCAGACATGTAGGGGATATCAAGGAGATCTGTGATATCGTTCATCCTGAACACGGGATCATTACTTCCGTAGGCCCCCAGCATCTGGAAACCTTCTTTAATATGGACAATATTGTAAACACCAAGTTTGAGCTGGCGGATGCCCTGCCGGAGGTGGGGCTTCTTTTCCTGAACGGGGATAATGAATATATCAGGAACCACAGTGGTAAATACAAAAATAAGATTTTTTATACTACTGGAGAATGGGCGAAGGCCAGGGAGCTGGAAAGCCAGATCGAAGAGGGAGAGGTTCCCCAGTATTATCAGACAGGGGACGTGAAGCTTTCCCGTACCGGTACGGAGTTCACTGTGACAGCTCCGGATGGAGAGAAGGAAACCTTCCAGATGCGGCTTCTTGGTGAGCACAATGTGATCAATGTGGCAGGTGCTGTTGCGGTGGCGAATACACTTGGTATTCCGCTGAAGCAGCTCAAGGTTCCGGTCCGCCGGATCCAGCCGGTCGCACACAGGATGCAGCTTCTGGAAAGAGGAAATTATACGATCATTGATGATGCGTTTAATTCCAATCCGGTAGGCTCCCGGGCAGCGGTAGAGACATTGAAGCAGTTTGAGGGAGTCCGTATCCTGATCACACCCGGCATGGTAGAGCTTGGAGAAAAGGAAGAGGAATACAATTACAAATTCGGTACCTATGCGGCAGACTGCTGCGATTATATCCTTTTAGTAGGGGAAAAGCATACAGCCCCCATCCACAAAGGGGTACTGGAGAGCGGATTTTCACAGGAAAGATGCAGAGTATTTGAAAAGCTGGAGGGTGCTCTGTCATTTGCATATAGTATTAAAGCTGAAGGCCATAAATTTATTCTGCTGGAAAATGACCTTCCGGATAATTATTAAGGAGGCAGTTCATGAAAACAAGAGTGGCAGTAATGTTTGGTGGAAAGAGTGTGGAGCACGAGGTATCCGTTATCTCCGGAATCCAGGCGATCATGAGTATGGATCAGGAGAAATACGAGGTTATTCCTGTATACCTGACCAAGAAAAATGAAATGTATGTAGGCGAGGAGATCGGCAAGATCGAGGCCTATAAAGATATTCCGGGACTTTTGTCAAAGTCACAGAGAGTAATCCTTGTGAATGAGGACGATCACATCGTGCTGATGCCCTATCCGGTGAAGCTGTTTGGCAAAAAGGGCATAGAAGTGGATATTGCATTCCCGATCGTACATGGAACCAATGTGGAGGACGGTGCCCTGCAAGGCTATTTAAAAACGATTGGGATTCCCTTTGTAGGCTGTGACGTGACAGCCTCTGCCCTTGGCATGGATAAATACGCATCCAAGGTGGTGCTGAAGGAGAATGGTGTTCCGGTGCTGGATGGCTACTGCTTCACCACATCCGATTATACGGAGATTGACAGCATTCTTGATAAGGTGGAAAAGGAGATCGGCTATCCGGCTATCGTAAAGCCAGTAGATCTTGGCTCTAGTGTGGGGATCAGTGTGGCGAGAAACCGCAGTGAGCTCACTAGTTCCATTGATGATGCGTTCCTTTATGCAAGAAAGATCATCATTGAGCATGCGATCACAAAGCTTCGTGAGATCAACTGCGCCGTACTTGGAGATGAAAATGAGGCGATTGCTTCTGAATGCGAAGAGCCTCTGCATACCAAGGATATCTTAAGCTATGAGGATAAATATGTAAGCAATGCCAAGGGCAGCGGTTCAAAGGGCATGGCAAGCGTGTCCCGTAAGATCCCGGCAGAGCTCTCCCCTGAAAAAAGAAAAGAAGTACAGGAGCTGGCAGTAAAATCATTCCAGAAGCTTGGCTGTAATGGTGTAGCCAGGATCGACTTCATGATCGATGAGGAAAATGGAAAGCTTTACTTTAATGAGATCAATACCATTCCGGGCTCCCTGGCCTTTTACCTGTGGGAGCCTGTAGGGATCAGCTATCCGGAGCTTCTCGACCGGATGATCCGGCTGGCATTAAAGAGAGTAAGGGAAGAGGAAAGCATAACCTTCTCCTTCGATACCAATATCCTGAACCAGAATTCCCTTGGCGGAGTTAAGGGCGGCAAGATGGGAAAGCTGAAAGCACCCTTGCAATAAGAACAGAAGAGGAGAAGACAGATGAGACAGAATAGTAAAACAAGAAATATGGCAGTCACAGGCATGCTGGTGGCAGCAGGCCTGATCATTCCTTTTGTTACTGGACATGCTTTCGGTGTTCCCGGTACCGTACTGCTTCCCATGCACTTACCGGTATATCTGATGGGAATGCTCTGCGGACCACTTTACGGACTGATCGGGGGCATCATTACACCAATCCTGTCCAGTATCCTGACCGGAATGCCGGCACCTTACCCGATGCTTCCGGTGATGATCGGTGAGCTTGCAGTTTATGGACTCCTTGGTGGACTGTTTTATCATTCTGGAAAGCTGAAGATCTATCCGGCACTGCTTGCAGCCATGATCCCGGGCAGGATCGTGCATGGGATCATCTTCGCCGTTATGATGTTTGCAGGAAATAAGCCGGTTACCTTTGCCAGTGTATTTGCCTCCAACATCGATGGGATCCCCGGTACCGTGATCCAGCTGATCCTCGTTCCGGTATGCGTGAAGGTGTTCGAAAAGCTGGTGGGAAGAGAAGGAATGCCCGGCCGGCCAGATGCCCTGCAGACAGTCCGTGAGCAGGCAAAGCAGCTGATCGCAGAAGGAAAGGCTTCCTTTGTCGTGATCAGGCAGAATGAGATCATATATCAGGATCTTGGCAATGGCATCCGCCCGATCATGAAGGTGATGGAGAATAACCGTGAGATCCTGTTTGATGCGGTGATCGTAGATAAAATCGTAGGAAAGGCTGCAGCCATGCTGCTTACTCTTGGCGGAGCCAGTGATATTTATGGAGAGCTGATGAGCAAAGCTGCAGAGGAATATCTGACTGCACATGACAAGAAGATCAGCTATGGAAGATGCATCCAGGTGATCAGCAACCGTACCGGAGATGGCATCTGTCCGATGGAACGTGCCGTGGCAGATATCGATGATCCGGTAGAGGGATATGAAAAACTGAAGGAAACCGTGAAGCAGCTTTCCAGAAAAGCCATTTAAGACCATATAACGGAAAAACATTTATTGCATAATGAAAACTTCTATGCTACACTCAAACCAAAGCATAGAAGTTTTCTTATTTTCGGACAAAGTCCTTTCTTAAGATCAGAAGTATTCCTGCTAGGAAGTACTCTGATATTCTAAAAGATCAGAAAATCCATGCTTTTCAATCCAACATTAAATTGAACAGGCAGGGGATTTTCAAAACCCATAGAAAGCTCCTGCAGGACAAAAGGCGTTTTGCAGATCTCTTCAATGGCAGCTGCTTTCAGGGAAGGCAGGTCATCTAAGCAAAGAAACCTGAGAAGCAATAGCAGTCATGACAGATAATGCAGCAATGCTTCAGAGGAGGTAAGAAAGAATCAAAATATTAAAATAAATCAAGAAATTTGATAAAATCACCACTTGATAAGATCAAGAAACTATGATATTATTTAATCTGTCATCAGAAATGATGATGAAATGCAAAGAAGAGGAATAGTAACCCTACGCTGGAAAGCAGAGAACTGCCGGTTGGTGCGAGACAGTCAGAAGCAGAAGGAGAACTCACCTTGGAGCAGCTGACTGAAGGCCGATGAGTGTGATGCATGGCTGTGTAGGTTCAGACGGGATCCTGCCGTAGAAGAGGGAAGGACATATCCTGATCAGGAACGTGTCTGATGAGAGCATGGAATACCATGAAGTAGAGTGGTACCGCGTAAGATTTTACGTCTCTACAGAAATGCGGAATGCATTCTGTAGAGATTTTTTATGTCATAGGAAATTACTCCGTAATGTTCCAATGACATAAAAAATCCTCCGAGCAGGATCGCACTGCGGCGGAAGGGTAGATGTCGCATGGAGCGACCCGCCGCAGGCGGAGAATCCTGCAAGCAGGATTCTTTTTTATTATGCATAAAAATGGATTATTGACCTGCGGTGAGAAGCTGCAGCTGGAGGCGGATTTCGATATCCTATGTATATAACGGAAAAACATTTATTGCATAATGAAAACTTCTATGCTACACTCAAACCAAAGCATAGAAGTTTTCTTATTTTCGGACAAAGTCCTTTCTTAAGATCAGAAGTATTCCTGCTAGGAAGTACTCTGATATTCTAAAAGATCAGAAAATCCATGCTTTTCAATCCAACATTAAATTGAACAGGCAGGGGATTTTCAAAACCCATAGAAAGCTCCTGCACGTAAAGGAGGAATCATATGGGGAAATACGATAGGTGCATGAAGGCGTATCTGCAGGACAAAAGGCGGTTTGCAGATCTCTTCAATGGCAGCTGCTTTCAGGGAAGGCAGGTCATCCGGGCAGAGGATCTGGAGGAGGCTTCAGAGAGCTATGTGGCCGCGGAGGAAAAGCAGCCAGAAAAGCCACTGCAAAAAGGAACGGAGATCATCCGTGATGTGAAAATGAGGTACCGTTCAGGGATGATCCTTCAGGTGCTGGCAGTAGAAAACCAAAGCTACATAGACTATGGCATGCCGGTTAGGTGCATGGGCTATGATGCTGCAGAGTACAGCAGACAGCTGAAGGAGAGAAAGCGGGAACGGAGGCTTCTTGCAAGGCATAAGGAAGAATCTGGGAAAGAACTGAAAACCACCATAGATGAAAGACTTTCAGGAATCCTGAGATCAGACAGGCTGCATCCGGTTTATACGATCTGCCTCTACAGCGGGGAGGAACCGTGGGACGGGCCAAGAAAGCTGTCAGATATGATGGAGTTTGATCCAGAGGATGAGAATCTGAGAGTGTTATTTGAAGAATACCATTTGCATCTATTCTGCATTAATGAACAGAATGGGTTTGATACATTTCATTCCGGTTTAAGGCATCTGTTCCGTGCGATGAACTGCCGGAAGGATAAAGAGAAGATGGCAGAGCTGATGAAAAATGAAGCTTATGCTCATCTGAGCAAAGAAACCTGGGAAGCGATAGCAGTCATGACAGACAATGCAGCAATGCTTCAGAAGAAGGATAAGTATAAAACAGAAAACGGGGAAGAGGAGGAGTACAACATGTGTCAGGCATTGGAAGAATTGATGGAGGATAACAGAAGAGAAGGCAGAAATGAAGGCAGAAATGAAGGCAATTTAGAAAAGACGAAAATTGTAGTTCGTAATCTTCTGCGAATGGGATTTTCTGTAGATGATATCTGTAAAGCTGCTGAATGTGCCCCTGCACTGGTAAAAGAAATTCAGGATTCACTGGTTTGAGGCTGCTGCTTTGAACCATGTGCTGTTGGAAAATAAGGAGATTAATAAAACGTACAAAATAAATGAAATAAAAAGACCAAATGACAAAGTGAATTCCGGTTTGTCAAAGTAAATGTCTTGTCAATCCCTGCCCGCTTGTCGGACAGGGATTTTTCTGTGTGAAAAATACTTCAAAAACAGATGATTTTAAAAAATACGGCATAAGAAAGAGTTTTTAATTCATATTCTGCAAGATCCATTCTGAAAGCCTCCAGATAGCTCATTTCCCATCCATCAGCATCATAAAAATTCTATGGATTGCTATTGATATCGTGTCCACCTTTTACCCAGCGTCGCAGGGCACTTCTCTCGGAAACTGTCATAGGAACTAAAGTTTCAAACTCCAGAAGTCTGTCATGTAGGACCATACGTTCTATAGGCAAAAGTGGGCGGCTCATTTTTGCTCACCTTCTTTCTTGAAAACGAAAGGACTGAGGGGTACATCATCCGGAGAGATCCTGGTACATCCAAGGAGTTTTAAAATTTCCGGATCATACAAAAATTCCATCACTTCGTAAGGTGACTTATCTCCTAGACTGGATCGGCCATAGGAATTAATGTGATTCATCATTACCGAAATATCATCCTTGGAGAAATCCTCCATGGGAGTTCCTTTGGGAATGAACATGCGGATGAATTCATGGTTCCTTTCAGCAGAGCCCTTCTGATGTGGGGCAGATGCATCACAATAAAAGACCTTTGTCCGGTGGTTTCCCTGCCTGTCGGATTCCGAAGCTTTGGGATTGGAAAATTCGCTTCCATTATCACCTAAAAGGACTGGCATTAGTGACATAAATCTGTCCGGACGCAATGCAAAATAAAGCTGTTCAAACACATCAAAGACAGATTGGGAATCATTGTGGTCTCTGAGATAAGCAAGCATGAATTCAGCTTTTACGAAATGAATGGTAAGAAGAACCTTTCCACCTTTACGACCTTCCACAGAATCTATCTGTGTAACCGGCAGATCAGGATGCTCCCGGATATAAAGCTGGTAATCAGCATAGGTACGCCAAAGACGGCAGCTCTTATCTACTTTGTATACTTTCTTTCTCTTTCGGCGGGCATAACGGACTTTTCTTGGAAGATCAATATTTTTTGCATCAAAAAGGCCATAATCTATAAGACGGGACATAGTACTTTCACTCACCATAACCGAATCCGGATGGTTCACACAAATATGATGCAGGGACTGCTTCTTTTTCAAAAGAGGGGAAACAATGCCATTCAGGTGGGCAATATCATCTTTCTGTAAAGTACAGGAGCGGTTACGTTTTGGACAGCCATTACAAACATAGGGAGGTTTCCCCAGCAGGCGGCAGGAATCAGGGACAGCCGGGAGAACCTACATTTTTAGTAATAGTATGAGAACGGATTTCCCTGAAAACAGTGGTAGGACTTTTACCCAGTTCATTAGCAATTGCCTTGAAGGAACGACCTTCTTTCAAGAGCTCTTCAATTCTTATTCTTTCGACAGAAAGTAAATGTTTATTTTTATTCATAGCGGTACCTCTCTCCTTTACACCGGGGTACAGCAAAAGAATGATACCATGCCAAAGGGGAATATAGCTATTTACTTTTAAAAATAAGAAAAATAAAAATATTTAAAAATTTCAAAAGATCTATAAAGTATTTTGGACTTCCACCGATATACATAACAAGTAAAGCAAGATGATTGCTTACGAAACTTAACGTTGGTGATTTTTGGCGGTGCGTACGACTGTCAGAGGTCATTACAGTCAAAAATGAGTCGCAGGGAAGCGACTTTAAATTCAAGGAGGAATATACTATGGTAGTACAACACAATCTTACAGCAATAAATTCTAACAGAATGTTAGGAATAACAACCAAGACACAGGCTAAGTCAACTGAGAAGTTATCTTCCGGTTACAAGATCAACCGTGCAGCAGATGATGCAGCAGGACTTTCTATCAGTGAGAAGATGCGTAAGCAGATCAGAGGCTTAACACAGGCATCCTTAAATGCACAGGATGGTATTTCTTCAGTACAGACAGCTGAAGGTGCTTTGAATGAAGTTCAGGATATGCTTCAGAGAATGAATGAACTGGCAGTTAAATCTGCTAATGGAACAAATTCTGCAACAGACAGAAGCTATATTCAGGATGAAATTACTCAGTTAACTACAGAAATTGATCGTGTATCAGAAACAACAAAGTTTAATGATACATATCTCCTTAAGGGAGACACTGCTACAGCTAAAAAAGTGGATTTTTATAAATCTGGATATTCAATAGCTAATGGCACAAATTTATATTTAAAGGGAAGCAAAACTGCACTTACAGCTGATGGTTTATCCAATGCTATAGCTAAAGGCGAAAAAATTTATACAGCAGATGCTGATAACAATCAGGATGATACTACAATAGCAGTAAAGGGTACAGCTTATGCTTATGTAACGAAGATGTATGATGGTACGGGAAAGGAATTATCTGCTGAGGAAGCGAAAAAATTGGTGGATGCTGGTACTGATGTTTTTGCAGATAAGGATCAAAAATTCAAGATTGAAACCACTCCAGAAAATTTCTTGAGACAGGAAAGCGTTAACGGAGATTTGACTTTTAATCTTCAAGTGGGTTCTGATTCTGAAGCAACTAATAAGATTGGTGTTTCTGTTGGAAGCATGAGTGCAGCTGGTATTGGTGTGGCTGGATTGAAGGTAAGCACTGAAGATGATGCTACTGTTGCGGTTGATACCATTGCAGCTGCAATCCAGAAGGTATCTACGCAGAGATCTGCTCTTGGTGCTGTTCAGAACAGACTTGAACATACGATCAACAACCTTGATAACGTAGTTGAGAACACCACAAGTGCTGAAAGCCAGATCCGTGATACCGATATGGCTACTGAGATGGTTAAGTACTCCAACAACAACATCCTGGCTCAGGCAGGTCAGGCTATGCTGGCTCAGTCCAATCAGGCTAACCAGGGCGTACTGTCTCTGTTACAGTAAGCTTAAGCTGAGATCAGGTTGTTTCCTAAGAGGAACGAACCATATCTGTAAGAGTTATGTAAGAACCAAAGGGCAGTCCATGACGGGCTGCCCTTTTTGGGTTCTTATAAGGCCTTTTGATCATCCAAAGATTTCTTTTCCAATTCCTTCGAAAAATTATCATAGTAATCCATGGCTGCCTGTGTAGAAATAGAAAGCTCAGCATCATACTCAAAAAACACCATATCAATAACCTCCTTCTTATTCTCAAGCAAAAATTCCTTCAAAATACCCCTCCTGATACATACGTCCACGGCCTGAACGATGGCCTGCCGGTTTGGATACACCTTTGCCTGCTCACGGACTTCTGCGACAAACTGGGCGTAATCCTTTAAAATCTGGCAGGCATCCATCAGCTCGGAGTTGAACCCGAGATTGATATTGATTACCTGTACCTGTAATTCAAGCTGAGGAGTCTCTTCCTTATTCCGGTAGGCGCTGGACAGCTTCAGGGTGCTGTATTCCGGGAGAGGATCCGTTCCGTTATAAAACACTACAAAATGTGGAGTATCCAGCATCTGTAACTTGTTGGAATAAAGCAGGTCATCTGAGTTCATCTTTGAATATTCACTTGCCAGATACAGCAAAAAGCGATACGGCATATTGGGATTCAGGGTGGACTGGTGCTCAAAAAACCATAGATCAAAATCCACCACAAATGACAGGTCGTTCTGCAAGCTTAGGTAAACCGCATTTTCCAAAGTTGTAATATGCAGTAGCTCCGGATCTTCATAATGCGAGTGATTCAGCGCATTGTACAGCGAGAGCAGCTTCTCCTTGTCATGAAATATTTTCCGGAACACCAGATCCTTATAATTCCGCTTTCCGGAAGCCGGTATTGCCACAGCCACATTCCCCGGCGCAGCAGCTATCGCATTCCCATACGAAATTTCTTCCGCAACAAAATTTTTCCAGAATCTCGACACAGTATTCA
>OLRZ01001045.1_pt1 | contig 20106 bp, 17 predicted proteins | sample 1671931 | NCBI WGS metagenome assembly OLRZ01 (sample SAMEA3136627, study PRJEB25190) | human gut metagenome | reverse complement strand
GCGTTCTGGCGCGCCGCCACCGACAATGACCGCGGCTGCGGCTTCCCGCAGAAAGCGGCGGCCTGGCTGGCGGCGGATGTCTACCTGCAGAACCTCGGCTTTGCGGTCTTGCAGAAATCCGCCGACGGTGTGCAGGTGCGCTATACCTACGGCGTGCCCACCGTGCCCGGCGCTAAGGCCGAGCTGACCTACACCGTGAAGCCGCAGGGCACGCTGCTGGTCGAGGCCGTCTATCATGGCGTGCCCGGTGCACCCGAGCTGCCCTGCTTCGGCGTAAAATTTCAGACGTTTGCCCCTGTGGCCCGCACGCTCTGGACCGGCCTTTCGGGCGAGACCTACCCGGATCGCTGCAAGGGCGGCGTCTTTGGCTGCCATGAGGAGGTGCCGCACATTGAACCGGCTCTCGTCCCGCAGGACTGCGGCCTGCATGTGGGCACCCGTCAGTTCACGCTGGAGCAGCACAACGCCTGCGGCCAGACGGCGGCTGCGCTGACGATTGAACAGGCCGACGCGCCGTTTGCCTTCAGCGCACTGCCCAACACCGCGCAGGAGATCGAGGCCGCCCAGCACATCACCGAGCTGCCCGCCACGGGCCGCACGAGCGTGACGATCCTGGGCGCAGCCCGCGGCGTCGGCGGCATCGACAGCTGGGGCACCGATGTGGAGGAGCCTTACCGCGTCAGCGGGGAAGGTGAGCACCGCGTCGCGTTCCGCATCGTGTTGTAAATACCCTAAAGGCAGCACCGCCTGCGCTGCACCTGCCCATAAAAACACAAGCCGCCCGTGTCAGGCTGACACGGGCGGCTTTGCTGTCTTATGCGCGTTTAATCCAGACGGAACACCTGCTCCAGCTTGGGCTGGGCGCCGGTCACGGGGTCCATTTCCAGCTCCAGAATATCCTTCATGTAGTCGTTCCAGCGGTCCACAACGGGGCTTTCGGCCTGTACCTTCTCGGCGTAGGCAACGCCCATCGCGCACTCATAGTAGCCAAACAGCTCGTCGTTACAGTAGAAGATGCTGTAGTTGCAGATGCCCGCAGCCTTCAGCACCTCGACCATCTCGGGCCAGATCTCCGCGTGGCGGCGCTGATATTCCGCTTTGCAGCCGGGCTTGATGCGGCCCTTCCATGCTATATGCTCCATTAGTATGCACCTCACAGGATGATTTTGTCTTTATTGTACGGCGCGCAGCGGCGGTTTGCAACGTGGAATAGTGCAGATTTCTTTGGGAAAATTCCACTTGCCGCGCCCGGCGCACAGCCCGTCACATCAGCGGGCTGAACAGCCGCAGCACGCAGTCCCAGCCGCGCACGGCCAGGCTGCGGGTGTCGGCGTACTTCTGCGTGACCTCGCGGCAGACGGGGAACAGCGCGTCAAAATCGCGGCGCACATCGGCCACGGCGCTGCAGCCGCAGAACCAGCAGGCGTTCTCAAAGTGCAGGTACAGGCTGCGGAAGTCAAAATTGATCGTACCCACAACGGCTTCTGTGCCGTCGGCTACGCATTGCTTCGCGTGGATGAACCCGGGCGCGTACTCATAAATGCGCACGCCGCTCTTGGCAAGGCTGGCGTAATAGCTGCGCGTGACCGAGAAGATCAGCTTTTTGTCCGGGATGCCCGGCGTGATGATCCGCACATCAACGCCGCTGGACGCGGCCAGCCGCAGTGTGCGCTGCATCTCGTCACTTAAAATAAGGTAGGGCGTTGTAATGTAGACGTAGTCCTTCGCACTGCGGATCATGTTCAGGTAGACGTTCTCGCCGGTGGCCTCGTCGTCCAGCGGATTGTCCGCGTAGGGCAGCACCACGGCATTCTCCCGCGCGGTGTAGGGCACATCGGGCAGATAGCGCTCGACATCGGGTGCGGCCTTCTGTGTTGCGCCCCACAGCTCTAAGAAAATCAGCGTCAGGCCGCGCACGGCGTCGCCCTCCAGCCGGATGCCGCTGTCCTTCCACTGGCCGTAAGGGTGGGTGCGGTTGAAGTACTCCTCCGCCAGATTGTAGCCGCCGGTAAAGCCGACGCGCCCGTCCACAACGGTGATTTTGCGGTGGTCGCGATTGTTCATAAAGACGTTCAAAATCGGGATGACCGGGTTGAACCGGCGGCACTGTATGCCGCGCCCCGCCAGCTTTTTGACAAATTTGCTGTTGATAAACCCGATGCTGCCCACGTCGTCGTAAAAGACGCGCACCTCCACGCCGTGGGCGGCGCGCTCGGCCAGAATATCCTCCAGCTCCTGCCAGGCGGAGGCGTCCTCAATGGCGTGGTATTCCATGAAAATAAACTTTTCCGCGCTGCGCAGGGCTGTTTTCTGGGCCTCCAGCGCCTCGCAGGTGTCGCCGTAGAACGTCACATCGGTGTTGTCATAGGCGGGGTAGCCCGCGCGGTCCTGCAAATAGCGGGCGTGGTTGCGGGTGATGCGATCCGGGTAGGGCAGGGCGCGGCGCTGCTGCAAAATGGGTGCGTGATACAAGCGCAGCATCGTCATATTTTCACCAAAACGGCGGCGCATGACGCTGACGGCCCCGCTGCGGCCAAACAGCAGATAGATGGTCAGACCGAAGATGGGAAACAGCAAAATCAGAATGATCCACGAAATTTTATACGCGGAGTTGATATGCAGCCCATATATACGCAGCGTAATCAAAAATGTCAGTACCGACGTGCATACCTGAATGGCGGTGGAGTAGTCGTTCAGCTTGAGGGCAAGCCAGAAGATCCATAAAACCTGCAAAAGTACGCCGATGCCCGCCAACAGCATCCGGCTGACGCTGTTGGGGATGGCCTCGCGTTTTTCCTCGGTGGTGTTGTTCATGTGTTGCCTCTTTTGTGCCGGGCGCGGCCCGGCTGTGTTGATTTTTTATCCAGTATAGCACAAAATCTTGCAGTATACCACACTTTTGTACCGGAATTTGCGGTATGTTCCACAAAGGGAGCGTCTCTGTGGCCGGGCAGGGGAGAGAGGACACGGAAAAATGCAAAATAGCACAAAAATTGCCCGCCTGTAAAATTGGCCTATATACGCTGAAATCCATGCGCGATGCGCCCTGCTGCCCGCACCGACAGAGACAGCACAGATAAAATAAACGCAATATATGTGCGGCTTCAATTGCGGCAGTTCTTGCCGCGAGTTTTGGCGCGGCGATACAGCTGATTTTTAAAATGACGGTAATGTGTGTAGAATTCCGCGCGGCGGCAGAGGTGCAGCCACGGCAAGGCGGTTGGAGTGCAACAGGTAATACGGTGGGAAATCGAAAATAGAAGCAAAAAAATGTTTTTTGCTGTTTTTACATAAGGCTGTTGAAATTTGGCAGATTATGTGATATTATATTATCACAAATAAGGACGCACGAAGTCCTTATAGAATTTAGTGGAGGAATTTATTATGTTCGAGAAAATTCGCAAAATGAAGAACAAGAAGGGCTTCACCTTGGTCGAGCTCATCGTCGTTCTGGTCATCCTGGCCATCCTGGCCGCCCTGCTGATCCCGGCTCTGACTGGTTACATCGACAAGGCGAACAAGGAGAAGGTTGTTGCCGAGTGCCGCATGGTCGTTATGGCTGCTCAGACTGAGGCTTCTGAGCTGTACGGCAAGATGAACGGCGGTGTTCTGGCGTTCGACACCACCAATACGGCTGCTAAATATGATGCGGCTGTTAAGAGCTTGTCCGAGACCAAGGGCGATTTCAAGATTGAGCTGTACAATAATGGTAGTGTTCATACTGTTCAGTACTGGAACAGCGGTTGGACTGTTACTTACACTGATGGCGCTTATGGCGAGACTACCAAGGCGGCTACTCCTAACCCTCATACCCCGACCACGATTACTACTAAGTAATTAGTTCTTTTTAGTTGAATGAGTCCCACCGCCATCCGGCAGTGGGATTTTTTGTGTTTTGTTGTGGTTTCACTCAATTCCATCTCTACTACGGACACTCCCACGGGCGGATATGGAATCCGCTCCTACGGTCTGCCAATCCCGCTGCATTCTGCCTGCCGCCAACTTCGGCGGGGTGAGGGCACCCCGCCCTACGTCCAACCGAAAAAGGGGAACGTAGGGCGGCCAGCCCTCTGGCCGCCGTGCTCGCTTCCGGCCACAGTAAACCTTCCGTGCAATCCCCCCACCCTCACCCCGCAGACAAAAGCCTCCCTTGTCAAAGGGAGGTGCCGAGCCTGCGAGGCGGAGGGATTCCTGCCCGTCTGCGGGTGTGACAGCGTGCAGGGCATAGCCCGTCGGAATCCCTCCGGCCGCCTGCGGCGTCCACCTGCTCCCCTTCTGGCGCTACGCGCCACCTCCCCCGGCACGGGGGAGTCTGTCTTTGACAAGGGAGGCTTTTCTGCTCCCATCTTAAACTTCACTTCAAATTTCACTCTTGCAAAATCCGGCAAAGTGTGCTACAATCTCATAGCATACCGTTTTAGTGGGAAATATTCCCGCAATCCCAACCAAAAAAGGAGAGTTCCGCCCCATGTCCGAACGCCTGTGGGGAATCCTTGTGGATTCCTTTGGTAAAATATTGCTGCCCGGCCTGACCGTCACCATCCCGCTGACCGCCATCTCGTTCACGCTGGCGCTTATCATCGCGGTGGCGGTGGCGCTGGTGCAGTTTGCCCATGTGCCCGTTTTGCAGCGGCTGGCCCGGTTTTATATCTGGGTCATCCGCGGCACGCCCGTGCTGGTGCAGCTGTTCGTTGTGTTCTACGGCCTGCCCGGCGTCGGCATCCTGATTGAGCCGTTCCCCGCGGCGGTGCTTGTCTTTTCCATCAACGAGGGCGCGTACTGCGCCGAGACCATCCGCGCCGCGCTGGAATCCGTGCCCAAAGGCCAGATGGAGGCGGGGCAGTGCGTCGGCATGAGCTACTTACAGGTCATCCGCCGCATCATCCTGCCGCAGGCGCTGCGCACGGCCTTCCCCACGCTGGCCAGTACGCTGATCGCCATGGTCAAGGATACCTCGCTGGCCGCGAACATCACCGTGACCGAAATGTTCATGACGACCCAGCGCATTGTGGCCCGCACCTATGAGCCGCTGGCCCTCTACATTGAGGTCGGTCTGGTTTACCTGCTGTTCTGCACCGTGCTGACCCGCCTGCAGGCCGTCGGCGAGCGGTACCTCAACAGCAAGGGCGCGCAAAGGAGCTGAACTATGCTGCAAATCAGAAATCTGCGCAAGTCCTTTGGCGATTTGCAGGTGCTCAAGAGCATCGATCTGGACGTGAACAAGGGCGACGTCGTCGCCATTTTAGGCCCCAGCGGCAGCGGAAAAACAACGATGCTGCGCTGCCTGAACTTTTTGGAAAAGTCCGACGGCGGCACGATGCTGTTTGACGACCAGCGCGTAGACCTGGCCCGCGTCACCCACGCCGAGGCCAACGCCCTGCGCCGCCGCACGGGGTTTGTCTTTCAAAGCTACAACCTGTTTGCCAACAAGACCGCGCTGCAAAACGTGACCGAGGGGCTTATCATCGCGCGCAAAATGCCGCGCCGCCGGGCCGAGGAGATCGCCCGCGCCGCGCTGGTCAAGGTCGGCATGGATGACCGCGCCGACTACTACCCCAGCCAGCTTTCCGGCGGGCAGCAGCAGCGCGTGGCAATTGCCCGCGCCATGGCCGCCGACCCGGAGATCATCTATTTCGACGAGCCTACGTCCGCTTTGGACCCCGAGCTGACCGGCGAGGTGCTGGCCGTCATGCGCAGCCTGGCCGGGGAAGGCCGCACAATGCTGGTCGTGACCCACGAGATGGATTTTGCCCGCCACGCGGCCAACCGCGTGGTGTTCATGGAGCAGGGCGTCATTGTGGAGCAGAACACCGCCGAGGCGTTCTTCAACGACCCGCAGCAGCCCCGCACCAAAGAATTTTTGCAGACCTACAAGCAAAGGAGCCTATTATAATGAAGAACCTGACCAAGCTGACCGCCCTGACCCTGACCGCCGCGCTGGCCCTGACCGCCTGCGGCAGCAGTGCCGCCGCCACCGCGCCCGCAGCGGAATCCGCCTCCGGGAGCACCGCCGAGGCCGCGTCCGGCGACCTGTTGAGCGAGATCCGGGCCAAGGGTACCATCACGGTTGCGATGGAGGGCACATGGGCACCCTGGACCTACCACGATGAAAACGACAACCTCGTCGGCTACGACGTCGAGGTCGCCACCGAGATCGCGAAGAAGCTGGGCGTTGAGCCGCAGTTTGTCGAGGGCGAGTGGGACGGCCTGCTGGCCGGTCTGGACGCGGGCCGCTATGACATCATGGTCAACGGCGTGGACATCACCCCCGAACGCGCCGAAAAATACGACTTCTCGACGCCCTACGCCTTCAACCGCACAGCCGTCATCACCAAGGCCGACGATGACAGCATCAACACGCTGGAGGACCTGAAGGGCAAAAAGACCGCAAACACGATCTCCAGCACCTACGCCGAGCTGGCCGAGCAGTACGGCGCGACGGTGACGGGCGTTGACGACCTGAACCAGACGTTTGAGCTGCTGCTGAGCGGGCGCATCGACGCGACGCTGAACGCCGAGATGACCTTCTACGATTACACGAAGGAGCACCCCGACGCGAACGTGAAGATCGCCGTGCTGACCGACGATGCGAACCAGATCGCCATCCCGATGCGCAAGGGCGACGAGACGGCCACCCTGCGCACGGCCATTGATGCCGCCATTGACGAGCTGCGCGCCGACGGCACGCTGAAGGCATTGAGCGAAAAGTACTTTGGCCGCGATATTTCTACGGAAGAATAACCTTTGTAAAAAACATAGAAGGGGCTGCTGCACACGCAACAGCCCCTTTTGTTTTGGGGAAATTATACCTTGCGAAGGATGCCGTCGGTCAATTCGACGCTGTCGCCTTCCTCCATCCCGCCGCGGCGCAGCGCTTCGTCGGGGTAGGGGAGCACGCGCCGCGTGCCGTCAGCACCTTCCAGCACTACGTCAACCAGAATCGGCTGGTCGGCGGGCGGCTCCTCGCAGCCGTACAGCTGTTCCTCAATGCGGAAAATTTTGTATTTCATGCAGCTTCACGCTCTTTCCGGGGCGGTGGGGCCTGTCTCCACGGCCTCGATTTCTTTGATCAACATCTCATGGCCCTGCAAAAGGTGGGTGCGCGGGCTCTGGCAGTGGGGGCAGGTGCGGCCAAACTGCACGGTGGGGTACTGTTGGCCGCAGTCCTCGCACACGGTCACGGCGGGGATGGTCTCCACGGTCAGCACCGCGCCGGGCAAAAGCTCCGATTTCGCCGCCGCCCACTTCCAGCAGTCCTGCAGATAGCTCTCCACCACGCCGGAGACCTCGCCCAGCTGCAGCGTCACGCGCCGGATGCGCGTCACGTCGTTCTGCCGGGCCACGTCCTCCACCGTGCGGATGATGTGGAATACAATGCCAAGCTCGTGCATTACTTCTCCTTCTTGCCAAAGCGGATCTTGATCTCGCGCTTCGCCATGTAGGGCAGAATGGCCTTGAACTTGTCCTCGCTCCTGACCATCTTGCTGCACTCGGGCAGGTCGCGGTGCAGGCGGATGGCATCAAACTCGCACTTTGTCGTGCAGACGCCGCAGCCAATGCACTTGTTCGGATCCACAACGCTGGCACCGCAGCCCAGACAGCGCGCTGTCTCGATTTTGACCTGATCCTCGGTCAGCGTCAGGTGCGCGTCGCGGAAGGAACGGTGCGCGTCAATGCCCGCATCCAGCGCGGCGGACTGGCGCGGTGCGCGGTCATACTCGCCCAGCGCCAGATTCGACTTGTCCAGCTCGTGGAAGTCGCGGCGGTTGCGGCCAATCGTCAGGCTTGTGTTGGGCTGCACAAAGCGGTGGATGGAAATTGCCCCCTGCTTGCCCGCAGCAATCGCGTCAATGGCAAACCGCGGCCCGGTGTAGACGTCGCCGCCGACGAAAATGTCCGGCTGGGCGGTCTGGTAGGTCAGCGCGTCGGCCACAGCGCCCTGGCCGCGGCCCAGCTGCACGGCCTCGCCGTTCAGCAAATCGCCCCACTCGATGCACTGGCCGATGCTTAAAACAACGTTGTCGCACGGCAGGGTGATGGTATCGCTTTCATCGTAGGTGGGCGCAAAACGGCCCTCCGCGTTGTAAAGGCCGGTGCACTTTTTCAGCACGACGGCGGTCACATGGCCGTTCTCGGAGAGGAACTCCTTCGGGCCGTAGCCGCAGGTGATTTTGGTGCCCTCCTCCTCGGCCTCGGCAATTTCCTCCGGTGAGGCCGGCATCTTGTCCCGCGGCTCCAGACAGATCATCGTCACGCCGTCGGAACCGCAGCGCAGAGACACACGCGCCGCGTCAATGGCAACGTTGCCGCCGCCGATGACGACGGTCTTTCCGGTCATTTTGCGGCTCTCGTCACCGCCGACGGTGCGCAGCAGGTGGACGGCGGTCTCGATACCCGCGGCGTCCTCGCCGGGCACACCGGCCCGGCGCCCGCCCTGGCAGCCGATGGCGATATAGAACGCCCGGTAGCCCTGTCGGCGCAGCTCGGCCAGCGTGACGTCTTTGCCGACCTCGACACCGCAGCGGATGTCAACGCCCAGCTCCCGCAGAATGTCGATCTCGGCGTCAATGACGTTTTTCTCGAGCTTGAACGAAGGGATGCCGTAGCGCAGCATGCCGCCGGGACGCTCGTTTTTCTCAAATACGGTGGGCTTGTAGCCCTGCACTGCCAGAAAATAGGCGCAGGACAGACCCGCGGGGCCGCCGCCGATGATGGCGATCTTCTGCGGCCACGGGCCCTGCAGCGACGGTTGGACAACGTCGGGCACGTAGCGGTGCGCGGCGTTCAGGTCCTGCTCGGCAATGAACTTCTTGACGGCGTCGATGGCAACGGCCTGATCCACGGTGCCGCGGGTGCAGGCGTCCTCGCACCGGCGGTTGCAGACGCGCCCGCAGACGGCGGGGAAGGGGTTCTCCCTTTTAATCAGCGCCAGCGCGTCGCGGTAGCGGCCCTGCGCGGCCATTTTCAGATAGCCCTGCACGGCAATGTGCGCGGGGCAGGCCGTCTTGCAGGGGGCTGTGCCGGTGTCATAACAGTTGATGCGGTTCTTGTCGCGGTAGTCGATGGCCCACTTGTCGGGGCCCCACTTCACGGCGTCGGGCAGCTCCTGCTTCGGGTAGGTGATGGGGCCGTCCTTCGTGCAGAGCTTCTGGCCCAGCTTGACCGCGCCCGCAGGGCAGTACTCCACACAGCGCCCGCAGGCCACGCAGTTCTCCGGCTCGACACGCGCCACGTAGGCCGAGCGGCTCATGTTCGGCGTGTTGAACAGCTGGCTTGTGCGCAGCGCATTGCAGACGTTGACGTTGCAGTTGCAGATGGCAAAAATCTTGTTCTCGCCGTCGATGTTCGTGATTTGGTGCACAAAGCCGTTGTCCTCGGCCTTCTGCAGGATCTGCATGACCTCATCGTAGGTCACGTAATGCCCCTTGTTGGTCTCGACGAGGTAGTCGGCCATATCGCCCACGCCGATGCACCAGTCGTCGGGGTCGTCGCCGCAGCCCTCGCCCATGGCGGCGCGGGACATACGGCAGCTGCACGGACCGGCGGCATACTTGCCGTCGTATTTTTTCAGCCAGTGAGAGATGTGCTCAATGTCGGCAGATCGGTTCTCGGTCTCGATGGCTTTTTCCACCGGGATGACGTGCATACCGATGCCTGCGCCGCCCGGGGGCACCATGGCGGTGATGTGCTCCAGCGGCAGAAACGTCATCCGCTCAAAGAAGGCTGTCACCTCGGGGTGGTCGGCGATCTGCTGTTTGTTCATGTTGAAGAACTCTGCGCTGCCGGGCACGAACATCGGCAGGATGTACTGCTTTTCGCGGCGGGGATTCTCCCAGTTGTACTCCAGCAGACCGACGACGGCCATCTGCTGCAAAAGCGGCTCCAGCTCCCCGGCAGGCTTGCCCGTGGCCTTGACCAGCTCGGGCAGGGTCATGGGCTTGCGGACCTTCATTTTTAAGGCAACGTCCGCCATCTCGTCGGTCACGATGGACGCCAAGCCCCAGTATTCGGGGTCATCCTTCGTCAGAATGCCCTTTTTGGCCGGGATGCGGTCCGTGATCATCTGGCCCAGCCTGGCAATTTTCTCGCGGTACGGCTCGTCCCTCGGAATCTCGAAGGGCAGCCTGCTCTCATCCAGCGGGAACGCAGTGGGTTTGCTCATGGTGTGCTCCTTTTTTGTGCCGTTGCTCCGTTTTTTGCACAGTAGGGGCCGGGCATGCCCGGCCCGGTTGTAAATGGCGGACAGGCGATTGCGGCAAGGCCGCGGGCCGCACATGTGCGGCCCCTACAACGCGGCTGGATTATTTACGCCTGCCACGCCCTGACCTGTTCTTTTAGCCAATCGGCCCATTCGTCAATGCCCTCGCCCGTCCGGGCGCAGATCGGGATGACCCTTGCGTTCGGGTTGCGCAGGGCCACATACTCGCGGCATTTGTCCATGTCAAAGTCAAAATACGGCAGCACGTCGATCTTGTTGACAAGAACGACGTCGCAGACCTGGAACATCAGCGGATATTTCAGCGGCTTGTCGTGACCCTCGGGGACCGACAAAATCATCGCGTTCTTCACCGCGCCGGTGTCGAACTCGGCAGGGCAGACAAGGTTGCCGACGTTTTCCAGAATCACCAAATCGAGACCCCCGGTGCCCAGCCCGGCCAGTCCCTGCCGGGTCATCTCGGCGTCCAGATGGCACATGCCGCCGGTGTGCAGCTGAATGGCCTTGGCACCGGTCTCGGCAATGGCGCGGGCGTCCACGTCGGAGTCGATGTCGGCCTCCATCACGCCGATGCGCAGCTCATTTTGCAGCGCAGCAATCGTGCGGCGCAGGGTCGTGGTTTTGCCGGACCCCGGCGCGCTCATTAAATTCAGCAGAAAGATTTTTTCCTGTTTCAGCTCAGCCCGCAGCGCGGCGGCCTGCTCGTCGTTGGAGGCAAAGATGCTCTGCTTGACCTCGAGAATTTTCACGTTGTCCATGGGGTGCTCCTTATAAATTGGTATACGGTCTCTGCTAATATTTTAACATCGTGTCAAAAAATCCGCAATCGACGAATATGACAAAGAAAATTTGCGCAGTACGGACAAGATGACGAAAAAGCCCTAAGCCTTCCCCCTTGGGGGAAGGTGGCCCCGCAGGGCCGGATGAGGGAAAGGCGTGCCATAACCGTCCGCAAACGGATTGCAGCCGTAAACTTCGCCCTCATCAGTCACCTTCGGTGACAGCTTCCCCCGAGGGGGAAGCCTCTGGTTTTATAAAGTGCTCTACCACCATCCGCTGCGCCTCCGGCGTAAACAGCAGCACTGAATACGGCGTGCCACGGGCGCTGACCTTGTCCTCACTGCGCAGACCGGCGTCCACACCGGAAGGGGTCGGCACGTAGTAAAAGCCCTTCGTCGGCAGACGCTCCATGCCGATGAGCCGCTGCGCCAGCAGCCACTCGTCGATCTCCTTGATGGTCGGTGCCTTCACATCCGGGTCACCGGCGGCCTCGATCAGTGCGGCCTTCAGCTCCGCGCCGGTATAGCTGTCCTGATAGTTGAAGCTGCGCGCGTCCTCAGCCGTCAGGTAAAACGCGGGGCGCTCGGCCTTCGGCGGCTTTTTCTTCTTCTCGGACGGCAGCGGCTTTTCCGGCTCCGGTGCGGGCGGGTCCAGGCTCAAAACGGCGTCGGGGTGGTCGGCGCGGTAGGCGTCAATGACCGCAAAGAACGCGGCACCGTACTTTTCATACTTGCGCTCACCCATGCCGTAGATGCCCAGCATATCCTCCGCGCGGCGCGGCGCGCGCAGGCACATATCCACCAGCGACTTGTCGCCGAACACGACGTAGGGCGGCAGTCCCTCGCGCTGGGCGGTGTCGAACCGCAGCTGGCGCAGCTGGTTGAACAGCTCCAGTCCGGCGCTCGTCAGCGCGTCCATCGGGCTGCGGCGCTTCGGCTTCGGTGCGCGGGTCTGCTCCGGCTCACGCTGCGGCGGCAGCTTGACCAGCACCTGCCCGCCGGCCTTCAGCGGGGCAATATCCCCGATGTGCAGCACGGCGTACTGGTCGTCGCTCTGCACCAAATATCCATCCTCCAGCAGCTGGGCCAGCAGGCGTTCCAGCGTCTCGCGCGGGGTGTCCTTCATCCGGCCGTAGCTCTTGAAGCGCTCGGCTCCCAGCTCCCGCAGACGCGCGCGGTTCGCGCCTTGTAAAGTGCCGAACAAAATCGCTTTGCCGTACCGCCCGCGCAGCTCGGCTACGCAGTTGATCATCCACTTGGCGGCGTCGGTCATATCGACCTCGTCAAAATCGTTGTTGCAGCTGCCGCAGTTGCCGCATGGCGCGATGGGATGCTCGCCGAAATAGGCCAGAATGTAGTTGCGCAGGCACTCTGTCGTCTGGCAGTAGCGCTCCATCGTCTGCAAGCGCTGCAGGTCGCGCTGGCGCAAAAGGTCGGCCTCCTCGTCGTCCATCTCGGCAAAATCCTTTTTGTCCAGCAGAAATTTGTTGATGATGACGTCCTGCGCCGAAAAAAGCAGCACGCACTGCGACGGCAGCCCGTCACGCCCGGCACGGCCCGCCTCCTGGTAATAATTCTCCATGCTCTGGGGCATGTTGTAGTGCAGCACGAACCGCACGTTGGACTTGTCAATGCCCATGCCAAAGGCGTTCGTCGCTACAATGACCGGCGCGGTGTCGTAGATGAAGTCATTCTGATTTTTGCGCCGTGCTTCGGCGGACAGGCCCGCGTGGTACTTTGTGGCCACAAAGCCGTATTCGGTCAGAAGCTCCTGCAGCTTGTCCACATTCTTGCGGGTGGCGCAGTAGATGATGCCGCTCTCGCCGGGGTGGTCGCGCAGATATTGGATGACAAAATCGTCCTTGCGGCGGGTGCGCTCGACCTGAAAGTAGAGGTTGGGCCGGTCAAAGCCGGTCACAAGCACCTTCGGGTCGTGGAGCCGCAGCGTGCAGACAATGTCGTCCTTGACCTCCCGTGTGGCCGTGGCCGTGAACGCCGACACGATGGGACGGCGGGGCAGACTGTCGATGAAGTCGAGGATCTTTAAGTAGCTCGGGCGGAAATCCTGTCCCCACTGGCTGATGCAGTGCGCCTCATCCACCGTGACCATCGAGATGTCCGCCCCCGCGGCAAAGCTGCGGAACACCGGGCTTTCCAGCCGTTCGGGCGCGACGTAGACGAGCTTGTAGCTGCCCTCGGCGGCCAGGTCCAGCGCGCGGGCGATCTGTGTCTCGGTCAGCGACGAGTTGATAAATGCCGCATGGATGCCCGCTGCGTTCAGCCCCTTGACCTGGTCCTGCATCAGCGAGATCAGCGGCGAGATGACGAGCGTCAGCCCCGGCAGCAGCAGAGCAGGGACCTGATAGCAGAGCGACTTGCCCGCGCCGGTGGGCATGATGGCCAGCGCGTCCCGCCCGGCCAGAAGGGCGCTGACGATCTCCTCCTGCCCGGGGCGGAAGGAGTCGTAGCCGAAATATCGTTTTAACGCTTCAAGCGGAGTCATGAAGGGCCTCCTGAACTTTTTCTTCCATTATACCACATCCGCACCCCTGCGGCCAGAGAAACGCGCACTTTACACCGCGCACCGTCTGCGGTATACTGGTAGCAAACTATAGCAAACCATAAAAACAGGAGCTGTCGCTATGATTCTGGATATTGTTGTGGACGTACAAAAGGACTTTATCACGGGTGCGCTGGCGAACCCCCAGGCACAGGCCAACGTGGCCCACCTGGCCGAGACCGTTAAGGCCCATGCCCGGGCCGGGCACTGGCTGTTCCTGACGCGGGACACCCACCCCGACAACTACCTTGCCACGCGGGAGGGACGCCACCTGCCTGTGGAGCACTGCATCGAGGGCGAGGACGGCTGGAACTTTGCGCCCGAGTTGGAGAACGCGCTGGACGGTACCGAGCCCGAGGTCTGCCACATCGTCAACAAGCCGACCTTCGGCAGCTATATGCTGCCGAGCGAGATCCTCGACGAGCTGATGGCCCACAACAAGGCCGTGGACGACATTGACAAGATCGTCATCTACGGCTACTGCACCGACATCTGCGTCATCAGCAACGCCATGGTGCTGCGCGCGGCCTTCCCGGAGACGGAAATCGAAATCCTGTCCGACTGCTGCGCCGGGGTCACGCCCCAGTCCCACCAAACGGCGCTGGACGCCATGCGGGCGTGCCAGTTCACAATCGTATAAAGCGTATAAAGGCAAAATTGAAACCGACGCACTCTTGCGTTTCTCACCGCATTGTGTTATACTTTACACCGTAAAACTGAATACGACAGCAGGTGCCTTTTTATGCCGCCGTTCGGCGCATGGGAAAGGGTAAAAGGGAAGCGGGTGCAAATCCCGCACGATCTCGTCACTGTGATAAGGGAGCCTGCCGCCAGGGTGCATTTGCACCGGTCACTGGGTTTTGACCCGGGAAGGCGGCGGCAGGCGTTGAGCTTTCAGCCAGGAAACCTGCCTGCTGCCGGGTACGGGGGCGTACCGCCCCAGATCACGAGGAATTGGTTGTACCGCAAAGCACCTGCTTAAAATACGGGGTCTTTTGTGTTGCCATTCTGCACGCAAAAGACCTTATTTTTTACGGGGTCAATTTCCGTGTGCCCTGCTGTTCTCTCCCGTACTGTCTCCCAGCTTTAAACAAGGAAAGGAAGCAAAAACACATGAGAAGGATCACCTACAGAAAAGCTGCCGCCGTCGCCATGGCCGCAGCACTGTCCGCCGCCCTGCTGGTCGGCTGCGGCAGCACCGCCGCGAGCACTGACAGCGTTGCCGCGAGCACCGTCGCTGACGAAAGCACCGCAGAAGATGCAGAAAAGACCGCAGACGAGGGAGATGCAGACGAAGTGGCCGCTAAGAACTGCGCCGATTTGATCGACGCCATCTACGTGCAGGAGCGCAGCGCCGACACCGATGCCCAGTGCGAGGCCGCCAAGGCTGCCTGGGATGCCCTGACCGACACTCAGAAGGAGCTGGTCGAGGGTGAGAACGCAGACCCCGACTACTTTGGCCGCGACACCGGCGACGCCGGCAAGGACGACCCGCGCAATGCCGACGACATCGGCGAGAATGAGCTGCTGGTCGTCAGCTTCGGCACCTCCTTCAACGGCAGCCGCGCCGCTGACATCAAGGGCATCGAGGACGCCCTGCAGGCCGCCTACCCGGATTGGAGCGTCCGCCGCGCCTTCACCGCGCAGATCATCATCAACCACGTTCAGGCCCGCGACGGCGAGAAGATCGACAACATGGACCAGGCGCTTGACCGTGCCGTTGCCAACGGCGTCAAGAATCTGGTTGTCCAGCCCACGCACCTGATGCACGGCGCCGAGTACGACGAGATGTGCGAGGCGGTTGAGCAGTACAGGGACAAGTTCGACAGCGTTGCCATTGCCGAACCCCTGCTGGGCGAGGTCGGCGAAGATGCCACCGTCATCAACGCCGACAAGGAGGCCGTAGCCGCCGCCATCACCGCCGAGGCCGTCAAGACCGCCGGGTATGACGACGCCGCTGCCGCCGCTGCGGACGGTACCGCCTTTGTCTTTATGGGCCACGGTACGTCCCACACCGCCAAGGTCAGCTACAGCCAGATGCAGACCGCAATGCAGACGCTGGGCTATGACAACGTCTTTATCGGCACCGTTGAGGGTGAGCCCGAGGACACCGCCTGCGATGCCGTTATCGAGAAGGTCAAGGAGGCCGGTTACACCAAGGTCATCCTGCGCCCGCTGATGGTCGTCGCCGGTGACCACGCCAACAACGACATGGCCGGTGCCGATGACGATTCCTGGCTGAGCCAGTTCAACGCCGCCGACTGCTTTGAGAGCGTCGACACCCAGATCGCAGGTCTGGGCGAGATCGGTGACATCCAGCAGCTCTACGTTGACCATGCCGGGGCCGCCATCGATTCCCTGAACGGCTGAGAAAGACCCATTCTGCCCGGAGGGTAAGCTCCGGGCAGTTTTTTGGTTTTTGGGAAAGCACGGCCTGCGTCCGATGTGATGCCCTGCCACGCCGCAGGGGCGGATTCCATATCCGCCCGCGCTGCCTCCCGCTAATGCCTGATAAATATATATAGAATGAGGTAAGGAAAGCATGAAAAAGCTCCAACTCGCATCCCTGACTCTCGCTGCCCTGCTGCTGGCGGGCTGCGGTGCGTCCGCAGCGTCCACCGCCGAGAGCACGTCCGAGGCGGTCTCCACGGAAGAAACCGCCCCTGCCGCCACCGCAGCCCCGGCCCCTGCCGTCACGGAAGCCCAGGCTCCCGCTGCCGCGCTGCCGGACGGCGTATACACCGCTAAGTTCAACACCGACAGCAGTATGTTCCACGCCAACGAAGCCGTGGACGGCATGGGCACGCTGACGGTGGAAAACGGCACGATGACCTTCCACGTCAGTCTGCAGTCCCAGAAGATCGTCAACCTGTATCCGGGCATGGCCGCCGACGCCCCCGCCCACGAGAGCGACTGGCTGCAGCCTACCGTTGACACGGTGACCTACTCCGACGGCACCAGCGATGAAGTATACGGCTTTGACATCCCCGTTGCGGCTGTCGATGCCGATTTCCAGCTGGCCATCCTCGGCACCAAGGGCACCTGGTATGACCATACGGTCAGCGTCTCCGATGCCGAGCCTGCGGCAGAGGATGCGGCTGCGGCAGCCGTCGAGATCCCCGCCGACGGCAGCTACACCTGCGCTGTGACGCTGGAGGGCGGCAGCGGACGCGCCACCGTCGAAAGCCCCGCCGCGCTGACTGTGGCCGACGGCATTATGACCGCGACCATCGTCTGGAGCAGCCCGAACTATGACTATATGCTCGTCGACGGCGAAAAGTACCTGCCCGTCAACACCGACGGCAACTCGACGTTTGAGATTCCCGTTGCCGCGCTGGATACCGCGCTGGCCGTCACGGCGGACACCGTCGCCATGAGCACCCCGCACGAGATCGACTATACCCTGACCTTTGACAGCGCGACGCTGGCCGCCGCCGAATGAGGCGCGCGGCAGCTTTTGCCCTGCCCGCGCTGCTGCTGGCAGGGTGCGCGGCTGCCTCCCAGGCTCCCGCGCAAACGGACGCATTGACGATAGAAAACCGCTATCCGCTGGAATATGCGAAGCAGTTCACGGTGGATGTGTGCGCGGGCGGCTATGACCTCATCACGATTGACGGCAGCCGCTATCTCGTCGTGCCGGAGGGGGCCGCTGCGCCCGCCAATCTGGACGCAGACATCACCGTTTTGCAGCAGCCTATCCAAAATATCTACCTTGTGTCGTCGTCCGCGATGGACCCCATCATCAGCATTGGCGGGCTGGGGGCTGTGGCGCTGTCCGGCACGCAGGCCGAAAACTGGTACCTCGACGCGGCTCGCACCGCCATGGAGCAGGGCGAGATCGCCTACGCGGGCAAGTACAGTGCGCCCGATTACGAGACGATCCTGTCCGCTGACTGCGGCCTTGCCATCGAGAACACAATGATCTACCACACGCCCGAGGTGAAGGAGCAGCTCGAAAAATTCGGCGTGCCGGTCCTCGTCGAGCGCTCGAGCTACGAGAGTGACCCGCTGGCCCGGATGGAATGGGTCAAGCTGTACGGCATCCTGCTGGGCAGAACCGAGGAGGCCGAGCGCATTTTTGACGACGCTGTGCAGCGCATTGCACCGCTGCTGGACGAGGAACCCACCGGCAAGACTGCGGCGTTCTTCTCCATCACCTCAAACAATCTCGCCACGGTGCGCAAGGGCGGCGATTACGTCGCCAAGATGATCGGGCTGGCGGGCGGCAGCTACGTCTTTGCCGACCTGACGGACAGCGGCAACAATCTGGCGACTGTCAATATCTCGCTCGAGGATTTCTACGCCGGGGCGCGTGACGCCGATGTGCTGTTCTACAACAGCACGATTGAGGGCGAGCTGCGCACAATGGATGAGCTGCTCGCCAAATGTCCGATGCTGGCGGACTTCAAGGCCGTGCAAAGCGGCAGCGTCTGGTGTACGTCGCAGAGCCTTTTCCAGCAGAGCATGGAGCTGCCGGATCTGATCCTGGATATGAACAAGGTGTTCACCGAGGATGACCCGGACGACAGTGAATTGACATTTTTGACGAAGCTGCACTGAAAATTTAACGCGGCGGCAAAAACGGGCGCACAAAACCGTGGCGCATCCGTAGGGGCGGATTCCATATCCGCCCGCACCATTGCCGCCCGCCGCAAAGGAAACCACGCATGCACACCTCCAAACGCATGACAATTGCATACCTCGCCATGGCGGCGGCCCTGCTGGCGCTGTTTGCGCTCAACCTGTTCTGGGGCAGCATTGCGCTCTCCCCGGCGGACATCGCGGCGGCCCTGCTGGGCCGCGGCACAAACGCGCTGGCGGCCAATATCCTGCTGCAGCTGCGCCTGCCGCGCGCCGTCATGGTCGTGCTGCTGGGGGCGGCGCTCTCGGTGGCCGGGTATCTGCTGCAAACGTTTTTTGCCAACCCGATTGCCGGGCCTTTTGTCATGGGCATTTCCAGCGGGGCCAAGCTGGCCGTGGCGCTGACGATGGTCGTCTTTTTGAACCGCGGTCTGCTCACCGGCTCACTGACGCTGATTCTGGCGGCGTTTGCCGGGGCCATGGCGGCCATGCTGTTTGTGCTGGCCGTGGCGCGCCGCGTGCAGCAGATGAGCATTTTGGTTATCTGCGGCGTCATGATCGGCTACATCTGCTCGGCCGTCACCGATATTGTCGTCGCCTTCGCGCAGGATTCCAACATCGTCAACCTGCACAACTGGTCGATGGGCAGCTTCTCCGGCATGACCTGGGGCAATGTCGCCACGGCGGCGGCCATCGTTCTGCCCTGCCTGGCCGCCGCGTTTTTGCTCTCCAAGCCGATGGCCGCCTACCAGCTGGGCGAAAGCTACGCCGCCAGCGTCGGCGTGCCGGTGCGGGCGTTTTCCGTGGTGCTTGTGCTGCTGTCAAGCCTGCTGGCGGCCTGCGTCACGGCATTTGCCGGACCGATCTCCTTCGTCGGCATTGCGGTGCCGCATCTGGTAAAACATACGCTGGGCAGTGCAAAACCGCTGCGGGTGCTGCCGGGCTGCGCACTGGGCGGCGCGGCATTCTGCCTGCTGTGCGACCTGATCGCCCGCAGCCTGTTTGCACCCACCGAGCTGTCCATCAGCTCGGTCACAGCGGTGTTCGGTGCGCCGGTGGTCATCTGGCTGCTTGTGCGCCGCCACAGCGGGGAGGGCACGGTATGAGCTGTTGTGAAACGCAAAATCTCGCCGTCGGCTACGGTGCGCCGCTGCTGCGGGACATTGCCCTGCACGCCGAGCGCGGCAAAATTCTGGCGCTCATCGGTCCGAACGGCGCGGGCAAATCCACCCTTTTAAAAACGCTGGCCGGGCAGCTGGCGGCGCAGGGCGGCGCGGTGCTGCTGGACGGGCAAGACCTGACGGCCTACACCCCCAACGCCCGGGCGCGCAAGCTGGCGCTGATGCTGCCCCACACGGCCCGCACCGAGCTGACGTCCTGCTTTGAGGTTGCCGCCGCCGGGCGCTACCCCTACACCGGGCGGCTGGGCATTTTGTCCGATGCCGACAGGCAGCAGGTGCATGACGCCCTGCGCCTTGTCCGGGCGGAGGAGCTGGAGGACCGCGATTTTGCCAGGATCAGCGACGGCCAGCGCCAGCGCGTGCTGCTGGCCCGCGCGGTCTGCCAGCAGCCGGAGATTTTGCTTCTGGACGAGCCTACGTCGTTTCTGGACGTAAAGGGCAAGGCGGAGCTCATGGACATCCTGCAAGTGCTGGCGCATGAGAAGAACGTGGCCGTCATCGTGACGCTGCATGAGCTGGAGCTGGCCCAAAGGCTGGCTGACGCCGTTGTCTGCGTTGCGCCGTCAGGCGTGTCCGCTGTGCTGGCGCCGCAGGACGCCTTTGCACAGGACAATATCTGTGCGCTGTTTGGACTGACCACCGACCAATACGCGGTGCTGTTTGCCGGGAGCGGCGCAAAGCCGAAGCCCCAATTTGAGCACTACATCCGCAGCGGGCAGCGTTTACTGCGCTGCGGCTACACCACCGGCACCTGCGCGGCGCTGGGGGCGGCGGGCGCGGCACGGCTGC
>OLRZ01001038.1_pt1 | contig 20162 bp, 10 predicted proteins | sample 1671931 | NCBI WGS metagenome assembly OLRZ01 (sample SAMEA3136627, study PRJEB25190) | human gut metagenome | reverse complement strand
ATCATGTCCGAGGCACTTGAGAAATGGCCGATCGAGCTGTTCTCCAGACTGCTTCCGCGTGTATACCAGATCATCGAGGAGATCAACCGTCGTTTCATTCTTGAGATCCAGCAGAAATATCCTGGAAACTTCGAGAAAGTTAAGAAGATGGCGATCATCTATGACGGACAGGTTAAGATGGCTCACCTTGCGATCGTTGCAGGCTACTCTGTAAACGGTGTTGCACGCCTTCATACCGAGATCCTCAAGAATCAGGAGCTGAAGGATTTCTATGAGATGATGCCTGAGAAGTTCAACAACAAAACAAACGGTATCACACAGAGACGTTTCCTTGCTCATGGAAACCCGCTTCTGGCTGACTGGGTAACAGACAAGATCGGACCGGACTGGATCACAGATCTTTCCCAGCTTTCCAAGCTTAAAGTTTACGCAGACGATGAGAAGGCTCTTCAGGAGTTCATGACCATCAAGTTCAAGAACAAAGAGCGTCTTGCAAAATATATCCTGGAGCACAATGGTGTTGAGGTTGACCCGCACTCTATCTTCGATATCCAGGTTAAGAGACTTCATGAGTACAAACGTCAGCTTCTTAACATCCTGCATGTGATCTATCTGTACAACCAGATCAAGGCACATCCGGAGATGGATTTCTATCCAAGAACATTTATCTTTGGTGCAAAAGCTTCCGCAGCTTACGCACGTGCAAAGAAGATCATCAAGCTGATCAACTGTGTGGCAGATGTTGTAAACAATGATGCTTCTATCAACGGTAAGCTGAAGGTTGTATTCATCGAGAACTACCGTGTATCCAACGCTGAGATCATTTTTGCGGCAGCAGATGTTTCCGAGCAGATCTCCACAGCAAGTAAAGAGGCTTCCGGTACAGGTAACATGAAATTCATGCTGAACGGTGCTCCGACACTTGGAACCATGGATGGTGCTAACGTTGAGATCGTACAGGAGGTTGGCGAGGAGAATGCATTTATCTTCGGTATGAGCTCCGACCAGATCATCAACTATGAGAACAACGGCGGTTACGATCCGGACTTCATCTACAACACAGATCCGGAGATCCGTCAGGTACTGATGCAGCTGATCAACGGAACCTTCTCCAGCGATACAGAGATGTTCCGTGACATCTACAATTCACTTCTCGACAAACGCAACATGCCGAGACCTGACCAGTACTTCATCCTTGGCGACTTCCGTTCCTATGCAGAAGCACAGAAACGTGTTGAGGCAGCATACAAAGATGAGAAACGCTGGGCTAAGATGGCACTTCTCAATACAGCATGCAGCGGTAAGTTCACATCCGACAGAACCATTCAGGAGTATGTAGATGATATCTGGCACCTGGATAAGGTTATCGTAAAAGAGAACTAAAAAACATTTGATTTGACAACACCTGACTTCATTTGTATAATGAAGTCAGGTGAATAATTGAATGAAAGGAAGCTTTCAGGCGAACAGGTGAGATTCCTGTACAGGAAAATGCGTTGTCGTACAGTCGGCGGGCCGGAGCTTTTTTTAAAAAGATAGTGACTACAGAAGTCAGTTTGCGCATAAAGAACGTCTATCAGGTAACAGAAATCCCGTAAGGGACTTTTTCTGTTACCTTTTTTGTTGCCCTCGTGGCATCATGATCTTTCAATTAAAACAGCAAAAAAGAAAGCTGTCACCGAAAAATCAAAAGGAGGAAAGGTTATGAAACGCAAAAAAATTCTCAGTATTCTTCTTGCAAGTGCTATGATCGGCACTGCTCCGGCATCTGCCTGGGCCGCTGATTTCACAGACACAAATGTGGTTGACGCAGAAGAAGTAACAGAGGAAGCTACAGAGGAGGACGTTCCGGAACAGCAGGAGGATGACGCAGAAAGCATTGATCTGGAAGCAGATGACGCAGAAGATCTTTCACAGGATGAAGACGCAGCAGCTGTTTCCACACAGGAGAGCGAAGATCCGTTTTCCGCAGGAGAGGCTGTAGCAGCATTTGCAGATGGTGAGGAAAGCGGAGATCTGACACTGGCAGGAACCGGTACAGAGGCAGATCCGTACCTGGTTACATCCACAGCTGACATTCAGGCAGTTGCAGATTATGTAAACAACGGAAAAGGTACTTTTGCAAACCAGTATCTGAAATTTACAGAGGATATCACACTTCCGGAAGGATGGACTCCGATCGGAATAAAAACATCCAAATTCCAGGGAAATCTGGACGGAGACAACCATCTGCTGACAGTACCGAAAGGGGAGAAATGTCTTCTTGGTTATGTAGCAGATTCTACTCTGAAAAATCTGAATATCTATGGAGAGCAGATCGCGTCTGACGGTGTTGTCTGTAATTATGAGGTTGATTACAGTTCCAGAAACCCGATCAAGATCGACAATGTAACTTTAAAAGCAGGAACACAGACTTTGAAATCCGGATTTATCGGAGGATATGCATCCGGACAAAACCAGATCACCATCACCAACAGTACTGTAGAAAAAGGTGTTGTGATCGGATATGACAAAGCACAGTCCAATATCGGTTCCTTTGGTGGTGACTTCAACGGAACTATCGAGAACTGCGTAAGTTACGCAGATGTCTACGGAACAAAATACGTAGGCGGTATCAGCGGAAACAAAGGTCAGTCTATGGGAACCTATGCACTGAAAAACTGTAAGTTCTACGGAACCGTAACTGCAAGCGGAAATTACGCAGGTGGTATTTCCGGCGGCGGATACGGCGGAACACGGTGGGGCGAATCTTCTGCGCCGAACACACCAGGTGTAACGATTCAGGACTGCTATTCCAACGGAACGATCACAGGAAATGACTATGTAGGTGGTATCCTTGGTTCTGAGACCGGTATGGTACAGTGCTGGGACAACGGTATCCAGTATATTCAGAACAACTCCTTTGAGGGAACGGTAAGTGCAACAAACGGAACACGTGTCGGCGGTGTGATCGGTTACATCAAAGGTATTGATAAATACAACATCATCGAGAACAATGAGTATACCTGTAAAGATGTAAAAGGAATCGGAGCGATCGATTTCGTTGATACAAATTATGCAAATCCCACACCTGTGGAAGGCGTAACTTATTACAATTCAGAAAACGGAAGGCCAAGTATTTCCGGTGCAACGAAAGCACAGCATAACCGTACCGATGATCCTCTCGGTGCAGATGCAGATAAGCTTACCAAACTGGTAGTGCCGAAGATCAAAGTTTCCCTTACGATCTTAGGTGACCAGGTTCACGACAGTGATAAAGATCATCAGTATCATACCTACTATGCAGGAAATCTGGAGACCTGGCTGGAGCAGAGTGAGTATACCGTTGTAGAAGGCTCTACGGCAAAAGATGTCATTGACGCAGCATTACTTGCCAACAACATGACATGCGAGAATCCATCCGGAAACTACATTGCGTCCATCACAAAAGGTGATGTTACACTTGGCGAGTTTACAAACGGAAAATACAGCGGATGGATGTATACATTAAACGGCTCTTATCCGGATCTTGGAGTTTCCGAGCAGGAAGTAAAGAACAATGACCAGATCGTTCTTCATTACACAGACTACTATCCGGAAGAAGAGAATCATGTCTGGGAGACAGCATGGACATTTGACAAAAACGCCCACTGGCATGAATGTGCAAATTCCAAAAACGAAAATTCCTGGTGCAACATCTCCAGCAATGAGAGAAAGAACGGATATGCAGCACATACCTATGACAAAGGTAAAGTAACAAAAGCAGCTACCTGTACAACAGCAGGTGTGAAAACATATACCTGTACAGTCTGCGGCGCAACAAAGACAGTAAGTATCCCGAAGACAAGACATACTTACACCTGGAAAACAACAACAAAAGCAACCGTATTCAAACCGGCAGTACAGACAAAAGTCTGCTCCAAATGCGGTTATAAAACAAAGACAACCAGACCTTACGGCAAAAAACTGACTCCAACCCTGAAACTGAACGCAACAAAGATCACTCTGAAAGTAAATCAGTCCACATCCAGAGTGAAAGTAACAGGACTTGCCAACGGTGATGCTGTAAAGGCATGGGGAACTACCAACAAAAAAATCGTAACTGTAAGCAGCAAAGGTGTGATCAAAGCCGGAAAAACAGCTGGTACAGCAAAAGTTTCCGTAACCTTAAAGAGCGGAAAGAAAGCTTATATCACAGTAACTGTTCAGAAATCTACAGTAAAAACAACAAAGATCACAGGTGTGAAATCTGCCCTTACTCTGAAAAAAGGAGCAAAGACAACCCTGAAACCGGTACGTACACCGTTCACATCCGGTGAGAAGATTACTTACACTTCTTCCAATAAGAACGTGGCAACCGTAAGCAGCACAGGTGTGATCACAGCAAAAAAAGCAGGAACAGCAGTGATCACCGTAAAGAGCGGAAGCAAAAAAGTAACATGCAAGGTAACAGTTAAATAAAGTTGTTATCCCCTGAAAAATAAAAGCGGCATTTTTTCACAGAATGAAATGTGAAAAAATGCCGCTTTTGATCATTTGATCATAAATATTCAACTTTAAAATCAAATTCCTTACAATACTCATCTACTTTGGAACCTTTATAACACCGGATGGTACAGGCACGGTTGATGATCCATGGCCCGATAAAATCGGGATCGTGTCGGATCTCCAGATATTTCATACGGTTACATCCGTGGAATACCCATTTGCCGATATAATGGATATTTGTGGGAAGACAGACATAAGTAAGATTCATACACTTAAAAAATGCGCTTTCGTCCAAAAATTCCAGGGACTGGGGAAGATGAAGTTCTTCTATGGCACAAAAATAAAAAGCCTCTTTTCCGATACGTTTCAGACCTTCCGGGAAATCCACGGAACGGAGATTTTTACAGCGGTAAAAAGCACGGTCTTCGATGAGGGTAAGTGCGGAAGACAGCTGAAGGGATTCCAGGGAGGTACACTGTGAAAAAGCTTCGGAGCGGATCCGGGAAATCTGTGAATCATGGGGAAAGATCACACATCCAAGCTTTCGGTTCTCCTGAAAGGCGGCTCTCGGGATAGAAGAAAGTGCCTGAGGAAGAATGACTTTTTTCAGGGAATTACATTGAGAAAATACGTTGGATCCCATATTTTCCACCTGGGTGGGAAGCAATACTTCTTTCAGAAGAGTGCAGCCCTGAAAGGTTCTGGCGCCGATATTTTTAAGCGTGTCCGGAAAACAGACAGAGGAGATCTTGGTCTTTTTCTGAAAAGCTTCCGACGCGATATATTCAATTGGCGCAGGGATCTTTACATTTGAGGAAAGATAGTTTCTTGCGTTGTTTTTGGAAATGACACGACTGGATCTGTAATAAGTACCTGACATAAAAAAGTCTCCTTCAACATAAAAAAAGACACCGCATCACAGGCAGATACGATGTCAAAAAAGAATTCTCCATTTATCATACGTGTAATAGCCGGCAGTATTTCCAAGCAGATCTCCTGACTTATGCAGTCACGTTTATCCCCTTCTTATACGATAAAGTACAATGGTTCACGGATAAACTAAGCAAATACAGTAGCACGTCTGTTGAGGATTCTCACCTTATTCCCTTTTAATCCGGTTTTCTGCAGGAAAAAACCGGAACTTGAAAACGTCTATATTTAATATTTTTGGGTGTCTGATTATTATATCACAGAAAAAGGACAGATACAATTGTTTTCCGGGTTTTCGTTTGACAGACAAGAGGAAATAAACTATAATTTCAGTATAAAATTTCATAGAAAAGAAAGACGTGCAAACAGGTGTGATTCCTGTACATGTAAGTGCGATGCCGTACAGTCGGCGGGCGGTTTTTCTTTCATGTAAGGTAGAAGCATTGGTTTGCGCATAGGAACATCTATCAGGTAACGGAATCCCCTTGGAAAAGAGGGATTATTTTCCGTTACCTTTTTTGTTGCTTTTTTTGTGCAGAGAAAAGGAGGAAGAATGGAAAGTAAGAGGAAAAAGACGCTGTTTAATGTGATCATGGTAGTACTGATCCTGGTCATTGCCGGATGCGGAGTGATGGCAGTGGGAAATCTGAAAGGATGGTTTGATAAAGGATCGGACAGCGTTCTTATGACAAAGAACGTAAAAGGTGTGGCCAATATTCAGAGAAACGGTGTGGGCTACGGCCTGGAAAAAAATGTGGCATTGAGAGCCGGAGATATTCTTGAGACGAAGAACGGAACCACAGCGGAGCTTTCAGCCGGAGAAAACAATACACTTTCACTTAACGCAAATACGAAACTTACTGCGGAATCCGTAGAAAAAAACAATTTGAAACTTACTGCGGATCAGGGAGAGGTTTTTGCGGATCTTACGGATTCTGTGGGAAAAGCAGAGATCGCTCTTGATGAAAATACGCTTACCTTTGAGACAGGAGTCTTTTCCGTAAGCGCACAGTCCGGAAGCGGCGCTGTGTATGTATTTAAGGATGAAGTGGAACTGGCCGGAGCGGACGGAAAAACCACAACCGTAACAGCCGGCGAAAGTGCTCAGATGACAAAAAGTGAGGACGGAAGCTGGAAAGTAGAAACAAGTAAGATCTCAGCAGGAGCATTAAATGAATATATGATCCAGCAGCTGCTGGGATGCGCAGATAAAGACAGTTTATGTTTTACACCGGAGGAACTTCAGAAAGTTCTGGATGACAGAGCCGCAGAGAAGAAAGCAGCTCTTGAGAAGAGTTTAAATTCTACAAACAAGATTCCGAAGACTTCAGAAAAATCGGATGATAAAAAGTCTGCAGATGGATCTGCGAAACAGAATTCCGATACAACAGACGGAAATACCGTAGACACTGCAGGCAGCGGAGAGAACACAACACAGGAATATACACCGGATGCTTCTCAGGATGAGACGGATTCTTCCGGAGAAGACACCGCAGGCAGTGATGGAGATGTATCCGATGACGGCAGTTCTGATGATGGTTCCGGTGACGGGGATTCTCAGGATACCAAGCAGTGTACCATCACGATCCTCTGCGATACCATCCTTAATAATATGGACAATCTGACAGCCGGAAAAGAAGCTTATGTGCCGGCAAACGGAGTGATCCTGGATACCAGTACCGTAGAGTTTACAGAGGGAGAAACCGTTTTTGAAGTACTTCAGAGAGTTTGTGAGTACGCCGGAATCCAGCTGGAATATTCCTGGACGCCTATGTATGACAGTTACTATATTCAGGGAATCAACAACCTGTATGAATTTGACTGTGGAGCACAGTCCGGATGGATGTATAAAGTAAACGGATGGTTCCCGAATTACGGATGTTCCAAGTACACACTGGAGGACGGAGACGACATTGTGTGGTGCTTTACCTGCAATGGTCTTGGCGCGGATGTCGGTGCGGAATATAACGGTGAGTGACAGCAAAGGGAGTAAAAGATATGCAGAGAAAAAAATTTCTGGCACTGATGCTGACGGCTGCTCTTGTGGGGCAGCCGGGAGCTCCTGTTTCAATTATGGCGGCAGAAACAGACGAAAGTTCCGATTTCGGATCGTTTGGATCAGAAGCTTCTGACACAGCAGAAAAAAAATTGCCGGTGATCACGGAGGACCTGTCGGAGGAGACCATTACATATGATCTCAATGAAAAGGCAGAGCCTTTAAAGGTTCAGACGGAAGAATCCGGCAAGCTGAAATATCTGTGGCTGAAAAGTGATGACAACGAGAATTTTTACAAAATAGAAAAGTCCGACAGCCAGGAAAAGACAAAAGAAGAACAGACCGGGGAACAGCAGGGGGAAAACAGCCAGCCGGAGTATGAAGATACACAGGAGTATACACCGGCTACAGATACAGCCGGAACCTTCTACTACAAAGTCCGGATCTGGAATTCAGAAGAAACAGACGAAAACGCTTACGTAGAAAGTAAGACTGTCTGTCTTCAGGTGTTGGATCCGTCCGCTGAAGACCATAGTGGATTGGATGCTACAGATGGGAAAAAGGACGGAGAGCAGAAGGATCCGGCAGCATTGGATAAAGAAGATCCGGCTGCAGATCATACATCAGGTGATACCGCAGAAAATTCGGGGAACGAAAAAGATGCGGATCCGGACGGCGAAAATTCCGGAAGTGAAGACAGTGGAAATGCGGCTGATGACGGGAAAGATTCCGGCAATGAAGCTGGTGAGAACACCGGTAACGAAGAGGACAATACCGGAGAATCTGGTGGTGAGAACATCGGAGATGAAGATCCTGCCGCTGAAGATACCGATAAAAAAGACACGGATATCGCCGAAAACGATTCCGAGAATCATCTTCCCAAACGTCAGGAAGACATCCCGGAAAGTGAAACTTACGAAACCGAAGGTTACTGGAACGTATCTCTCAGTGAGATCTTTCAGGATCCGGACGGAGATGATCTGACCTATTACGAAAAAGGAGAAAGAGATGAGGACTGGACTCCTGTAGACGGAGATTCTTACCTTTGTCACCTGGAAGAAAATCAGGAGACCTATCTTTTTACCGCAAAGGATCAGGAAGGTTACGGAGATGTTTATGCCGTAACTCTGAAAAAGAAAGACGCGGCGGAACTGGAAGTATCAGAAGCACAGAAGGCTCAGGAGAAATCCGCGGCAAAGGATACGGAAGAGGAACTTTTCTCATCCGGAGACGCAGAGGCAGCTTCTGCTTCCAATACGGCAAGTTTTAATACCATTTATAAAGAAACCGGAGAACATCTGGCATCCATGGCAGAAAAAAGCGCACCTGTAAACGGAACGCTGTGCGGTGAATGGATGGTGATCGGCCTTATGCGAAGCGGCCAGCCTGTGGACGCATCGGTTTACAGCCGTTATAAATCCAATCTTGTGGATGTGGTGAAACAGAAAAAAGGTGTACTCCATGATAAAAAATATACGGAATATTCCAGGGCAGTTCTGGCGCTTACAGCCATTGGAGAAGATGTTACCGATGTAGGAGGATACAATCTTCTGCAGCCGCTGTCCGATTTCGACCAGACAGTATGGCAGGGAGTTAACGGAACGATATGGGCTCTGATCGCCTTTGACAGCCATGATTATGAGATCCCGAAAGCAGCGGTCGGAAAAACGCAGACAACCAGGGAAAAACTGATCAACAACATTCTGTCGCAGGAAGTATCCGGCGGCGGATGGAGCATCATGGGCGGAGCAGACAGTGACGTGACAGGAATGGCACTGCAGGCTCTGGCACCATATTATAAGAGTAATTCTTCCGTAAAAGCGGCAGTAGACAGAGCGCTGAAAAAACTCTCCTCCATGCAGCTTTCGGACGGAACTTTCGGAACTATGGGACACAGCACCTCCGAGAGCTGTTCCCAGGTAGTGACCGGACTTTCGGCACTTGGTATCGACTGTGATAAGGATTCCCGCTTTATCAAAAACGGAAAGTCCCTTCTTCAGGGATTATTAAGTTACTACGACGGAAAAGAGGGATTTCTCCATGTTGCCGGAAATGGCTATGACCAGATGGCAACGGAACAGGCATACTACGCAATGACTGCATACAGCCGAATGAAAAACGGGAAAAATTCCCTTTATGATATGACCGATGTGGCGATCAAATCAGACAAGGAAAAAGCGGCAGAAGTGACGAAACTGATCGAGGCACTTCCGTCAAAGATCACCATGAGTAATTTCCAGAAAGTGATCACTGCATATGCCGCATACAATGGACTGAATTCCACACAGAAAGCGGTTATCTCCAAGACAAATAAGGATAAGCTTCTCAAAGCCTATGCGGAGGCTCAGGATGTGGAAGTGAAGTATGTGGAAGGTCTGATCTCAAAGATCGGAAAAGTAACATTGTCCAGTGAAGAAAAGATTACAGATGCAAAAACAGCCTATAATTCCCTTTCTTCCGCTCAGAAAAAGAAGGTTACAAACTATTCTGTTCTGACAGCAGCGGAGAAGGCACTGCAGCAGTTAAAAAAAGCAGCAGAACCCACACCTACCACAAAACCATCCGGCCCGTCAGGAAAACCGGGTTCCAAGGTAAACCTGGTAACACCGAAACCAACGGCAACTCCCGGGGCAGCGAATCCGTCCAAAACAAAATCTGCCGGAGGTTCCACCAAATCAGCAACTGTAGGAAGCGGCAGCAAATCCTCTTCCAAAACAGGAAGCAGCAAATCTTCCGCCAAGAAGAGCACTGCAAGTACCAAAAAAGCAAATTCCAATAAAACAGATTCCAAGACGTCTGCAGCCGAAACAAAAGCAACTGAGACAACGGCATCCAAAAAAGTTGTCAGCGAAATGAAGACGTTTTTCGACAAAAAGAGAAAAGATCCGTATCCGTCAAAGATTGATGACTATTCCGAAAAGCAGATCAAAGAACTTGGAAAAACCTGGAAAAATTATGAGAAACTTTCCGAAGGGGAAAAGAAAGCAGTTCAGGAAGAGAAAACCTATCAATCCTTCCAAAAGCTTCTTACCGCTCTTGGTGAAAAATATCATTTTGACCAGGCTACCGGAACGAATCTGGATGACAACAAGGATGAGGCATTACCGTGGTATGTCCAAATGGTGGTAAATCCAAAGATCGCAGACGAAAGCGAAGTGGAGACCATCCAGAAAGTCCTGGGCAAAAAATCCGAGGTACTTTCCCTGAATGAAATTCATTTTGTAGATACCCTTACCGGGGATGACTGGAAGCCGAAGGACATTTTGAAGGTGCAGCTTCCAATGGCAGATCTGGGCGATTATAAGAGCTGTATGATCGTACATATCACAGATAAGGGAAAAGTGGAATTCCTGAAAGGAAAGATATCAGACAGCTATATTTCCTTTGACGCGGCAGAATTTTCTTCTTACGGAATCGTAGGATTTATGGGAGATTCCGACGAGATACTTTCCGGGCAGGAAAAGAAGAAACCGGTATGGCCGTGGATCGCAGCCGGCGGAGCAGCGCTGATCCTGGTAGTGATCCTGGGCGGTGTACAGATCGCGGACAGCCGCAGAAAAAAGAAGGATAAAGGTGAAAAATAAAAATGAATGAAAAAAAAGATACTTTTTCCACCTTTCATCCGGTAATCAATTTTACCTTTTATATTGGCGCGTTTTTGCTGGGGATGATGCTGATCCATCCGGTTTTTCTGGCAGTTTCGGCAATCACAGCAGCGGCTTTTTACATTACCGTAAAAGGAAGAAAGGCGAAGAGTTTTCTGTTTGGAATGATTCCGCTTTTTCTCATGCTGTCCTTTATCAATCCTTTGTTTAACACCTACGGAGACAGGGTTCTGTTTACCTGGTGGAACGGCCGGCCCTACACGCTGGAGGCACTTGCGTACGGAACAAGCCTTGCTGCGATGGTAGTGACCATTCTTTTATGGTTTGCTTCCTACAGTTTTGTGATGACCAGCGATAAGTTCCTGTACCTGTTTGGAAAAGCAGCTCCATCGGTTTCGCTGGTGCTGACGATGATCCTGCGTCTTCTGCCTAACTACGAAAAAAAGATCGCGCAGATCGGCAATGCAAGAAAAAGCATCGGCATGTCCGCAGAGAATGGAACCACAAAAGAAAAAGCAGAGCATGGACTGACCATCGTATCCGCGATGACCTCCTGGGCTCTGGAAGGCGGCATCATCATGGCAGACAGTATGCGCAGCCGTGGGTTTGGTACCGGGAAAAGAACGACATTTTCCCTGTACCGTTTTGAAAAAAGAGATAAGATCCTGCTGGCGATCATGGCGGGTTTTCTTGCCATTGTGATCTTTTGCTGTATCATGGGCGGCAGCAGCGCGCAGTACACACCGGAATTTCTGGTGGCAATGAGCCCATATACCGTTGTAGGAGCAGTTGCCTACGGAGCGTTTCTGGCTCTTCCTACAGCAGTTAATATTACGGAGGAAATCATATGGTACATTTTGAGATCAAAGATCTGAGCTTCTATTATCCTACAGAAAAAAAGAAGCCGGCTCTTTCCCATATTAACTTAAAGATCGAGAGAGGCCAGTACGTCACAGTCTGCGGAAAAAGCGGCAGTGGCAAGACTACACTCTTAAGACATCTGAAAAGCGTACTTGCGCCTCACGGAAAAACAGAGGGCGAGATATTTTTTGAAGGAAAACCTCTGAAAGACGCGGATCTTCGGACCCAGTCGTCCAGAATTGGGTACGTTATGCAGAATCCGGATAACCAGATCGTCACAGATAAGGTGTGGCATGAGCTGGCATTTGGGCTGGAGAGTCTTGGCATGGATCAGAAGACCATCCGTCTCCGTGTAGCAGAGATGGCCAGTTATTTCGGCATCCAGGGCTGGTTCCATAAAAACGTGACAGAACTCTCCGGAGGGCAGAAACAGCTTCTGAACCTGGCTTCCATTATGGCCATGCAGCCAAGTATCCTGATCCTGGATGAGCCCACCAGTCAGCTGGATCCCATTGCGGCTACGGATTTTCTGAATACAGTGCGAAAGATCAACCGGGAGCTGCGGACAACGATCATCATTACAGAGCACAGACTGGAAGACATTTTTTATGCATCCGATAAAGTTGTGGTGGTGGAAGACGGAAAGATCATTGCAGACGATGAACCGAGAAAGATCGGTGATTTCCTGAAAAACGGAAACAACGACATGTTTGCGGCAATGCCCACACCGGTACAGATTTATTACGGAGTAAAAAAATTCCAGGAAGAAAAGAACCTGAAGCCGGAGAAAGAAACCATAAAATGTCCTCTTACAGTCAGAGAGGGCGGTGACTGGTTAAGCCACATGTTTGAAGAAAAAACGCCGGCTGTTACCAGAATCGAGGAAAAGATCACCACAGATCCGGACGAAGTAAAAGATCCGGCAGTTCTGGTAAAAGAAGTCTGGTTCCGTTACGAAAAAGACACGCCGGATGTATTGAAAGGAATCACGTTCCAGATACCGCAAAATTCCCTGTTTGCCATTGTTGGCGGAAACGGCGCAGGAAAATCCACGACCCTGAAAGCGATCAGCAACATCTGTAAGCCTTATCGCGGAAAAGTTTTGATCCAGGGAAAACCTGTGAAGAAATATAAGTCCGGAGAACTTTTTGACCATTTACTGGCAATGCTTCCTCAGGATCCACAGAGCCTTTTTGTGAAAAAAACAGTTCGGGAAGATCTGGAAGAAATGCTTCGCGGAAAGGATGAAGAGAAGAAGAGCAGGATTGAAAAAGTAGCGGAAACCTGTCATATTTCCCATCTTCTGGAACATCATCCTTATGATCTTTCCGGAGGAGAGCAGCAGAGAGCGGCGCTGGCAAAAGTGCTCCTCACAGATCCGAAGATCCTTCTGCTGGATGAGCCTACCAAAGGAATTGATAATTTCTTCAAGCTGGAATTTGCAGAGATCCTGAAGGATCTGAAGAAACAGGGAGTGACGATCATCATGGTTTCTCATGATGTGGAATTCTGTGCAAAATACGCAGATCTGGTAAGTATGTTTTTTGATGGCAGCATCATCACCACAAATACACCAAATCGTTTCTTTTCACAGAACAGTTTCTATACAACGGCAGCAAACAGGATGAGCCGCCATATCTTTGAAAACGCTATTACAAATGAGGATGTGATCGAATTATGCAGACAGAATCTGTAAAATACTGGACTTTAAAAAGGATCCTGGGCTATGTACTGATCCTGATCCTGATGCCGGTGACTCTGATGGTGTCCTGGCATTTCGGAGATCGAAAATATTATCTGTGCAGCCTGATCCTGATCGTTTATTCTATAATCCCGTTTTTGCTCAGTTACGAAAAAAGGAAACCCCAGGCAAGAGAGCTGGTAACGATCGCCGTGATGTGTGCCATTGCAGTGGCTTCCAGAGCTGCGTTTATCATGCTTCCGCATTTTAAGCCCATGCTGGGAATCATTATGATCACAGGAATGGCTTTTGGCGCAGAAGCGGGATTTCTGACAGGAGCTCTTGGAGCTTTTGTGAGCAATTTTATCTTCGGACAGGGACCCTGGACTCCGTGGCAGATGTTTGCCTACGGGATCGGAGGACTTCTGGCAGGGCTTCTTGCAAGAAAAGGGATCATGACAGAGAAAAAGAGGATCCGCACGGCAGTGATCGGTTTTCTGATCATTCTGTGTATTGTGGGACCGCTTCTTGACACCTGCTCTGTTTTTACTATGGTAACAAACTTTACCCGGGCTTCTGTAGGCGCGATCTATATGTCAGGCCTTCCGGTAAATATTGTACATGGAGTTGCAACAGCACTGACACTTTTGATCCTGTGTAAACCGATGATGGAGAAGCTTGAGAGAATCCGGATCAAATACGGAATGATGGGTGAGGAAGATGAGATTTGACAGTTACCATCCGGTGATAAACCTGATCTACTTTGCGGCAGCAATCGTATGTACCATATGGTTTCATCATCCGGTATTCCTTGGGATATCTTATGTCTGCGCATTTGTATATTCCGTAAAACTCAATGGGAAAAGAGCGGTGATCTTCAATCTGTGTCTGACTCCGCTGATCTTTCTGTATGCGGCCTGGTATTCCTATTACAATCATTTCGGAGTGACAAATCTCCGTCAGAATTTTATCGGAAACCAGATTACCCTGGAATCTGTGGTATATGGAATTGTCCGCGGAACCACCGTGGCAGCAGTGATCATGTTTTTTTCCTGTGTGTTCGCTGTGGTGTCATCGGATAAAGTAGTATATCTTTTCGGAAGGATATCGCCCAGATTGTCGTTGTTTCTGTCCATACTTTTGCGGTGTGTTCCGAGAGTGAAGGAACGTGCCAGGAAGATTGAGATATCCAGAGAGGGTATTGGAAAAGGGGTACGGCAGGGAAATATCCTGGAGAGATTTTTGCACGGATTAAGCCTGATCTCCATTGTGATCACCTGGACGCTGGAGGATTTTGTGGAAAGTACGGTTTCCATGAAGAGCAGGGGTTATTCGCTCCGGGGAAGAACGGCTTTTTCCATTTATCGTTTTGATAACAGAGACAGAAGTTTTGTTGTGATGATCTTTCTCTGTCTGACTTTTGTGGCATCGGCCATTCTTCTGGACCAGACAGAGATCTATTATAATCCGGAGATCATTATGAATCCGGTTACTCCCATGTCTTTTGTATTTTATGTGGCTTACGCAGTGCTGCTGCTTTTGCCCATGGGATTGCAGATCGCAGGGGAGATCCGTTACAAGAGGAAGAAATAAAAAGTGTGAACATTATTGTGAAGGCTGAATTCACCGGAGGTCTTCACAAGATGTAATAAATGGCACAGGAATTTGTACCGAGAAAAAGAAAGAGAGGTAAAAAGATGCTTAGAAAAGAACTGCAGAAAAAAATGCAGGCAGTTGCAATGGCAGCTGTTGTGACACTTACCACCGTAGGTGCACCGGCTACTACCTTTGCCGGAGAACTTCCCGGAGAATTAACTGCCGAAGCCTTCTCTGATAATGGGGAAGCAGTGACAGAAGAGGTCACAGAGGATGATTTTTCGGACGGAGAAACCGCTGCGGGACAAAGCAGCGCAGGAGAAAACGAAGTAGTTGATGTTCCGGCTGCACAGGCTGAGGAGAGCAGCGAAGGAAGCACAGAGGACGAGCAGGCAAAAGCCCAGGCTTATCTGAAAGAAAACTTTATTGACGGAAGCAATAAGATCATAACCAGTGGCGGTACAGGCGTTACAAAAAGTGAGGATGGTCTTACTTACAATGTTGCCCTTACGATCCCGACCAGCGGATATGCTATCAGAAGTATGAGATTAAAATATGTGAATACTGTTTATAAAACAGGATGGTACATTGATAAGGATAATCCGTATGTTGGCTATAAAGCTCCGGCGACAAACGGTAGCAGAAGTATCACAAGACCTACCGCAGAGCAGGGTCCATACACCTTCACAGCAACCCTGAAACTTTTCGCCCTTGATACAGACACAACAGCGATCAACGACGGAACTGCAACAGCGCTTGCAACACAGGACTTCACCATCGTTCTGGCTCCGGAAAAGAAGAACTATACCGTAAATATCAAACCGGTAAACGCAAAAACAGGGGAAGCCATTGAAGGCGCAACCGTAGATATTCAGAAAGACTGGAGTTCCCTTACTCCGGCAGACGATGGAAGCTATACACTGGTAGAAGGTTCCGAGTATACACTGACAGTAACCGCAGACGGATACGATAAATATACACAGACGATCCTTCCATCTGCAAGCGGAGATATAGAAGTAAAGCTTTCTCCGATCGTATACAGAAATACAACCTTCGCAGTGACAGGAAATGACGGAGCAACCATCACAGACGCGGATATCACAGTAAAAGAAGGCTGATATACAACTCTCAGACCGCAGGAAGACGGAAGCTACAAGCTCCAGGCAGGCAAAGAGTACAAATATACCATCACAAAAGACGGATATAAAGAAGCATCCGGAAGCTTCACCGTACCGGATGAGGCAGGCGATTATACCTTCCCTGTCACCCTTCAGTCCAATATCGATCCTGCAGATCAGGCAGCGGTAGACGCAGTAAAGAAAGCCTTTGACGCAGAATTCGGAACCTTACGTCCTGTTTACGGAACCGATTCTAACATTGCGGACATGGTACTGGCAAAAGTCAAAAAGTACAATCTGGATGTAGATGTATCCAATGTAAAGGTTTCTCTTGCAACATCTGAGGATACGGATTATATCGGCACTGACGGAACCATTCATTATGTAAAGAGTGATCTGAACAGCATGGGTGTGTATTCCAAGAGCCTGGACTGCACCTTTAAGTTTACCTGCAACAACGCGTCTGCAGTATCTGAGAGCCGCAGAGTAACTGTCAGCTGGGATCAGGAATATTTCAGAGGCAAAATGCAGGCAGAGGCTGACCAGCTTACCTGGGACAGCATAAAAGGAAATAATGCGTCACAGGAGGAAGTAACTTCTGATCTGACACTTCCGGGCTGCATGGGTACCAGCATGCGTAATATATGGTCTACCGTAACATGGGAATCTTCTGATCCGGATGTGATCTCTATCCAGAATCCGTCCATCGATTCCCCGATCTATCCGAGAACCGGAAAGATCAACCCGAAAACAGAGGACACAGAGGTTACTCTGAAAGCTACCTTTAAGGCAAACGATATACTCCTTAATGAGTATATTGAAAAAGCCGACAGCTTCGGAACCATTACAAAAACCTTCAAAGTAACGGTAAAGGGAAGCGGAAGCCAGGCACCGACTGAGGAAGAATTAAAGGCGATTCTGGATAAATATTATACAGCAGATCAGCTGAAGGATTTTACAACGCAGACACAGCTTGATACAGCGAACTGTACCGGTGACATCCAGCTTCCTCGTTACACAAGGATCAAAGATGAAAACGGTGAGTATGTATTCAATAATAAAGAGATCACAGTAACCTCCAGTGATGCGAACCTGATGAAGATCAACGGATACAGAGCAGCGGTGGATCTGTTTACATATGATAAAGATACGACAGCAAATCTTATCGTTACCTTCACAAGAGAAGGCGTAACTGCCACAAAAGAGATCCCGATCACAGTTTCCGTAAAAGATATCAACGAAAAGCTGGACGCAGAAATTGCTATGATGGATTACGCAAAAGCCCATTATTTCGATGGTATCAAAGGTGACAATGCCGACGCGGACAGCATTACCACAAACCTTCACGCATTCCAGGAAATGTATCTGGACAACGAAGGAAAAGCTGTCTGGGTATACAATGCAGATGACAAAACAGGCGCAGGTATCATCACAGATGATTATTTTGATGACCCGTGGATCATGGAAGGACAGGGATACAATCACTTCAAATCTTCCAACAACGCAGTGATCCAGCATGAAAACCTTGTTGTAAACAGACCGGAGAGCAATACACAGATCACCATCAGTTCTCTTCTTTCCAGTGAGAAATATGGCCAGTTTGCAAAAGATCATCTGGATAACGCAAAACTTCAGAAACTTTATAAACAGGAAGCATCTGTTACAGTAACCGTAAAGGGAACAAAAGCAGAAGGCGAAGCTCTGAAAGCTAAGATCCAGGAAGCAAATACACTTCTTGAGAGCATCACAGAGGGAACAGAAGCAGGACAGTATCCGGAAGGAACAAAAGATGCCCTTTCCGAAGCAATCAAAGCTGCACAGGCAGTTTCCGATAACGCCGAGGCAACAGAAGCACAGCAGACAGAAGCAATCACAGCCCTTGCCAAGGCTATGAAAGACTGCCAGGATTCCAGGATTCCGCAGAGTGCTGATGTAACTGTCATCGCCGGTACCGAAGCAAACACAGCCGGAAAAACACAGGCCCTTACAGTAAAGGCTACAGACGCAGCACTTTACGGATATGTAAAACCGGAGAAAGTACAGGCAGAGGTAACTGTTCTTGACGCACTTGCAGATCTTCATGCAGCAATGTACGGAGATGCATTTAAGGCAGCACCGGAAGATTACCTGGTAGTAAATGAGAGTGGCTTGATCAGCAAAGCGTTTGGAGTTACTACTGCTAATGTAAGCTTCTTTGTAAACAACAAAATGCCGCTGGGTGACAGTGGATATGGAAGCATGTGTAATGAAGCCGTTCTGAACAGCGGAGATGTTTTAAACGTATTCTTCTATAATGACACAGCAGGATACAGTGACGAATATCTGTATTTTGACAGCATTGCATGCGACATCATGGCTAAGAAAGACTTTATCCTGAATGTAAAAGGATTTAAGGCAGCATGGGGTGAGGAGGCTTCTGCACAGAAGGATATCACCGTAGAACTCCGTGACAGCGAAGGTAAGACAGTAGCAACAGGAACCACCGATGAGAACGGAAATGTAACACTTAATGCACCGGCAGAAGGAACTTATACAGCAGCTATCGTAAAAACACCATATGAGTACTATATTCCGGTAGATGCCAAGGTTGTTGCCAAGGCACATGAGCATAGCTACACAACCTGGAAAAAAGTAAGCTCTGCAACCGTATTTGCTCCGGAGAAACAGGAAAGCACCTGTGATTTCTGTGGCGAGAAGACAACAAAAACTGTTGGCGAGAAACTTACACCAACCGTTAAACTTACAGCAACAAAACTGGCACTGAAAACGAAACAGTCTGTAACCGTAAGGGCAACAGGACTTGCAAAGGGAGATTACGTCAAGAGCTGGACATCCTCCAAAAAGTCAGTTGCAACTGTAGACAAAAACGGTAAGATCACAGCAACCTCCAAAGAGGGAACCGCAGTGATCACAGTAACTCTTGCAAGTAAAAAAACCGCAAAAGTAACTGTAACCGTAAAAATGATCAGAACAACAAAGCTCACAAAAGTACCGAAGACACTGAGCCTTACAACCGGAAAGAAATATACCCTGAAACCGGTTGTAACACCATCCAATTCTCAGGAGAAAGTTACTTACAAGAGCAGCAACACCAAGATCGCTACTGTAAGCAGCACAGGTGTGATCACTGCGAAAAAAGTCGGAAAAGTAACGATCACCGTACAGTCCGGAAAGCAGAAAGCAACGGTAACATTAACTGTGAAAAAAGCGCCTGCATTAAAAGCAATCAAAAATGTTCCGACTAAGAAAACCATCACAAAGGGTAAAACATACACATTAAAACCACAGCTTTACCCGTCAGGAGCAATTGCAAAGATCACTTATACATCCAGCAACAAAAGCGTTGCCACAGTAGATTCCAAAGGCAAGATCACAGCAAAGAAAAAAGGAACTGCTGTGATCACTGTAAAAGCCGGCAAATTTACCGCAAAATGCAAAGTTACTGTAAAATAGGAAATTGATAAGAAATTAAAGATCACAGAAATGTGAAACCAAAAAACAGGGTCTGTCAGAAATGACAGCCCTGTTTTTTGTTGTTTCTGTCAGAAAAAATCTGATCAGGCCGGATTGATGACGATCCGGTTCCGTCTGGCCAGAGCAATGGCGATATGACAGCCTTCCGCAATGGCACAGGCTTTATCGGCAAAGCTGATGATCCAGGCTTCTCTGTTGCGTGGAAGAGGTCCCAGAGGGAACATATGTGAGAGAATTGCGTCCAGTTCTCTGTCCGTCATATCAAAGTGAGTGGCACTGTTTTCTGCGGCAGCTTTCGGGTGATAGAACGCCTGATGCTCACCGGTCGGTGTTTCTGCTTTGAAATCGTAAGGACAGAAATCGTGGAGAAGTCCTGCCCTTGCGGCGGCTTTCTCGTCACATCCCAGCTTCCTGGCAATGAACCAGGAGAGGTA
>OLRZ01001037.1_pt1 | contig 20188 bp, 16 predicted proteins | sample 1671931 | NCBI WGS metagenome assembly OLRZ01 (sample SAMEA3136627, study PRJEB25190) | human gut metagenome | reverse complement strand
GCCAGTCCGACACTAAACGGTCCCTTGTTGTCTCCGTCTTCGTATCCATAATCCTGCATACTGTTTGGATTGTTCTTTGCAACCGCATCATCGGAAGTATCCAATAAAGAAGTATACGTTGTCTTACTCTCCTCTGTACTCTCCGTATCATCCGTCGTGCTGTTCTGCGGATAATTGATTCCCAGAGAAATCGGAAGATATACATATCCGCCGGAAAGACTTCCGGTATACGAACTGCTGTTTACATTTGGCAGCAGATACAGCGGACCTCCCATATTGTAATAATGCCGTGCATCATTATCCGCGATCGGCCCTGTGGTAAGGCTTACTCCGTAAGTATCCAGAATCGATGCAAAATTCGGCATCTCGGTCTCGGAATACATTCCCACGATAATCGCTTTTCCGCCTTTTTGCAGATAATCAATTACTTTCTGTGCATCATTTTTATTAAAATCTTTCTGCGGTGCATTGATAATAATCGCTGCCGCATCCTTCGGAACACTTTCTTCATTTAACAGTTCCACGGAAGACAATGTCATATTGGATTTGCTGATGACATCTGAAAATGCACTTCCGATTGTAGCCTCATCATGTCCGGTGATCTGGTATACGACAGGGAGCTGGTTTGCATCCATCGTTACATACTGGATGGCACTTGTAATCTGTCCTTCCGCATCGAATCCCTTCAGTTCGTTGTTGTAGGAATATGTGGAATAATCCATGTTTGACTGATAATCATAGATATCATAATAATCTATCACTTTCGAACGCTTGTCACTGACAACGATCAGACTGTTGCTGGTCGGTGCATTGTCCGTATAGTCCTTATAAAAATAAGGTTTACTCTTCGGATTGACGTATTTTACCCTGATATGCCCGGACAGATCTTTGTAACGCTCCAGCATGGAATCAATCTGTGCGTCCTTGCTTTTTTCCGCTGCCAGAACATAGATGGTCACATCACTTTTCAGTTTTTTCATGTTCTTTTTCGTATCCTTTGTAATGGAATACAATTTAGAATACGAACAGTCCACCGAGGTAATTCTCGTCGGCAGCGCATCGACTGCCAGGTTGGCAACCACGGCAAGAGCGAAAACTACGACAATAAAACTGCTTGAAAAAACGCTGAGCGAAAATGTCTTTTTGCTGATGCTCCAACGCCGTTTCTGAATGGCCTGCACGGTAAAGAAATTAAATAATACAATAACCGTTACATAATAGAGGATTGCCGTAATGTCCAGACAGCCCCCCTGAAATTTTTCAAACGGTGCATACAGATCCAGACAGTTTAAAATCTTTGTCAGCCAGTTTCCATCCGATGAAATAAGTCCTGTCAGACTCTGCATCATATAACTAATAAACAGTACCACAAACGTCAGAACTGCCGCAATCACCTGGCTTTCCGTCAATGCGGAAATAAACATACCTACCGCAATGGAAGCTGCTCCATATAACCAGAACGCCAGTATGGCAATATAGCTCTCGCCCATGGGAATGGTTCCAAACGCACGTAAAATAAGTGGCATCACACAGAAAACTGCAATATCCACGGTAAACACGGCAAGCATTGCCAGATATTTTCCGAGTACAATCTTTGCCACCGGCACCGGTGCTGTCAGCATCAGCTGATCCGTTTTATTTTTCCGGTCCTCTGCAAAACTGCGCATCGTAAGGATCGGTACCGCAATCATAAAAATAATCGTAATGGCACTTAACGTATAGTACAGATACGGATAACCCTGCCTTAAATTATATACATAAAAATACAACCCGAACAAAGCCATAAGGACAGCCACAAACAGCCAGCCGACCACATTCTGGAAGTATGACCGGAATTCTCTTTTCAATACGGCAAACATTACTGTGCACCTCCTTCCTGGGTAATCTCAAGGAATACATCTTCGAGAGATTTCGTCACGGTCTTCATCTCCAGCACCGGAATGTTATGCTCTGCCATCTGCCGGAAGACTTCTTCCCGCACATCGGCACCTTTCTTTGCATAAATACGGATTTTATCATGATCCGCCTGCTCCACCCTTGCAATGTTTTCTTCTCCCTGTAAGTATCCGGCTGCTTCCCCTGCACCGGTCCGCACCGTCAGTTCAATCTCCTGTGCACCCGACATCAGATTTACCAGATTCTCCGTAGAGTCGCTCGCTACAAGCTTTCCTTTGGAAATAATAAACACATGGTCACACACGGCAGAAATTTCCGGCAAAATATGGGAACTTAAAATCACCGTATGTTTTTCGCCCAGATGACGGATCAGTTCACGGATCTCTATGATCTGTTTCGGGTCCAGTCCGACCGTAGGCTCATCGAGTATGATAATCTCCGGATACCCTAGGATCGCCTGTGCAAACCCGACACGCTGCCGGTATCCTTTGGACAGATTGCGGATCATGCGCCCTGCCACTTCTGTCGTACCGGTCGTTTCCATTGCCTCTTCCACATACCGTCTGCGCAGACTTTTTTCCAGCTGTTTTAAATCTGCCACAAAACACAGGTACTCCTTTACCGTCATATCCATGTACAGTGGTGGAAGTTCCGGCAGATAACCGATACATTTCTTTGCCGCTTCCGGTTCTTCGAGGATATCGTGTCCGTCAATTTTGACGGTTCCTTCGGTGGATGCGATGTATCCGGTTATCATATTCATTGTAGTGGATTTTCCTGCACCGTTTGGTCCCAGAAATCCATAGATTTTGCCTTTCTCTATTTTAAAGGAAAGGTGGTCAACTGCCGTATGGTTACCATATCGTTTGACCAGATTGTTTACTTCAATCAATGTGTTCTCCTCCTCTTAATTTTTGCCAAAATAAAATATAGAAAATGTCCCCAGGTGAAACAGAGAATGGGGGAACCCGAGGACATCTCTATAAAAATAGTTTATGATGAAGTTGTGATGAAATTAGGATAAAAGTGTGATTATTCTGTGATGTTTGTTTGAAAAAAATAGCTGTCCCGAAATCTCGGCATTTTTTGCCAGAAGATTTCATGAGACAACTATACATAGATTTATTATGACAATGGTTCTTTTAATGGTGTTCCTGCTTTACGCGGATACTTTCCAGGTGTAGATTTTTTCTTATTTATAATGACAAGGGATCGGTCAATCTCGGAGTCCGGCAATTTAAAGTATGTGATGTCTTTCACCTGACCACCGAGGATATTGATTGCTTTCTCTGCTTCTTCTGCCTCTTCCTGTACAGTTCCTGATTTATAGGAAATGAAAGTTCCTCCTGTCTTTACATAAGGAAGACAATATTCTGACAGAGTTGCAAGGTTTGATACTGCCCTAGATACACAGAGATCATATTTCTCACGATACTCTTTATTTTTTGCATACTCTTCTGCTCTTCCATGAATCGCCTTAATCCCTTCTAATCCAAGAAGCTCAAAACTTTCCTCAAGGAAGTTTACCCTCTTTTTCAGAGAATCCAGCAGACATGCCTCCAGATGTGGAAAAGCAATTTTCAAAGGCACACCTGGAAATCCGGCACCTGTACCGATGTCCATAATTGTTTTTACTTTTGTCATATCAATGGCTTTTACACAGGCAAGACTGTCAAGAAAGTGCTTTGTAAGTACTTCCTCAAACTCAGTAATACCTGTCAGATTCATAACCTTATTTTTTTCTACCAGAAATTCATAAAACTGGATAAACTGATTTTTCTGCTTCTGGCTCAGCTCTATACCCAGTTCTCTGCATCCATTTTCCAATGTCGTCAGATTATACGGCATGTATTATTCTCCTTTTTCTACCTTTATTTATTATTTTTGTATATTTTACAGGGTTGTTTTATGTGCTTTTATGATTTTATCTGTTATTTATAGTCCGTTATTTTGCTCTTTTATGTACTATTTTAATATTTTTTGCCAATTTCTTGTTTTTATAAGCACATTAAAGCGTATTATATTAATTATTTCGTACTGGAAAGATACACCAGTAAAACTGATATATCAGCAGGAGAAACTCCTGAAATTCGGGAAGCCTGTCCGATTGAAATCGGTCTGTATGCTTCCAGTTTCTGACGTGCTTCGATTCTCAGGCTTCCAACTTTCTCATAATCAAGATCTGTCGGGATTTTCTTTGCTTCCAGTTTCTTAAACTGTTCTACCTGTTTTAACTGTCTGCGGATATATCCATCATACTTGATGTTAATGTCAACCTGTTCCTGTACATCCCATGGCAGCTCCGGACGTTCTTTATCAAGTGGTTTGATTGCTTCATAAGAAAGTTCCGGACGGCGGATCAGTTCTGCCAGAGTAGTTCCGGATTTCAGCGGTGTGCTGTTATAGCTTTCCAGAAGGGTCTGAACCTCTTTGTTTGCTCCGATATTTGTATGTTCTACTCTGCTGATCTCTGTTTTTATCTGTTCTTCTTTCGTAAGGATTTTCTGATAATCCTCTTCACTGATGAGCCCTGCCTGATATCCCTTTTTACGAAGTCTCAGATCCGCATTGTCCTGTCGGAGAAGTAATCTGTACTCCGCTCTGCTGGTCATCATTCTGTATGGCTCATGGTTTTCTTTTGTTACCAGATCATCAATAAGAACACCAATATAAGCCTCAGAACGGTCAAGAATCAGCTGTTCCTGACCTTTAACTTCCAGAGCAGCATTAATTCCTGCGATCAGTCCCTGCGCCGCTGCTTCTTCATACCCTGAGCTTCCGTTAAACTGACCGCCGCTGAACAGTCCTTTGATTTTCTTAAATTCCAGTGTAGGATATAACTGACGTGGATTAATACAGTCATATTCGATGGCATATGCATTTTTAACGATTTTTGCATGTTCCAGTCCCGGTACGGAATGATACATTTCTTCCTGCACATCTTCCGGCAGAGAACTGGACATTCCACCAATATACATCTCATTTGTATAGAGACCTTCCGGCTCAATAAATACCTGATGACGATTCTTATCTGCAAAACGGACTACTTTATCTTCAATTGACGGGCAATAACGCGGACCGGTTCCTTCGATCATACCGGAATACAACGGAGAACGGTCAAGGTTTGCACGAATGATCTCATGAGTTTTCTCATTTGTATATGTCAGCCAGCAGGATTTCTGCTCTATCTGAACATCTTCCGGATTAGTTGAGAATGAAAATGGTACAACTCTCTCATCTCCAAACTGTTCCTCCATTTTACTGTAGTCAATTGTATTTCCGGCAATACGGGCAGGTGTTCCTGTTTTAAAACGGAACATTTCAATTCCCAGCTCTTTCAGAGAATCAGTCAGATAGTTGGCTGCCTGCAGTCCGTTTGGTCCTGTATAATTACTTACATCACCGTAAATACATCTTGCTTTTAAATAAGTTCCTGTACAGAGGACCACTGCTTTACAGTTATAAGTTGCACCGGAATATGTTTTTACCCCTGTAATCTTTCCGTCCTCGACCAGAAGTTTTGTTACTTCTCCCTGTTTAATAGTCAGATTAGGTGTATTTTCAAGCGTTTTTCTCATTTCATTGCTGTATGCCTGTTTGTCAGCCTGCGCACGTAAGGAGTGCACTGCAGGTCCTTTGGAACAGTTAAGCATTTTGGACTGGATAAAGGTCTTGTCAATATTTTTTCCCATTTCACCGCCCAGGGCATCAAGCTCTCTTACCAGATGGCCTTTGGAACTGCCGCCTACGTTCGGGTTACATGGCATTAATGCGATACTGTCTACACTTACAGTAAACATCACTGTATTCAGGCCCAGGCGCGCGCCCGCAAGTGCTGCTTCACATCCGGCATGACCGGCACCGACTACAACAATATCATAATCTTCTACTAACGTTCTCATTTTGTCTCCTTTTATTTTACAACTGCTCATCCTATTCTTTCAAAAATCGCCGAAGGCGATTTTTTGATTTTTATTTACCCATGCAAAACTTGCTGAATATCTCATTTACCAGATCTTCACCAACAGACTCTCCGAGGATTTTACCCAGATTTTCATATGCATTCATAAGATCTATAGAAAAGAAATCTTCCGGCATTCCCATTTCGATACTGTTTCTGACCAGATCAAGGCTTCTGTCAGCCTCTTCCAATGCTGCTTTATGACGGGCATTTGTAATATATACCTCATCATTAAAGGAAATCTCTCCTCCAAAAAACATATCTTTAATCTGTTCTTCCAGTTCTGTAATGCCTTTTTCTTCTTTTGCAGAAATCGGAATTACCGGATGTCCTGTTTTTTCTTCCAGGATTTCCGGCTGGATTTCCGGCTGAAGATCAGTTTTATTATACAGGATAATCGCCTTTTTTCCAGTAAGCATTTCCATGATTTCTTCATCATTTTCGTCAAGCGGAACAGAAGAATCCACTACATAAAGAATCAGATCTGCTTTCTGTGCCATTTCTCTGGCTCTGTCTACCCCTATTTTTTCCACAATATCCTTTGTTTCCCGGATTCCGGCTGTATCAATAATCTTCAGAGATATTCCATGAAGTGTGATATATTCCTCCAGAATGTCTCTGGTCGTTCCTGCAATATCTGTCACAATAGCCCGGTTTTCTCCGATCAGAAGATTTAACAGTGAGGATTTTCCGGCATTTGGTTTTCCAAGGATAACTGTCTGGATTCCCTCCTGGATCATCTTTCCGTCAGAAGAAGTTTTCAACAGGCGCTTCACTTCTTTCTGTTCATTATCCACAACTTCCAGAAGTTCCTGGGGATATCCATCCAGACTGATATGTTCCGGATCATCCAGTGCCGATTCTATATATGCAATGTGATAAATCAGCTTTTCTCTGATATCTCGGATTGCTTTCTGCACAGAACCTCTTAACTGATCCATGGAACTGCGAAGCGCATATTCATTTTTCGCCTGTATAACATCCATAACAGCCTCTGCCTGGGACAGATCCATCCGTCCGTTCAGGAAGGCACGTTTGGTAAATTCTCCTGGTTCTGCAATTTCGGCACCATTTTTCAGCACTGTATCCAAAACCCTCTGCATAGCATATACACCACCATGACAGTCTATTTCTACTGTATCTTCTCCTGTAAAAGTCCTCGGTGCATGCATGATCATTACCAGAACCTCATCAATCAGTTCCTCTCCATCATAAATATATCCATAATGAATGGTATGAGTCGGAACTTCTTTTATTTTTTTCTTCCCGCCTTTTGATCTGTAGATACGGGAAATCACATCCATGGCATTCTCGCCGCTGATACGGATGATTCCGATTCCGGACGCACTCATGGCTGTGGAAATTGCTGCGATTGTTGTTTCCATTTTTTTCTCCTCACTTGCCTGTTCTATAATAGTTCCGCCCCTGCGGAACAGTAGACTGTTACAATAATTCTGTCATCTTATGTACATAACAGGAAAATCACACTGACTACTGTTATTTTTTTCTGCAAGTGTGTAATCTCTCTGGTATATATACAAGACTTTCCGTAAAATAAAAATGTTACTCCAGGCAAAAGTACACACGCAAAGTTACGTGTTATTCACGCTTTCACCTAGAATAACATTCTTTTTTCATATCTGCAATGAAGCAGTCATAATATTAATTTCTTTTTAATTTTACCACTACATGACGGTAAGGCTCTTCACCCTCACTGACTGTCTCAACGAATTTATTTCCCTGAAGAGCAGAATGAATAATTCTTCTCTCATAAGGATTCATTGGCTCAAGAATAACCGGCTTGCGGGTTTTTCTTACTTTATAAGCAATACCTCTTGCAAGGTTCTCAAGAGTTTCTTTACGGCGCTTGCGGTAATCTTCTGTATCAAGTTTTACACGAATGTAATTTGATTTACCTTTATTTACCACAAGACTCGTCAGATACTGAAGAGAATCCAGAGTCTGGCCTCTCTTGCCGATAAGGATTCCCATATCTTCGCCTTCAAAGTCAACTTCCAGACTTCCGTCCGTTGTGTTATATTCAGATGTAATCTCTACTTCTCCAAGATTCATGGACGCAAATACATCACGAAGGAATACCTTTGCTCTGTTTTCTACTTCTTTAATCTCTTCCGGATCTGTAAGGATCTCAACAGGCTTTACCGGTTTAGTCGTCTTTTCTCTGACTTGTTTCTCTTTTGGCTCTCTGAATTCTCTCGGCTGTTTTTCTTTTACATCCCTTTCCTTTACAGGTTTTGGCTGTCTTGGTTTCTCAGAAACAGCTTTCGGCTCTTTGATTTCTTTCTTTACCGGTTTTATAGCTTCCGTTTTCTTTTCTTCCTGAACCGGGGCTTCCTCTTTGAAGGAATCGAGTTTCACTGTCTCTACGATCTCCTTCATTTCTTCTTCCTCAGAAACCGGCTCAATCTTACGAACCTTAATTACTGCAGGCTTGCTTCCGATTCCGAAAAATCCGTTGCTGCCTTCACTTATTACCTGAATCTCAAGCTGGTCACTGGATACGCCAAGCTCGATACATGCTTTTGTAATTGCTTCACTCTTTGTTTTCGCTGAAAACTGGATATAATCCTCCATGCCAACCCCTCCGTTCCTGACTACTTCTTCTTATTACGCTCATCAAATGCTTTTACCAGATTGGCCTTTGCAGTAATGCTGCCAGGTTTTGCATTCGCAGCGTCTTTGTAAGCTTCTTCAACCTTCTTGGCTCTTGTCTCAACATTTGTATTGCTGCTGCCTTTTTCAATCTTATTGATATTCTTGGCGCTCTGATGGGCCTGATTTGTAATCTTCTGAGGTGGAAGTCCCGCTTTCTCACGCTTCTTTTCCATCTTCTTCATATTCTCACTGATCAGGTCTTCAATCTGGATCTTATCCATCTTTTTATTGATAACAACCTGCTGCACACTTCTTACTGCTGCACTTGCTACCCAGTAAATACCAAGACCTACAGGGAATGTGAAACAGAATACTGCTGACATCAACGGCATTACCATATTCATTGTCTTCATGGAGTTCATCATTGCATCCTGCTGTGAATCGCCGCTCTGCTGTGCTGCCGGAGGCATCAGTTTTAAGTTGATCATCTGTGTAGCCCACGCAAGAATCGGGATAAGAATCGCAACGATAGCAAGAAGAGCAGATCCACCTACAAAAGCTGCTTTAATATAAGTCAGTGGCTGATCAGCGATATTCAGACCAAAGAAATTCTGCACATGTGAAATCTCTTTTGCAGTGCTGTTCAGCGTATCAGTAAATCCTGCAAACTGGCTTGTCTCAGCAAGTGTTTTCCACTGGGAAGGTGATAATGCATACAAAAAGTCTGTGACTGAATTACTTGTAGCTTTACTTCCATCCATAATAAGCTGAACTCTTGTCATCTTATTATCTGTGATAAACTGCTGAAGGATATCTGTATATCCGTTTACACCTGTAATACTGGTAACTGCAGATGCAAGGATATCCCTTACACTTCCTACATATGCCGGAATTTTATAAATTACCTGATATAAGGCCATCAAAATAGGGAACTGGATTGCAAGCTGTACACAGCTTCCTGTAGGAGATACGCCGTATTTCTGATATACAGCCTGTGTTTCCTCCTGCATTTTCTGCATTGCAGCAGTATCGTTGTTTTTTCCCTTGTACTTCTTTTGAATTTTCTGAAGTTCCGGCTGCATGATCGCACTCAGCTTAGAGAATTTCTGCTGTTTGATCTGCAGTGGGGTCATAAGAGCATAAATAAGGATACTGAAGATGACAATACAAAGACCGATATTCTGAATTCCAAAGATATTCAGCAATCTGTAAATACCATCCATGATCCATCCCATAACGGTCGCAAGCTGACCAATGATAGGAGTGCTGCTCTTTGTCGCTAAAATCATTTCCAAGTTCATTTCCTCCTAGAATCCATAAATGACAGGAGGTTCCTTCGATCGATCAATATTCAATTTTCAAGTACATTCCTGTCTTTACGGTACAGGGTCATAGCCTCCGTGGGAAAAAGGATTACAGCGAAGTATCCTCCATACCGCAAGAAGACCGCCCTTTAATGCACCATATTTTTCGATTGCTTCTAAACCATATTGAGAACATGTGGGAATATAAGGACATTTTGTTCTCTTCATCGGTGATATATACTTTTGATAGAGTTTAATTATTCTGATCAGAAACTTCTTTATCATTGTTCTTACCTGCTATGCAGTGCTTTCCCGCCAGATGCATCAGCGCACTCTCTATCTCTTGATAGGTTCTGTCCTTTGCCTGTGGGCGTGCAACTACTACAATGTCCAAACTGTTTTCAAATTCCGCTTCATTCAACCGATAACTCTCTCTTATCAATCTGGTGAGTCTGTGGCGAACCACACTATTCCCTACTTTTTTACTTACTGATATTCCCAGACGATTCATCATGTGCTGATTAGGCAGCACGTACATCACCAGATACCGATTTGCTTTTGATGTTCCACGCTTGTAAACCTGTTGAAAATCTCTGTTTTTCTTTAAGGACTCTGAATATTTCATCGAATCCTCCTTTTTTCATTATAGAAGAAAAGACCACATCAACTGCGGTCTTATATCTTTAGGCTGATAACTGTTTTCTTCCTTTTAATCTTCTGGCAGCTAATACTTTACGGCCACCTTTTGTGCTCATACGAGCTCTGAATCCATGAACTTTAGCTCTGGATCTTTTCTTTGGCTGAAATGTCATTTTCATAGGTAAAGCACCTCCTTTATCTATTATAGCGTATTCGTAATATTTTCCTAGAACATCATTTCAATTATATTCATAATGACCCTGTTCGTCAAGCCAAAATATTAAAAATCTCAAGAAATATCAGCATTTCAGCCAATTGTGGATTAACCCACACATCTATGTGGAAAGTTATGGTTAACGTAAAGTTATCCACTTTTTGTGGATAACTTGTGGATAACTCTAATTTTTCCTGTGTTTTTATCCCCATTTTTCGACTGTTTTTTACACAACATACTCAAAAAGACCTTTATTTTACATCTTTTTCAGTGTGGATACACTTATACACAATCCCCATAGTCATTTTTCCACTATTTCCTATGTTATGTAAACTTATGGCATTTTATCCACCATTTCATGCTTATACACATGTGGACAAAGTGGAAAACTATCCCTATAACCTGTGAATTTTCCCCCTTTATACCCCCAATTAACCGTTGCTAATCACGCGAATTTATTATAATATATAAAAGGATATTTATGTCTTTTGACTTATACAATAAACTTTCAAAAAACCAGGAGATAGAAACATGGATAAAGTGATTGAAAATTGGGATAAAATTCTGCAAACCGTTAAAGCAGATTACGATGTAGGCGATGTTGCCTTTAATACCTGGCTGAAGCCGCTAAAAGTCTATGATGTCAAGGATAATGTGATTACGATTCTTGTTCCTTCCGAACAGGTTGTTTTAATAAACCTTCTTAATAAGAAGTATAAGCTTCTCCTTCAGGTTACTATTTGCGAAATAACCGGCATGGATGAATGCGAAGTCAAATTCATATCTCCTGATGAGGCACCCAAAAAAGAAGCTTCTTCTTATGATAATGCTGCAGCAGAAACAGGTCTTACCGATATTGACCGTCGCTGTGAAGAAGCTCACCTCAATCCCAAATATATTTTTGATACCTTTATCGTCGGTAACAATAATAAATTTGCACAGGCCGCAGCCCTTGCAGTTGCTGAATCTCCGGGAGATACATACAACCCACTGTTTATCTATGGAGGTGCCGGCCTTGGTAAAACCCATCTTATGCATTCCATCGCTCATTATATTATTGAACACGATGAAAACAGCAAAGTTTTGTATGTTACCAGTGAAGAATTTACCAATGAACTGATTGAAACGATCCGAAACGGAAACAACTCAGCAATGTCCAAATTCCGTGAAAAATACAGAAACATCGATGTTCTTCTTGTCGATGATATTCAGTTTATTATAGGAAAGGAATCTACACAGGAAGAATTTTTCCATACCTTTAACAGTTTGCACAGTGCGAAAAAACAGATCATCATATCTTCTGATAAACCGCCAAAAGATATGGAAATCCTGGAAGAACGTTTCCGTTCCAGATTCGAATGGGGGCTGATCGCAGATATCACCCTTCCGGATTATGAGACACGAATGGCTATTCTTCATAAAAAAGAAGAACTGGAAGGCTATAATATCAGCGAAGAAGTCATCAAATATATCGCAACAAATATCAAATCCAATATCCGAGAACTGGAAGGTGCTTTCAACAAAGTCATGGCCAGTTCCAAACTGGAAAAGAAAGAAGTAACCCTGGAACTTGCCGAACAAGCATTAAAAGACATTATTTCACCGGATGAACAGAAGGTGATCACTCCAGATTACATTATTTCTGTAGTTGCTGAGCATTATCACGTAACCGTTGCAGATCTCTGCGGCAATAAACGAAGCTCCAAAATCGTTATGCCACGACAGATTGCAATGTATCTGTGCCGTGATATTATAGATACTTCGCTCAAAACAATCGGCAAAAATCTGGGAGACCGTGACCATACCACAGTTATGCACGGGATAGAGAAGATTGAGAACGAATTAAAGACAAATGATAACCTCAAAAACTCCATTGATACGTTAAGGAAAAAAATTAATCCACAAGGTTAAGAGACTTTTCCACACACAATTTTAACTTTGAAAGTCGTTTATACACGGAGTTATACAGTAAAGAAATCCCCGTTTTTCAAGGTTTGAAAGACTTTTTCACATATTCACACCCCCCTAAGGCGGCTACGGCGGATTTCTTTATATATTTTTATTTATAAAGCCAATTCTTAAACAGGAAGGGAGTTATACACATCATGAAAATCATCTGTTCCAAAAGTAATCTTTTAAAAAGCGTAAATATATCTTTGAAAGCTGTACCATCCAAAACAACAATGCCAATTCTTGAATGTATTCTTATGGATGCAACAACAAATCAGATCAAATTTACTACCAATGACATGGAACTTGGTATTGAAACAATCGTTGATGGTCATATTGAAGAAAAAGGTATGGTTGCTCTTGATGCAAAAATCTTCTATGAAATCATTCGAAGACTTCCGGATAATGATGTAACCATTACCACAGACAGCAATTTCGTAGCTACGATCACCTGTGAAAAAGCCAAATTTACAATTCCGGGCAAAGCAGGCGAAGATTTTGCATATCTTCCGGTGATTGAAAAAGATGAATCACTGACTCTTTCTCAGTTTACTTTGAAAGAAATGATTCGTCAGACAATCTTTTCCATTGCAGTTAATGAAAATAACCGCCTGATGACCGGAGAATTATTTGAAATAAAAGATAATTGTCTGAAAATTGTTTCTCTGGATGGTCATCGTATCTCTATCCGAAAGATGCCTCTGAAAAAAGAATATTCAGATCGCAAGATTGTTGTTCCAGGCAAAACATTAAGTGAGATCAGTAAGATCCTGTCCGGTGAAATTGACGATCAGGTAAGTATCTATTTTACAAAAAATCATATTCTGTTTGAATTTGATCAGACGATGGTTGTTTCCAGACTGATCGAAGGAGAATATTTCCGCATTGATCAGATGCTTTCCAGTGATTACGATACAAAAGTCAGCGTAAACAAAAAAGAATTCCTTGACTGTATTGACCGAGCAACACTTCTGGTACGAGAAGGCGACAAAAAACCAATCGTAATCGAGATCAAAGATAACAGCATGGAACTGAAAATCGATTCTGCTATGGGTTCCATGAATGAAGAGATTGATATTGAAAAAGATGGTAAAGATATTCTCATCGGATTCAACCCGAAATTCCTGATCGATGCTTTGAAAGTTATAGATGATGAAGTAATTCATATGTATCTGATGAACCCGAAAGCACCATGTTTTATCAGAGATGATGAAGAAAACTACACATACCTGATCCTGCCGGTAAATATCAGTCAGAATCAGAATAGATAAAAATAGAATCAGTCCAGATAAGAGGTGAATGATTTGGAAATCAAAATCAGAGATGAATTTATAAAACTCGGACAGGCTTTGAAACTTTCCGGAGTCGTAGAAGACGGAGTGGAAGCAAAGTATGCGATTCAGGATGGTCTTGTTCAGGTAAATGGTGAAGTTGACCAACGAAGAGGCCGTAAGGTTTATGAAGGTGATGTGATCACTTTTGAAGATCAGGAAATCAAAGTCATCAGATAATTATGTATATAGAATCGATAGAACTTAAGAATTTCAGAAATTATCAGGATCTGCAGCTGGATTTTGATAAAGGAACCAATATTTTTTATGGAGATAATGCGCAGGGTAAAACCAATATTCTGGAATCTGTGTATATTTGTGGGACAACGAAATCACATAAAGGAAGTAAAGACAAAGAAATCATTCGTTTTGGAGAGGAAGAATCTCATATTCGAATGATGGTAAAAAAGGATGAGCTTTCTTATAAGATCGACATGCATCTTCGTAAAAATAAGGCAAAAGGCGTGGCAATCAATGGATTACCGATTAAAAAAGCCAGGGAATTATTTGGAATCGTAAATCTTGTTTTTTTCTCACCGGAGGATCTGAATATCATCAAAAACGGACCTGGTGAGAGAAGAAGATTTATGGATCTGGAATTATGCCAGCTTGACCAGATATATCTGACGGATCTGGCAGGATATAATCATATCGTAAATCAGAGAAACCGTCTTCTGAAAGATCTTTACCAGAATCCTTCTTTACGGGAAACACTGGAAATCTGGGACATTCAGATGTTGCAGTACGGAAAGAAGATCATTGAAAAAAGGCGGGATTTTGTCAGAGACCTGAATGATGTGATTCAGGATATCCACCGTAATCTGACGGGTGGAGAAGAACATCTTGAGGTCATTTATGAACCGAGTACAGAGTCAGAATGCTTTGAAGAAACTTTGAAAAAAAACAGAGAACGTGATATGCGGATGAAAATGACATCTGCCGGTCCACACAGAGATGATCTGTGTTTTATGGTAAACGGGATCGATATCCGGAAATTTGGTTCACAGGGACAGCAGAGAACAGCGGCCCTGTCTTTGAAACTTTCAGAAATCTATCTGGTAAAAGAAAAAATAAAAGATACGCCGATACTTCTTCTGGATGATGTACTTTCAGAGTTGGACAGCAACAGACAGACATATCTGCTGGACAGCATTCATGATATACAGACACTGATCACTTGTACGGGACTGGATGATTTTGTGAGCCACCAGTTTCATATCAACAAAGTTTTCAAAGTGGTAAAAGGAGAAGTGTTTAACCCTGTAAATTAAAGCATTTTTGTGGTTATCATATTTTGACAAGCATTATGGCATATGTTACACTGTTTTTAATATTGGAAAGTTGGTGAATGCATTGGATAAAGAGGAATTTCGGATCAAACTTGAAGAAATAAATCGCCTTGTAGAAAAGAAAAATTACAAGGATGCCATGGAAGTGGTAGACAGTATTGACTGGCGTCGTGTTAAGAATGTTCGTACCTTATGTGTTGTTGGAGAAATCTATGCAGCAAATAAAAGATACGAAGACAGTAAGGAAATCTTCCTTCTGGCTTATCACAGAGCACCGATTGGCAAAAATATTTTATATCGCTTAATTGAAGTATCCCTCAAGATGAAGGATATCAGCGAAGCAGAAGAATTTTATGAGGAATTTCTGGAGGTTGCACCAAATGATAACACCAGATATATCCTCAAGTACAAAATCTGCAAGGAAAAACAGGTTTCTCTGGATGAACAGATCAGAATCCTGGAAGAATACAAAGAGAAAGAATTTACAGAGCGCTGGTCTTACGAACTGGCAAAACTGTATTATCAGAATGGAGATACTCAGAAGTGTCTGAGTCTTTGTGATGAAATGGTTCTCTGGTTCAGTGACGGAAAATACGTTATGAAGGCACTGGATCTCAAGAACAGAATGGGAATGCTGACGGGAGAAGAAAAAGAAAAATATGACAGTCAGTTTATTCCAAAACTTACACCTGTAGAAGATGCGGATTCTATCAATGAAGAAAAGCCTGCGCAGAAAGTGAAAACTGCAGAAGAGGACGGACCTGTGATCGAGAGCGTGGCAATCGATGAGAGAGATGTCAACAGTGCAGAAAGTCTTCAGGAAAAAATTTCGAAAGGTATCAGAGATATCTTCAGTGGAAACAAAAAGAAAGAAACTGAAGAAGATTTCATGAAAGAAGAACAGGAAGCTCCGGAAGAAGTCCAGGAGGAACTTATCAAAGACATTTCTTCTGATGAGACTGATGTGAATGTTCCGGAACTTGAGCCGGAAGATGCAGTGATCCATCCGCCTAAGAATCCAGGACAGTCTGTTTTCAGCAATATGGAAGAAATGATCGAGCAGGTTACCGAAGAGGAAATCAAGAGCGGTCCGGAAGAACCGACTGCCGGAGAAAATACGGAGATACTGGAATCAGAGGATACTCTGGAAGCAGCTGAGCCTGCTGAAAATGTTGAAGCTGAGAAGGAAGATAAAGCGGCTGAGAATACAGAAAAACAGGAAGAACAGCCGGTTAAAATGAAAATGCCGGAGCTTGAAATTCCGGAATCCATGAAGAATATGAATTTGGATAATCCTGAAGAAATAGAAATTCCAAAAGCACCGGATATCTGCCTGCCAGGTGCAGAAAATGCATCTTCAGATGATTTTGAATTTAATCTTGAAGATACAATCCTTGCAGCTGCGTCTGCCCAGGGAATTGAAATTCCGAAAGAACCGATTCCGGCAAAGAAACCAGCTGAAGAGGTTCAGGAAACTGTTCCGGAGGACGATGAAGAATATATGTCCGAAGAAGATCTTCAGAGTGCAGAGGATGAATTTATGAATGGTCCGGCAGGAAAAGCAGCCGAGCCGGAACAGGATGAAACGGAATCCGATGAGAATGATCAGGAAGAACCGGAAACAGATGAATTTGATTCTCTGATGGAAGATGATGAAGATTTCGGAGAAGAAGACGGTTATGAAGATGAGGATGATCTGCTGAAAGGAATGGATTTCCTCAATGATATTGATAATGCAGAGACAATGGAGATTCCTGTCAGAGAAGTTAAGAAATCCAAACCTGCGAAAAAAGCAAAAAAACCGGTTTCAGAAGAAGAAGAAATGGAACAGCTGATCGATTCTATGCAGCCTAAGAAAAATGCAGAAGATATCATTCCGAGGGAAAAAGTACTTACAGAGGATGAAGAGAAGCTCTTTACATACTTTGTAAAAGTACCTGGACTGAAAGAACAGATCCTTGATACGCTTTGTGATGTACAGATGGGTGCTGCAGATAAAACATCCAGAACAGGTAACGTGATTGTTATGGGTGGTCGTGAAACCGGAAAAACCCGCCTGATCTCAAGTCTGATTCCTGCAATCTGCAAAGAGCTGAATCTGGATGCATCCAAAGTTGCCTATGTATTTGCAGATCAGATCAATGGCAAGAATATTGCAGAGATCGTCAGCAAGATGGCAGGAGGATTCCTGGTTATCGAAAACGCAAATCAGCTTACCAAAGAAACAGTAAATCAGCTGAATAAAGCAATGGAATTCCGTACAGACGGTCTGATCGTTATCATCGAAGATGAAAAGATCGGTATGCGTAAACTGATTGCGAGATTCCCGAAATTTACATCCAAATTTACATCTATGATCAATATTCCGGTATTTACCAATGATGAGCTTGTTAACTTTGCAAAAGTGTACACAAGAGAAAATGGATATACTATTGATCAGATGGGTATGCTTGCACTGTATAATCTGATCAGTACAAGCCAAAAAGAAGATCAGCCGATGAATGTAGGCGCTGTCAAAGAAATCATTGATAATGCCATTGCAAAATCCAAAGGCGGACTTCGCAAGCTGATAGGCAAGAAGAAAGTCAATCCTGACGGATACATGGTACTTTACGAGAAAGATTTCAGCTGAAAAATTAAAATGAGCATAAGCAACAGGAGGAAATTATGACCAGACCTTATCTTGGAAACCCGAAATATACCATTGAAGTTCTTCAAAAGTACGGATTTGTGTTCCAGAAAAGGTTTGGTCAGAATTTTCTGATCGATACCCGTGTTCTGGACAGGATCATTGAGGCATCTGAAATTACAAAAGATGATTTTGTACTGGAAATCGGACCAGGAATCGGAACGATGACTCAGTATCTGGCAGATGCGGCCAGAGAGGTTACTGCAGTTGAGATTGATGACGCGTTGATCCCGATTCTTCAGGATACGCTGAAAGAGTGGGATAATGTATCTGTGATACATGGTGATATCCTGAAGACAGATATCCGGAAGATCGCAGATGAAAAGAATCAGGGACGTCCGATCAAAGTTGTGGCAAATCTGCCGTATTATATAACAACACCGATCATCATGGGACTGTTTGAAAGTCATGTGCCTGTAGATTCCATTACGGTAATGGTTCAGAAAGAAGTTGCAGACAGAATGCAGACAGGTCCCGGATCCAAGGATTATGGCGCTTTATCACTGGCAGTACAGTATTATGCAAAACCGGAGATCGTGGCAAATGTTCCGCCGAACTGTTTTATGCCGAGACCGAAGGTTGGCAGTGCAGTGATCCGGCTGACCAGACATCAGAATCCGCCGGTACAGGCAAAGGATGAAAAGCTGATGTTCCAGATGATCCGGGCTTCATTCAACCAGAGAAGGAAGACACTTGTAAACGGGCTGAATCATTCCCCGGAAATGACTCTTACAAAAGAACAGATCACCAAGGCGGTAGAAGGCCTCGGGAAAGGCGCCGGCGTAAGAGGGGAAGCACTGACGCTTGAGGAGTTCGCAAAGCTCAGTAACACGATATATCAGATGAAGTTGTCATAAATATTCAGGGAAAAGGAGGCAGGAAGATGCGGTATGAGATTAAAGGAGAGACGTTGCCGGTAGTAATCTGTCACCTGGAAGATGGAGAGCAGATGGTGACGGAGAAGGGTGCGATGAGCTGGATGTCGCCGAATATGAAGATGGAGTCCGGTGCACGTGGTGGACTTGGGAAAGCATTTGGCAGAATGTTTTCCGGAGATTCGATTTTTCAGAACATTTATACTGCGGAACGGGGAAATGGGATGATTGCCTTTGCGTCCAGTTTCCCGGGCTCTATAAAGGTATTTGAAGTAGGGCCAGGACAGGAATATGTGCTTCAGAAGAGCGCGTTTCTTGCCTCTGAGGCGAGTGTGGAGCTGAGCATCCATTTTCAGAAGAAAATCGCTTCCGGGTTGTTCGGAGGCGAGGGATTCATTATGCAGAAAGCATCTGGGCAGGGAACCGTCTTTGCTGAGTTTGATGGTCATGTGGTGGAGTATGAGCTGCGGGCAGATCAGCAGATTGTCGTTGATACTGGATATCTGGCAGCTATGTCTGCCTCATGCGGTATTGAGATCCGGAGTGTGCCGGGTATCAAGAATATGGTATTTGGAGGGGAGGGCCTTTTTAACACCGTGATTACAGGCCCGGGACATGTGTGGCTTCAGACGATGCCGCTCAGCAATGTGGCAGGCGTACTGAGACCGTATTTCCCATCGTCAAAATAAAGTAGTCTCGCTTGTGAAAACAGACGATTGACGAGAACCAAGACATAAAGGAGGAACAGCTTATGGCCAAAACAGTTGATGAAGCATTATTTAAGATTACACCACAGATTCAGAAGCTCTCGGAGATTTGTGAAGAGAACAATGCAATCGACAAAGAGCTCTTTACAAAATACGAAGTAAAGAGAGGATTGCGTGATTTGAACGGAAAAGGTGTGCTTGCCGGTCTGACCAATGTTTCTGATGTTCATGCGAAAGAAATCATTGACGGCAAGGAAGTTCCCTGTCCGGGAAGCCTTTATTACCGGGGCTATAATATCAAAGACCTGGTCAATGGCTTTTTGTCCGCACATCATTTTGGATTTGAAGAGATTGCGTATTTGCTTTTATTTGGTGAACTCCCGACAAAAAAACAGTTGGAAGAGTTCCACGATCTTTTGGTGGAGCGTAGAACATTGCCGCCGAATTTCGTGCGGGATGTAATTATGAAAGCATCCAGTCCGGACATGATGAACAGTATTTCAAGAAGCATTCTTCAACTGTACTCCTATGATGAGAAAGCGGACGATACGAGTATTCCGAATGTTCTGCGGCAATGCCTGAATCTCATCAGTCAGTTTCCGATGCTGATGGTGTACGGATATCATGCATACAATTACAAGATGGGAGAGGATCTTTTTATATACGCACCGAAGCCGGAGCTGTCCACAGCAGAGAATATTCTGATGATGTTAAGAG
>OLRZ01001030.1_pt1 | contig 20234 bp, 20 predicted proteins | sample 1671931 | NCBI WGS metagenome assembly OLRZ01 (sample SAMEA3136627, study PRJEB25190) | human gut metagenome | reverse complement strand
AGGGGGTAAAAATTATGGGACTATTCAATAGAAAACCAAAGGTGCTCACACCCGAGCAGGCAGAAGAAATATATACCAAAGATTTCTTTGATATGATTCTGCCGTCTACCATTAAATTTTTCACCGATTATTACATAGTCGGTGACTCATACCGCAGTGTGTGGGCAGTCAGAGAATATCCGCCGAGTACGGAAGAACAAGCAATACTCTCACAGCTTGCAGACAGAAACGGCGTAACGCTACGCATTTACCACAGGCTTGTTGAGAGTATGGAACAGCGTAAAATTATACAGAATGCAACACGCAAAAACAAGCTCAAATCCAGTGGTAATGAAGTGAACGAAACCATTGAAGCACAGGGCAACTTGCAGGATGTTGTCACTCTTATGGCAAATCTGAGGAAGAACAAAGAGGCGTTGCTCCATTGCTCGGTGTTCATCGAACTTAAAGCCAAGAGCAAACAGAAATTAAAGGAGTTACAAACCGATATTGCAATGGAGCTGACACGCTCCAAGATTGAAGTGGATAGATTAACGCTAAGGCAGAAAGAAGGCTTCTTGTCGGTGAACCCCATAGGTTCAAATCAATTCGGACTTTTGTATGAAAGAGTGTTGCCTGCTTCATCTGTTGCAAATCTGTTTCCGTTTAATTTCAGTGGTAAGACAGACCCTAACGGTTTGTATATCGGTCGAGATAAATACGGCACGAATATTCTCGTTGATTTTGACCGCAGGACTGAGGACAAGACAACGAGTAACATTCTTATTCTCGGAAACTCAGGTCAGGGTAAATCGTATTTATTGAAACTTATCCTTACAAATATTCGTGAAAGCGGAAAGAAAATCTTATGCCTTGATCCCGAAGCGGAGTATGAGGATTTGACAAATGCCCTCGGCGGTTGTTACATTGATTTTATGTCGGGCAAATACAAAATCAATCCGTTAGAACCAAAGGATTGGGGTGATGCAAATGAAGAAGTTGACTCCAAAACACCCGAACCGTTCAAGCGTGTTACCCGATTATCACAGCACATTGCGTTCTTGAAAGACTTTTTCAGAACCTACAAGGATTTCACGGACTCACAGCTTGATACAATAGAAATTCTGCTTATGAAGTTATATGCACGATTCGGCATAACCGACACAACCGATTACAGCACAAAGAAACCGTCCGACTTTCCTGTTATGTCTGACTTTTATGACTTGTGCGAGGAAGAATATATGACCTACGACCACAAGCGAAAGTATCTTTATACAGAAGAAATCCTGCAGGAGGTTTGTCTGGGTATTCACAGTATGTGTGTCGGTTCAGAATCAAAGTATTTCAACGGTCACACGAATATCACCGATGACAAATTCCTGTGCTTTGGTGTTAAAGGTTTGCTTGACACTAACCACAGATTAAAAGATGTTAAATATAATTATTGTTCGAAACCGAATAGGATGTAATTAAACGAGATGACCTTTATTGTTTATCTCGTTTTTATTTAGTGAAAAATATGTTTATATTTCAAAAACTATTTTAATTAACTAGTTTGCAAAAAAGTATTATTGATTCTCTTGACAACTTTGAATTTATACGCTAAATTATATATAGAACATATGTTCTATGCGATCGATCAAAAATATTAATTATTTATTAGGAGGAAAAAATTATTGAGTAAGCAAGCAATTTCTCTTTCATATTTATACGGTGGAAAGTGGATAGGTTTTAGTGATCAGACAAAATCTACTATGGACTGCTTAAAGATTAAAACAAGTTCAAATGAATCTTTTTATTTACAATATAGAACTTGGAATAAGGGAATGAATGGATATTATCCATATGTAAAAAGTACTGAAAACGATTATGCAGGTTCTTCAGGTAAGCCAATTCAACAACTTCAGATTCAAGCATACAGGAATGATGGTACGAAGTTAGTATCAGGTATTGTTGTTATGTATAGAGCCTTTGTAGAAAATAAATGGCTACCATGGGTAAGTAATGCTGACCCTGAATGGATGGATAGTGTACAGAGTAAATATAATCTGGGTGGCACTTTAGATACCAGCAGCTCGTATGCCGGTATCTCCGGAAAGAATATTAGCGGAATAGAAATTCGTGTTTATAAAGAATCATCGTTAGGAAACTACTCTGGTGGTGAATCAAATCCTTCGCTAAGCTATATGGTTGGAAATGAATCTAATTGGAAGTCTTTTTCAAAAAGCACTTTGTCATCCAGAATAGATGGAATAAAAATACAGACAGGCAGTAACAAGGATTATTATTTAACTTATCGAACATGGAATGAAGGACAGTCATCTTATTATCCTGCCGTAAATAGTACAGAAAATGATTATGCAGGCTCCCCTGGAAAAGCTATTCAGAGGTTAAGTATCAATGTATATAGAAATAATGGCACAAAACTTACTTCCGGAATTATTGTTATGTATAGAGTATATACTGATTCAAGGTGGTTGCCATGGGTAAGTAACGCTGATCCTGAATGGATGAGAAATGTAAAAACTAAATATAGTTTGAATGGTACTTTAGATACAGGTTCATCTTATGCCGGCGTAGACGGTAAAAATATTGGTGGCGTTGAAATTCGTATTTTTGAAGAAGATTCGTTAAATGCGGGTTCAGGTAGTTTCGTTGGTTCTGAAGAATTAATAACAACCCAGTATATGGCAAATAGTACATCTAATTGGAAAAGTTTCAATCATAAAGTAATGGCTTCTCCTATTGACGGTATTAAAATTCAGACCAATTCAAATTCGGATTTTTATTTGCGTTACAAAACATGGAACGAAGGACAATCATACTATTATCCTGAAGTAACAAGTTTAGAAAATGATTACGCAGGTTATCCAAATAAACCAATTCAGGGACTGAGTATAAGTGCATATAGTAAGGATGGAACAAAGCTAACTGCCGGTGTTGTTGTAATGTATCGTGCTTATGTTGATGGAAGATGGTTGCCATGGGTTAGTAATGCTGATCCGGAGTGGATGCAGGATGTTCAAGAAAACTATAATTTAGGTGGAACATTGGATGTCAGTTCATCATATGCCGGAATTATCGGTAAAAATATAAGCGGTGTTGAAATCTATGTGTTTAATGGCAAATCCATCTCATCATCAATCGGTAATTTATCCGGAGGCAAAGTAGCTTCAACACTTAGCTATATTGACGAAGATTCAAATTGGCATAGCTTTACTTCAATGGCAAGCTCTGTTCATATTAATGGTATAAAAATTAAAACCGACAAGTCTAAGCCATATTACCTTTTATACAGGACTTGGAATGAAGGAAAATCATACTATTATCCTTTTGTTAAAAGCAATGAAAATGACTATGCAGGATATCCGGGTGGCACTGTGCAGTTATTGAATATTCAAGTATATAGTAAGGATGATGTAAAACTAACATCAGGTGTAGTTGTTATGTACAGAGTGCATGTAGACGGTAATTGGTTACCATGGGTAAGTAATGCTGATCCAAAGTGGATGCGCAGTGTACAGTCAAAGTATAATTTAGATGGTACTTTGGACACAGGTTGTTCCTATGCAGGTATTGACGGTAAAAATATTAACGGTGTGGAAATCCATATCTACGAGGAAAATGAAATTTATACTAAACCATCAACACCTACAGGTAATAGTAAAATAATTCAAGCTCCGTTTATTTCTCAGTTAGGTAAATATCCGACAGGATGCGAAAGTGTTACTACAGTTATGGCATTAAATCATGCAGGAATCAATATCTCAGTAGATACATTTATTGATAATTATCTTAACAGATCAGGCACACCTTTTGATCCCAATATTTCATTCGGAGGAAATCCCAGATCTACGAGTGGTTATGGATGTTATGCTCCGGTAATAAAAAAGGCTTTGGATAAAGTTTTATCCGGACAAAAATATACTGCAAAACAATTATATGGTGTTTCTCTGAAAAATTTATGCTCTAACTACATAGACAAAGGTATACCGGTAATTCTGTGGGCAACTATGTATATGAACACTCCATACATCAGCTCTACATGGACCTACAACGGAAAAACAATTAATTGGATTGCACCGGAACATTGTTTACTGTTGATTGGATATGATAGTACTCATTATATTTTTAATGACCCTCTAACTTCTCAATCACAAACGTACTATAGCAAATCTTCTGTTGAAACGGCGTATAAAGGATTAAATTTACAGGCAATTGTTCTTGAAAAAAAGGATACTGTTACGCCTACACCTACTCCAGCACCGGTTTATAAATATGGTGCAGTTAAAAATCCTGAAACTAAAGAAATATATCCAATTATGCTGTATGAAAATGGAAAAACCTATATTCAACCTGCTTATCAGTATGAAAATAAACCGGATGAGAAAAAACCAACAAGACTGCAAAAAAATACCTTTGATGTTGCAAAGTTTATTTCTGGATTAGAATTTGACGATAGTATGGTTGAAGCACAAAACCATCCAGCAATAGGCAATTTTTCAGCAATACTTATAGGTGGAATTACCTCTTTTGCAAATAGCTGGGAGACACTCTATATGGATGTTGAATATTATAAAGTTTCTTCTACGGGTCAAAAGCAAGCGGTAATTCGTTGTGGCGAATCTAAATATTGCAATTTCTTTAATAATTTAATATCACTTAAAAATCAATCTATGAGAGCTCTTTATGGCCGCTGGTCAGGAGCTAATATGTATTCTGCACAAGTATGGGAAAGTACTGTTAATGATTTTGCAAAAGGGCAGTATGCGAAATTTAAGGGAATAATACCAAATGATTCATATAAATATGATATTGAGTTTACATTTGATGAAAGACGAAAAGAGGATAAATATGTATCTCAAATTTTCTGTGGCAAAGATGGAAAAATGTATGAATATGCGACTATATATGATAGTGAAAAAATTGAAATTGTTGTTAAAGATTTTTGGGGTACAGAAATTGATCGTATAAATATTTTGCCTCAAATTAATCCTGTAAGTGAATTACCTCAAGATAAAGCAGCATTTTTTGAATTTGTAAAAGCATAAATATATTCACAACAGCCGAAGTAGAAAATACTTCGGCTGTAATTACAATATATAGATTTTAAAAACATAAAATTTAATAATCTACTCCCTCTTGCTTTATCATATTATCTTCAATTTTATAGTGTTTGGTAATTTCCATATTATCGGCAACCCATAGTGCTAAATCGCCCGAAGAAAGATCTGCATCGTCATCAAAAGCTCCGCATACGGAAAAGTCGTCATCACGGTAGCAATTAATAGCTTTGTAGGTTTTATCTATAATTACATAGGAATATTCTACCGCAATAATCTTTCCGTTCTTACCGTTATATTCACTGAAAGTAAAATCAGTTGCCCATTTTTTATCATTCCATGACTCTGGCATTGTAACATCCGGTGTACTTATACCGTCAACAAGTATATTAAAGTAATCCATAATGCTTTCAGGAGTTTCAAAAGTAACGTCCGGGAAACTGTCTATTACCTTCCCTATATTTATATATTCAATGTTATCGCAAATTAAATCTTTAATACCATCATATTTGCCACTAAATAAATCTTTATAAGCTTGTTTATATTTGTCATCTATTGGCATTAGTGATGGAATGATATAGTTATCTATACTTAATTTGTAGGGAGAAATATTTTCGCTGGCATTTGTTTTGTTTGCATCAGGACTAAAACAAGCAATAGATGTATAATTCTGAGCGTATAATTTCCAGTTTGAAGGAATATCAAGTGAAAAAGTTATATAATCACCTTCGCTGTTTTCCGTCACAGTTTTTGTTTCTATATCAGGCTTAATAATTGTATTGTTCTGCTGACAGCCTACAAGCAAAATCATAAGTACGATGGATATTATTGCTGATAAGATTTTGTATTTCATTTGTATGCTCCTATTCCTATTATATATTTTAACTGGAAATTATTTGAGATTTTTTGATTTTATGCATTTAATATTACTAAATTGTGATATTTATTATACTTCTTGTATTGCTTTTTGTAAAGTAATAATAAAAATAAATTTCAAACTTAATTAAAGTAATAAATGTAAGTATATCAGGACTTATGCAAAGTTATGTGGGATATGTTTGTTCTACGAAAGGTGGCATAAGATATGGATATACTTGAAGATTTATATTACGGAAACTTATTCCCTCACGAAAAATGTGCAAAGCTTGATGATGAGGTCAAGGAGCTATTGAAACTGCTCAACAGGAATGAAGAAAAGCTTGCGGCAGCCCTGACTGAGGCGCAGAAAGAAACCTTTGAAAAATACAAGGATTGTAATCGTGAAATTTCTGAAATCAGCGAACGAGAAATATTTCTGAACGGATTTCGACTGGGTGCAAGGATTATCATTGATGTAGTAAATAATTAAGAAAACGGATAGGCAGTTAATTTTTCCCATTGATTGCCTATCCGATTACTTTTTACAAATTTTACTCAATACAAATTATGTTCAATGCTTCTTCCTTGGAAATTTTATCCTCAAGATAATTATCTCTCGCAGTTCTCGCTTTTTCAAGCCAATCGTAATATTCCTCAAAACTTAAAGGCTTTTCCACAGTACCAGGTGTGTTAAGTGTTCTTTCATAACGCTTATACATTTTGCCTCGCTGTGTGTCAAAAGTTTTCAGCACCTCATTTCTGTTTGCCAAGATTCGGTGCTTTAATTTCGGCGCAAATTCCTTGCAAGTTTTACCATTATTCAGAACTCTGTCGCAGTACAGGGTTTTCTTTTTTGTCTTTGGCACAAAGTATCTGCCACAAAGCTGACAGCGGCAGAGGCGGTATCCGTTCTCAACAAATAAATGTAACAGCAGAAAATAATACTCTGTCAGGTTACGGATATGGTACATCTGTCTGGATTTGTTATCCTCAAAATAAAATACGGTGGAAATCTGTACGCTGTTGTAATTGAAATCTTCGTTAACATCAATTTCTATTTGATTTGATAAATCGCTGAAAAAGTGCAAAACAAAAAACTGCACGGTTTTTATCTGGTCAAGATAGCTTGCATATTCACGCAGATAATGTTCAGTTCCGTCGTTCTCTCCTAAAAAATCCTCAATCATAAGTCTGTTCAAAAGACCGTAAAAAGTTCTATATTCCGCCAATGCCTTTTCTGCTTTTGCAGTTAACTTTTTAATCAGTGCAAATCTTTCTTCACTTTCATCAGGATATGTTCTGTAAACTTTTCTTATTTCATTTTGCAGTTCAGAATACTCTTCAAAATCTTCTTCTGAGAAACTAATCAACTCATTTTTGATAGTAGTATTTTCAATTGGAATCTTATTGTTATTTTCCTGCATATAGCCGGAAATATTTCCTTTGGAATCAATTTTTAATAATAAACCTTCGTGCTTTGCCATATACACCTCTGTCCTGAAGTAAAAATTATAAAAATCACTTCAATTCATTTTGTCATATATTTTTCTTGAAAAGTATGAGATTATTGTATCACACTGGTGAAAAAATTCCAACAGCTTTTGGATTACAACTGAATAACCATACCAAAGCTAAAATATTTTGAAATCATATGAGGTATGAGTAACAGGGAAAGGAGAAAAATGATTAAGAATTTAAATTTGGAGTTGAGCAGTAAGGCAAGATTTGATTCAATCGACGGTGCAAGTCTTGTTGAAAAAGATTTGCCGAGAAAGAAGTTTATAATCAATTCACTTCTTGCAAGCGGTCTTTCGATTATAGCCGGCTCACCAAAGGTAGGTAAGTCGTGGCTTGTTCTTGACTGGTGCGTTCGGATTGCAAAAGGCAAAGATGTATGGAATCTGCATACCGACAGCGGTACAACTCTGTATCTGTCACTTGAAGATGATGAAAGCAGATTGCAGGACAGGCTGACAGCGATAACCGATGAAGTGCCGAGTGATGTTCATTTTGTTACGGATTGTTCAAAACTTGATGAAAGGTTGGAAGAACAGATTCAAACTTTTGTTGATGAGCATATGGATACTGTCTTGATAATCATTGACACGTTTCAACTTATCCGTTCTGCAAAAAATGACTCGAGCTATTCAAATGATTATCTTGAGGTACAGAAACTCAAAAAACTTGCTGATGAGTTGAAAATTGCTATTCTTCTGGTTCATCATTTAAGAAAGCAAGGCGACTCTGACCCAATCAATGAGATTTCAGGTACAAATGGTATAGCTGGCTGTGCCGATGCTCTATTTGTTTTGAAAAAAAGCAATCGCACGCAGGGCAACGCAACTTTATTTTGCACGGGAAGAGATATTGAGGACAGAGAAATTGAGCTTGCATTTTCAAAAGAGGATTGCACTTGGAAAATGACTGCAGACAGCGCAGAGAATCCGAATATGCTTTTGCCTGATGAAATGAACTTGCTCATTGAGATGATGAAAGCAGAAAAATATTTCAACGGAAGCAATGCGGAATTTCTTGAACGATATAATGCTTATTCAGGCAAAAATCTTTCTGCTCGTATTCTGAAAAGGATGATGAACAAGTGGAAGTATGACTTGAATGATAATCACGTTTATTTCAAATCGTATAAGGAAAATAACATCAGAAAGGTTGAAATCAAATATGATTTTGAGATTGATAATTCAGATAGCGAGTACGTTAGGTACGATAAGTACGATGAAAATATAGCCGTTTGATTTATCGTTTTTATCGTCCTTATCGTCCTTAATGCAGATGTTGAGCAGAATTTGGCGGTTTGTCCGACTTTCAAGAGAAAACGGATAAAGTACCCGACTTCAAGCAAAAATCAAAATTTGGGCGGTTTGTGAGCGAAAGTAATTCTATATAACGGATTATGAATTCAGCGTAAAGTTGGGGTTCACATTTTCACAGCTTTTAAGCTGTGGCAAGCAACGCATTCGGCTGGTCGCTGACCTGCCGAATGCAATATACGGGCAGAAGCCCGAACCCACTTTATTGGCAAAGGAGGAAACCTAAATGAAAGACAGAAAAATGAGCATAAGAATATCGGAATCCGATTTACAGAAGATTCACAATAAAGCAGACAAGGCAAATTTAACTTTAACCGAATATATAACGAAGGCTTGCCTCGGAAAACAAATCTTTGTTGTTGACGGACTTGATGAAATTATCCGTCAGCAAAAGGCTATCGGCAGAAACTTAAATCAAATTGCAACACTTTGCAATATGGGTAAAGTCATTTGCTTTAATCTTGCTGAACTTACAAATCAGTATGCAGAGATGAATAAACTACTTGCCGATTTGCTTGACAGAAAGAGATGGTCATAATAGCAACAGTAAAATTTATCGCAAGCAAACAAATGCAGTCACGGCAAGGGTTAGCTTCAATCCTTGCCTACTGCAAACAGGATAAGAAAACTTTGTACGATGGCAGAAAGCTGGTGAGCGGAGTGAATTGTGTAGCAGAGTCAGCGTTCAATGAAATGATGAATACTAAAATTCAATATAGAAAAACTGATGGCAGAATGTACTATCATTTGTTCCAGTCGTTCCACCCCGATGAACCTATAACACCCGAAACTGCTCACGAAATTGCTTTGAAGTTTGCACAAGAGCAATTCAAAGGTTATGAAGTTTTAGTTGCTACTCATATTGACAGAGAGCATATACATTCACACTTCATTTTAAATTCTGTCAGTGCTGAAACAGGATTGAAATATCATCCAGATAAAAATGAGATACAACGGTTGAGAGATTATTCTGACAACCTATGCAGAAAATACGGTTTATCAGTTGTAATTCCTAAGCAACCAAAAGTAAAACAGATGTCGGCAAGAGAATATCGTTCAGCAGACAAAGGTCAAAGCTGGAAGTTACAGCTTGCAATAGCTGTTGATGAAGCTATGAAATATGCAACCTCAAAGGAACATTTCATAAGCCTGATGGAGAACGAAGGCTATGAAGTTAAATGGACGGCAGAAAGAAAAAGCATTACCTACACTACACCAAATGGAATGAAGTGCAGGGATAATAAATTACACGAAGAAAAATATCTTAAGGAGAATATGGAAAATGAATTCAGAATACGGGAAGAAATCACCACAGGAATTAAAGGAACAAGCCAAAAAGCAAATGCAAATCGCCTCAAAAGCAGAACCCTGCGTAGCGGTTACGGAGCAGAACTGGAAAGCATTAATTTCAACTCAGACAGCACAGATAGATATGCTGAAATCAATACTGGACGAAATTTCAGAACTGACTACGAAAGAGGAAATACGGATATACCTCAACCGCCAGATGAATTCCTTGCAGAAGTCTATCGACAATTCCAATGCAATGGCGCAGACCTTCAAGAAGGAGCTTCAGGATATGACGAACAATTACGTCAGTCAGATAAACAATGCGGCGAAGAATGCTTCACAACAGGTTGGGAGCACAAGCGAGAAATATTCATACAGTATCAGTCAGGCGGAGGAGAAACTGAATCATCATGTGAGGATACTGTTTTTCCTGGCTTTGATACCGACAGCTATTACAGCAATAACGGAAATGATATTGCATATCTGGTCGCAAATCTCACAAATATTTTAGACAGCAACCACCCTGTAGAGGACTGCACTACAATGAAAAAACCTCGTAAAGAGAGAAAGAACATACAAGAAAATCCACAAGGCGGATTTGGTATGAAGATGTAAAGAAAGGATTGCCATGAACGAAACTGAAAATAGAATAACACCAATCACAAGAAACGATATTGCGTTTAACCGCCGTCATCTGTACGAAAGCGATAAGGTTAAAATCGGCAAAAAGACATTTTTAGTCACATCGGTATTTCCTATCGGAACCGAGAACGGTGACAACCCAAGTGCCGATGAAAAAATTAAAAATTTACTTGAACGAAAAACGGGATAAATATTTTACTGGACATTCAAACCGAGTAGGAGTATTGTTGACTTGCAATCCTATTCGGTTTGATTCAACAGAGCCTGAACGGCTCGGAAAGGATGAAAAAATTATGAAATCAAACCAACAAAAGATTACCGCACTCTACTGCCGTCTTTCTCAGGAGGACGAGTTAGAGGGTGAATCAAACAGCATTAAAAATCAAAAAAGTATGCTCGAAAAATATGCCGCCGATAACGGCTTTGGCAACTGTCGGTTCTATATTGATGACGGTTACAGCGGAGTATCCTTTGAACGCCCTGACTTCAAGCGTATGATTGCCGATATGGAAAAAGGAGAAATTGGAACTGTTATCACAAAAGACCTTTCCCGACTCGGCAGAGATTACCTTAAAACCGGTACATATATTGAAATTATATTCCCTCAGAACGATGTGAGATATATTGCCGTAAATGACGGTGTTGATTCCGAAAAAGGCTGTAATGAATTTATCGGAATCCGTAATTACTTCAATGATTTCTTTGCTGCTGACACATCCAAAAAAATCAGGGCAGTCCAAAGAGCAAAGGCAGAGCGTGGTGAAAGGATAGGCTCTAAGCTTCCTTACGGATATATGAAATCCGAAGATAACAGGTTAGTACCCGATCCCGACACTGCTCCCGTGGTAAAACGAATCTTTGATATGTATGTCAACGGAGTGGGAACCCGTACGATTGCAATGACTCTTGAAAGAGATAAAATTATGTCGCCAAGCGCATATGCCTACTACAAATACGGCAGAAAAGAAAATGGCTTGAAGCTGAATAATCCCTATCTGTGGAGTGATGTTACACTTAGAGGAATGCTTGTAAACGAGGTATATATCGGCACAACGGCGAACTACAAAACCACCACCAAATCAAATAAGCTGAAAAAGCAAATTCACAACGACCGCAAGGATTGGCTAATATTTGAAAATACCCACGAGGCTATCATTGATAAATCCACCTTTGAAATGGTGCAGAAGTGGTTTGCAGGAAGAAGAAAACCGAATAAATCAGGTAAGACAGATGTGTTTGCCGGGTTAGTTTATTGTGCCGATTGCAAAAGCAGAATGTATCTTCGCCGAGTGCTTAAGTATCCTAAAGAAAACAACTACCTTTGCAAAACCTATCAGCGATACGGTAATAATCACTGTACGGCACACAGAATCAGCGAACAGGATTTACACGCTGTGATACTTCAAAAACTGAGAGAGGTAACGGCATATGTACGTGAGAATCCCGAAGAATTTTATGAAATAGCAAGCCGTAATGCAAGAGCCGAAGCCGAGCGTGAAATGAAAACTTATCTGAGGGAAAAAGAAGCGGCAGAACAAAGAATAGCAGAGCTTGAAAGTATCATCCGTTGTCTGTACGAAGACCGAGTGCTCGGACGAATTTCTGTTGAACGCTACGAATCATTGTCATCAGGATATGAAACCGAGCAGTCAGAACTGAAAACTAAGCTTAATGAGATGAACGCCTTTCTTGATGAGAACGAAAAGCGAGAGCAGTTGATTCAGGACTTTATTGAAAATGCAAAGAAGTACATTGACATTCAGGAACTGACGCCTGAAATTCTCAGAGCATTCATCAGCAGAATTGAGGTGCACGAAAAGGCAAAATGGCATTCAACAGAATGCGGAAATGATATTGTGATTTACTTCACCGTTGAGCGCAAGGAACAGCTTAATGTATGGCATAAAGAGATTAAAACCGCATAAATCAAGATGCCGAGGGGCGAAATTTCCCCTCGGTTGTAAAAGAAATATTTTCTGACAATAATGATATTACGCAGATGCAATGCTGTTCAACATTCTTTCCTATATGTCAAACAAGTTATTGGGTGAGGGAAACACTGTTGCATCGATAGATGAATTGTATTTGTTCCTTTCAAATCTTACAGCTATTGAATATATCCGCAACGCAATGAAGCGCGTCCGCAAAAAGGACTCAGCCGTGATTTTAGCCAGTCAGAACATCGACGATTTTCTGATTCCGAGCGTTAAGGAGTACACAAAACCCTTGTTCTCCATTCCTACTCATCACTTCCTGTTTTACCCCGGCAATATTAACCCGAAGGACTTTGAAGATGCGCTAATGGTAGAACCAAACGAGTACGCTTTAATCAAATTCGGCGAGCGTGGCACTTGTCTTTACCGTTGCGGAAACGAAAGGTATCTGCTTCTTGTTCAGGCTCCCGAATACAAAGCAGAGATTTTCGGCAGTGCTGGCGGTAGGTGATTTTGTGAGTGCAACCATAGGTGCGGCACTGAAGAAAATAGCAGTTGCTCTGCTAACAGATAAAAAAGTAATAAAAACAATAGGCGGTATAGTAATCGGCATAATCATAATTGTGGTTATGCCGATTGTTGCTGTTGTTTCCGTTTTCAACGGAAGTATGGATATTGATACCGACAAGCTCTATCAGTCCATACAAGAAAACATTTCAGCAGAGCAGATGGAAAATCTACAGCTTATCAACGACACAATGACTGAGGTTGAAAATCAACTCAAAAGCAAAAAACTGTCCGACTGCAACACGCAGGCAGAGGTTATATATCTGTTCTCTCTGTCCGATAAATCAGAAGATGAGAATTTTGTAAAAAACTTCGTATCCTGTTTCAAAAAGAATCAGTTTGATGAGGATTTGATAAATGCCGTCAATCAGAAATTTGGAACGGAGATTAAGTATGACGAGTTTCAGAAAATGATGCAGTCAATCAAGGGTGCTGAAATCAGCACCGCAGATTTTACCGACAAGACCACGAAAAACAATCTTGACCTTGTCAAGTGGTGCGAGAACACATACAAAAACGGCTGGGGTTATGTGTACGGCGGTTACGGTCAGGTCTGCACAAAACAATATCTCGACCAACAGGCAAGTCTGTATCCCGGCAACAACGAGGCAGGCGGTGAAATGCGACAGGTCGGAGAGAAGTGGCTCGGCAAGAGAGTTTGTGATTGCATAGGTTTGATAAAATCATATGCTTGGTATAACTCTGATAGCGGAGAAATTGTAGCAGGTTCAAACGGGTTTACGGATTGCGGTGCAAATTCTATTTGGAACAATGTTACAGAAAGTGGTCCGATTTCAAGTATGCCGGAAACACCCGGGCTTGCCGTCTGGATGAACGGTCACATAGGTGTGTATATCGGCAACGGTGAAGTAATTGAGGCACAAGGCACAGCCTACGGAGTTGTCAAAACAGAGCTTAACGGTCGAGGTTGGACGAAGTGGCTTAAAATACCGAATATCAAATATATAAAATAAAAATGTCTTCGAAAACGAAGACATTAGTAAGTTGTTTATATGTTTTTTGGATCAAAATCGATTATATGGTTTGGATTTTCGTTGCAAACAAGTTTAATTCGTTTATTTTCCTTTATAAAAGACATTCTACCTTTTTCACCATTTAAACACAATGGACAATGGCAACCAATTATTTTGTATAGTTTGCCATTGCTATTCCTAATGATAGTTCCTGGAATCTCATTGCATATTGTGTTTGAAAACAGCTCAATTATATATAAAATGATTTTGCGAAAAGGTATCAATATTATTACATTCTCATTGATGCTTGCCTTTTTTATAATTAAATAAAGATTATTTATCATGTTTAAAGTTATTATTACGGAAAAAAGAAGCAAAATCCAAAATAATATTTTAGTTAACAGAAGAAATATATTATCAATAGCATTGTTGTTTTCAAAGTGCATTTTAAAGATAAAGTCTATAAGTGTTAATAAATAAGGGATTGCTGCTTTCACAATTTCTGCTCTTATCAAATTGTCTTTGTTAACCTCTTTTTCAATGTAGTTAATATCTTGCCTATTAGATTCATTGTTTTGATTAATATTATAAGTGTTGTTTACATTAATATTATTGCCAATTACATTTGTAGTATTATTGATTTGATTATTGTTCATAAAATCACCTTTTAAAACGAATGTCCTATTAAAATTATATTGGAGTTAAAATAAAATGTCAAGAAAAATTATATCGGAGGTAAATATAATGAAAAAAGTCGGAGTAAACATAATGTACGATGATGAAAAGCTGAATGCAATCAGGCTGTATATGTCACAGCGTGATTTGGATTTCAAGGTAGAACTTGAAAAATCTGTGGACGCTCTGTACGCAAAATATGTCCCTGCAAATGTCAGGGAGTTCATTGATATGAAAGATTCACAGGTGAAAACACCCAAGCCTAAAAAGCCAAAGCCACAGGAAGAAAATACCGAGGTGGTAACTTGAAAAATCAAAACTTCGGAATAGAAATTGAAATGACCGGCATCACTCGCAGTACTGCGGCGAAAGTGATTGCCGGTTATTTTCATACAGACGCAACTCATGTCGGCGGTTGTTATGATGCTTATTCTGTTCGTGATAATGACGGCAGAATGTGGAAGATTATGCGTGACGCAAGCGTTAGATGTGAAAACCGTTCGGGACAGAATGCAAGCTCTCTGTACTCGGTTGAATTTGTCACTCCGATTTGTAAGTATGATGATATTGAAACCATACAGGAACTTGTCAGAAAGCTTCGTGGCGCAGGAGCAAGAGTCAACTCAAGCTGTGGTTTGCATTGCCACATAGACGCGTCAAGGCATACTCCTAAAACGCTTCGCAATATCGTAAACATTATGGCGGCGAAAGAGGATTTGCTCTACAAGGCATTGAAAGTGAATGTGTCAAGGGAACATTACTGTCAGAAGATGGACACACGTTTCCTTGATGAAATCAATAACCGTCCTCCGATGTCAATGGAGCAGATAAAATCAATGTGGTATGACGGCGAGGATTACAGTTACAGACATTATGATGATACTCGCTACCACGCACTGAATCTTCACAGCGTGTTCTACAAGGGTACGATTGAATTTCGTCTATTCAATTCCACTTTACACGCAGGAGAAGTAAAGTCAGCGATTCAGCTTTGCCTTGCAATCAGTCATCAGGCTTTAATTCAGAAGTCAGCAAGACACGCTAAAACTCAGTCGGATAATGAAAAGTACACTTTCAGAACTTGGCTTTTGAGATTAGGTTTGATAGGTGACGAGTTCAAAACAGCTCGTCATCATCTGCTGAAAAATCTAGATGGCAACATTGCATGGAAAGATCCTGCACAGGCTGAAAGACAAAAGGAAAGACTTGCTCAAAGACAAGTTTCAGAGATAAACAATACAATTCAAAATACAAATGAAAACATAAATGAACTCGAATCTGAAACTGCAGACGTGCAGAATGAAGATTCGAGTTTTGTTATGAGTATGTAGAAAGGAAGCAATATGAAAAGTAAGTTATACATTGCCTACGGCAGTAACCTCAATCTTAAACAGATGAAATATCGTTGCCCCACAGCAAAGCTTGTCGGCAAGGGTGTAGTCGAAAATTACGAATTACAGTTCAAGGGTATGCCTCACTGCTCCTATGCAACAATCGCACCTTGCGTTGGCAAGTCCGTTCCCGTTGCACTGTGGGAGCTTCAGCCAAGAGATGAAAAACTGCTTGACCGCTACGAGGGTTATCCATCTCACTACTTCAAGCAGGACTTACCTGTGAAATTGAATAACGGCACGGAACTTACTGCGATGGTTTACATTATGAATCTTAGGCAGCAGTTCGGATTGCCCAGTGCAAGCTATTACGATACTGTATCGCAGGGCTACAAGGACTGCGGTTTTGACTTGAATGTTTTAAACGAAGCCGTAAATGACAGCGCAGAAAAGTTCTACGAAAACCTTGAACAGAACAATATGTTTGATAAACCTGATGAAGATGAAAATATGGGGATGGGCGGTATGAGCTTATGAATGAGAGAAAGAAAATGAAAAGGCAACTCGGTGAAAAATATATTTTCAAAATGTATTTGTCGGTGAACGAGGTTAAGAAATTACTTTCCGAAAATTCAAAAGACAAGCACGACACTCTCTTTGCTTCACTCACAGTCGGCTGTGTGAAAATCAATGCCGTTGTATTTCCCACATCCGATAAAATGCTCCTCGGATTTGATATTCTTGTAAAAGACACACCCGAGAGCGAGGAATGGATTTGCTATGACACATTAAGTGATGAAATCAGGTTATCCCCTCGCAGTATTGAGCAGTCAATGTTCGATATTCTGAACCGTGAAGTCAATGAGTACGGACTGTCATATACCCAGTGTAATTTTAAAGTGATAAACGGTAAATCAATAAAAGCAGAATAACGGCGGTATTCTCGCCGCATTCGCCTCGTGTCGGCTTTTAAAGGAGAAGTCGGAAAAGTATCCGAATTCAAAGAAAAAATGAAACAGGGCGGTTTGTGGCAAGGTGTGAAAAATCGGAGTTACGGCAATTCGGGCAGTTTTTCAAGGGTGGAATTTTAAGCAGGATAAAGGCGTATTCCGTTGCAGAGCAACGGTTGCCGAAACACACCGACCGGCAACGCCGTTCGGGGATTTTCAAAGGTGTTACTTTTTTAGCATTGTGTTACCGCTTGTATTCCTAACTGCCCGATTTTGCCGTTTTGATGAGGTTTTCTCTGAATACCCGAAGTGTTACTGAAAGGAAAGGTGAAAAATGGACAACGATTCAAAGAGAATAGGACTGTATATCAATCAGGATTTGCTTAATACCTGCGACAATGCAATCTCAAGAACCAATTCAACATCACGAAGTGAGTTTATTTCAAACGCTATTGAATTTTACATTGCTTGGCTAAACTCAAAGAGTGTTAGTAAAGTGCTTACTCCTGCACTTGAATCTGTCATCAGTTCAAAAATACTTGATACAGAGGACAGGATTGCAAGAGTTCTGTTCAAACAGGGTGTAGAGCTTGCAATGCTGATGCATGTTATTGCGGCGACCAATGATATTACCGAAGGACAGCTTAGGGATTTAAGAAAAATATGTGTTGATGAGGTCAAACGAAACAGCGGTAAATATAAGTTTGATGATGCGGTTAGATTCCAGAAAGGGTAAGCTATGCCGAGAATTATTATGAAATCACCGTACATCAAACCGAATTCCAAAACTCATATCGGAAATTATGTTTCATACATTGCCACCCGTGACGGAGTTGAACAGGCTGACAGTACACAAAAGTTTATGGAAACAACCGAAAGACAAAAACAGATTATTAAGAAATTGCTTTCTGATTATCCTGACTCAAAGGACTTGTATGAGTATCAGGATTATCTTGATAAGCCGAACAGAGGTAATGCAGATGAATTGATTTTGCGGATTGCCGAAGCTCACGCTGAACTATTCGGCGACCGAGAAAAATATATAAGCTACATTGCACAGCGACCGAGAGTAGAAAAAGTATCTTCACACGGCTTATTTACCGATGACGGTGTGCCTATAGTTTTATCTGATGTGCAAAAAGAAGTTGCAGAAAGCAAGAGTAATGTGTGGACGCATATTATTTCTCTCAAGCGAGAAGATGCAGAACGGCTGGGCTACAACAATGCAAAAGCTTGGATGAATCTAATTCGTTCACAGCGAAATATGATAGCGGAGAATATGAAAATCACTCCCGAAAAATTCAGATGGTATGCCGCATTTCATAATGAAGGACACCATCCGCACATTCATATGATTGCCTATTCTACAAAACCGAACGAAGCGTATCTAACGGAAAAGGGCATTGAAAATATAAAGTCAAATCTTGCAAAGGTTATCTTCCGTCAGGACTTGATAAGTATTTATCAGAAGCAGACAGAACACAGGGATAAACTTCGTGCCGAGGCTCGTGACATAGTAGATGACTTGGTTTCAAAGATTAACTCTGAAATATATATCAGCGTATCGATTCAGCATAAGCTGTTGGAGCTTGCCGACAGGCTTTCAAAAACGAAAGGTAAAAAGGTTTACGGTTATCTTAAACCTGATGTAAAAGCAATCGTTGATTCCATTGTTGAAGAGCTTGCCAACGACAGCAGAATTAAAAAGCTGTATGATCTTTGGTATGAGCAAAAAGAAAATACAATCCGTACTTACACAGATGAAGTGCCTGACAGGATTCCTCTTGCCCAAAACAAGGAATTTAAGTCAATCAAGAATGCAATAATCAAGGAAGCGTTGAAATTAAATGTCACCGAAGATGAAGCAGAAGAAAGCGAGAACACAGACGAAGAATCTGTTTCAAATCCTTTTGAATATGAAGAAAACACCTCTGCCGAATCAGTCTTTGATTCAGACAGAGGTGTTCTGTATCCCAGATATTCAATTAAAACAAACCAAAAAAGTGCTGTAGCTTCCTCTCTTTATCTACTGCGTTACCTCTGCAACATCATTCAAAATCAGCTTCGCTTTGAAGAAAAGCAGAAAGCACAAAGAACGGATAAAAAGTTACAGCAGAAGATTAATGATAAGAAACACGCTCAGGGGTTGAAAATGTAGTTTGATAAACTGGAATTTGCCAGTCTTGAAATTTTACATAACTTCACTGAGTTTATTGACCGTGCAACCCTTGCTTGTATAATATTCAAACATCTTATTGAGTTTTTTTTATCATAGCTGGTGATACAGTCAGACAAAACATGAACGGCATAACCGACTTTGGTCATATTGTAGCAGGTAGATTTTATGCAAGCAGTGGCATCTGCTCCAGCAATAAAAAACTCGGTGATATTGTGTGCTTGGATAAAGGCGACAAATTCTTCGCTTGTCAATGCATTGCTCTTTGTTTTGGTAAAAATGTGCTCTGATACGATTTTTAGTTCGGGAACAAACTCGGCACCACGAGTGCCGGACTTAAATGTCCTCATTACAGCAGACGGATTGTTATGTTGAATGTAAACAACATCCATGTTGTTTGCAACCGCCCAATCAATCGCTTGATTAGTAGTTTCAATAATCTCTTTGTAGTTTTTTGTAATGTCATTCTGCAGGTCGATCACGACCAAAGCTTTGTTTTCCATAATACTTCTCCCACAAATTTTGCTTTATCAATTAGTTATTTATTATTATCATACCACATAATAAGAAAGTTGTCTATCCAAAAACAATCCTCCACCAAGAGATAACTATATCCAAAAGCTGACAGGTGCCACCTGTCACGGTGATAAGAGAAGAACTACCCACTTTAAGATATTACAGCAGAAAGAAAAATATAAGGGATGTGATAAAAATGTCAAAGTATATTAACTTTACAAAAGAACAAAGAGAACAGGCAAGGCGAACTGACCTTGCTAATTTTTTAATCCGTCAAGGCGAGAAAGTCAGGAAATCAGGGTCAGAATATGAATGGCTTGACGGCTCGCAAAAGGTTACAATCAGAGGTCACCTCTGTTATCATCAGTACGAACAGAAAGGCGGTGATGCGGTTGGTTTTGTCCGCAGATTTTACAACAAGGACTATGCAGAAGCGGTGAAAATGCTTTTG